>VAPM010282380.1_pt1 | contig 21390 bp, 21 predicted proteins | sample 3395091 | NCBI WGS metagenome assembly VAPM01 (sample SAMN08290445, study PRJNA428436) | hydrothermal vent metagenome | isolation source: Deep-sea hydrothermal vent chimney 3 | place: Pacific Ocean: Juan De Fuca Ridge
AATATGAGCGACGAAAATAAAAACGAATCGGTTGAAGCAACCGATGGAAACCAAGACTTTTTATCAAAGTATGATGTTCCGCCGGAAAAAATACGCACGGGCGCAAGATATGCGCTTATTATTCTTATAGCCTTTGCCGGCGGATTGCTGGTCGGAGGGCTTTACCAAAGCTCCACTTCTTCCACCGTTGCACATCTTACGTTCGTCGGAGGAAGCACCAATACCACACCGGACACCTCCGCAAACATGAGCGGATTTTGGGGAGCATGGAATCTTTTGAAATCTAATTTTGTGGAAACACACGCCTCTTCAACAATTCCAAATACCTCACAAGAAGTATACGGGGCCATTAAGGGGATGACTGCTTCATATGGAGACCCATACACGGTCTACATGCCTCCTCAAGATGCCAAAGTCTTTAAGCAAGATATTACCGGTAATTTTGGTGGGGTCGGTATGGAAATTGGCGTTAAAAATGGTGCTCTCACAGTCATCTCTCCATTGAAAGGTACTCCCGCAGCTCGTGCCGGAATACTCTCCGGAGATAAAATTGTCGCCATTGATAATAAGCCAACCGATACTATATCAGCTGACGCTGCCGTTAAACTCATTCGCGGGAAAATAGGAACAACCGTGGTACTTTCAATTATGCGTGACGGAAAAATACTTACCATTAAAGTGGTGCGCGCAAATATTGAAATACCGGAATTGAAATACCATCTCAACAAAAAAAGTAATACTTTTTACATAGCACTCTATACATTCACCGCAAATTCACCGCAATTGTTTGATAATGCCCTTCAAAAATTTAAAGCTTCCGGCTCTCATAAGCTCATTATTGATCTCCGCGGGAATCCCGGTGGATACTTAAGCGCCGCGGTTGATATTGCAAGCCACTTCTTGCCAAAGGGCGACGTAATCGTAACAGAAGATTATAAAGGTAAAAAACCGAATGTGGCGCACCGAAGCATCGGCTACGATGATATTTCACCAAATACAAAAATAGCCGTGCTCATCAACCAAGGATCCGCTTCCGCCGCTGAAATTCTCTCCGGAGCGCTCCAAGACCATCACCGTGCAATTCTCATCGGAACTCGCTCGTTCGGCAAGGGGTCCGTGCAGGAAATGTTTAATATTGATGGCGGGTCATTGAAAATAACCGTTGCAAGGTGGCTAACACCGTCCGGGAAATCAATTTCAGATGGGGGACTTACCCCAAATATAAAGGTTAATATTACGCGCTCGGATGTTGCAAAAGGAATAGACCCTCAAATGGCGCGGGCAATACAATATCTAACGGAAGGGAAGTAGTAAACTAATACACTACAAAATCAGAATACCTAACACCCCGGCGACTGCACATGTGCAGTCGCCGGGGTGTTAGGTATTTGCACCACACACTCTGTGCGAGTATGCTATATACATATGCACACAGACACACTTTCGGCACATATTGAATCTGTTTTATTTGCGACTGAAAAGCCCATGTCGCGGAAGAGCATGGAAACTCTTTTTGAAGCATCAAGTGAAGAGATTGACACTGCGCTCAGGCATCTGGAAAACTCACTTGATGGGCGTGGCGTAACACTTATTGAAGCCGATCATAATGTTACACTTCGCACCGTTCCGCAAGCGTCATCATACATTACAAAAATGCGCAATGATGAATTATCGCAAGAACTTGGAAAGGCGGGGCTTGAAACGCTTGCTATCATTTTGTATCGCGACGGTGCGTACAGAAGTGAGATTGATTGGATACGTGGCGTACGCTCATCTGCAACAATACGCTCATTGTCCATGCGCGGACTTATTGAAGGAACTCCGGACACACACAATAAGCGAAGAATTCATTATCGCGCGACCATTGATGCACTTTCGCACCTCGGCATAGCCCACATTGAAGAACTGCCTCGCTATGATGAATTGACGCGCGCGCTGTCCAACAGTGAAGAAGCAACGGAAACCGTAATGCTTCCATAGCACTACGGTAATATAGATATGGATGACAAAGGAATTCTTCTGCTAGACACGCGCCCAAGACGTATTGTAGCCGTATCGGTTATTTTTTTATTTATATTTGCAATTGGCATAACATTATATTTGCATCCGTACCCATTACAAGGAGCGAACAATATATCAATGACTAAAAATGTTCAAACTGCAGACGCATTTTCTTCAATTTCTTTGGTTGGAAAAGCAGCGATAGTGTATGACCTTACGACAAAAAAAATACTTTTTTCTAAAGATGCACACGCACAATTACCGCTTGCATCAATTACAAAACTTTTAACCGTATATACCGCGGTAAAATATCTTGGTTTACAATCTCGCATCCCGATTACGCGCGCCGATGTAGCGGTTGATGGTGATAGCGGTTTTGACCCCGGAGAAGTGTTCAAGCTTGAGCCACTTGCCGGATTTACACTCACCGGCTCCATAAATGACGGCGCGGCAGCCATCGCACGCACAACGGCATTGCGCATGAAAAAAAGTGTCCCCGAGCTACTCAGTTCCGTAGCACAAGCATCAGACCTTACGCAAATGTATACTCTCAACGGAAGCGGGCTTGATTCAAGCGCTACCGTTTCGGGTGGATATGGCAGTCCGTACGATGTTGCAGTGCTTGCCGGAAAACTTCTCAATGAAGCTCCCGGTATTGCTTCGTTCACCACCAAATCAACCACGACAATAACCTCTCTTAACGGCATTGAGCATACAAAACGCAATACAGACCCCTTTGTTACCGATATTGCAGGGATACGTCTTTCAAAGACCGGCTACACAACGCTTGCCGGAGGAAATCTCGTAGTTGTATTTGACGCATCGTTTGGACACCCGATAGCAGTGGTGGTGTTGGGCTCAACCGAAAAAGAACGATTCACTGACGTACTAAAACTTATCAAAGCAACACGTTCCTATCTTGCAAACGTTCGCTAGTGTATAATACGGACATGATTGGTCATGCCGCACAAGTTCTTATCCCCTCTACCATTTCTTTTGTGCTTGGTATTATTATTGCTCCGATACTCGCGCACTATCTTTACGCGCATCACGCATGGAAAAAATCAAGCGGGAATGATAAGGGACTTGGTGGTGGTGGTACTCCGATTTTTAATAAATTACACAAAGAGAGAGAAATCTCCACTCCGCGCATGGGAGGTATTCTCATTTGGGGCACAACGTTGCTCACTGCCGGAGGATTTATCATAGCTGACTATTTTTTCGGTGGAATATTCTCGCAACTTAATTTCACCAACAGGGGTCAAACATGGCTTCCGCTTGCAGCTCTTTTGGTTGGCGCCGCGGTCGGCTTTGTTGATGACATGCTTGAAATACGAGAAGGGCATGGCGGATTACGGTTGCGCACACGGCTTCTTATCGTTGCATTAGTCGGACTGTTTGCCGCATGGTGGTTTTATTACAAACTCGGCGTATCAAGTATTGGCATTCCATTCGGGGGAGAATTACAATTGTCCTGGTGGTTCATTCCAGTGTTTATACTGGTAACTCTTCTTATATATGCCGGGGGAACCATTGATGGCATTGATGGCTTGTCCGGCGGTGTTTTTTCAATTATTTTCATGACGTACGCGGGCATTGCATTTGTTCAGGGACAATTTTCACTTGCCGCATTCGCCGCCACCGTTGCGGGAGCAACACTCGCATTTCTATGGTTTAATGTACCGCCGGCGCGATTTTATATGACTGAGACGGGAAGCATGGCGCTCACCCTGGCGCTTTCCATAACGGCATTTTCCGCAGATTCGCTCGGGGGCGGTATCGGAGTTTCCATGTTACCGATTATTGCCTTTCCTTTGGTCGGTACTGCCACGACAACGTTATTGCAGGTGTGCTCAAAGAAATTCTTCGGTAAAAAGATATTTCGCATAGCTCCGATACATCACAATTTTGAAGCCATCGGTTGGCCACCGGCGAAAGTGGCGATGCGCTATTGGATTATTACTATTATTATGGGAGTACTGGGGCTGTCGCTTGCGCTTATCGGAGCGGGGAGGTGAATCATAACGAGTATATATTATGCAACGGTCACTACTCACTCAAGTATTTTCCGGGGATAAGGTATTTCTCAGTATTGTTTTTATCTTGGCAATTGGTGGGGTTGCTGTGTTTTCTTCAGCAACGCTCGGACTACTTGCGCGCGCCGACGCAAATGTTACCCGAATGATAATCACACAAATTGTGTTCGGGCTCGGTGGGGGAGTAATCGCTTTCGCCACATTCCGCATCATTTCAATTTCACTATTGCGCAGAGTGGCACCGTGGCTATTTGGATTTTCACTGTTGCTCACATCTCTTGTGTTTATACATGGGCTGGGAGTATACGCTTATGGAGCAACGAGGTGGCTTAACTTACGATTTATAACACTTCAGCCGGCGGAATTTTTGAAGGTTGGCGTTGTGTTGTTTGTGGCATGGTTCCTATCTCGCAATGCAAAACGGATTTCTGAATATAAATACGGACTTCTGCCTTTCTTGGGTATCATCGGGGCGCCGGCATTGGTACTCATCAAACAACCGAACACAAGCACCATACTGCTTATCGGCATAACCGGCATCGCAATGTATTTTGTTGCCGGCGCGCCCAAACGAGATATAGGCATATTGGCACTGCTTGCGATTCTTCTGCTCGGAGGGATGATTTTTACTCACCCATACGTTCTTCAGCGCTTCGTTACATTCATTCACCCAACTCACGTAAGCCAACTTAAAGGCGGATACCAAATCCGCCAGTCTCTAATTGCGATAGGAAACGGGGGCATCATCGGGAGGGGGTTTGGCGAGAGCGTGCAAAAATTCAACTATCTTCCGGACCCGACAGGGGATTCAATTTTCTCCGTGTATGCGGAAGAGTTTGGGTTCATTGGAACAATGATACTGGTTTTATTGTTTTTCTCTCTTGCCGCGCGCGGAATCTATATTGCCGCACGTTCACATGACAGATTTAGCGCATACGCCGCTCTGGGGTTTTCAGTTCTGATTGCTTTCCAGGCATTTATTAATATGGGAGCGATGCTTAAGGTTATTCCGCTTACAGGATTACCATTGCCTTTTATAAGCCATGGTGGAACGGCACTTCTTGTTGTATTGGCGGAATCCGGATTTATTCTTAATGTGGCAGCTCACAACAACAAAAAGAAGTCTGCAAATCTTATGCGAGTTCGTACATAAATTTACACCCACGCAAAACCGGGGGAAAGAAAGCACTAACCGTTTATTTGTTGTATACTTATATTTATTATGAAAATAGTGTTTACGGGAGGTATAACCGGGGGGCATTTTTATCCTATCATCGCTATTGCCGAGGCAATTCATGATTTGGTACGTAAAGAATATATTGTTGCACCAAAATTGTACTATATCGCACCAACACCTTTTGATGCTCAAGCGCTCTTCACAAACAACATAACTTTCCTAAAAAATACGGCGGGAAAAATACGACGATATCCATCCATTCGCAATTTCACTGATTTTTTCTTTACGATAATCGGATTCATATGGTCATTTTTTCAATTGCTCGTCTTGTATCCGGACGTGGTAATTTCAAAGGGCGGCTATGCAAGCGTTCCGACGGTACTCGCCGCGCGCGTACTTGCTATTCCGATTATTATCCATGAATCAGATGCAAAACCCGGAAGAGCAAACCTGCTTGCTTCACATTTTGCTGCGAGAATTGCCGTATCTTTTCAAAGTGCCATTGCTTATTTCCCAAAAAAAGTTCAGTCACACGTTGCGCTCACCGGCACGCCGGTACGGAAGGCGTTGCGTATGCCACCGCCCAAAGATAGCGCAACTCTTCTTGGCATAGATTCTTCAATCGCAACTGTTTTGATAATGGGCGGTTCCGGAGGTTCTAAACGTATTAATGAGATGGTACTCGCCGCGCTTCCGGATTTGGTTAAAATTGCAAACGTCATACATCAAACGGGGGCAAAAAATATTGAAAGTGTGCAAGCTGTATCTGACATTGCGCTTGAGGGGAATTTACACGCTACACGATATAAACCATTTGCCTATCTTTCCACGCAAGCAATGCTACAGGCAGCATCTGTTTCAAACCTAATTGTTTCTCGCGCTGGGGCCGGCACCATTGCTGAAATTGCCACATGGAAACTCCCGGCAATTCTTATCCCGATTCCGGAAGAAATAAGCCATGACCAACGTAAAAATGCCTATGCATTTGCGCAAAGCGGAGGGGCTTCTGTTATTGAAGAATCAAATCTAACTCCACACATTCTGGTTTCTGAAATACAAAGAATTATTAATGATCCGAATATGGCACGACAAATGGGAGAAGCCGGCGCATCATTTGCCGTTCCGCAAGCCGCAGAAACAATCGCAAAGGAAGCGCTCGCCATTGCGATTACTCACGAATCATGAGCACTGATTTACCAAACAAAGAAATGGTGCACACACGGTTCGCACCAAGCCCAACCGGACTTTTGCACAGCGGAAATTATCGCACGGCTGTATTTTCATTTTTATTTGCCAAACATCGGAAAGGATTATTTTCACTGCGCATTGAAGACACGGATAAACAGCGTTCTAAAAAAGAATATGAGGACGCCATAATTGATTCGCTTACGTGGCTTGGGCTTACGTGGGACACTCTCACACGGCAAAGCGAGAACCGTCAAAGACATACGGAGCTTCTGAAGAAGCTGATTGAAGCCGACTACGCATATATTTCGCAAGAAACCGGCACTGGTGAAAATGAGCGCAAAGAAGTTATTCGTTTTCGCAACCCCGGCGGAATTATCTCTTTTACAGATATGATTCGCGGTGATATATCTGTTGATGTCAGTGACCTTGGGGACTTTGTCATTGCAAAGAGTCTGGACGAGCCAATTTTCCATTTCGCAGTGGTTGTAGATGATGCCGATGTGGGCATTACACATGTCATCCGAGGAGAAGACCACATTTCAAACACACCACGGCAAATACTCATACAGCGTGCGCTTGGATTTCCCACACCACGCTATGCACATTTGCCACTCATTCTGGCGCCTGACCATAGCAAACTTTCAAAGCGAAAAGGGGCGCGGGCTCTCACAGAGTATCGTGACATGGGTATTCTTCCGGAAGCACTGCTGAACTATCTGGCACTGCTTGGATGGAACCGTGGCGATGATCAAGAATTTTTTTCGCATGAGGAGCTTATAAAAGAGTTTTCACTTGAGCGAGTACAAAAATCCGGTGCGCAGTTTGATGAGACAAAACTTTTTTCCATAAACCAATACTGGATGCGACAATTGAATGTTGATGAATATATTTCTCGCGGTAAACTTCATGTACCGCAAGAAAGCGAGCGCCTTCCTCACGTCGTACCACTGCTACAAGAACGCGCACATACTTTTGCTCAAGCGCACGAGTTACTTGATGGCGAATTTTCATTTTTATTTGAAAAGACGGTTACTCTTGATCGCAATATACTGACAAAAAAAGAATTGCCGGAAAGTGTTGGAATAACACATACGCATCTTACAGAGATGGCTAACAAAATAAAAACATTGCCCGACACCACAACATCACAAGAAGCACATGACGCGCTCATGCCATATGCGGATGAAAAGGGGAGAGCACAAACTCTTTGGCCATTGCGCTACGCGCTCTCCGGCGCCACTCATTCTCCGGACCCGTTTACCATCATCTCCATTCTCGGCAGAAAAGAATCACTGCGACGAATTGATGATGCACTTGCCATACTACTTACTTAACTAATTACAAATAAAAACCTGTTAGACGAATTGTTTTTATTTTATGCCTATGTGTATATTCTTCTGCATTAATTAACAGAGGATTATCAATATAGAGACTTCCTTATTACTTTAGAAATTAGACTGGATTAGGTTAGATTTTGGATACCATGTCGCAAAAGGTATATTGTGCGACATGGTATCTTTTAATTCCCCTTCCATAATATCGGCTAATAAGCCTCAACAAATTAAAAACTCGCACCGCTTGTTAAGCTTGTGCAAAAAAAATCCAATTCCGGAAACCCCGGTGTGCAAGCCAAGAACTTGCACACCGGGGTTTCAAACTTGCGCCCAAACTTTTGCGCTGGGGTTCCAAATGCTCTCACGCCAGCGCTCTTTGACACACTCAAAACTCTATTTTTGCGCTGGTTTATTTTGTTCCGCGTCAAGGGCGCGAATGATTAAATCCACATATTTTCCCGGTTCAATGAGTAACTCAAAATGGCTCCCTTCAGCACGGTAAAAATGATCAACCACATCACGCCCAACGGCTTTCCGCATCTTGTCCATCGGAAAGACCTTATCATTTGCGGAATTGATGATTACCGTACCTATACCTTTTTCGTGAAGCAATTTCAACATCTCCATAACATCTTCTTTTGCTATTGCATCAGCCTCATTAATTGTCCGAATAGGGTTTTTTGTAACATAGGTTACAATTTCTTTTTCAACTTCTAAAAGCTCATCTCTTCTTTTGGGAATGTAAATGGTCTCCTTTACCAATTGAAATGCCTCCATAATAAAACGCCCCATGAGTTTTAAGACGCCATCCTTTATAAGAAATCCTCCGGGGTCCACTAAAATAATATTTCGGAATTTTTCAGGGCGCCTGGTCGCCGCAAGAACACCGTTAATTCCACCCTCCGAATAAAAAACCGCATCAACCTTGGCGACACCGCTGTTTTCAATCACAGCAAGAATAGCTTCCGCTTTTCTAATCTCAATGAGCGAGGTACCGTCTTTTATGGTCGGATTTTTCACATGCGTAGGGTGACTGAGAGAAAGCACCCTCCTTCCCTTTTTATAAAAAGAATGTAGTACCTCTTTAAACATCATCTTGTCCCCCGCCCACCCGGGAGCAAGAAATATCGGGATGGAATCAGTATCTCGTTCCGGGAATATATCAACAAAATTCAGAGAAGACCCAAAAAACTCCAGCTCCTCTTTTTTGTTAAATTGACTTTCAAAATCCAATTCCGGCGCTTCATTTGTGCGCTCTTTCATATGCTCCATTCCATATATGTCGAAAACATGTTATACGTTCCCAAACAGCTACTCATCGGAGCTATCTTCGCAATCATTCTTTGCATTTTGCGTTATAAATGCGAACGCTTCGTCAACAGAATCAACAACGTGCAACAAGTCCATATCTTGCGGACCTATGGTCTTAAACTTTTCCAATAACTGCTCTTTGATGAATGCCATGAGTGGGTTCCAGTATGCACTGTGGTACATCACAATCGGCACTTTACGTATTTTTTTAGTTTGTACCAACGTTACCACTTCAAAAAATTCATCAAGCGTGCCAAAACCGCCCGGGAAAAAGATATACACTTCCGATGCAAACGTCAGCATTACTTTCCGTACAAAAAAATGGTCAAATTCAAACATGTCCGTCAGGTATACATTTGATTTTTGCGGATGAGGAAGGCGCACGTTAAGTCCGACAGAAGATCCACCAACTTCATAGGCACCTTTATTTGCCGATTGCATAATCCCCGCACTTCCGCCAGTGATGATAGCGTATCCCTCTTCTTTCGCCAATCGTGCAGCAAGCTCTGTCGCCTGTTCATATATATTAGGGTCAAGCATCCCACGTGCTGAACCGAAAAAAGTCGCGGCGGTTTTATATCTGCGTATTAATTCAAATCCCTCCACAAATTCAGACATGATTTTGAACACCCTCCATGATTCAATGCGGTGCGGTTTACAAACAAGCGGAGAAAATTCATCAGGGACTTGCGTATGCCCCTCTTCTATCGTACGCACCAACTTGTGCGCGACATCGTGTGAATTATTGTCATTATTTACCTTATCCATAATTGAATGATATTTATAATATTATTGCGAATAAACAATACCCTCTCTTATAATTAACACACTGCGCGATGCCGAGGTAATATGTTTAGTATACCGCACGTACGTTCACTTCAACATGTGCATAATAGTACTAGGACGTGGGAAAGAGCACTCATGGTTGCCCGGTGCATGACCTAATGCCCAAAACAATGCTTTGCCGGTGTATACCCTTTTGCCATTGCCGCGCCGGATGACGAGAACCATATTTTATTTTCCTTATGAATACGTTTTGCTCCAGCACATGAGATTAGATAATATCTACCACCGTTTTTTGAAGCAACAATTGTTTTTACACTGTCGTTTACCGACACAGCCCTAAGCGACGTTTGTGCACTGAGTATGCTCGCCCCTTCCCCACCACCTTTGGCATTTTGAACTGTTTTTGCCGGTGACAACTCAATTTGTATGGCCTTACCCGAAAAAAGATGATTCTCTCCCGCGACAAAGCCAAGCCCAAAGCCGGCAAATGCTATGGCGATGAAAAGTAACACCACCATACCGTCCCGCGGGACGCGGGACGGTATGGTGGGCAACGCCATCCAATATATGACTGCGTGTCGCTTGCATTTTTGATAAACCGTTGCTATACTCATAGGTAATATAAGTTTCTTATATATTATATAATAACATGTCAAGTACAAAAGCTGGTGGAGCAACAAAGAATGTCCATGATTCAAACCCGAAATATCTCGGTACTAAATTATATGCCGGGCAAAAAGCCCGTATCGGAATGGTTATCGTACGACAACGAGGAACAAAGATTGAGGCCGGGAAGAACGTGCATATAGGAAAGGATCACACATTGTTTGCCGTGTCCGACGGAACAGTCTCATACAGAAGCATGCGTAAGCGACGATTTAACGGAGATCTTATACGGAAAAAAGTAGTAGACGTGCTTTAGTTATCTGTGCATACCAAAACCCAAAAGAGGAAAGAAGTCACACATACGTGTGACTTCTTTCCTCTTTTGGGTTTTAAACAAAAATAAATTATTGTTGCGCCTCAACAATAATTGAAAATTTTCCAAATAATTCTCCGTGCGATACGGGAACATCGTATGTACCCACTTCTTTTATCGGATGCTCCAACTTAATCATATCTTTTGGAAGTGTCACCTTTGCTTGTTCCAAAATTGCAGAAAGTATTTCTGAAACACCAACCGCCTCGTAAAGATGTCCTTTTTCATTTGTTGGAACGATAATAGATATGCGTGCATCGGAAAGAGTGGCTATATTTTGCTCAAGCAGTTTCTCTTGCACTTTCTTTTCAGCGATAAACTTTTCTTTGCGTGATTGCGCAATCCGTTGTTGTGCCGGAGTCGCTGAAATTGCCTTCTTTGTACGTATAAGAAAGTTAAGCGCGTATCCATCGGCGACATTTACAACATCATGGGCGTCTCCGACACCTCGTACGCGCTGTGTAAGAACGATTTTCATAATATGCACATGATACCCTTTCCATCGGCAAAACGCAACTTTGATACTTGAGGGCTTAAAAAAATAATTACTTTGGTTGGTTTCGTCTACTTGGGGGTCGAACCCCCAAGTAGACGAGCTCCACCAAATCTCCAACATCCGATGTTGAAGATTTGGGAGTCTGGATTTTGTGTGTATAAATAAAACCCAAAGGCTTCCAATAAAGATGACGTATTGCCATTTCTTTGGTATGCTTGCATATATGAAAAATCGTTTATTGTTCCGCTACACAATCGCAATAAGCGGACTATTCGTACTCGTGCTATTTATCGGCTACGCCTCCGGATATCGTCTTGGTGCCGGATTGGTACTTACAAGAGAACAGCAAGTCATCATCACCGATATCCCAAACGACGCAAGAGTGTTTTCAGATTATGCATTGCACACCAATATACGAAATCATACGATTTCAATATCTCTCGTTCCGGGTAATCATATGCTCCTTGCATCTGCAAAAGGATACTGGCCATGGAAATATCTGGTATCCGTTCCTGAAGATAAATCTATCACCATTCGTGCGTTTTTAATCCCACATGTACCAAAAGGTAAAATACTAAGTGGCACCGAGCGTTTGCGAGCAAAAGAAAAAATTGCCGAGGTGGTTCTGCCGACATCAACGCAACCTCTTACATTTACCAAAAAATGCATGTCCTTGGCAATTTCCGGAAACCAAGTAATCGCTACACCATTCTCACATCCATCGTCTTGCACCCCGCCACAATATCTGTGCTCGGAAAACACATGTTCTCCCACAATTATCTTTTCTTCACCCAAGAAAATTACGAGGCTCATACCCTACCCCGGGCGAGATGATGCTATTTTAATTGAAATTGGCAATACAATATATGCACTTTCAATTGACCCGCGAGCGCCTAGAACATTTGCCCCATTGCTCAAGGGTATCTCGCCACTCATTGCGCAAGGAAAGAATAATACACTTCTTGTGCAGGACGAAAGGACCATTTATCAACTCACTTTGTAGCTATGTATGTCATTGATGTGGTGCCGTTTGTTCGTGGAGCTCCCGCGGATATTCTTTCCTACAGATCAAAGACGCTCATTGCAAGCGGAACGATAGTTTCCGTACCGTTTCGCCGACGTATCATTACAGCAGTTGTAACGGGGTGTGTTTCGGTGCAAGATGCGAAATCTTTTCTAAAAAACGCCTCATTCACGCCCAGAAGCATTGTCACCCAAACGCTTTCTCGTTTGCCTAGAGCATACTATGTCGCCGCGCTTGCGACGGCAGACAAACACAGTGCACCACACGGAGAAGTATTACGACAGCTTTTCACCAACGATAACGTAAGCGTCGGCTTCCACAATGATTTTATAAATGGTGAAAAATTTATGCAGAAACAATGTGAAGCACCATATGAAAATCGTTTACAAAAATACAGAACCCTTTGCGAAAACGCACCACAAAAAAGCACCGTGTTTTTTGTGGTGCCAAGCACAATTGAGGCACAGCGCCTTGCCGGGAACCTTCCCGGCAAGGCGCTTATGATACACGGAAGCCAAAGCGCCGGCAAACGCCGAGAATTAATTCGTGAGGCATATGATGCACAATTTGTTGTCGTAACCGCACCATACGCGTTTGTTCCGATTAAACACATCTCAACAATTGTTATTGAACGAGAAAGTGCACAGGCGTATATAAATATGCAGTATCCCCACACCGACATGCGCACAGCGCTCGGCGAGCTTGCAAAAGCACGGCATACCACATTGCTTGTTGGTGACTATCCCATTCGCATTGAGACGCGCATACCACACGGGAAACCCATGCGCAATGTATATGCAAAAACAATACACATACTTTCCACTCGCTCAAATGACTTGCGCATACCGCAACAACGGTACACAACAATACCCATCCCACTGCGCCAAGTGATACAACAAGCGCTTGATAAAAATGGTCGCGTACTTCTTATAACGGTACGTCGCGGATATTCCGCAACCGCGGTATGCAAAGACTGCGGTGAGGCTGTGCGCGATGTGCACGGACGAGCCCTATTGCTTGCCACGCAAAATGGCAAAAGAGTCTTCCGCAGTGCAGATGGAACAATAATTCAAAACGCGGACATACATTGCGCCAATTGCGATAGCTGGAACTTAATTCCGCTTGGTGCGGGCATTGAGCGCGTGGAAGAAGATGTTAAAAAATATTTTCCCGAGACGGTATCTATTCGTTTTGATTCAGATACAATTACCAATGCGACGAAGGCATCGCGCGCGCTTGAAAAAGCGCGCGCGATGCAAACCATCTTGATGGGTACTGAAAAACTTCTTCCACTGCTTGAACAAACCGATTTGTTCTCTGTGGTGATAATTGTTTCCGCGGATTCTTTGCTTGCCGTTCCGTTTTGGCGAGCGCATGAGCGATTTGTGCGAATGGCATTTTCGCTTGCGCAACACACACGGCATCTCATTGTAGCCACACGCCACCCAAAAGATGTGGCGTGCCAAGCACTAACACAACCGGATACAACATTATTCCTTAATGAGGAACTGCAATTACGAAAGGCGCTACATTATCCTCCGTATGGCAACCTGTTAATATTTAGAATTACCGGCAACGAAGATTATCTTGAACAAGGAGAAACTTTGCTACGAAATATATTTATTGCCAACACGCCAAACAAACTTCCAGACCGAATTGTCACAAAAAATAAACGCATTCGTGTTTTAATATACAAACAGAAACAATTGCCCACGGAAGATGTTTCCAAACGCATAGCCGGACTTCCACACTACATAACTCATACCATCAACGGGGAATCACTGTGGTAAAACTAGGAGGTTCGACCCCCCCAGGGGGTCGAACCTCCTAGTGACTAAAATGTCGCCTAGATCTGTGGATACTGTGGCGCAACATCGCTAAGATTGAATGTATGTAGTATGATATTTACCAAACCCCATACGGACAACATAACAACGAAACCGATAAGCCCGTACATAAGTAATTTCCATCCCTTTGCTTGCTCTTCGGGGTTAGCACCGCCGGCAATGAAGTATTTGAACATACCCCATATAAATACGACAAATGCGATTGTAAAAATAAGCGGTACCAAAATACCATTGATAATTCCAAGAATGAGAATGGCATAGCCGGTAGCGCCGCCACCACCAGCGATGCCATTGCAACTACCGCGTGTGGAAAAACCAAAAGAATTACCAAAAATGTTATGCCCTATACTAAAAGAGCCAATGCCAGTATGAATACAGCCATTAAATGAAGCTCTCCCGTGGTTAATAGAGAAATTAAGAGAAGCATGCGCAACTGGTGCCGGTATCGCGGCAAAAGCTCCCAACGATACAATTATGGTTAGCGCGATAAGTGCGACACTTTTGGCTACCGGATGAAGCAATGTATTTTTTATGTAAAAATATCCACGTGTAAACATATCTATATTATAATTATAACATTAATGCACTTCCGATGAGATTAACAATTCCCCATACTGTGAATAACAATACCATACCGATTAAACCCCACAGCATAAATGATCTTGCGTGCTCTCGCTCGTTTGTGTCAGCACCATGCAAAATGTAGTAATGTACTATCCCCCACAAAAACACTACGAAAGAAATACCGAGTATGACCGGAATAACCTCATGATTCATCAAATATACAAGAAAGTCTACGTAGTTTTTGAAAGTCATTGAGGTTGTTTTCATTGTGTTTGTGAGATTGTATGTATAGTCGAAGTGATCATGTCGGAGATTACATGCGCACCTAAAATAACGAGCGCCCCGACGACTGTCCACAAAAGCATGGTGCGTACTTTTTCCAATTCGCCGGAATTACCTTGTGCGGCAACAAACTTAAACCCAACAAAAACAATCATTAGGATAATAAAGACCGTTCCTATTTTAACAACATACGTTAAAATATCATTGAGAAACTCCTTGATGGAGTGTGCCTTTAGCGGATTACACAAACCGGATTGTCCGGATGGACACAAACTGCCACTTGCCACCGCCTGCGGCGGCGGCTCGCCCACGCTCGCTGTTGCCGCCAACGAAACTGTCGGAAAAATCACGGCGGAAAATAAAAATAGTGAAAATAAAAATCTCATTGCAGTGTTGCGGTTATAGCTTGCGACGCTCGCGTTAACGCGTCTAAAATTGAAAGCTGTCCCGCGTTTACCTTATCAATCATACTCGAAAAGATGTATCCTGTCGTTGCTTTAGATGGGGATAACCACGTGCGCGACATAATTGCCGCGGAATAGGCGGTACTTTCTATCGGATTGGCGGGAGGTGATGAAAGAAGAGAGCGCAACACCGGTGTAAGTCCTGTTGCCTTTGCAATAATTTCCTCGGAAGTAGCATTGGAAAGCGCCGAAGCAACCGTAACGGCACCTTGTATATTTGCACTCCCGTGTGGCAGAGAAAATGCATACACTTTTGCGTACACAGTTTTTATTTTTGAAACCGAAGATTGTGGTACGACAGTCACATCAAAAGACAAGTTCGGGTTTGCTTGAGTAAAGAATTTTGCCTCGGATGCATATCCGATATACAACGCCGCATTACCCGCAAGAAACATTTGCTGTGAGTCCGGAAGAGTGCTATTCCAATTATATGTCGTTTTTGTCGGGTCGGCGAATTGTGTATAAAAACCAAGAACATCCGCTCCTTCAGAGACCGCGTCACCGGACGTGTTTGACACTCCTTGTGCATGCAAAAGAGAGCCACGTAGCGTACCGGAAGAAGTGCGCGTTACAATAGGCACTCCCGCTTGCATGAAAAGAGTGGAGAGAATTGCGACAGCATCATGCACATTGCCATACGTACCAAGAGGCATTAGCACTTGCGAAAGCTCTCCCGTTGCGGTTTTTTTGGTGAAAAGTGGCACAAGACCGGAAAGTTCATCCCATGTGCTCGGCGGACTCGCAACACCCTGCGAAGATAAAAGCGAGCGATTGTAATATAAAACAAGCGGATCAACAAGTACCGGAATACCATATGAACCGGATGGAGAGAGATATACCGTAGCGACATCCGCAAACGTGTTTAAGAAACTTCGCTGTGAAAATGAAGTGTACGGAATGGGCGTCAGTACGCTTTGCAACGAAGCAAGGTGTGTCTGCGGAATTAAAATTAAATCCGGACCATCACCACTTGCGATAGCTGTCGTAAGGATTGAATCAAACTCCGTCGGATTTTTATATACATAAGATACTCTTTTCATTTCTTGGTTTTGTTGCGAAATATCACCAAGCGCTATACGAAAAGATTGCGACGGCAACGTTCCCCAAATGACCACCTTCCCCACCGCATTACCACCTTTTTTCCCGCCGGAATAAGTTGACATAACAAATATGCCACCCAATAAAAGCGCAGCGAAAACTACAAGCAGTATCGTCTGAAATGTTGAGATATTTTTCATACGGCTGAAGCGATAATTGCATAATGATATGCACCGACGGCAAATTGTTGCCGCGTTTGGAAGCCATCTTCCTTAAGTAGGGCAACCGCTGTTTCCTCTGATATTGAATCTTGCAAAGAGGGGCCCGGGGCACTGTCTGATGGAACCCACTCAACCAAAAGCAATGTACCACCTATTTTTGTAATTCGTTTCAGCTCTTTTAGAGCAGATTGCGTATCTTCCAACTGAAACAATATGTTTGAGAAAATCACCGCATCAAATACACGGTCGCGCAATTTTGTCCCAAACGGTTTTTCAATATTGCCCCACACGGTTTCTATATTCTGAATGCGTTGTTCCTCGGCGTTGTGTCGCAGGCGACGTAATACATCTTCTTGCATATCTATAGCATACACATGCCCATCGTCGCCAACTATTTTTGCTGCCACAAGCGCATAATATCCGATACCGGAACCAACATCGCCGACACTCATGCCTTCACGAAGTTTCATACGCTGTACCAATATTTTCGGGTCAATGGATTCCAAATGTGTCACATTATCAGTATAACAAAACTGTGCCAAAATGTACGATATGTATCTGTGTATAAATGATAGCGCGGAGATTTACAATGCCACCACCGAAGCGATTGAATCCCCTGCACGCATTTTCATAATGCGAACCCCTTGGGTTGCGCGTGAACGTTGTGGGATTTCAGATGCACTGATGCGGATAACCTGACCTTTCTTGGAAACCACTACGATTTCTTTCTCGTCTAAATCACCCATCATCACCTTTGCCCCTATGATTTCTCCGGTTTTTGCGGTAACGTCTGCCGTTTTAATACCGGAGCCTCCTCTTCCCTGTATTTTGTATTCACTCATGAGAGTTCGTTTTCCATGACCCCTGCCCATGATGACCATAAGCGATGCTCCGCGAGCATTTGCCGGAATGACTTCCGCGGAAACGACCTTATCACCTTTTTTCACGTGCATACCACGCACTCCTCCGGCGGTGCGCCCCATTTCGCGCACATCTTCCGTTGCAAAACGAATTGACTGCCCTTTGGTAGTAACCACAGATACCGTATCTCCATTGTCTGAAAGCGCAGCGCACACAAGCCGATCCGAACCCTTGAGAGATATCGCGATAATGCCTGACGCACGCACGTCTGCAAAACTTTTTGCCGCCACTCTCTTAGTCACCCCCTCGCTTGTTACAAAAATAATTGAAAATGTGCCCCACTTTGTGTCTTTGCGCACCGGCAATATGGAAGTAACCTTTTCATCTTGCGAGAGTGGAAGGAAATTCATGATACTCTTACCTTTTGTGGCACGTCTTCCCTCCGGAATATCGTACATTTTGAGTTGATACACTTTGCCGTGGTCGGTAAAGAAAAGAAGGTCGGCATGTGTTGAGGCAACCAAGAAATGCCGCACCACATCCTCCTCTTTCGTGGAGATATCTACCACGCCGACCCCGCCCCGCTTTTGCTTCTTATATTCGTCCGGATCGGTGCGCTTCACGTACCCACCTTGCGTGAGCACCAAAACGCTTTCTTTATCAGGTATTAAATCCTCAATAGATATATTTTTCACACCACCTTTAATGATTTTTGTGCGACGGTCATCGCCATACTTTTTATCAAACGCAAACAATTCAGTTTTCACCACGCTCAATATATTCTTGGCGGAAGAAAGTATTTTTTGCAAGCTTGCAATAAGTATTTTAAGTTCTGCGAGTTCATTTTCAATTTTCTTCCGTTCAAGACCCGCCAAAGTCTGCAAACGCATGGAAAGAATTGCCACTGTTTGTTGTGGTGAAAATGCAAACTTCTTTTGGAGAGCCAAATCAGCGGTTGGTACATCGGCTGATTTTTTTATTATGGCGATGACTTCATCAATATGGTCAAGGGCTTTGGAAAGCCCAAGCAAAATATGCTCACGTTCTTGCGCTTTTCGTAAATCAAACTCTGTGCGGCGACGAATGATTATTTGTCGGTGCTCTATGAATTTTTCCAGTATACCCTTCAACGAAAGTGCCTGTGGCGTTCCGTTGACAAGTGCCAGCATGTTGTAATGAAAAGTAGATTCAAGCTCGGTATGTTTATACAGAGCGTTTAACACCGCCTGTGGATGCGCCGTTCCTTTCAATTCAACCACCACGCGAATATCCGAAGTTGATTCGTCACGTAAATCTTTAATGCCGTCAATTCTTTTGTCGCGCACGAGGTCCGCGATTTTGGTAATCATGTCTGCTTTATTAACACGATATGGTATGGAGCTAATGATAATACGTGTTTCTTTGCCTTCTTCCATTATCTCAGCTTCTCCGCGCACCACTACCCCACCGCGACCATTTGCATAAGCGTGTGCAATATCCGCCTTATTAAAAGCAATACCGCCAAGAGGAAAATCAGGCCCGGTAACAAACTCAAGCAAATCTTCAGTAGTTGCTTTCGGATTTTCTATAAGATGTACGGTCGCAGCAATCACCTCGCGCAAGTTGTGTGGAGGAATGTTGGTTGCCATACCAACCGCAATACCAAGTGTACCGTTGAGCAATAAGTTTGGAACCGCAGCGGGCAATACGGCGGGTTCTTTGCGCGTAGCGTCGTAGTTGTGATTCCATGCGACCGTTTCTTTTCCGATATCGCGAAGTAATTCTTCACCCATGACGGACATCTTAGCCTCGGTATAACGCATTGCCGCCGGAGAGTCGCCGTCTATGGAACCGAAGTTTCCTTGACCGATGACTAACGGATAACGATATGAAAAATATTGCGCCATTTTTGCCATAGCATCATAAACAGCAGTATCACCATGCGGGTGATACTTTCCAAGCACGTCTCCGACAACAGCCGCCGACTTGCGAAATCGCCCTGACGCGGTAAGCCCCATGTCGCGCATGGCAAACAAAATACGACGGTGCACGGGCTTTAGCCCATCGCGCACATCAGGTAACGCACGCGAAGTGATAACGGACATTGCGTAGTCAACGTACGACACGCGCATTTCAGAGACGATGTCTTGCCGGATGACGCGCCCGGTTGCGGGCGCGTCATCCGGCATATTTTGTTTCTGTTCGTCTTTTTTTGACATATTTAAATACTAAAATGGAATTGTCGTTTTTTGTGCCGGCTTTGTCGGCACGGTTGAAGTGCTCCCAACGGTAACAATCTCAAGATGGACCGGCGCTTGCTGTTTTTGACCTGTGAATGCCGAAGCCGCGGCGCTCAGAAAGCCCTGTGGTTTCGGCTTTGGATTTGTCGCTTCCATAAGCGCCGCCTTTTGACCTGCGTTAAAATATGCGGACGCCGATTGCTTCGGTCCGAGAATACTGGTGGAAAATGAAGAGATTGCCCATACTATAAGTAACAATCCACTGATGCCAAGTGCGACCCCAAACGCAACGCGCTCGCGAATGTGTACCGGTTTTGCTTGTAATTTTTGTACCAGTTTTTTCATATATAATATGTTACGCCTTCAATACCATAATAGCACTGTTTTGCTCAAGCACATCTTTCTTTTTCAAAGTCGCCTTGTCAATCTGTTGTGCAGACGCACCTTCTTCTTTGAGAAAATGTTCCAGGGCGTCAGTTGCTCCGGTACCGCTTTTGTGCAAAGGGATGATGACATGTGGCTCAAGAGAAGTGGCAAGCGCATATGCGTCCTCGGCGGTCAGGGCGCCATTTCCGGTGATTGGAATAAAAAGTACGTCAATGTCATTTATCGCCTCGCGCATTTCGTGTGGCAATTCTTTGTTGGAAAGTGCCCCAAGATGCACCAATGTCATTCCCTCAAGCTCAACCGAATATATGGTATTGATTGCGGTTTTTTTCTCTGATTCATTTTCTTGCGCCGAGACACCATACACACTTTGCGAAAGGTATCCGCGTATAAGTATATTTTTATATTCATATTCACCGGGGCCGGAAATAACAAACGGCTCCTTCCCACCATACGACACCTCACTGACGCCATTCATGTCAGGGTGATTCCGCGACACAAGCGCGATGTCCGCACCAAATTTTACCGGTGGCAATGTTGCATTTTTGCTAATGGGGTCAAACACCAATGACGTGTCACCAAATGACACTTTGACACACTGTCCACCGTGATAAGTTATGACCATGATACATATAGTATAGCACATAACGTACTACGTGCACATATTATGAAAACCACACAATACCCGCACTTATAAAAAATGGGCGCCTGCGATGTTCCGCAGACGCCCATTAAAGTACTAAAGATCTTTTGACCCCCCCCTACGCTCCGGGCGGTGCGAACACCACCCACGCCGGGTTCCCCCACAAGTTCGTGGGGAGCGCAACGCTCATCCGTCCGGTTCCGTCCGGACTGATGACAAAGAGCTTCTGGTCCTTGGTGTACAAAATTCGCGAACTCCCGGCAATTTTGTACGTGGACCAGTAAGGGTCGTCACCGGGACCAAGGTCAATCGCCGTCCCCCCTCCTCCTGTAGTAAAGGGCTTGACGAAGATATGGTGAACACCACTCACATCTCGCACGAAAGCGACCTTCGTACGAGCTGCGTTCAGTGACATTGCCCGGACATCATTCACCGCGTTCTTTGCGAACACGGTGGAAGTTCCAATTAACTCCGGAGAATTTACCAAGTTCACGACCTGCTCCATAATCGTGGACTTGATGTTCCCTCCGAA
>VAPM010718186.1_pt1 | contig 21371 bp, 20 predicted proteins | sample 3395091 | NCBI WGS metagenome assembly VAPM01 (sample SAMN08290445, study PRJNA428436) | hydrothermal vent metagenome | isolation source: Deep-sea hydrothermal vent chimney 3 | place: Pacific Ocean: Juan De Fuca Ridge
TTAATGCTTGTGTTGATTATGCTCTCAAAACCGGTTGGGTTAAGCCAGAGCAAAAAGATATTCTCATCAATGGATACCTTTTACCCATCTATCATAAATATTATGACAATTTTTTATGAACAAACATAGCAATATTCTGCTATTGTACGAAATCTGCAAAATAAGGGGGAAGCGTGATACGTACAATAGTAGAATTACGAGAACGGGCGTAATGAAACCAAAATACAACGTTCCATTAAGTTTGATTCTAGGAAAGCCCCCATTCAGAATCAGAAAACTTTTCTTCTTGAAGCAATTTTTCGATTTCAATTTTTATATCTTTAATGTCACATTCGTTAAGTGGTTTGAAATTTTTGTAGTATTCAGGCTTCTCTTCTTTGTGTGGGAAAAAACATGCTTGCCCATATTTATGGGTCTCAGCACTTTTTGCTCTGCCATATAAATGAATATGTAGGTATGAGCCCCCGGGTTTGAATACAGCCCAGTTTCCATTATCTTGATAATTGATTCTTCCAATATTAACTCCATGCTCATTCATTATCTTAATCATTGCTTGACCTACAACAATTGTTAATCTCATTAATTCAACTGCATACCTAGGAGGAAGCTGCTGTCTGTCGAGAATTCTAATTTTTGGATAAATTTTTATGTGCCCGCCGTCATCTCTATCCACATGTGGTTTTTCAACAGCTTTTACAAAAAAATTTTCTGATGCATAAATCATCGTTATATTATATATGATATAACAACTTTTGGGGATTTTCGTTAAGAAACCATATTTTATACAACACTGGGCTTAAACGGAACCCATTGAATCTGATATACGCCATTAACGACACATGACACGAGTTTTTCGCTTTTTATTTTTGGTGCCGCCTTCCACATTTTGAACGCAAGACACTAAAAATGTAATCGTCCCAAAATTTTCCGTCCAGTTCGTGATGTTCACACAGGATGCCGTCTAAATGGAAGCCTATATTTTTTAATATCCTTACTGATGGTTTATTAAAAGAACCTGTTTGGCAATACAGTTTATTGAAATCATATTTAAACAAGTAATTAACACAATACTTGATCATTTGTGTTCCAACTCCCTTACCTTAAACATCGGACATCGGATGTCCGATGTTTAACAGTGGCAGATATAATGTACCGAATAATGTCGTATTGTTTACAGCTATATACGTTTACGATATAGTGCTCATAGAGAATGGTCTTTGGCTATTCATTTATAGATTTTTTGGACAACTTGGAGGATGGAAAAATGTTTGAAAAATATGGTGCACCATTAGTGCGCAGTGCTATCATAGGCCTCATTAGGAAGCTCTCTATAGATGGGGAGAATGTAAACCTCGGCTCCGAAAAGGATGCTCACTTAATGAAGTGGGTATTTGAAAATAAATACATGCCGGAAAAAGAAATAAGAAAGGCGGTACATGAACGAATTTGTGAAATTGGTAGGGAAGGATATGAATGGTGTGTTGCAGAAGGAACACACCGGCATCCGAACAAGGTTAGATCTCCTCGAGCATTTGGGTATGCAATAAAATATAAAAAAATATCGAATGAGGAGATGCAAAAGATTGTATTTGGTCATAAGGAAATTAGGGAGGACTATGTGCTTTGGGCGGACGGCTTTATCCAGAGTGTTATGAAGATACTGGAAAACGGCACGGCGTTCAAATCCTATCCCACATTATCATCTGTATAAAATAAAAACAAAGGTCGCCTCGGCGACCTTTTCCAATTTTCAATATATTTTGTAAAAAGAGTTTGTAACTGATATACTTGGAAATATGAGACGAAGGCGATACACAGTTTTTGATTTTGGTTGGGTCTCTTGGACATCTTCTGACTTGAAACGTATCACAAAAGAAATCTTACAGCTCAAGAAAAAGCATTATGAAAAGATATTGAGTGTTCCTTCCGGGGAACGCACATTTGATAATACGATTTACGCGCTTGAAACATCTGATGACAGTCTTTCCGATACTCTTGGCTATATCGGAATTCTAAAAGAGGCGAGTACAAAAGCATCTATACGAAAAACGGCGGGAGATGTCATGGAATTTTTACAGCGTGAACTTGTTGAAATTGAGTTTAATCCGCACCTTTACGAGGCGGTAAAAGAATATGCGAAGAAAAAAGAAAAACTCATCGAGGCTGATAAAATTCTGTTTGAAGACACATTGAAAGGATATCAGCGCATGGGTTTTGATTTACCAAAAGCAAAACAAGAAAAGCTCAAGAAAAATTTGAAACTAATTGCAAAGCTCGAGCTTGAATTTGACCGTAATTTGAACGAATATCATGATTATATTCTTGTGACAGAACAAGAACTTGATGGGCTACCTGAAACATATAAATCCGGTTTGAAAAAAGAGAAAGGAAAATACAAAATAACGCTTGCGTATCCTGACCTGCATCCTTTTCTTGAAGGAGCACATAATGAGGAGCGTAGGCGTGAGCTATTTGAAAAAAACATAAGGAAGGGCGGACAGGGAAATCTTAAATTGCTTGAGCGTATGATGAAATTGCGCGCAGAAAACGCAAAGCTTCTCGGGTATCCCACGCATGCAGATTTACAAACCGAGTTGCGCATGGCAAAGTCTGCACAAAATGTAGAAAAGTTTCTTGATAATCTCGCTAAACGCACAAAAACACAGGCATCTAAAGATATGGACATGCTTACAAAAGACAAACGTTGCCGTACCGGTGATAAGAAAGCGGTTGTGGGGATGCACGATGTGTCTTATCTTTTTAAACAACTTCGCAAAGAACGTTTTGATATTGACAGTGACTTAGTGAAAGAATATTTCCCGTTTGAGCACGTAAAGAAATCAACACTTGATATATATCAGAAACTGTTCGGAATAAAATTCAGGAAACGCACAGATATACCTTTGTGGCATTCGGACGTGCAGTTTTATGATATTTATGGCGCATCAGGAGAGTATCTGGCATCGTTCGGGTTGGATTTATATCCACGCAAAGGAAAGTTTGGGCACGCGGCGGCGTTTGAGGTTGTGTTTGGCAGACAGGAAGGAGATATGTACCGTGCACCACTTATTGTAATGCTTACCAATTTTACAAAGTCGACAAAAGCCAATCCATCACTTATGAGCCATAGAGAAGTGGAAACATTTTTCCATGAATTCGGACATGTTATGCACTTCACACTCACAAAAGCGAAGTATCGTTCACAAGCCGGTTTCAATGTCGCATGGGATTTTGTAGAGGCGCCTTCGCAGATTCTTGAAAATTGGACATGGGATTCAGAAATGCTCACGCGCATTTCAAAACACTACAAAACCGGTCGCTCATTACCAAAAGATTTAATTGACCGAATGATAAATGCACGACTTTTTGGTGAAGCGTGGGACATACGTCGTCAAGTGGTACTTGCGCGAATTGATATGATTTTGTACACGAGTGGCGCAAAGCGTCCCAGAGATGTGTACGCAGAGCTTGTGCACGATATGCTCGGCATCACACTTCCTAAAAAGCAGCTTTTTCTTTCAGGGTTCGCACATATCTCAAGTGGTTATGATGCGGGATATTACAGTTATCTTTGGTCAAGGGTATATGCGGAAGATATGTTCACGCGCTTTGCAAAAGAGGGTATCTTAAATCCAAAGACCGGACACGACTACCGAAAATGGATACTTGAAAAAGGTTCCAGCATGAAAGAGATGGATTTGGTTAAAGGTTTTCTCGGACGTGTTCCAAACAACAAAGCATTTCTAAAATCTATCGGCATATTAAAATAATGCATACCAAACAGGGGCAATTTTTTTATAAAATAAATCCCATCAGTATCATTATTTTGATGTCTCTCAAGTGCCACGCGTAGAGCAAAAACCACGGGGCGCCGACGATGTATCGTCTGGCACCCCGTGGTTTTTATGCCGTTCCCTCAGTATTAAGCACCGACAGTAAACACCTGAGAGAACAAAACGAAAGATGCCCAGTATATTCGCACCCGTTGGCTTCTTCCCGTATCCATGTGCCAAAATATACTACTCCGGCACAAATTGGGAAGACTTTTTGACAATTTGGACACGGTATTTTTTCGCAAGTGCCTTCTCCGGGAAGCACGTCCGTGGTTGCAATTCCTTTGGAAGCCGCCTGTTTACATATGACATAGCACACCTCCTTTTCCCAGTAATGAACATCCAGTGATATCTATTATCAGCATAGCACATTCGCTTTCCATTTGAAGCACGTTACCAGCCAAATATCGGACATCCAAATATCGGACATCGGATGTCCGATATTTGGCTGGTATGTCCGATATTCGTTCATCAAACACCAATACACAAATATCGGACATCCGATGTCCGATATTTGTGTCCGGTGGGAGAAGTTTTCTTAAGGATATTTACCAGATTTCCGCTCGAATTTTAGAAGGGCGATAAAGCTTGTCTCCTTTTTTTACATTGAACGCTTCATAAAATTCTTTCATATTTGATACCGATCCGTTTATACGGAATATGCCGGGAGAATGCGGGTCGGTGAGCACTTGTGCTTTTTCAGCTTCCGGACGTCGTAATTCTTGTCCAAATAATGCAAACCCAAGAAAGAAACGTTGCGTTGGCGTAAACCCATTAATATCTCCACATAATTTTGTCTTCGCACAATGAAGGCGGTATGCATCAAGAGCCATGGACACTCCGCCAAGATCAGCCACATTTTCTCCAAGCGTAAGTTTTCCGTTAACAGACAGTCCACCTGAAACTTTGTATGTGTTAAATTGTTTCTCAAGAAGGGTTGTTTTTTTTATGAAAGCATCGCGGTCATGTGACGTCCACCAATTTTTCATATTCCCATGCTCATCAAATTTTGACCCATCATCATCAAACCCGTGTGTCATTTCGTGTCCAATAATCATTCCTATTGCACCATAGTTGAGGGCGTCATCCGCGCACAAATCAAAAAACGGCGGTTGCAAAATTGCGGCGGGAAATACGATGTCGTTGAGTGTCGGTGAAAAATATGCATTAACAGTGTGCGGATACATCCCCCATTCGGTTTTGTCTATCGGCTTACCAAGTTTGCGCATATTTCGGCGATATTCAAAAGTATATGAGCGCATTATATTGTGTACGTATGTATCCGGTTCTATAACAAGCCCGCGATAACCTTTCCATTTATCAGGGAAACCGATTTTACGGTTTATGGAATGAAGTTTTTTCAACGCTTTTCGTTTTGTCGCGGGGTTCATCCATGGAAGAGCTTTGATGCGTGCTTCATATGCAGTAAACAAGTCGTCAACAATTTCATTCATTTTGCGTTTTGATTCTTTGTTGAAATGTCGTTTTACATATATTTGCCCGAGTATCTCGCCGATACCGCCGTTTACAGTACTGAGAACGCGACGCCATTGTGGGGACATGCGTTTTGTTCCACTTAAAACCTTTCCATAAAACGCAAAACTGTGGCGCTCAAACGATGGGGTCAGTGCCGATGCATATTCGTTAATCAAGTGACATGTAAGATATGTTTTCCATTCCGGGAGAGTGACTGTTTCAAACATCGTGTGTATCGCAGATAGGAAGTCCGGTTGCATTACAACTACCTCTTTTGGCTCTGTGATACCAATTCCTGCGAAATATATTTTCCATGGGATATTCGGCGCGGATTTAATAAGAGAGGCGATTGTTTTTTTGTGATATGTTTTTTCAACATCGTAAAAATCTTCTTTTATCATTGATGCTTTTGCAAGGAGTATTTCAATACGCATAACGGTTTCCATTGCTTCACGTGCATCATTGGGGTTTTTGCCCATCAGCTGAAACAATGTGCGCAGATGTTCTTTGTAGGCATTGCGCACGCGTTTTGATTCCGCATCATTGTGTAAATAATAATCACGGTCCGGCATACCAAGCCCGTTTTGATAAAAGTGCAAAATATGGGTATCGCTTTTCTTTGAGTCTTGGTCAACTGTGGCTCCCCAAAGTACGCCAACACCTATGGTATGCAGTTTTGCAACTGTTTTTATCATATCATTTACGGTTTTTATATTTTGTATTTTTACGATATGGCTTGAGAGTGGTTGCATGCCAAGCCCAGTGCGTTTTTTGGTGTCCATGCCGGAATTATAGAAATCGTGTATCATTTTTTCCGGAGTCTTTTTGCCAAGATTTCTTTTTCCGGATATTTCTTTAAGAATGGAGTGTGTTTTTTTATCCGTATCAAAGCGCAGTTTTAGGAAACTGCTCCACCTGGATTCATGTGGTGGAATGACATTCCTTTTCATCCATCCTCCGCTTGTATAGTGATAGAAATCATCCTGTGGGCGGACATTTGCATCTATATTTGCAAGAACATTTTTCCACGCTTTCATTTTTTGAGTATCTTTTTTTTGCATGTGCATTAAGTATGCCTGTTTGTTTACGTGTGCGCAACACTTCCGCCACCGTGCTCCTCGTGGTATCGTCTATTTTATACACCTATGACGCTTGATGACGTACGTTCACGATATTTGAAATTTTTTGAAAAGCGCGGGCACGCGGTTATTCCGTCAGCACCGTTGGTGCCAGAGAATGACCCGACAACACTATTTATTTCTTCGGGAATGCAACCGCTTATTCCGTATTTGTTGGGCGAAGCGCACCCTTCGGGTGCGCGGTTGGTGAACTCGCAAATGTGCTTTCGCGCGGAAGATATTGACGAGGTGGGGGATAACCGTCACACTACTTTTTTTGAAATGCTTGGTAATTGGTCATTGGGAGATTATTTCAAGAAAGAACAATTGCCGTGGCTGTTTGAATTTTTAACAAGCAAAGAAGGTGGGGTTGGGATTGACCCGAAAAAACTGTATGTGACAGTTTTTTCGGGTGATGAAAAAAGCGAAATGAGTGCCGATACGGAGTCTACAGAAATATGGAAGAATCTTTTTGCAGAAAAAGGTATTGACGCAAAGCTCGTGGAGCTTGAAACCAAAGAGCGGGGTGGGGAGCTCGGGATTCAGGGTGGGCGCATCTTTTCTTATGGGGCACAAAAAAATTGGTGGAGTCGTTCTGGTGTGCCGTCGCAAATGCCTGCTGGTGAACCGGGTGGTCCTGACTCGGAAATTTTTTATGATTTCGGTACTCCGCACGATACTAAATTCGGCAAAGAGTGCCATCCAAACTGCGACTGCGGGCGTTTTGTTGAGATAGGGAACTCGGTTTTTATGCAGTATATAAAAAAAGAAGATGGCACCTTTGCCGAGCTTCCGAAGAAAAATGTAGACTTTGGTGGGGGGCTGGAACGTATGACCACCGCAGCCAATCACAGTGCGGACATCTTTTCCATTGATGTGTTTGACGGGGCACGTGCGAAAATCGCCGAAAAAGTATACATTCTTGATAAAGAAGAAAGTAGTACCGCACAAAAACAAGAACTTGCAAAAGCATACATAGAATCTTTTAGGATAGTACTTGACCATATCCGTTCCGCGACATTTATGCTCGCCTCAAAAATCACACCAAGTAAAACAGAACAGGGATACGTGCTTCGGCGTTTAATTCGTCGGTCTATTATGAAATCAAGACAGATGGGTATTCCAGAAAATATTTTTATGGATATTGCTTCTGTGTATGCAAAGGACTATGAAAATACATATCCAATGCTGATACAAAATCTTGAAGAGATTCAAAATAAATTACGTAAAGAAAATGAACAATTTGTTAAAACGCTTAGTAGTGCGGTTAGAGAACTGTGGAAACTCTTTAATAACAAGTCCAAAGATTTATCAGAAAAAATGAACGGCCAGATACTTTTTCATTTCTTTACAGCCGAGGGATTTCCGCCAGAGCTAATTCTTGAACAGTATAGTAACTATAGAGAGCAAGAAAAACTTCCACAGCTGACTCAGCCCGAAACAAATTCTTTACTGGAAGATTTCAAAAAGAAAATGAAAGAGCACCAAGCGCTCTCGCGGGCGGGTGCGGCACAGAAATTCAAAGGAGGGCTTGCCGACACAAGCGAAGAAACGACTGCCTTGCATACAGCCACGCACCTTATGCTCGCCGGGTTGCGTAAGTATTTGGGAGAGCACGTGCACCAGGCCGGCTCAAATATTACCGCAGAGCGCACGCGTTTTGATTTTACTCATGGCGAGAAAGTTTCGCGTGAGGTGCTTGATCAAGTAGAAGCGTATGTCAACGATGCAATAGATAAAAACTGCGCTGTAACAATGGAGCAGGTGGCGAAAGAGGACGCGCGAAGTGCCGGCGTGGAGGCGAGTTTTTGGGATAAATATCCCGATGTAGTGAATGTTTATACCGTTGTGGCGCAAGACGGAACAATATATTCACAAGAACTATGTGGCGGTCCGCACGTAGAAAAAACCGGCGATATCGCATTAAACGGAAAGAGGTTTGTTATAGAAAAAGAAAGTGCGTCTTCTGCCGGGGTGCGCCGCATTAAAGCGACGCTTAAATAAAGATATCAGATGAACATGTTCCCGGACGAAATACACATCGATATTTTTTGTATGCGATTTTTTCAAAACTAACTGCTATACTATTTGTATGTATGACCTTTCATTGTTCGGACATCGGCGCAAGCGCACCGTTGTTCTCATTGATGTCGGCTCGGCGTCCATATCCGGAGCGTATGCATGTGTGGAAAAAGATTGTCATCCGATAATATATTACAGCACGCACGCGCCCATTTCGTTGCGCGATGATTTGTCTCCGGAAGATGCCGTTGCACAGGCGCTCGCCAAAGTTACAAAAAATCTTCTTACCGTCGGCGCACCTATAGTATCGCGCCATACAAACAAAAAGATTTGTATGGATAGAATCATCATCTCAATCGCGGCGCCGTGGCAAGATGTGCGCATACAGGAACAACAAAAGACTGAAAAAAAATCTTTTCGTTTTACCAAGTCTGTTATGGACGACATTGTTAAGAAACTTTTTGCGCAAACTGCGCGCGGAAGAATAATTACAAACAGCATGGTCGTATCAATTATGCTTAACGGGTATTCTGTCACAAACCCGTTTGGCATTAAAACAAAAGAAGTAAAAATGGTTGTGCTTGGTTCGTATATTACAAAAGAAATCGTCAAGCGTGTTACAGATATTGTTACGGAGGCATTTCATACTGAAAATGTTGAGATAACCGCATTTGCTCCGATTGTGTATTCAGTGCTTCGCTCTTTGTATCCGGATGAAAAAAATATGCTCATCATTGACATCACCGGGGAGATGACAGACGTGGTGCTTATAAAAAATGGATTGTTAGCAGATATAACACACACAAAACGCGGGCTAAACGTGTTGCGTAAAAGCGCGCGAGATGCCGGTATACGTACCACGAATCCATCTGAATCATTTCATGCGATTGAGCATGCGGTTCTGATTGATAAAGAGCACAATGCGCAATTTACAGCACGTATGCAACAGGCACGCGCATTATGGTTGCAAGATATTGCACACATATTACAGACACTCAATACGCGGTATGTACTTCCGAGGGCGATTTTCATTCTTGTGGATGAAGAGGCGGCATCTTTTATCAAACGACAATTTGATGAAGAGCCAATTCTTAAAAAGATATGGCTTTCATCAGACCCGCTTTCAGTTATGTCACTTGATGCAAAGCGGTTTTCTTCATTTGTAACATACAAAAAAGAATCTCACGGTGACCCGTTTCTTTCCATTTTGGCTTTATATGCTACACAGAAACAATAGTTTGCGTATGTGCACGGGCGCCATGCATGCATGGCGCCCGTGCTGTATAAGATATGCACTTCCAATTATGCCCCGCTAACGTTATACTGATAATATAATACATATAATATGTCACGAAACATTGAAGATATTATTCCGCCATCACGAAGAGAATCTTTCTCAAGTAGGTCACGCGATGTTGCTGAAAAAACAAGTGAGTTTTTATCAGAGAAAAGAAGAGAAGCGTCTCGTAAACAGCGACCCAAAAAAAAGTTTGCTTATACTCCCGCGGTAATAGCGCTTGTGGTGATTATAGTTTCCATTGGGGCGTTATTGTTCTTTTCCGGAGCGCGCGTGGAAATCGTACCAAAGACAAATACGGCACCTCTCTCAGCGAAGCTTACCGCGACGGCATCTTCAACAGGTGTCTTGCCGTTTTCATTGATAACCATAGACAAACGCGCGGTACAATACATCTCCGCCTCAGCAACAAAAAAAGTCACCTCTGTCGCAACCGGTTGGCTTACCATATACAATACACGCCCAGCGTCATTGCATCTAATTATAAAAACGCGTTTTAAGACGCTTGAGGGACTTGTGTTTTATCTTAAGAAACCGGTAACCATACCTGCCGGACACGGTGTTGTTCCAGGCACCATAACCGTATCGGTGTATGCATCCGAGCCAGGAAGCCAATACAATATTAAGCCGTCATTTTTCACCGTGCCTGGTCTTGCAAACACCAGTTTGGCGAATAAAATATATGGAAAGTCAAAGAGCTCGATGACAGGCGGAGCAAGCGGAGTTGTTCCCATCGTTTCAAGTGAGAAAAAATCACAAGCACGAGAAATTCTTAAGAAGGCGCTTGCTCAAAGCTTGTTCAAAGATGCTTCTTCAAAAGTTCCTTCCGGATATACATTTTTGCCGGGGGCCGCGACGACAACTTATTCCACGCTTTCAGACGTGATTGCCACTTCAACAGCCTCAAGTAAAATGGGCATCCAAGAAGAAGCGAAAATAACAGCAGTGATTTTTCCATCGCTCCCACTTGCTAAAAATGTAACTTCCGAAGTGGTTACGACATACGATGGGGTGGCACCGGTTTATATTCAAGACCCGCAAAGACTTACTTTCACTCCGCTTGGGGCATTCCCGAATGCAAAGACCCAATCGTTTCGTTTTATGTTATCAGGACAGGTGACCATCGTATGGTTTGTAAACAGAACAAGTATTGCTGCATCAATTGCGGGAAAATCGCATCAGGAGGCGCAAACAATAGTCAGTGCGCTACCTTCCGTAAAAAAAGCATATCTGGTTCTCCATCCGTTTTGGTTGAACACTTTCCCCAAGGACCCGAGCAAAATAAACGTAACGATATCTCAACCGTAAATGAAAGTAATATGCTTGGCGATAACAATGTGTTGCATAAAACAGGGCGCTCCGGACCGCTTGGACAAGTCTTACCCTCTTTTATGTGGTATGTTTGTCGGCCACATGACACAATACTTGCACTTGTGGTATAAAAATGTTGACGCGCGCACTGGCGTCTGTTACACTAATAAGGCTTCACATGGCAGAAGATATTGAAACAAAAGAAACGGTTGTTGGCACCGTAGAAGAAGTATTACCCAACCTCTTGTTTCGTGTTCGTCTGGAATCACAAGACGAGCTGATTCTTGCATATCTTGCCGGCAAAATGCGTTTGCACCATATACGAGTATTGGTAGGTGATCAAGTTGAACTTGTCATTGATCCATACGGTGGGAAAGCGCGTGTAGTGAGGCGTCTTACCTAAAAAATTATATACACACCATGAAAGTGCGCGCATCAATAAAAAAACAACAAGCAGGCGACATCCTTGTCCGTAGAAATGGTAGGCTGTATCGTATTAATAAGCGCAACCCTCGTCGCAAGGCGCGACAAGGGTAATAATTTACTATTCATCAACATCAATAATCATGCGTATTGCGGGAATAACTCTTCCAAATAACAAACAGCTGGCATATGCCTTACCATATATCTATGGTATTGGTGAGGTACGTGCACGTAAGATACTCAAAGAGGCGGATATTGATCCAACCAGAAAAAGCAACGAGCTTTCTACGGAGGAAGAGCAAAAAATACGTGTTATTGCCGAGGCGTATACGATTGAGGGAGAATTGCGCAGGCAGACAGGCCAGAGCATTCGTCGTTTGAAAGATATCCGTTGTATACGCGGTATCAGGCACGAGCGACATCTCCCCGTGCGCGGTGGACGCACAAAGACGAATTCAAGAACCGTACGCGGAAACCTAAGAAAAACGATGGGCTCCGGGAGGCGCAGTCTTGAGAAGACCTAAAGCCAGCACGGTTTTCTATTTTACTTTATTTATAAAAATCATTTTATCAAAAGTTACAACATATAACATACTATGGGGAAGAAAAGAATTATTAAAAAATCAGGAAGAGGGCTTGACAAGGGACGCAAGGACCGTGCGCTTTCGCGTGCAATTAAGCGCAAAATTACGCACGGAGTCTTGCATGTTGAAGCGACATTCAATAATACCAAAGCTGTACTCACAGATAAAAAAGGAGATGCGGTTATCTTTTCTTCCGCCGGCGCACTTGGGTTTTCCGGCGCGCGAAAATCCACACCATATGCCGCCGCAAAAGTTGGCGAGTTGCTTGGCGAAAGAGCTCTTGCCATTGGCGTCAAAGAAGCTGACGTGATTATCCGTGGTGTTGGTCCGGGAAGGGAATCAACGTTGCGCGGGTTTGCCGGGAAGGGAATACAGATTTCCAGCATAAAAGACGTCACACCGGTACCGCATAACGGTCCACGCCCGCCAAAACCGCGACGCGTATAACATATTAAAATTATTATGAAAACAGGACCACGATATAAAATTGCCAAACGTTTGGGTGCCGGTGTGTTTGAAAAAACGCAGACACAAAAATTTGCCATTGCGCAAGAGCGCACTGCCAAAAATAAGCGTCGCGGACGCCGTCTCAGTGATTATGGAAAACAGCTTTTGGAAAAGCAGAAGGTGCGCGTTACGTATGGTATAACCGAACGGCAATTTTCCAATTATGTACATGCGGCATCGCAGACACACGGTACCGGTGCGGTCGCCGCACTGCATCGGTTGCTTGAATTGCGCTTGGATAATGTTGCATATCGTCTTGGGCTTGCGCCAACTCGCCGTGCCGCACGGCAAATGGTTGCTCATGGTCACCTGACGATAAACGGACGTCGCACCATGATTCCTTCACGGCATGTACACATTACAGATATTATTGCGGTTCGGGACGGAAGTAAGTCCAGGGTGCTGTTTGCTAATTTTGCCGATACGTTCAACGAATCTCCGTTGCCATCTTGGCTTTCCTGGGACCCAAAAAAAATGGAGGGCGGGGTAAAAGAATCACCGACAGTTGATTCAGCCGATCCGGCAGGAGATTTGGGTGCCGTACTGTCATTTTATTCACGATAATATTGATTGCGTTATGGAATATCACATTACACTCCCGTCAAAACCACGAATTGTTTCTGAAGAGGGAAATCAGGGCACTTATGAAATAGACACACTTTATCCCGGGTATGGTCACACACTGGGGAATTCTTTGCGTCGCATTATTCTTTCATCTCTTCCGGGCGCCGCTATCACAGGGCTGAAAATAGAAGGCGTTCCGCACGAATTTGCAACAATAGACGGAATGCGCGAAACAGTCATGGAGATGATTTTGAAACTGAAAAGAGTTCACTTCACACTTCATGGAGACGATCAGCAAACAATAACGCTGTCCGTTAAGGGTCCGGCTAAGGTTACCGCCGCTGATTTTTCATTGCCTTCTCAGGTTGAGATTGCAAATCCCGATCAACATATTGCCGATTTGGCGAATAATGGGTCATTGGAATTTGAAGCTGTTATTGAGCGTGGGCTAGGGTACGTTCCGCGCGACAGCATCACCAAAGAAAGAGTTAATACTGGAATCATTGCGCTTGATACAACATTTACACCGGTACGCCGTATCAATTATGAAGTTGAAAACATGCGCGTGGGTGACCGTACGGATTTTAATCGCCTGCGTATCTTTATTGAGACAAATGGAACCATAGCCCCTCGCGAAGCGCTTGAGCATTCAATTGAGATAATGGTAAATCAGCTACGAGCGATAATTGGTTTTCAGGAACCGCAGGAACAGCAGAGCGTTAGTATTGACGCCACCGAAGACACTGCAACAAAAGAGTCTTTGCGTGCGAAAAAAGAAACCGGGGGTGTCAAAGATGCGTCTAATGAAAAAGATTTTGCAAAGATGAAAATTGAAGAGTTGAAATTGTCAACACGAATCGTATCTGTGCTTGCGGAGGCAAGAGTGGTTTCCGTAGCCGGGCTTGTAAGAAAAACATCCTCATCACTCAAAGAAATAGATGGCATTGGTGGCAAGGCTGTGGACGAAATAGAAGACGCATTAAAAAAGATGCATCTCTCTTTAAAAGGAGAATAGTGGAAATTATGTTCAAAATAATGTAAAGTATCATTATATTCAACTATCATGCATCATCACAATAAAATCAGATCATTTGGGCGACCAACAAATCAGCGCGTAGCACTGCTTCGTTCATTGGCGCGCTCGCTTATAATTCATGAGCGAATTTCCACAACGGAAGCGAAAGCGAAAGAATTGCGCCCATTCATTGAGCGGTTGGTAACATACGGGAAAAAAGGAACCGTGGCGAGTCGCCGGCTTGCAACGGCACACTTGGGCGGCGATGAGGAAAGTGTCAAAAAGCTTTTCGCCGTCATCGCGGGGCGATATGAAGATCGCGCTGGTGGGTATGTTCGTATTGTAAAGCGCAGTAAGGTATCAACAGATGGGCGTAAGACAGCATATATTGCATTTGTATAAATAAAATATGGAAAAGAAAAACGAAATGAAAAAATATAGCATTGATGCAACCGGGCGCACTCTTGGACGAGTTGCAAGTGAAGTGGCATCTGTTCTCATCGGCAAGAACTCACCTGAGTTTGTGAAATATAGAATATTGCCAGTGCAGGTTACCGTTGCAAACGCAAAAAAACTTCTTATCTTGGAGCGTCGTATGGAAAAAACATACACTCACTATACCGGCTATCCGGGTGGATTGCGTACTACGACGATGAAGTCTTTGATTGAAAAGAAAGGCATAGGCGAGGTGCTTCGTCGCGCGGTGTACGGAATGATACCGCACAACAAATTGCGAAAGGAACGAATGAAAAATCTTATCATAACCGATTAATTACTATGAGTGATACAAAGTACATTACCGCCGTAGGTCGCCGAAAAACCGCTGTTGCGCGCATCAGAATGGTTCCATCATCAAAGATGAGTATCATCATAAATGACATGCCTTCGCGTGATTTTCTTAAAACTGATGACCGTGAACGAACCGCACATGAATCATTGCGTATTGTGGATACTGAAAATTATTCAATCACCGCACGCGTATCTGGTGGCGGTCTTTCCGCACAAGCTGATGCGGTGCGACATGGCATTGCTCGAGCTCTTGAAAAAGCATCTGCGCAATTGCGTCCGACTTTGAAGAAGGCCGGATATTTGACTCGTGACCCAAGAGCCAAGGAACGCAAAAAGCCTGGATTGAAGAAGGCGCGGAAGGCACCTCAGTGGCGTAAGCGATAAGTATATTATCCGGCACAAAAGGAGATATCTCCTTTTGTGCCGGATACATAATCAGCAACGTATGACAAAAAAACAACATAAAGAAAACGAAAAAGTATCTGAGCCATCGGAAGAAATACAAGAAGAAATTTTCCCGAACGTTGAAGATGCAAAAAAATCAAACGAGGAGGATATGATTATTTCCGATGAGGTGGATGATGTTGAAATAGTTTCCGATGATGATGGGCGAGAAAATACTAAGTTAAAAAAGACGCAAAAAGAGCTTGAGCGTTGCAGAAAAGAAAAACAAGAATATCTTGATGGATGGCAACGTACGAAAGCGGATTACGTAAATGCAATGCGTCGTTTTGAGAAAGACGTGGGAAACGCAAAAGATATCGGCGTACAAAAATCAGTCAAGGCATTATTGCCGGCACTTGAGTCATTAAACAGGGCGCAGGGTGTGCAGGGCGGATTACCTGATGGTTTTGATGCCATAGCCAAACAACTTGCGTCCGCATTTGCGACGATTGGTGTTACTCAAATACCGACACACATTGGCGATGTGTTTGATCCGGTGCTTCACGAGGCACTCAGCAGAGAGGTAACGGAAGATTCCTCAAAAGACAACACTGTTTCAAGAGTGCTTGAGCCGGGGTGGAAATTGCACGACACTGTCATACAGCCGACAAAAGTAAGTGTTGCGTATTGTAAGTAGGCGGATAAAGAAAACCGTGTAGGGACAATTGTGAATATCGGACATATCGGACATCCGATGTCCGATATTGAGCCCGGGATTGAAAGCCTCGCTTTCAATCCCGGGCAGCGACGAAAGATATGGATGCCTCTAGGTAATTTAAGGTGCGTCTCTTGAAAAGAGATTTGACCTGATATATACTAAAAAAATAGTTGTAACGAGTGTGCATATAAATGGGTGTTAAACCCGAATTTAACAATAAGGTTTTGGTTGCATTATTATCAATAAATATTTTTATCTATGACTAAAATACTTGGTATTGATTTGGGAACAACAAACTCCGCGGTAGCGGTAATGGAAGGTGGTGAGCCACATATTTTGGAGAACGCGGAAGGTGCACGTACGACGCCTTCTATTATTGCAATTGCAAAAAATGGTGAGCGATTGGTCGGTGCGCTTGCAAAACGCCAAGCGGTTACCAATCCAAAAAATACCATTTATGGAATAAAACGATTTATGGGGCATCGTTTTTCCGATGAGGCGGTTAAACACGATAATGAAGTGGTGCCATTTGATATTAAAGAGGGTCCGGATGATGGCATATTGATTACGCTTGGGGATAAAGAATATCGCCCGGAAGAAATTTCCGCGATGTTGCTTACAAAGCTCAAAACTGACGCTGAAGCAAAGCTTGGAGAAAAAATAACCGAGGCTGTTATAACCGTGCCTGCATATTTTGACGATGCGCAACGTAACGCCACAAAGGCCGCGGGGAAAATTGCCGGACTGGAAGTGAAGCGCATCATTAACGAGCCGACCGCCGCAGCGCTTGCGTATGGATTTAATAAAAAGAAAGATGAAAAGATTGTGGTGTTTGACTTTGGCGGTGGAACATTTGATGTTTCCATACTTGAGGTCGGTGATGATGTCATTGAAGTAAAAGCAACCGACGGTGACAGTCACATGGGCGGTCGCGATATTGACCAAAAAATCGTGCGCCATATTGCTGATGAGTTCAAAAAGGAAAGCGGAATTGATGTTACGAAAGACCCGCTTGCACTACAGCGTCTTGATGAAGCCGCGGAAAAAGCGAAACAAGAACTCTCAACCGCAACGGAAACAGAAATAAATATTCCTTTTGTAACGGTAAACGCGGAAGGCACACCACAGCATCTGCTTATGAAATTAACACGCACTACGCTTGAATCACTTGCCGAAGAGTATATCACGCGTTCCATTGAAATAACAAAACGAGCACTTGAGTCGGCGGAGATGACAGTTTCCGATATAAACGAGATGGTTTTGGTTGGCGGTCAAACTCGTATGCCAAAGATTCGCCAAGTGGTGAAAGAGTTATTTAATAAAGAGCCACATATGGGAGTTAATCCCGATGAAGTGGTAGCAATCGGAGCGGCGATACAAGCCGGTGTGTTGCAGGGAGACGTGAAAGATATATTGCTTGTTGATGTCATTCCGCTTTCTCTTTCAATTGAGACGGCAGGAGGGGTTGCAACGAAATTGATTGAGCGCAACACTGCGGTGCCGACTTCCCGCGCGCAGATATTCTCCACTTACGCGGACAATCAGACATCTGTTGACATTCATGTAACGCAAGGCGAGCGAGCAATGGCAGCGGACAATAAATCCCTCGGGCGATTTATGTTAGACGGTATCCCGCCAGCGCCCCGAGGTATGGCTCAAATTGAAGTTACTTTTGATGTTGATGCAAACGGGATTTTGACAGTAAAAGCACTGGAAAAAACAACCGGAAAAGAACAATCAATTCGTATTGAAGGTTCAACAGGGCTTTCAGATGCAGACATTGAGAAAATGAAAAAAGATGCGGAAGAACACGCACAAGAAGATGAGAAACGAAAGAAGCTGGTTGAGGTTCGCAATGTTGCGGATCAAATGGTCTACACAGCAGAGAAATCTCTCAAAGATGCAGGCGACAAAGTGCCTGAAGATGTAAAAAAGGAAGTGCAAGAAAATATAGAAGCTCTTAAAAAAGAAGTGGCGAATGAGGATGTTGAAGCAATAACAAAGACCGCTGATACACTCTCAAGCTCTTTGTCAAAGGTTGGTGAGGCAATGGCAAAAGTAGCGAAAGAAACAAAAGATGAAGGTGATAAAACACAGGGACAGGAAAAAACTACAGATGTAGAATCACAAACAGTTGATGATAAGCAAGAGGGAAAAGATGATGTCGCCGGAAGCGCAAGCGATGAGAATAAAGATGGCGGAGCAACAGATACGGAGGGAAAAGAGAAAGCGTAGCCAATTAAAGAAATTATTATTTCTTTAATTTTGAATTACGTTTGAGTGGGTGCATAACTTAAAACAAACATGACAAAAGATTATTACGCGATACTTGGCGTTGACCGAAAGGCGACTAAAGACGATATTAAAAAAGCGTTTCGTAAATTGGCGCAAAAACATCATCCGGATAAGGGCGGCGATGAGAACAAATTCAAGGAAGTGACCGAAGCGTATTCAATTCTTTCAAATGAAAGGAAGCGCAGAGAGTACGATTCATACGGGAGGACGTTCGCCGGCGGAGGCGCCGCCTCCGCCGGCGGGTCTGACCCAAACCAATTCTCTGGAGCGCAAGGACAGGGGTCGCCATTTGGAGAGTTTGATTTCTCAGATATGTTCAGCGGATTTAGCGGTTTTGGTGATATCTTTACCGGAGGAGGTGGCGGGCAACAAGTGGCGCGTGGTCGCGATATCTCAATTGATCTTGAGATATCTTTTAGGGAATCGGTAATGGGTGTTAAGCGCTCCATGCTGATTGCAAAAGTAAGCAAGTGTGAAGCGTGTGGAGGATCTGGTGCAAAAAAAGGAACAAAGATGAAAAACTGCTCGGTGTGTGGCGGGTCAGGTCGCGTGCACGAAACACGAAATTCGGTTTTCGGAGCGTTTTCATCAGTGCGCGTATGTAGCGAATGTGAAGGTGCCGGGAAAATTCCAACTGAGCGATGCAATGTGTGTAGCGGGCACGGAGTGATGCGTCGCGAAGAGGAGATAAGCGTGTCGGTGCCGGTCGGTATTGATAATGGCGAGATGATTCGCTTGCCCGGGCAAGGGGAGGCGATAAAAAACGGAGCATCCGGAGATTTGTATGTAAAAGTACACGTTAAACCGCATCCTATTTTCAGAAAAGAGGGAATGAATATTGTGATGGATATGCCGATAAAAATAACCGATGCTCTTTTGGGAAGTACCGTCCCGGTTACACTTGTTGATGATAAAGTACTTGAGATAAAAATACCGCAACTCTCAAATGCGGAAGAAACATTGCGTGTGCGCGGAAAAGGTATACATATGCAGGGTGCTCAAGGGGATTTGCTTATACGCGTCACCATTGCATTGCCGAAGAAAATCTCTTCACGTGCAAAAAAGGCAATTGCGGAGCTGAAAGAAGAAGGGCTTTGATGTTATACTATTAAGTAGTATTTTATGCACAATACAATAATACAAACACAGGCATTTGCAACGCACGCCCTTTCTTGGCTGATGTCATTTACAAGTGACTTCTTCATCGCTCTCATTTTATTCGCGATTGTCTTTGCCCTTGCGTACTATCAGGGCCGTGGTCGCTTCATCGCGCTCATACTCTCTTTGTATGTCGGGTACGCGTTTTACATGGTTTTCCCTTTTATGTCGTTCATTCCGACCTCGTCTGCGGTTGTAACGCTTGTCGCCGATATCATTTTATTCGCCGTATTCGTATTTATATCATATAGCATATTAAACCGTGTGGTTATGTCCGATTCTTTTTTGATTAGCACGTTTGGCATCGTCATACTTTCTTTGTGCATCACCGGATTTTTGTTGGCATTTGCATACCACGTTTTCCCGGTGCGTAGCGTATACACATTTACACACGCTACTGATGCCATTTTTGCCGCAAAGACATATTTCTTCTGGTGGTTCACTGCTCCTGCGGTGGGACTTTTCTTTTTGGTACGATAACACTTTTTTGCTATACTTTAGAGTATGGATATTGAAAAAGAACTTTCAGAACGAGGACTGGTTGCTGATTCTTCAGCTCCTCTAAAAAAGATATTTGAACATAAGCGTGTGGTGTATATGGGTATTGATCCCACCGCCGACTCAATGCAATTGGGAAATCTTGTGCCGATTTTACTTATGAAGCGTCTTGGGAATGCCGGACACAAACTTGTTTTTTTGGTTGGTGGTGCCACCGGACTGATTGGTGATCCGCGAGAGAAAGGTGAGAGACCGCTCATTACCGGGGACAATATTCCGAAACGTGTAAAATTATATAAAAAACAACTAAAGACCCTATTGGGTTCTGTGCCATTTCACATCGTTAATAACGCAGACTGGCTTTTGCGGGTTGGGCTTATTGATTTCCTTCGCGATACGGGGAAGTACTTTACGGTAAATGAGCTTATAAAGCGCGATATTATTCGTAGGCGTTTGGAGACTCCGAATGAAAGCATTTCATACACTGAGTTTACCTACGCACTTTTGCAAGGGTATGATTACGTTTTTCTTAACAAGAAATATGGATGTGATTTGCAAATAGGTGGAGCCGACCAGTGGACGAATATACTTTCCGGCGTTGAGCTTTTGCGAAAAAAAGATAACAAGCAGGTATTTGCGTTTACCATTCCGTTGGTAACGGATGCCACCGGAAAAAAATTTGGCAAAACCGAAGGTAATGCCATTTGGCTTGATTCGCGAAAAACTTCGCCGCTTTCTTTTTATCAATTTTGGATGCAATTACCGGATGATAATCTGGAAATTTATTTTAAGTATTTTACATTTCTTTCTATTGCGGAGATTGAAGCGACGCTTCGTGAGCACAAAACGAAGTCCAGCGAGCGAGGTGCGCAAAAGGTGATGGCAAAGGCGGTGACTGAAATAGTACACGGGAAGGTCGCCGCCGCGCGAAGCGCGGCGGCGACCGACGCGCTCTTTGGCAAACGCCCCCTTGGACAACTTTCAAAAGCTGAGCGCGATGTGTTGCGCAACGACGCATTTTCAGTCATTCTGCCCAAAAAAGATGTTGTTAGAGGATATTCGCTTACTGACGCTCTCATTAAAAGCGATCTCGCAACATCAAAGGGTGATGCACGCAGGCTCATTAGCTCCAAAGGTATTTATGTAAACGGTACGCAGACTGATGATGAGAAACAGCAGATTACCATAGCGGACTTTACCGATAATATGGCGCTCTTGCAAAAAGGAAAACATGAGGTACGGTTGCTCATTTTGAAATAACGGCAACATAATATATACTTGGCAGTATTGCGTCGGTGGCAGAGTGGTCAATTGCAATTGGCTGTAAACCAATCGACTTCGGTCTACGAAGGTTCGAATCCTTCCCGGCGCACCAACAA
>VAPM010444799.1_pt1 | contig 21361 bp, 20 predicted proteins | sample 3395091 | NCBI WGS metagenome assembly VAPM01 (sample SAMN08290445, study PRJNA428436) | hydrothermal vent metagenome | isolation source: Deep-sea hydrothermal vent chimney 3 | place: Pacific Ocean: Juan De Fuca Ridge
ACAGAGTTCCAAGGTTCAGGATGCCCCCTCCGGTAACAAAGGCTTCAGATGTGCTTGAGTTTAGGGCTTTATTTTTACTGATAGTGACCCCTTTCAGGGTTGCATTGCTGTTAATATCGTTGTGCAGTCCCCCGCCACCGAAGCGACCGCTGACTTCCTGGTTGACTTCGGCTGTATTGTCAGTAATGGTTGCATCAGTCAAGGTCAGGGTACCATTGTTGTAAATACCGCCACCTAGGCCTTTGCCGGCAATGCTGCCGTTATTCGTGGTTGAACTATTGCTGATTGTGACATTGCTGAGCGAGGTGTTGCTTAACGTACTGTTGTTCAACGCTCCGCCATTGCGAGCGTCGACAGCGCCATTCGTTATGGTGAGATTTTGTATTGTAACAACAGTGGGATTATTGGTGTTGGGTGAGAGGATGTGGAAAATTCTATCCAATGTATTACCATCAATAATAGTATTGTTTTTGCCATTCCCTGTTATCGTCATTTCACTGCGAATGTCGAGGTCGCCTTCTGCGGCATTATCTTCTTCCTGGGCACCTTGAGCCCCGCCTTGGGTCAAAATAAATCCGCCAGATCCGAGAGTGATTATGTCGCTTTCTGCATTGGCATTAGCCGCAATAATAGCTTCGCGGAGAGAACAGTCATTGCTATCGCAGCTGCCATCCGCCGTATCCTCAGTTTTTGTTACGAGAAATTCCTCGGCTGAGGCTATATTGATACTCAATAACAGCAATAAAACAATGGAAAAGTGATGAGTATGGGTGCCTGTGTTATCAGACCGTAGTATGTTGTACATATCGTAAGTTTGCTCGTTTATTTAGTATTCGAAGCTTTAATGCGTTAGCGCTAAGCACACTTAAAGATAACATTATTAAGTGTGCAAATCTTTTAAGCATCAAACTGTTACCACTTTTTCAGCAAAATAGCCCTTTAATTTTAACAGAAATAAACAGTAAATAAACGGATTTTTGTCACATTTTGACCATTATGCCTTTAAGGTTTCACGCAGAACGTATCTTAATATGCCGCCGTGCTTGAAATATTCCAGCTCATTTGGTGTGTCGATACGGCATTGGACTTTAAATTCCTGTGATGTCTTGTTTTTATTGGTGGCTTTGATGGTTAAGAGTTGTCCCGGTTCAAGGTGAGCCAAACCTCTAATATCGAAAGTTTCTTCACCCGTTAGACGTAGCATTTCAGCACTTTCACCTTCATTAAATTGTAATGGCAAAATGCCCATGCCGACCAAATTAGAGCGATGAATACGCTCAAAGCTCTCTGCGATGACCGCTTTAATGCCTTGTAGCTTGGGTCCTTTAGCAGCCCAATCACGCGATGAGCCCGTGCCATACTCTTTTCCGGCAATAATAATGGCGGGGATGCTGTCTTGTTGGTATTGATTAGCGGCATCAAAAATCGACATTTGCGTGCCTTCAGGAAAATGTTGGGTATAGCCGCCTTCTACCCCGGGAAGCAACTTGTTGCGTAGACGAATATTAGCGAAAGTTCCTCGCACCATAACTTCGTGATTACCGCGTCGTGAACCATAGGAATTGAAGTCTTTATCGGCAACGCCCAGCTTATTAAGGTATTGTGCGGCTGGGCTGTCTTTTTGAATGGCACCCGCAGGCGAGATGTGATCTGTTGTGACTGAATCGCCAAGCAGAGCGAGGACACGGGCACTCTGGATATCTTCGAGTGGCTCGGGGGTTGTGCTTATATTGTCAAAAAAGGGCGGTTTTTTGATGTAAGTTGACTCATCATTCCACTGAAATAAATTACCTGATGGTGCATCAATAGAACGCCACTCTGAAGTGCCTGAAAAAATGTTTTTATAACTGTGCTTGTATTGTTCGGCAGTGACATGCTGGCTAACCAGAACTTCAATTTCATCACGAGTGGGCCAAATGTCTTTAAGATAAACATATTCGCCATTGGGGTCGATACCTAATGGGTCTGAACTTAAATCAATATTGACGTTACCGGCGATGGCGTAAGCAACCACTAACGGTGGCGAGGCTAGGTAATTAGCCCGGACTAATGGATTAACGCGCCCTTCGAAGTTACGATTGCCAGAGAGCACAGAGGTCACAGACAAGTCACCTGCTTGGATGGCTTGCTGAATATGCTGGGGTAGGGTACCACTGTTACCAATACAGGTGGTGCAGCCATAACCCACCAAATGAAAACGTAATGCTTCTAGATAAGCAAGCAGGTTCGCGTCTTTTAAATATTCCGTTACCGCTCTGGATCCTGGGGCTAAACTGGTTTTGACCCAGGGGCGAACTTGCAAGCCACGTTGTACGGCACGCTTGGCGAGTAAACCTGCCGCAATAAGCACTGAAGGGTTCGATGTATTGGTGCAACTGGTAATGGCAGCAATGGCTACCGAGCCATGGCAAAGGTTGTAGGAGACGCCGTCGGGTTGTCGCACGGGTACGCAGGTGCCAAAAACATCCAGATCTTCATCAGGATGTTCGGTTGCAAGTTCTGGAGCAATCATAACAGGATTCCCCCCTTCTTCGAGCCAGCGTGTCATTTCCCCTTTGTCTATGTCGCTGCTGTCGCTTTCGTATTGTTTGGCCAAGGTGGAACGAAATGAAGCGCGTACATCGCTCAAAACAATACGATCCTGTGGTCGGGCAGGTCCGGCCAGGCAAGGTTCAACCGTTGTTAAGTCGAACGCCAATTCTTCTGAATAAACAGGCTGGAGGGCGCTGTGTTCATTCCATAATCCTTGTTCTTTAAAGTATGCTTCTACTAAAGGAGCTTGTTCTTCACGCCCGGTGAGAATGAGATAATCGACTGTTTTTTGATCTACCGGGAAGAAGCCCATCGTGGCCCCGTATTCTGGAGCCATGTTGGCGATGGTCGCACGGTCAGCCAGGCTTAAAGTAGCGAGACCTGGGCCAAAAAATTCGACGAATTTGCCGACGACGCCATGTTGACGAAGTTGTTGTGTGATGGTTAACACGATGTCGGTTGAAGTGCAGCCTGCTGGCGGTTTTCCATGTAATTTGAAACCGACCACTTGGGGGATAAGCATCGAGCTGGGTTGACCAAGAAGCGCGGCTTCTGCTTCGATCCCCCCGACTCCCCAGCCGAGTACGCCCAAGCCATTTATCATCGTGGTGTGAGAGTCGGTACCCAGTACTGAGTCGGGATAAATCCATTGTGTCTCATCATGTTTTGAAACCATCGCCACACAAGCTAGGTGCTCAAGGTTGACTTGGTGAACGATACCACTGTTGGGCGGTACAACATTAAAATTACGAAACGCTTTTTGCCCCCAGCGGAGAAATTGATAGCGTTCCATATTGCGTGTAAATTCTTTTTTACTATTAAAGTTAAGCGCTTCACTGCTTCCATAATGATCTACCTGAACAGAGTGGTCGATCACGAGATCAGCAGGGGTGAAGGGGTTAATTTTATCAGGATCCGCACCTAAACTTTTGAGTGCATCACGCATAGCGGCCAGGTCGGCAACAGCAGGCACTCCCGTAAAGTCTTGTAGTATTACTCTGGAGGGCATGAAAAATATTTCGCGACTGGGTAGGGCTTTGGCATCCCAGTTAGCGAGTGCCTGGATTTGATCTTTTTTTATAGCTAGATTGTCTTCGTAGCGCAGCAAATTTTCTAATAGAATACGAATAGAATAAGGCAGGCGGGAAACAGGCCCAATCCCCTTGCTTTCCAATAAGGGCAGCGAATGAAATTGATACGTTTGGCTATTGTGAGTCAGCGTTGATTTTGTATTGAAGCTATTGTAATTTTTTGTCATGGCCATTCATTTTCCGAAAAAGGTTCCGAATGTTAGCTTAATTTGACACCCTTGTGTAGTCGAAGTGGCTTTCCCGTCGTGATTAAGGCGTGAATAGGCTATTACGATGAAATAACTACATTTTTATGTTTTGAGCGTGTTAAGAAAATAACCTGGATCCAATAATAAGTTTTTAGCGGTATCACTGGCTTGTTTAGGTGTGTATTTTACTTGGCATAAAATTGAAACCATCAGCGTCTCGTTTTGCCCTGCTGTTGCTTCTTTGAAGGATTGTTCCAGCCCAGCTAAAGTGAGCCGCTGTTTTAAATCTTTACCAAAGTAAGGATTGTCTGAGCGTGCCATTCATTGACCTCCAGTTTAATTATTGAATTCACAAGCCCGATCAAGAAATCTTAATCAATCTGAGCATTTAAATTATATGGATTATGATGGATTTTTACAATACATATCTTTGACATGACGGGTTTCTAACATGAGTCTTGGAAGGCTCTGAATTGAACGTTCAAAATAGATCGACCAAAATGACCTATTGGGCGACCACCGTCGTCAGGTAAGGGAAGTACAAGACTTTAAATTTTCGGCCTTTGGCCTATCTCTGGGAGCGTCGGTTTTGTCTTCTGAGTCACGTTCATTCAAAGATGCAATGCCTGCCTGAAGTACATCAAAAAGTATAAATTAAAGGTTGTGCTTAATAGCGTGGTTGCGTATTATTGCGATGCTTTTAATAGTAAGGTGATTATTTCGGGGCGTAGCGCAGCCTGGTAGCGCACCGGCATGGGGTGCCGGTGGTCGGAGGTTCGAATCCTCTCGCCCCGACCAGTAAAATCAATGATTTATTCGTCCTTTATTTCTATAGCCCATCTAATACCAAACTTCGTCATCAGCTTGGCTCATTGCTGCCGGTAAAAACGGAGGACTCCAGGCTCAGGTAGCTCGAATCTAACCTGAATGACTCAGTAATTGATGTTGAATGTGGCTTATTGCATCATTACGAGCCGTCCTCCCCGCCCTCATTTGCATTTATCGCCTTAAATTTATACTGATTATATGGATGTGCTCAGGTTTAGGCTGTCTCTATTTTCTGTGGTATTTTTGATTAGCACTATAATTATTATGTCTGTATAGGAAAAAATGATACTCATTACGGGTTTTGCACCCTATAAAGAAGCGTTAAATGCCTCGGCAGCATTGATATCATCAATGCAAAGTGATTTGCCCGGTGGGCTGCGGGATCTTGAAGATCAGCTGGCATTCGAAATCATCGGGGTTGATGAGACTTCCCGGAAAACCGAGCACCAGACATTAGAAGCTCAATTGTTTGCGCTTCTAACGCAATATAAACCCGTACTCTGTATTTTTACCGGTCAAGCCCCTCCTTATAATAAAATTATTTGCGAAAAAGTTGCGTTGAACTCCTTCATGGATGAAGTTATCGATGCTGAAGGTTCTGTGGCTTATTGGGCAGATTTGCCGGGTATAAATACTTTGCCGGCGGCTGTCGAGGCACAAAATATACCCGCAGCCCATTCGTATTATGCTGGACAGCATCTTTGCAATCACATTCTTTATTCTAGTTTAGCTTATGCCGAAGAAGCGGGGTTGCCTCATCGATCTGGTTTTATACATATTCCGGTATTACCTGAGCAGGTTAATATGGGGTATAAAAACGCTGCTTGTATGCCATTATCGATGACTAGAAAAGCACTCTCAACCGCTATCCAGCATGTAGTGAAAGCAAAAACCAGCTTCAAAGAAATGTGAATGGCGTATCATCTACGCCTAAATATCATAAAGCATTAAGCAAAGAAGGCCGATAACGGAATAACCGGATCGCGGCAGAGATGTCGTACTTGGCTGAATTTTTTGATTGATATTTTTGTACGTGAGGATAACTTCATATGGGTATAGAAAGGCGTAAAGATGAAAGAAAAAACTTTCTCATGGATAAGTTTAAAGGCTCATTTTTTATTCAAGCTGATGATCAATCTTATGAAGTCTCTTATGTACAGGATGTCTCTATTTCAGGCATTGGGTTGGATATTAAAGATGTAAGCTATGAGCCGGGTCATAAGATTGATTTAATTTTTGAGGTAGATGGCTTGAGAATCAGTATTGCAGCAACTGTACGATGGGCAGATCAATATAACCATGATCAGCAGAATCTCTGTCGTGTGGGGCTTGAGTTTGATCAAGGGCAGGGAGATATGACGCTGTTGTTTTTTATGGCCTTAAGAGAATATTTGGATTCATTCGATGCGGAGCGCGTTGCATAAATCAAATGTGCCCCTCTCTATTTAAGTGTGTGCCCTGTTCATTTGAAGAGGGCATTGCAATTATAGCTGAATCTCAAGAACCACAAGTCTGTGATTAAGTCTTTGCGCCGAAAATATAAGGTGCGTTGAAAAATGATCCTTAATTTCCGTAATTCATTCCAGATCACGTTAACCGCCTTCTTTCTGCGCTTTTGCAACCCCCAACGGTTCTAGATAACGATATGTTAACAAAGGACAATGTTGGGTAAGCCTGTTATAATATAGCCTTTTTAAAAGTTGCGTTTATTCTTGGGGTTCGTTTCTGTTTCCAGAACGACAAAACTACAAATTTTAATGATAAAATCGGCATAATATCTGCCCAAAGCCATACAACAAACAGAAGAACCCGATAATGCTGAAAATGAAAGTTTTAATATTATACAGCTTGATCTTTGTACTCTTTGCTTGTAGCTTGCCAAACAAGAAAGTAGTAAGCGATAAGAAGGTTGATGTTAATACGCAAAACGATGAAAACGTTATTCAAAATTATACTATTGGTTCTGGTGATACCTTGGATATCTTTGTTTGGCGTAATTCAGAGTTATCTACATCTGTTCCGGTTAGGCCAGATGGTAAAATATCTATTCCTCTTGTTGAGGATATATCCGCAGCCGGAAAGGCTCCCGCCCAGTTAGCTCGAGATATAGAAAAAGGATTGAAAAAATTTATTCGTGACCCGATGGTCACCGTTATTGTTACTAACTTTGTTGGAACTTATGAAAATCAGATCAAAGTCATTGGTGCAGCAATGGTACCTCAATCTTTGCCCTATAAAAATGGTATGGCCTTATTGGATGTTATCATTGCAGTAGGGGGGTTGAATGAATTTGCTGACGGTAATAAAGCAAAAATAGTCAGGTATCAAGGTGAAAATAAAATAGAAATGGCGGTTCGTATTGAAGACTTGATTCAACAAGGAGATTTAAGCAGCAACGTCAAAATGTTACCGGGAGATGTTTTGGTTATTCCCGAAGCGTGGTTATAAGCTGGTATATGGAACTTGAATTTTGCAAGTGTTCGCATGCACTCAACACAGACGCTTCTTGATCTGTGCCGAGATATGAAAAATATCGGAAATCACTATAATAATTTCGCTCTACAAATTAATATTTTGCTCTGCGAAAAAACGATTACTTGCGAAATTTAGATTGAAGTTGAAAATCAAATGACTCTTATTGAAAAAGCGGTTGAAAAATGGAATGCCTCGGTTAATAACAAAGCCGCTCAAAAGTGGGTTGCTCCGATTAGTGATGTTGGTGATATGCACGATAAAAATGAGCGTAGCGACGGAGCCAACCCTGATTTATTACATTTAGACCTAAGTGCTTTAAGCCCCTCTGGTGTTATGTTACCTTCGGCCTTGATTGCTGATGAGTATCGTAAAATTAAAAGGCCTTTGCTTGCCAATGCCTTCGGTAATGAAGCGTCACTCGTTCCTGACGGCCATGTGATTATGGTAACCAGCTCTTTGCCCAATGAAGGGAAATCATTTACTGCCATTCATTTAGCTTTAAGCATTGCAAAAGAACGTGATTGCACTGTATTACTGGTGGATGGGGATGTGACGAAATCCCAAGTTACAAAAATGACTCATTTGAGTGGCCGGGATGGACTGGTAGAACTTTTGTCAGATGAGCATTTACGTTTGTCAGATGTGATCGTTAATACTGATTATACCGGATTAAGTATTTTGCCCTCAGGACATTCCCAAGTGCATACTGCAGAGTTGCTTGCAAGTAATCGTATGGGTACACTAATCAAAGAGTTGTCAGCAAGCGATCCCAATCGAATTATTTTGTTTGATGCTCCACCGCTGTTGGCCACACCAGAAACCCAAATACTGAGTGACCATATGGGGCAAGTCGTTTTCGTTGTTGAAATGGGTGTGACCCCTAAGGCTGTCGTGGAGCAAGCTTTATCATTGTTAGATAATGAAGAAAAAGCAGTTGGACTCATATTAAATAAAGCTAGGAAATTATCAGGTGACCAGGATTACTACGGTTATGGGTACGGGGTTACGGATTCCTGAAAATAGAGAGGAAAAATGAACCCGCTAATAGTAAAAACATATGTATAAAGAATTTTATAAATTAAGTGCTAAACCTTTCCAGATGACGCCGGATCATCACTTTTATTATGATAGCAGTGCACATCATAAAGCCTTTTCTTATTTACAATATGGTATGCAGCAAGATGAAGGTTTTATCGTGGTTGTTGGCGATATTGGCTCAGGAAAAACGTTATTAATTCAGAAATTGATAGCAGGGATTAATGATGAGCATTATGTTATTGCACAGCTTGCATCAACAAACCTGAACCCTGTTGAACTATTACAATTTATTGCTGCGTCTTTTGGTTTGCAATATTCAGGGCATAGCAAGGCGGAGTTATTACATAATTTACAGCTTTTTTTTACTAAATGTATATTGGAAGGCAAGCGAATTATTTTGATTGTAGATGAGGCGCAGAACTTACCTGCAGATGCTTTAGAAGAACTCAGAATGTTATCTAACTTTCAAAACAAGGGGCGTGCATTGTTACAGACTTTCTTGTTGGGGCAAAATAATTTTTTAGAGACAATACAACTCCCTCAATTTGAACAGCTCAGGCAGAGAATCGTTGTATCTTGCCAGTTAACTGCCTTGAATAGAACTGAAATGGCAGCTTATATTGAACACCGTTTGACGCACTCTGGCTGGAGTGGAAATCTTATTTTTACAGAGCGAGCCTACGATAAAATTTTTACATTTACTGATGGCATACCTCGACGTATTAATGTTTTATGTGATCGCTTATTGTTACAGGGTGCGTTGGAACAACAACATGAAATTGATGATAATACGGTCATATTAATTGCCGGTGAAAGAAATGAAGAAGTCGGGTCTCGGAAACCTAAATTGAATACCCAGGAATCATCAAGAAAAAAGAAAAAAAAGAAGCGGTGAATTCAGGAGTAAACTCTAACCGAAAACAAGGGTTGAGTTGATAGGGCATCATCTTATTTTTTATTGCTCAAAATTAATATGGCTAATCTATCGCGTTTTCTTTTGCTTGCTGGGTTCTAGATTTAGATTAAGTAATTTTTGATAATTACGGAAACGACTGGAATCTATTCTGCCTTGTTTAACGGCATCAAGTACTGCGCATTTAGGCTCAGACAGGTGTCTACAATTATTGAATTTGCATTGTCCTAAATAGGGGCGGAATTCTATAAACTGAGAGTCAAAAGAGGCCGGGTCGATTTCTCCCAGGCCAAATTCACGTACACCGGGTGAATCCACTAGCTGACCGCCATTGGGCAGGGGGTACAGTATTGTCGTTGTGGTGGTGTGACGTCCTAATCCACTTAAGACTGAAACGGCTCCCGTGGTGAGTTTAGCATCGGGTAAATAACAATTGATTAATGACGATTTTCCGACCCCCGATTGCCCGACAAATGCGCTGGTTTGCTTGTTGAGCAACTCGCCTAGTGGTTGCAGCCCGATATTTTTTTGCATGCTGGTCATGAGGATAGGGTAACCAATTTGACTGTAAATTTGATATTTATCAAGCGCTTTTTTATATTGTTCTTTATCTAGAAGGTCAATTTTATTGAATACAATAGTCGGCCTCATTGAGGCGGTTTCAGCAGCGGCGATGTAGCGATCAATTAATTCCGTGTCTGGTAGTTCGCAACAGCGAGCCAGATTGCTGCCGAACTCGTTTTTTGCATGACTTAAGCGAGGAGCGACCACGATGACAAGTTGATCTAGATTAGCTGCGATGGGTTTCAGTTTTCCTCGCATATCGGGTCGCGCCAGTAAACTATGGCGAGGTAAAATTTTAGTGACGACCCCGGTATGATGGGGGGCGGCATTCCACAGAACATGATCACCGCAGACGACCATACCGATGCGCTTTTTGAGTGAACATCGATAAATAACCTGTCGGCTGTCTTCTACTGAAATATGTTCACCATGAACGACGATGACCCTGCCTTTCAGTGGGGGGAGGGGCGTTTTTAGAGGGGCAGTGTTTTGTTGCTGGCCTTTATTTTTTTTCGGTGCCATTATTGCTGAGTTTGCGCTCTTAAAGTTAATAGATATAGTATCATGTCAGGTTGTAAGCACGTAATTTTAACGATCAAACACGTGAGGTCATTGTGTCGAAGGAAACAAATCTGATCTGGATTGATCTGGAAATGACCGGATTGAATCCGGGTCAGGATCAAATAATCGAAATTGCAACCATTATGACGGACAGTCAGCTTAATATATTAGCTGAAGGCCCCGTTTTTGCTATTCATCAACCCGATGAAGTGATGGCGACCATGGATGACTGGAATACGCAACAACACCGTTACTCCGGACTTACCGCGAGAGTAAAAAACAGCTCAACATCACTTGCTGAAGCAGAACAAAAAACATTGGTTTTTTTGCAGAAATATGTGCTTGCTAAATACTCACCTATGTGCGGCAACAGTATCTGTCAGGATCGCCGTTTTATGGCGCGTTTAATGCCGACATTAGAGGCATTTTTTCACTATCGTAACCTGGATGTAAGCACCGTGAAAGAGCTGGCGAACCGTTGGGCCCCGGACATTGCCGCTGCAGTGAAAAAAAATACCGAGCATTTAGCGCTGGCGGATGTTTACGATTCGATTAATGAACTGAAACATTATAAAGAAAGCTTGTTTAAGCTTTCTTGATGTTGTGTTAATGCCCAGTTAACATGCTCCCGCACCAGCTCAGAGGGGTGTTCTTTTTTTTGTTTTAGTGCGGTGATGATTTCTGATGATATGGGGGCGTTACCTAATGCGATGGCAATATTCCTTAACCAAAGTTCATGACCTATGCGGCGTATTGCGGAGCCTTCGGTGCGGGATAAAAATTCAGTTTCACTCCATGAAAAAAGTGTAATTAGCTTACTGTTGTCTAAATTATGGCGAGGATGAAAATCGGTTTCATCTGTAAATTGAGCAAAACGATTCCAGGGGCAGACCCATTGGCAGTCATCGCAGCCATAGATACGATTGCCTAACTTAGGTCTCAGCTCGACAGGAATAGACCCATGAAACTCAATGGTTAAATATGAAATACACAATCTTGCATCCAGTTGGTACGGTGCAATAATAGCTTGAGTTGGGCAAACATCAATGCAGCGTGTACACTGCCCACAATGATTCATTGCCGGTTCATCCGCCGGTAATTCAAGGCTGGTATAAAGTTCTCCAAGAAAAAACCAGGAACCGCCTTTTTCATTCACCAGGTTAGTGTGTTTGGCGATCCAACCTAATCCCGCTTTTTCTGCTATCGGCTTTTCAATCACTGGCGCACTGTCAACAAAAGCGCGATAGTGCAAGGTCGTGTCGAGCCGTGCTTGAATGCGCTCGGCCAAGCGTTGCAGTTTTTTGCGCATAAGTTTGTGGTAATCTCTGCCCAGGGCGTAGCGTGATATATAAGCTAAATTTGGCTGATTCAGTATTTTGCCTGGGTTGGCGCTATGTTTGGGGAAATAATCCAGACGTACTGAGATCAGAGACTTCACCTCAGGCGTGAGCTGCACGGGGCGAGTCCGTTTTTTTCCATGCTTAGACAGGTATGCCATTTCACCGTGATAGCCTTGATCCAGCCATTGTTCGTATTTTTTTTCATAAAATGAAAGATCGGGGTCAGTAATGCCGAGAGCATGAAAGCCAAGTTGTTTCGCAAAAAGCTTGATCTCGCTTGCCAGTTTATAGTTTGGGTGATCCTGAGCAGGTGATGTCATAGTCTAAAAGCGATCATACTTGAGGGTGAGATACTGATATTATTGGAATAATACAACAAGAGTGAATGCTTTGATATGAATATGGATGAACGACCTCAAATGCGATGGAACGATCGATTGAAATACGTGCGGTTTTTCGAACGCAATTTAATAAATCAATAAATCATAGTGGAAATGTTGTGTTTGATGATGTGAATACGCCTAATACTTTACAGCAGCAGATTATTGCAACCCGAAAAATAAATTACAACTCAATTATTGCGAGTCTTTTACCTCGTGAAAAATCATCACACAAAGGTTGGTATGGGCATGTTTTGTGTGTCGGTGGCGATACAGGGTATGCCGGGGCAATTCGTCTCGCCGGTGAGGCTGCGGCACGTGCGGGTGCCGGCTTAATTAGTCTGGGCACACGTGAAGCCCATATAGCAGCAATCGTTCAGGCGCGACCCGAATTAATGGCTCATGCCCTGCAACAGTCGGATGATTTGGATAAGTTGCTGGAACGTGCAACCGTGATTGCCATAGGTCCAGGTTTGGGTACCCGTGAATGGGGTGAACGTTGGTTTTCTCTTGTCTGCGAGAGTTCGCTGCCCTTGGTTGTCGATGCTGATGGGTTGAATATATTAGCAAAACAGCCTTGTCACCGTGATAACTGGGTATTAACGCCACATCCGGGTGAAGCGGCGCGACTGATGTTGTGCAGCGTCGCTGATATTGAGCAAAATCGTTTTGCAGCAACGATAGCATTGCAAAAAAAATATGGCGGAGTGGTGGTATTAAAAGGCGCGGGCAGTTGTATCCTGGGACGAGGAAACCATCGTACCTTGGCCGTATGTACTGATGGCAATCCGGGTATGGCCAGTGGGGGGATGGGCGATGTCTTGACTGGCGTGATCGCCTCTTTTATTGCGCAAGGTTTAGATTTGTCGGGCGCAGCAGAGCTGGGGGTTTGCGTACACAGCAGAGCTGCCGATATTGCAGCACAACAAGGTGAACGGGGTTTGTTAGCCTCTGATTTGATGACGCCAATTCGTAGTTTGGTGAACCCATGAGCGAATATCTTGAGCTGGAATTGATTTCGCCTGAAGCGACCCATAAACTGGGTACTGAACTTGCCCCATTATTGCGTTCAGGCGGCGTTGTGTATCTCTGTGGTGATTTAGGTGCAGGAAAAACTTACCTGGCCAGAGCGGTGCTGGTAGGTTTGGGTTACCAGGGGCGGGTTAAAAGTCCAACTTATACGTTACTTGAACCTTATGAACTGGAGGCGCTCACTGTCTATCATATGGACTTATATCGTTTGTCTGAACCGGAAGAACTGGAATTTTTAGGGGTAAGAGAAACGATGGAGCAGACGGTCTTAAGTCTTATTGAATGGCCCGACCATGGTTTGGGTTATGTTGCACACCCCGATTTGGTTATTGATCTGGCGTATTCAGGTGATGGTCGTCGTGCATGCTTGAGTGGGAAAACGGTTAGAGGCCAACGCATATTAAGCAAAATGTCTGATTAAGGAATGTGTACGTAAGTCGTCTGTGGTACGCCTATTTGCCGGTATATTTCTGCTAAGTTAAAATCAATGGCAATGAATTCACCCTTGATATTTCATCGATATTGCCGACGTAACGTTAAATAAAAACTTAATCTAGCTGCGAATCTTAATTTTAAATATAAAGAGTTGGCATTTAGGCAATTGTTTTTTATAATTAAACCCAAATTTAGTTGGCTATGTTTACAAAAATGAAATATTTAAGCAAACCGATCACAGTTGCGTTGCTAAGTATGCTGATGGTACTTGGCTTTTTATCGTCCAGTTATGCCGGTTTGGCGCGTGTAAACGATGCGAGGGTGTGGCAATCTCCTGACGGTGGCCGTCTTATTTTTGATTTAAATCAATCACTAAACTACAAAGTGTTTAGCCTCTCCAAGCCTGAACGGGTGGTTATTGACTTTAAACAAACTCGCCTTGTAACACGCCTTAAATCGCTTGATCTGAGCAAAAGCCCGATCAAACGCATTCGTTCTGGTAAGCGCAATGGAAATGATTTACGTATTGTTCTTGATATGAAAGAGGCGGTATCCCCTAAGAGCGCTTTACTTAAACCAAATTCAGAATATGGGTATAGGCTAGTTTTAGACTTGGATCGTGTTGTAAAAAAATCGCATGGAGCTTTAACATCTCGTCTAGGTCAGTCGGTCGATAAGCGGCTCCGAGATATTATTATTGCGATAGATGCAGGGCATGGCGGTGAAGACCCTGGAGCACATGGACGGCAGGGCACGAAAGAAAAAGAGGTTGTGCTCAAAATCGCGCGTGAGCTTAAACGAATGTTTGATCGACAAGAAGGGATGAAAGGGGTGTTGGTTCGTTCAGGTGACTATTATCTTGGTCTGCGAGAACGAATGACAATAGCACGACAACATCAGGCAGACTTTTTTGTATCGATTCATGCCGACGCTTTTAAAGATCCTCGTGCCAAGGGATCTTCTGTTTATTCGCTCTCTTCTCAGGGTGCAAGTTCAGAAGCGGCAAGATGGTTAGCAGTAAAAGCAAATAACTCCGACCTGATTGGTGGCGTGCAGTTGGCCAATAAAGAGAATATCGTGGCCTCAGTATTATTGGATATGGCACAATCTGCAACGCAACAGGCCAGTCGTCAGGTTGCAAAAAATATACTTCATGAGCTCAAAAGCGTGGGTAAGGTACATAGTAAATCTGTCCAAAATGCCAGTTTTATGGTATTGAAATCACCCGATATTCCTTCTGTTTTGGTAGAAACCGCCTATATTTCTAATCCAGCTGAAGAGCAAAAATTGCGAACCCCTGTGTATCGAAAAGCCATTGCAGTGGCCATATTTGATGGGATTTCTCGCTATTTTTATCGCCATCCTCCTGCTGGTGCTTTGCTTGCTCAGCGTAATCGTCATACTATTGCTAAAGGTGAAACCTTGGGCGGAATCGCACTTCAATATCATATTTCTATCAAAAAACTAAAATTTGCCAACAATCTAATGAGTGATAAAATAATTCCCGGTCAGGTTTTACGCATTCCTGTAGAGAGCTAACTTTTTTCAATCAACGCATAGGCCGAATGGTTGTGGATAGACTCGAAGTTTTCGGACTCAATTGTAAATGCACTGATTCTTGGGTCGGCTCCTATTTTTGCAGCGACATCGCGCACCATATCTTCAACAAATTTTGGATTGTCATAGGCACGTTCGGTGACCCATTTTTCATCAGGGCGTTTAACGAGTCCAAAAATTTCGCATGAGGCTTCTTGTTCAACAATATTGATTAGATCTTCTATCCATACAAATTCTTTGGTGGTTACGGTCACCGTGACGTGGGAACGCTGGTTGTGCGCACCATAATCAGAGATTTTTTTGGAGCAAGGGCATAAGCTCGTTACCGGTACGATCACTTTGAGCGTAGTCGATGCCCGCTCACCAGTAATAGCGCCAATAATGGTGACATCGTAGTCTAATAAACTTTCTACGCCGGTAACGGGGGCTTTTTTGTTTACAAAATAAGGGAAAGACATTTCGATATAACCGGAGTCAGCATCTAATAGCTCGATCATTTCTTTCAGCATGTCAGGAAAAGAGCTGACTGAAATTTCTCGTTCGTGGTTGTTGAGTATTTCAACAAAACGGGACATATGTGTCCCCTTGAAATTATGAGGTAAGTTCACGTACATGTTGAAGTTGGCGATGGTATGTTGCTCGCCACTACTTCGATCCTTAACGCGCACGGGATGGCGAATGCCTTTGATGCCGACTTTATTAATTGGGATCTGACGTGTGTCAGCACTATTTTGTACATCTGCAATGCTCATGGGTTTGTTTTTTCAGTCCTTAAGTTAATTTTCACAATAGCGCACGCTGGCTCGCTCTGTTTCCCAGATGGTAATGGCAGCGACTTTAACTCGGTTATCGTTGATTGTTTTAACAAGCTCATTATAAAAATAGGCGGCTATATTTTCTGCTGTGGGGTTGGTCTTTCTAAAAGGTTCCAGCTCATTCAAATTTTGATGATCGAGGCGTTCAGCAATATCGCGTGTGGCTGTGCGTATGGTTTTAAAGTCAATGCCCATACCGACTTCATTCAAGTTGTTAACAATGACTTCAGCTTCAACTTTCCAATTGTGACCATGCAAGCGGCTACAGTTGCCAGGATAGTTGCGTAAATGATGTGCAGCAGCAAAATCCAGGGTGATTTTGAGTGTGTATGATGCGGTCACTTAAAGGTTAGTCTCTTATTATTGATTAAGGGTTTGTCTAGCAATTTTGATGATATAGTCTGCGGTCAGTTCACACTCGTTTAAAAGCTGCTGGTGTGTTCCTTGTTCCACAAATAAATCGGGCAGACCCAGGTTGATGATGCGGGACTGAATGCCAGCCGCAGCAAGATATTCATTAATACCACTGCCGGCACCACCGGCTATCGCATTTTCCTCGATAGTTATCAGCAGTTCATGCTGTGTGGCCAGGTCTTCTATCAAGAGGGTATCCAGGGGTTTTATAAAACGCATATTCACCGCTGTGGCATTGATTTCATTCGCTGCCTCCACGGCAATGGAGACCATACTGCCAAAAGCAAGAATGGCTACTTTGTGACCTTGGCGAACGATAGTTCCTTTGCCAATGGGTAAGGCCGTCATTTCTTTTTTAACGGCAACGCCAGAGCCGCCACCGCGAGGATAGCGGACGGCAACAGGCTGTTCAAGCAAATAACCGGTATAGAGCATTTGACGGCATTCATTTTCATCAGCCGGTGCCATAATAATCATATTAGGAATGCAGCGCAAAAAGCTGTAATCGAAACTGCCCGCATGTGTGGGGCCATCGGCACCCACGAGGCCACCTCGGTCTATGGCAAAGAGTACAGGCAAATTTTGTATCGCGACATCATGAATGAGTTGGTCATACGCACGTTGTAAAAAGGTTGAATAAATAGCGACAACCGGATGCAGCCCCTCGCAGGCCAGCCCGGCCGCCAAGGTGACGGCGTGTTGCTCGGCAATTCCCACATCGATATACCGTTTAGGGTAGGTTTTGGCAAAGTCAACGAGTCCGGATCCTTCGCGCATTGCGGGTGTGATGCCGATCAGCTTGTCACTTTGTTCTGCCATGTCACAGATCCATTCACCAAATACCTGGGTATAACTTGGACCCGTGTTGGCTTTTTTTAAAGGCATGGTTCCCGTAGCCGGATCAAAGGTGGTGACGCCATGATAAGTACAGGGGTTTTGTTCGGCAGGCTGGTAGCCTTTTCCTTTTTTAGTGACGATGTGGAGAAAACGAGGGCCTTTTTGATCTCGTAAGTTTTTTAGTGTCGCAATTAAGGTATCCATATCATGGCCATCAATCGGGCCAATATAGTTGAACCCAAGTTCCTCAAATAAAGTACCCGGAATAACCATGCCCTTGACGTGTTCTTCAGCACGCCTAGCTAATTCCCACATCGGGGGCATGGCACTCAGTACTTTTTTGCTGCCTTCACGCATACTGGAGTAGACTTTGCCAGAGAGTACACGCGCCAGATAGTTAGACATGCCGCCGACATTGGGGGAAATCGACATATCGTTATCATTAAGAATAACCAATAAATTAGCCTCCAGGCCACCGCCATGGTTAAGCGCTTCAAAGGCCATCCCTGCCGTCATCGCACCATCACCGATAATCGCGACGGATCGATAGTTCTCGTTGTTACAACTGGCCGCAATAGCCATCCCCAGGGCAGCACTGATAGAGGTGCTGGAATGTCCCACGCCAAAGGTATCGTAAGGACTTTCAGTCCGGTTAGGGAAGCCACAAAGCCCCCCCTTTTGACGCAAGGTCGACATGCGATCGCGGCGACCTGTGAGAATTTTATGAGGATAACTTTGATGACCCACATCCCAAACGAGCTTGTCTTCAGGGGTGTTGAAGACATAATGCAGCGCAATAGTGAGTTCAACCGTACCTAATCCGGCGGAAAGATGCCCGCCCGTTTGGCTGACTGATTGCACGATAAAGGTGCGTAGTTCTTGAGCCAGCGTGTCAAGCTGATCTACAGATAGCTGGCGCAGATCCGCAGGGGTGTCGATGGTTTCCAGTAACACATAGCGGGGAGAGTCTGTCATCATGTTTGTTAGCCTGGCACCAGAAAAAGCCGTCTATTATCCCCTATTACGACAGTGACTTCCAGCCCTGGTGGCCTCTCAGTACCCTCGGTCAACGATGTAGCCTGAAATCCAGCGCAATGGATCCGCATTGGAACCTAGGTGTTCAAGGCAAGCTAACGCTTCCTGGTGTAGTGCTTGCGCATGTTCTTTGGCTCCTTTAAGTCCTAATAAAGCCGGGTAGGTAGGTTTATCTTTAGCTTTATCAGCGCCTTGAGTTTTCCCTAGCGCTTCGGTACTCGCCTCAATGTCGAGAATATCGTCGCGAATCTGAAACGCGAGCCCAATATGTTCAGCATAATGGGTCAATTTACGAAAAATAACAGGATCCAGTTCACTTTGACATAAAGCCCCTAACATGACACTGGCTCTGATCAGCGCACCCGTTTTATGAATGTGCATATCTTCCAGTTGCGCAATATCCAGTTGTTGCCCGACTGATTCAAGATCAATGGCTTGCCCACCTGCCATGCCTTTTGAACCACTTGCGGCGGCTAATAATTCTATCATTTTAATTCTAGTTTCTGCGGGAACGTTAAAACCTTTATCGTGTGAAAGCACATAAAAAGCCAGGGTTTGTAGTGCGTCCCCCGTCAGGATTGCCGTTGCTTCATCAAAGGCACGATGACATGTTGCTTTGCCACGACGTAAGTCATCATTATCCATCGCAGGAAGATCGTCATGCACTAGAGAATAAGCATGGACGAGTTCGACGGCACAAGCGACGCCATCAGCGTGATCTAAATGACAACCTACTGCTTTAGCTGTTGCGTAGGCCAGTATCGGACGAATACGTTTACCGCCATTGAACACGGCGTAGCGCATCGCTTCATGAAGACGTGCGGGATGAATCGTTGCGACGGGCAAGCGTTGTGTTAATGCGGCATCGACGCGTCCTTGATATGCCGTCATTAGCGTTTTTAATTGATCAGGGTTTGTCATTATCAATGTTACTTAATTCGGTATGTTCATCATTTTTAAGCAATATTTGAACTTGTTGTTCTGCGTTTTGTAACGCTTTTTGACAGGTACGGGTTAGTTTTATGCCCAGTTCAAACTGTTTTAGGGCGTCTTCTAGAGAGAGATCGCCTGTTTCCAGTTTTTCAACCACCGTGGTTAATTCGGCTAGCGATTTTTCATAATTATAAGTATTAACTTTGCGCGGCAAAATATTATTCCTTTATTCTGATCGTCCGCCTTTGTTTTACGGCCTCGGCGAAGACCTGTAGTAGCTCTGTTGTCTTATCCCATCCTATGCAAGCATCGGTGATGCTTTGGCCGTAGGTCAAAGGCTGGTCGGGGTTCATATTTTGTCGACCTTCTTTCAGGTGGCTTTCAATCATAGTGCCGATAATTCGTGTATCACCGGATGCAATTTGTGAAGCGACATTGTGGCCAACACGAGTTTGGTTTTGATACTGTTTTTGACTGTTGGCATGACTGATATCGATCATTAACGCCGGTGTTAATTTTGCGCCCAGTAAGGCCTGTGATGCGCTATCAATGCTGGCCGCGTCATAGTTAGGTTGACTACCTCCACGGAGAATAATATGACAGTCATCATTACCTGTAGTGGAAAAAATGGCTGAGCGTCCTTTTTTTGTTACAGAGAGAAAATGATGCGGATTTGATGCGGCATTGATGGCATCAATGGCCGTTTTTAAATTCCCGTCGGTGCTATTTTTAAAACCAACCGGACAAGAGAGTCCAGAAGCCAGTTCTCTATGCACTTGACTCTCGGTTGTTCTGGCGCCAATAGCCCCCCAGCTGATTAAATCAGAAATATACTGAGGGGTGATCAAATCCAGGTATTCTGTCGCCGCAGGCATACCGATATGACTTAAATTTAATAATAATTGACGGGCAATATGCAACCCCTCATTAATATTAAAACTATCATCCAGTTTGGGGTCATTGATCAAGCCTTTCCAGCCTACCGAGGTTCGGGGTTTTTCAAAGTAGACGCGCATCACAATCAACAGGTGTTCGTTGAGTTGCTCTTTTAGTACTTTGAGTTTGTTGGCATACTCATCGGCAGCCTGAGTATCATGAATAGAGCAAGGGCCCACAATAACCAATAAGCGATCACAGCTGCCATTTAGTATATTATGGATTTCTTTCCTGGTTTGAAAGACGGTGGTGGCCGCCGCTTCTGATATGGGCAGTTCTGTGTGTAGCTGTTCCGGAGCGGTAACTTCCCGGATTGTTCTGATTCGTAAATCATCGGTTTCATGCAATATGGACATGTTTGGCTCAAATAGTAAATAAGCAAGGAAAAAGTTGTCAAAGTTTGCGAAAAGGTACTATGAGAGCCAAAATAAATCCAGTGTTATCTCATTTGGGTGCGAGCGAACTGCCAATTAACCATTTTCCAGAAGTTGTCAAGGTAAGCTGGGCGAGCATTGCGATAGTCAATATAATAGGCATGTTCCCACACGTCACAAGTTAAAATGGGGGTTACATTTTCGGTAAGGGGGGTCGCCGCGTTGCTGGTGCTCTTCAGCGCGAGCGTGCCATCGCTGTTTTGTACTAACCAGGCCCAACCCGAACCAAATGTAGTTATCGCCGTTTTTGTGAACTCGGTTTTAAATGATTCAAAAGATCCAAAAGCCTGATTGATCGCTTCAAATAATGGACCTTCAGGTTCGCCTCCGCCATTGGGGCTGAGGCAATTCCAGTAAAAAGTGTGATTCCATATTTGAGCGGCATTATTAAAAATTCCACCTGAGGACTGTTTAATAAGCTCTTCTAAAGAAAGGTTCGCTTGATCAGATCCTTCTAGTAGTTTGTTGAGATTGGTTACATAAGTTTGATGATGTTTACCGTAGTGAAAATCTAATGTTTCAGCAGAGAGGTATGGTTCTAACGCCTCTCTCGCATAGGGTAGTTCAGGCAGTGAATGGGACATTAATATTTCTCCTTTTTCAAAGGCTATTGTTAGCGTTCTTTAATATCCTACAATATATTGCAACGGTTGGCATGTTTGTTAATATAGTTAAGATGAATGGGGTCTTGATCAGTTTATTTTCCAGCAGAATTGTAGCGGTTTGTGATGAAATGGGTGCGGTGTTGCAGCGTGCTGCATTTTCACCCAACATTAAAGATCGTCTGGATTTCTCTTGTGCTGTTTTTGACAACAATGGCCACTTGGTCGCGCAAGCCGCGCATATCCCTGTCCATCTGGGTAGTATGGCTTATGCGATGGCTGATATTATTGAAAGTATCAACTGGCAGCCCCAGGACATACTGATTCTCAATGACCCTTTTTTAGGAGGAACCCATTTGCCGGATGTGACACTGGTGATGCCCGTTTTCCATAATAAACGTCTAATTGCTTTTGTCGCGAA
>VAPM010001072.1_pt1 | contig 21342 bp, 21 predicted proteins | sample 3395091 | NCBI WGS metagenome assembly VAPM01 (sample SAMN08290445, study PRJNA428436) | hydrothermal vent metagenome | isolation source: Deep-sea hydrothermal vent chimney 3 | place: Pacific Ocean: Juan De Fuca Ridge
CCGAGGAGGCCGCGATGCGCCGCGCTGAGGCAGCGGGAGTCGCCCCCGAGGTGGTGCTGTTCACGCAACCCGAAGGGCACATGGTGACGCGCTACCTCGCCGACACCGCACCGCTGACGGTCGAAGCGTTCACCTCCACCGAGATGATTCCCCGCCTTGCCGGCCGCCTGCGCGACGTACACACCCTCGACCCGATCGAGGGGACGTTCAACCCGTACACCGACATCCGTCGCTGGCTCGAGATCATTGGAGTGCGAGGCACACCGTGGCCGGACCGCCTCGGGGCGCTGCTCGAACGCGTCGAGCGGATCGAGCGGGAGCGCACACCCGTTCGAGAAGCCGACTTCGTGTTGTGCCACAACGACCCGTACCACCTCAACTTCCTCGACAACGGAACCACGCTGTGGATGATCGATTGGGAGTACGCAGGTATGGGGGACCGCATGTACGACCTTGCTTCGATCGGGTACGTGCTCGATGAAGACGGAAGGGATCTGCTGGTCGAGTCGTACTTTGGGGGACGGAACCCTCGGAGGCGGGATGGTCTCGACGCGATGATCTGTGTCGTGGTGTGCTGGAACGTGGTGTGGTCACTCATCCAGACGCATGGCGGGGTGGCAGGCTTCGATTACCTCGAGTTCGCCGAGAGCCTTTTCGACCTGCTTCCAACGCCGGAGAACGGGGTAGCGAGCGGGTAGGATGCCGCCTCGATACCGTGTAGCGTCGACGACGGCTTGCACGGGTCCGATCGTGTGACTCTGGAGGGCCCTTGGACACCATCCCGCAGCTCGTGCTCGCCAACGCGCGGAGGATGCCGGACGCGCCTGCGCTCCTTCGGCGAGTCGGTGACGTGTGGGAGGTGACGACGTGGGCCGAGTACGGCGCCGCCGTTTCCCGGACGGCACGGGCTCTCATCGCCTCAGGTATCGAGGTAGGGGACCGGCTCGGGATCCTGTCGTACAACACACCGGAGTGGGTGATCTTCGACGTAGCGGCGATGGCCGTCGGCGCCGTCCCCGTCGGCATCTACTACGCGAGCTCGGACCACGAGATCACCGACGTTCTCGACCGTTCACAGGCACGTGCCGTGCTTGGGCAAACGGCGGCTCACATCGGTGCGATCGGCGCCGGTGACCATCCGACCCTCGACCTGGTCATCGGTATCGACGACGCCCCGGGCGATGCAGTTCCCTGGGCGACGTTCCTCGAACGCGGCGATGGGATCGCCGACGGAGTCCTCGACGAACGGCTTCAGTCGATCCGTCCCGAGCACGATGGCGCCATGATCTTCACCGCTGCCGGATTCGGTGCACCGGCGGGAGTCGTGCTGAGCCACGACAACCTCGTGTTCGCAGGTCACTCCTCGGTCGAGCTGTTCGACGTCACCGCCGATGATTCCGCCCTGTCGTACCTGCCGCTGTCACATATCGCCGAGCAGATCTTCACGATCCTGGCCCCGGCTCACATCGGGTACCCGGTCGCGTTCGCTCAGTCCCTCGGTCGGGTTCGCAGTGACCTTCCCGAGATTCAGCCATCCATCTTCTTCGGTGTGCCGCTCGTGTGGGCAGGGTTCGAACGCGCCCTACGAAAGCAGATGGAGTCCCTCGAGGGGTATCAACGCATCATCGCCGAGTGGTCGATGCGGGCGAATCGGGCCGACGTTGCTGCCCGGAACGCCGGTGGTCGACGCCCGATCCATCGCAGGCTCCTTGCGTACCTCGCCCGGCGCCTGTTCTCCGACAAGGTCAAACGCATCATGGGGTTCTCCAACTCCCGCCTCGCGTTCTGCGGGGCGGTATCGGCCGATCCCGAGATGCTCGCCTACTTCTCCGGTTTCGACATCGTGATCCGTGAGGTCTACGGCCTCTCGGAAGCGACCGGGCCGTCGGTCGTCACGAGGGAGGGAGCGACCCGGTTCGGCACGGTCGGCCACCCGATGCCCGGCGTCGAGATCTCGCTCGCCGATGACGGCGAGATCCTCATCCGGGGCCGCAGCGTGTTCTCGAGGTACCTCGACGACCCGGACGCCACCCGCCGTGCGCTCCGCGACGGTTGGCTCCACACGGGTGACCTCGGCCACGTCGATGAGGAGGAGTTCCTGACCATCACGGGACGCAAGAAGGACATCGTGCTCACCTCCGGTGGCAAGAACGTCGACCCCGGGGCGATCGAGCCGCTGCTCCAGGAGGACCCACAGGTCATCGACGCCGTCGTCGTCGGTGACGGCTACGACCAACTCGGTGTGCTGATCGCAGTCGGCGGCAACCTCGACGACGATGCCGCCCTCGCACACGCAAGGTCGGTCGTCAGGGCCGTGAACCAGCGATTCGCCAGAGCGGAGCAGATCCGGAGAGTCGGTTTGCTTCCCCGCCCCCTGTCCATCGAGATGGGGGAGCGTACAGCGAGCGGTTACCTCGAGCGGCCGGTCGTTGTCGAGCACTTCTCCGACGAGATTGCTGCCCTCTACCGATGACGGTCATCGGAGAACCGGCTTCTTCCCTCCTCTGTCCCCCCTTCATCCTCAATCCGCTGTTCGGCATCCCCTGCCGACTCCGATTCCTGCCGTCCCCACTTTCAATCCTGGATTGGTGGGCAGGTGGATACGGTTGACGGGTTTACAGCTCACAGCTCACAGTTCACAGTCAGAAACTCCGGGCCGTTCCTGGCTGCCTACGCGTCGCCGGTACACCTCGATCCACGAGGTCGAACTTGTCTTCGGGCTTCCAATTCTGCCGTCCCCCCTTCAGGGGGGACAAGCGAGTCCTCGAGCGAGGGGGGACCGCGAGCCCGCGAGCCCGGCACGGAAAAGACCCGAACAACTCGCGTCCCCATCCCCCTGGCTCGTCGCTGCGCTCCTCACCTATCCCCCTTGAAAGAGGGATAGAAGAACACCGCGTCTCGCACCGAATCCATGCAGGCGTAGATATCGCGAAACCATTGTCGTCACCGGCCCAACCACTGATCGATCCCAGCCAAATCATGGATCCAGGTCGAAAGGGGGACGACAGGACCGAAGAACCTGATGTCGTGCAGGGAAACTGTGCAGCGGTCACAACACCGCGAGAGCCGTGGCGTTGCAGTGGTTCTCGGGAGTCAACGGTTACGACACCGTGATCGTGCCGTGCGGGGTGCGGATGGTTGCCGAGATCCTGGCCGTCTCCGATGCGGTGACGCTCATCGGGATGCCGAGGGTCTCCAGGACCGCCCCGGTGCAAGTATCGGGATGGCTGAGCGTGAGAGCGACCAGTTCACCTGCCGATGGAAGCGACGCCGCGGGGTGCGGGCCGTCTCCCCAGTCGATGAAGAAGGGGAGGATGCCACCGGCCCGATCGGCGAACGGGTCGGTCAGCTGCCACGTCAGCACGGACCCGTCGGGGAGGGACCGACTCCCGGAGGCGACCGAACCAAGATCGATGCCGTCCCCGGCGGCTGTGGTGGCCAGATCGTCCAGGTCATGTCCCTTCGTCGCCCAAGTGACGAGGCGGGGTTCCCTGAGAGCGTCGATGCCAAAAAGGGTCGCAGGCCCATCGATTGATGCGTCGGGGTCCGGGCCGATGATCTCGAGATAGGTCGCATCACCGAGGGAGACGAGGGCGTTGCGTGTTCCCCAGCCCTCATGTCTGCCTCCCACAACGACGGTGCAGCCGAGGAGACCTTCGATGGACGCGATACCCGCGTCGAGGTCCGGCGTGGCGTAGACGAGATGATCGACGAAGGACAACACTGCTGCCTCGCGTGAGTCGGCGTGTCATCAAGGTAGCGGGATCCGCCCGGCGTGTTGGCGTCGTGGGCTCGACGTGTCATCCTTGCTCCATGGGATGTATCTCCTCTTCAGGGCAGTTCTCCTTCGGCAGTGTCCGATGCGCCGGGTCGTGACCGGTGTCCGCCGTGCCAGCAGCTGTGGCCGGAGCTGCATTCGTGATGCTGTGGGCCGCTCAGAGGAAGCTGATCTACTTCCCGACACAGACCGTGCCCCAGGCTGGCCTTGTATCAGAGACCATTGAGGAGGTGTCCTTCCCGACGAGAGACGGGCTCACGCTCTCGGCGTGGATGGTTCCGGGAGTGGGGGAGACGGACGGCGCGGTCGTCGTCGTGTTCCACGGCAACGGCGGGAACCGGGCCGATCGTGTGCCGATCGCCGAGAGGATCGCTGCCGCCGGTCACAGCGTGCTGCTCGTGGAGTACCGCGGGTACGGGGGGAACCCGGGGAGCCCATCCGAGGACGGCCTTCTCGAGGATGCGCGTGCAGCGGTCGCGTATCTGTCGTCCCGGCCCGATGTCGACCCCGGCCGGCTGGTCTACTTCGGTGAGTCACTCGGGGCGGCGGTTGCGATCGGGCTAGCCGTAGAGGTTCCACCCGCCGGACTGATCCTGCGATCGCCGTTCACGTCGCTCCCCGACGTCGCTGCGGTCCACTACCCGTATCTCCCTACGGGCCTGCTTCTGCGGGACAGGTATATGAGCCTCGAGCGGATTCGGGGGATCGACGTCCCGGTCCTGGTGATCGCCGGATCCGCAGACACCATCATTCCAACATCCCAGAGCCGAGCGATCTTCGACGCAGCACCCGCCGCGAAACGCTTCGTCGAGATCGAGGCCGCAGACCACAACGACGCCGCCCTGACCGTCGGCGACGAAGTCACCACGCAGATAGCGTCGTTCCTCACCACCCTCCCCTAACCACAGGCGTCTGGCGCTGAAACAGCCCGTATACGAGCCATGTCGGCGCCAGAGTCCTCATGCGGGGGGTTTGGTGGCTTTGATGATCGCGGAGTGCATGTCGTCGGCCACGGTGTGCGTTGGTTCGATCGTGATGTTCGTGAAACCGGCAGTGGCGAGGCCAGAGCGGTACTCGGTGAAGCTGAGGGCACCGGCGACACACCCGACCCAGCTGCCGCGTTCAAGACGATCCGCCTCGGACAAGTCGTCGTTAGCTACGACGTCGGCGATCCCGATACGCCCGCCGGGACGAAGGACCCGGAACATCTCGGAGAGCACAGCCGGCTTGTCCGATGACAGATTGACGACACAGTTCGAGATGACGACATCGACCGATGCGTCATCGAGTGGGATGTCCTCGATGACACCCTTGCGGAACTCGACGTTGGTGGCACCCGCCTCCTCCTGGTGTTTGCGGGCGAGGGCGAGCATCTCATCGGTCATGTCGATGCCGTACACGAACCCGTCCGGGCCGACACGACGTGCCGAGAGCAGGACATCGATCCCTGCACCAGATCCAAGGTCGAGCACGATCGCTCCCGGGTGCAGGTCTGCTACGGCCGTCGGGTTCCCGCAGCCGAGTGCAGCGAGTGCAGCGCCGTCGGGGATCTCGGCGAGCTCGCCCGCCTCGTAGAGCCATGTACCGAAGTCGCCCGAGTCTGCTGTATCGAACGCCGCGGTGTCCGAGGTGCTGCAACAGTCGGTCGAACCGGAGACCTCCTCGACGCTCGCAGCTGCTTTGGCGTAGCGCTTTCGTACCTCGTCCCGGGTATCGGTTCCTGCCATGGCGTTCTCCTCAAATAGATAGATGTCGATATGAGGACAATACCAGTCGTATCGACATACATCAATACGTTGTATGCTGGACGGATGGAGATGAAGATGATCGAGGCCTGCTGTCGGCCGGTACTTGCCGAGCCGATCGATCCGGGCGAGGCTGCGGAACTCGCGGCAGCGTTCAGACTGCTTGCCGACCCGATCCGTCTCCGCATCGTGAGCCTCGTGGCGAACGCCCCCGACGGGGAGATGTGTGCATGTGACCTCCCGGCGGCCCTCGAGCGCAGTCAACCAACGGTGAGCCACCACCTCTCGCTGCTCGCCGACGCCGGCCTGCTCACGAGAGAGCAGCGCGGCAAGTGGGCGTGGTTCCGAGTCGACCGTGATCGCGTGGCAGTGCTGCGCGATGCCCTGAACCTGTCGTAGCGTCGCCAACCGGGTCCCCAACGGTGAGGACTCGCACGATACTGCGCCTCAGGTATCCGTCTTCTCGACCAGTGAGATGACGAGGTTGCCACCTGCGACGATCTTGCTCGTGGTGATCGCTGCTCCCGATGGCAGCATTGCCTCGACTCCACCGAAGCGCAGGAACGTTCGCCAGTTCCGGTAGTGGTCGGCACCTGCGATCCGTTCGGCGATGGTGGCGAAGGTCCGCCACACCTTTCCCTTGAGGCGAAGGGAGCCGTTGCGGTAGTCGATGATGAGGATTCGGCCGTCGGGGTGGACGACCCGCACGATCTCTTCGAGCACGCTGTCCCTGATATCGGGTTCGAGCTCGTGGAGGAACAGCGAGGTGAAGATGAGATCGAACGAACCGTCATCGAACGGCATGCCGGACGCATCTCCGTGTATCAACTCGGCACGGTCACCGAGGCGGGCCCGTGCTTGGCCGAGCATTGCAGGGGACGCATCGATTCCCGTACACGTCGCCCCGGCATCGACGTACGCCTCGAGGTGGGCTCCGGTGCCGCAACCAACGTCGAGGACCGTCATCCCCTCGCTCGGTGGGTGCATCTTGAAGCCGGCGGCCCGCAACGGGGCGTTCACCGGTTCGAGGAGCCGGTCGTAGTACCGGGCGATCCCTGCGTAGGCATCTGAGGACATGATCCGACTCTAAGCGGGTGGCTCCCCGAACGGGCAGACACCCGGGCGCACACGGCGTACGATTGGACCATGGCGACCCACGAAGAGATCCCCCTCACAACGGTCCTTGCCGACCCGGGTGCGGTGCTCGAGCGGGTGGAGAACGATCGCGTCACACTCTCGATCATGCGGGGCAACGAAGCGGTCGCGGTGGTTTCCCCTCCGCCGATCGCAGAGACGCTTGCCGAGCTTCACCGTGCCCTCCGAGAGACACCGCCGGATTCGGCGTTCTACCTCGACGTCCTCGAGACCAGGCGGCTGCTCGGGCTCTGACGCTCGGAGGGACACCGGGAACGGTTCCGGTGTCCCCTTGCCGACGCGTTCTTGGCGGCGTGTAGCCTGAGCGCCATGCAGGGAGAAACCACCACCACAGGGTCGGGGCGTATCGTGCGGGCCGCGGTCGTCCAGGCTGCCCCCGTCGTCTTCGACACCGAGGCGACGATCGCCAAGGTCGCCACACTCACCGCTGAGGCAGCCACGGGAGGCGCCGAGCTCGTCGTGTTCCCCGAGGCGTTCGTCTCGGGATATCCGAGAGGATCTGATTTCGGAGCGGTCGTCGGGAATAGGACCGACGAGGGCAGAGACGAGTATCTCCGGTACTGGAACTCGGCGATCGAGGTCCCCGGTCCACGAACCGAGGAGCTCGGAGCGATCGCCGCGGACAACGGGGTCCATCTCGTGATCGGTGTGATCGAGCGTGACCGCGGCACCTTGTACTGCGCCGTCGTGTACTTCGATGCAGAGGGCACGCTGCTCGGCAAGCGGCGCAAGCTCATGCCGACGGGCAGCGAACGTCTCGTGTGGGGATTCGGCGACGGATCGACCCTCGACGTGTACGACACGGACGTCGGGCGACTCGGTGCGGTCATCTGCTGGGAGAACTACATGCCGCTGCTGCGCACCGCGATGTACCAGAAAGGCATCGAGATCTACTGTGCACCCACAGCCGACCACCGCGAATCGTGGACCTCGACGATGATCCACATCGCGACCGAAGGCAGGTGCTTCGTGCTCGGATGCAACCAGGTCACCCGTCGATCCGACTTCCCGGACGACTACGCCAACGCGTACGGCGACGACCCCGACACCATCCTGTCGCGTGGGGGAAGCTGCATCGTCGACCCGTTCGGGAACCTGCTCGCAGGCCCCGTCTTCGACGAGGAAGTGATCCTCACAGCCGACCTTCCGCTCGACGACATCGTCCGGGGGAAGTACGACTTCGACGTCGTTGGTCACTACGCCCGCCCCGACGTCTTCTCCCTCACCGTCGACGAACGGCCCAAGCAACCAGTCGAGTTCATCGGCGATGTATCGCGGGCCCTTCCACCAGAACAAGAAGGGGCATGAGCCAGCGCGACACCATTCTCGCCCTGTGGTGCCATCCGCGGTCGCTGTCGACCGCGTTCGGGCGGATGATGTCGCAACGCGGCGACTTCACCGTGCTCCACGAGCGGTTCCTCTACCTCTACTACGTCGTGCAGAACCGGCACCTCGTCATTGCGCAGCAGCTCGAGCGCATCGAGCCGGAGATGCTCGCGTCGTTCGACGAGATCGAGGCGGAAATCGAGGCGGACGCAGCGACGGGCCCGGTGTTCTTCAAGGACATGGCCGTCCACGTGTGGAACCCGAAGGGGTACCACGCCGATGAGGCGTTCCTCGGGCGGTTCGCCAACGCGTTCTTGATCCGTGATCCACACATTGCGGTGCTTTCGCACCTCAAGCAGAACCCCGCGATGGTGTTCGAGGAGGTCGGGTACGACGCTCAGTTCGCTCTCTTCGAGACGGTCGCAGAAATGACCGGCGCTCCGCCCGTCGTCATTGACGCCGGTGACCTCGAGGACGACCCTCCCGGGATCGTCCGCGCGTACTGTGCGGCGGTCGGCATCGAGTTCATAGAGTCGGCCCTGCACTGGACGCCGTCGGTACCCGGCCTTCTCACCGAGGGCGATCCGTGGCATACGGATCTCTTCGGTACCACAGGCTTCGAACGGTCCGTCGAGACGTTCGACCCGCAACTCCGATCCCATCCGAGGTACGCGGAGTTCGTGGAGCGATCGACGCCGTTCTACGAAGCGATGTGCGAGCACAGGATCGGGCCGATCACCTGAACTTGCTCCGCCCTTACGCCGGTTCCCTGAAAACGCGGTAGATCGCTGTTGTCAGGAGTGCAGCCATGACGGGGGCGATCGACCAGAACCCGGCAATGCCTCCCATCACCGCTGCCCACATGACGAAGGATCCCGCAGCCAGTCGGGCGAATCGGATGCGCGCAACATCGATCCTTGCCGCACCGGAGTCGGTCATCGACGTCACTGTTGTCGGTCGTGCAGCGACGAGCATCGCTGCTCCGGCAACAGCGGTGAACACGTAGGCGGTACCGGTGATCTCGACGTCTGGCCAGCCGTACTCCCTGGCAAGCGCGTACGCCAGGGCAAGACCCGACAGGACGCCAACGACGAAAGCAACCTTCGCTGTGCGGCGCAGACTCCCGACCTCAGGTGCCGACCAGACCCACGCGCCGATCGGGACCGCGACGATCCACAACACGAGAGACACGCCCGAAGCGGCACCGATTACCCCGAGGATCGCAACGTCGAGCACGCTGATCGGTACTCCGACGGTTCCCGCGACAAGGCGGATACCGATCATCGCAACCGCCGATATCAGCACCGATGGCTGCCCGATGACGGCTGCGCCGAGTGCAAGAACCATGGCGGCCGTTGCTGCTCCCGGATAGTCCGGCGTCAGTTCTCTCGCCGTCGCCCACGCGATGAAGACTGCGACGCCTGCGAGCAGTGCCGCCAGGATCGAAAGGTCGTCGCGGTACCAGCCGACAGTGACCATCACGAAGACAGCGACGCCGGTCCCAGCGACCGCAACCCGATTCGAGCCGATCCGCAGGTCGAGTCCGCGCCCTATCCCCGTCACTGCAGCCCGTTTCATGGACTCTGGCGCCGGTATGGCTCGCATCCGGGCTGTTTCAACGCCAGACGCCTGGGGGTCACCAGGCGCCGCCGCCTCCACCGCCGCCACCTCCGCCGCCTCCGCCGGAGAAGCCGCCTCCACCCCCGCTGCTACCGGACGATGGTGGGGTGAATGCTCCCGAGAGGGCAGACTGGATACCGGAGAAGGCGTTCTCGGTGCTCCCTCCGGACAAGCCGTAGGTGCCGTACCAGTAGATCGTCGAGGTGTCTGCGAGCTCCGGTGGCGCGATGAGACGCGCCTGTGCGAGGACTTCAGATGCGATACCGAACCCGATGGCGTACACGAGGTACCGATCCCACAACTCCAACGAGATCACCGGGGCCTCCTCGAGGCGGGAGAAGTCGGTGAGATAGCGCTTGAACGCAAGCCAGCGTGCAGCCTCGAGGGCACCCTCTGGTGTCTTACGCACGCGGACCTTGCGAAACGCGATGATCGCGATCAACAGGATCGCTCCGATCACGGCTCCGATGGCGATCAGGAGGCTGGCGATTGCACCCCCAGGGAGGTTGACCAGGACACGGGGCAGGATCATCCATGTCGCAACCGCCACGATGACGGCGACCAGTGTCGTGAGGAACGCTGCCCGGTTCCCCGACGTGTCGAGCATTCCGGAACGTGTGATGGCGTCGTTGACCCGCTCCTGATACACGTCGTATGTTCGTGCGTTCGCCCCGGCGTCTTCCCTGATCCGGTCACGGAACTCGGTGAGCGGGGTCGGGCCGTCGTCGAGCACGCGTTTGATCACGGTCATGACCGACTGCTCGAAGTCACGCAGTCCGGTCGTCTTGTCTCCGAGGCTCAACTCGAGGTCGGTGACCGTCTCGGTTCGTAGACCTCCCCACGTCTTGCTGGTCACCTGCGTTGGCGCAGCGTTGATCGCTCCCATCCGGATGAGATCGAACAGCGTTGCGGTGAACTCCCTCTCGGTCACCTTGCCCTGGGAGAGCAGTGCGCCGACCTCAGATGGTGTGAGATCTGTCGGCGGGGCCTGCTCGTACTCCCGGTCGTAGTCGACGCTGGGTTCCCTGCCGTATCGCAGATAGATCCAGAGCCCGAGACCACCGGCGATGAGGAAGATCGCTGCCACACCCAGGATCAATCCGATGCCGGCGGCCCTGGAAGCAGCCTCGTTCTCCTGTGCGAAACGGAGCTCCTCGGTGAGGATGGTGTCGAGGCCGTCTCCCGAGACCCGGCGCGCCCCGTCGGTCGATGTGAGGAGATCGGTGGGGAACGCCGTGCGGAGCTCGACCCACCGCTCCGGCGGGATGTCGTACGCCGTAAGGGAGGGGGAGACCCCGTCGTCCCCGAGCGAGGTGGACCCATCGACGTCGTACGGGTGTCCCCACACGTAGACGTCGGGAGCCTCGGCACCGCCGGGCAGTATCACACGTGCCGTGAGCTCGTAGTTTCCGACCGCCCACTGGTCGCCCCAGACCTGCATGTTGACGTCTGTGACGTCGTCGTAGGCAACAGCGAGGCCCGTCATCGTGTACGACAGATCGAAGACACGTTGCACGTCCTGGGAGGAGTGGTGCCACACGACCCTTACGAACCCGGGGAGCAGTTCAACGCCGAACGTGCCGGGGGGTGAGGAGCATCCGAGCTGTGTGCACCCCCCATCCACGTACACCGTCGACTCGTCACGCACGATGATGTTCGATATCGTCTCCCCCACGCGCAGCGGGATGTCGCGGTACGCGCCAGAGAAGCTGCCGGAGAAGTCGAACGTGATGCGCTCCGTCACCGAGAGCGAGGCGTCGTCGTTGACGACGATCACGACGTCGGCTCGCGTGATCCAGAAGGATTTCGCCAGGGCGGCAGCCGCGGGGAGGAGCAGCGTCGCGACTGCGACGACGACGAGGAGAAGTCGTGCTGCAGCCCTCGTGCGAGGCGGACGGGTCACTACTCGAAGCTGACGTCGGGGGCTGTGTCGGCGAGGTCGATCGCGTCGTAGGTTTCCCTCGCGGTGAACCCTGTCGTCGACGCGATAACGCTCGTAGGGACCTGCTGAATCGACGTGTTGAACGTCAGGACGGTGTCGTTGTAGATCTGGCGGGAGATCGCGATCTTGTCCTCCGTATCGGAGAGATCCCCCTGGAGGCTCGCAAAGTTCTCCGATGCGCGCAGTTCCGGGTACGCCTCAGCTACGGCGAACAGCTGGCGGAGTGCCGATGTCAGGAAGTTGTCGGCCTGTGCCTGCTCTGGCGGCGTGCTCGCCGATGCGCTTGCAGCCCTGGCCCTGGTCACGTCTTCAAAAGTGCTGGCCTCATGGGTTGCGTACCCCTTGACCGTCTCGACCAGGTTCGGGATCAGGTCGTAGCGGCGTTGAAGCTGCACCTCGACCTGGCCCCAGGCGTTGTCGACCCGGTTCCTCTCTTTGATCAGGCGGTTGTAGGTGCGTGCAACCCAGAAACCGATGATGAGGACGACGATGAGAGCGATGATCCATGCCATCTGAGAAGTGTAGACGCACGACTTCCACCTACCTGATATTGCGGTTGATGGGGAGCGAGTCGCCGGTCACGATTGATCGTTGGGCAGCACGTCGCACTCGGAGATACCGGTCCGGCTCTGGGCGGCAGGACCTTCCTCGAGTACCTGACGAACCTTCCAGCGGATCCTCTCGACGTTCGGGATCGGGTACTTCTTCGGTGTACGGCCCGAGTTGTAGGTCGGTGGCACGAACCCCACCGTCGCGATGTCGTCGTAGGCGATGGTCCCCGCGATCTTCACCAGATCCGGGAGGAACGTGAGTGGGATGTCCGTCGTGACGTACCTCTCGACGAGCCTGAGCAGCGTCGGGTACGACCTGATCAGGGTCAGTGTGTCCGCCTGGGTTGCGGCTGCTTTGATCACGCACCGTTGACGCCCCATCCGGTCGTAGTCGGACGATCCGATGCGCCAGCGGGCATAGGCGAGCGTTTCGAGTCCCGACAGGTGGTTCATGCCGGGGTCGACGTTCACCTTGGCCTTCGGCTTCCCCTCCTCAGGTGATGAGACCATCACGTGGTACGGCTCCTGGACCAGAAGGTCGATGCCGCCGATGGCGTCGATCGCCCGCACGAAGCCAGCCATGTCGACCATCACGAAGTAGTCGATGCGCAGATCGAGCAGGTTGCCTGCGATGTCGCGCAGTGCGGACAGCCCGGGATCGGGGGAGTCCGGGTAGGTACGTGTCCAGTCTCGTGTGTACTTGTAGACCTTGTTCAACATGTCGGGGAAGCATGCACATGACACGAATTCGGGTTCCTCAGGGACGCCGTCCCCATCGGTATCGACCCATGTGTCGGGGTACCCGTCTTCGTCGGTGTCGGTCAGATCTTTCTCGATGACCCGCCGCTCGAGTTCCACGAACGAGGAATGGAACTTGCGGGGCAGAGGCACGAGCTTGAAGTTGCGGGGCAAGCCGAACATCGCGACCTGCCCGGTTTCGAGATCGATGGTCACGACGTTCATCGAATCGGTGCGCAGACCCTCCCTTCCGGGGCCTGCATCGCCGCCAACGAGCAGGATCGTGAGCCGATCCGGGTCGACACGTTCGGTGAACGGGACGAACGGCGCAATGGGGGACGCAGGTGCGATGATGTCGATTCGCTCTGCAACGGCATCGGGGTCACCGATGCCGTCCCGCAAGATGTAGTTGCGGGACGATCGCTGCTTGATCTGGATCGGACCGTGGTCGATGGCCGAATCGGGGAGCGAGTCGGGGAGTGTCGAGGACGGCGTCTGAATCCCGGATACAGGTGGATCGACGGGTGCTGGGACGAACACCGCTTCGAGGGCACTGATCGTTTTGGCTCCGTACGACCAACCGATGAGCTGCGGGATGGCAACGGCGAGGAGCAGGAGCGTGAGCGTCACCGGCATCCAGGATCGGTCGATCGGTGTATCGATCACGACGAACGCGTCGACAGCTGAGATGATCCTCCAAGCGAGGACCACGACGTTCACGATGAGCAGCCACCGCAGTGCGTCCGGTTGTACGAGGAGTCCGGCTACGCCGAGTGCCCCGAGGGAGGACACGCGGTACCCGGCGACGCCGACGAGCGCAAGGATCGGAACGAAGAATGCCAGCGCTCGGAAGGGCCGCCGCGCATAGAGTTGCCCAGCCCCAGGGATCAGGGCGGACAGAAGGGCCGCAACCAGTGGGTGGCTCCCCATTTCGTCCCCTGTCATCCATCGTGGAGGGTCGACGATCCTCCGGATCCCACGATACTTCTCTGAGCAGCTACTGCTCGACGGTGGCGAGCGGCCAAGAGCGGACGGAGGGGATCGCTGTCCCGGGTCCGGAACCGGAGTCGTGCTTGTCGATCCAGCGGCGGATCTCACGTTGGGCAACGACGTCATCCTCGTTGTACTCGAGCAGGCGGGAGCGCATGGATCGATCGCCGGCAAGTAGCTGCTCGAACCAGATCTCGGACTGACGGCCACCGGGATCGTCGTCGCGCCACTCGAACCCGCAGAGGGGTGCGATCACCTTCAGGCTGTAGCCGTTGGGGGACACGAGGTTCTTGCGAGTCCAGCCACACAGATCGACGGCGTGATCGTCGAACCAGGCATCGATCGAGGGTGAACCAGGGATCGCGAGCCCGTGGAGCTCCCCTGCCGAGCGCAGCGCGCGCCGCTCGTAGTCGGTCCAGTGCTGGACGGTGGTTCCGTCACTGGCGAACTCGGCGAGCTTGGCGAACATAGCCTCGACGAGCACACGTTCACCTGAGAGCTCACCACTCCAGTCGACGATCGGCTCGTAGACGGACGTGCCGTTCGAGCTGACGAGGAACCCTGCGAGATAGATGCGGCCGTTGTACGTCTCGATGTCGAAGTCGGCCTCCGTACTCGACGTTGGTACGTCGAGCGGCGTGGTGGCGTCATCGAAGCGGAGGAGCCTATCGGCGGTTCTGGCTCTGGCCTGGAGGACCACCGATGGGCCCGGCAGGCGTTCATCGGACGGATCCATGGCTGCGATCTGGTCGATCTGGGTGATGCCCTCGTCTGCCAGGACGTCTCGATACCCGGCGGTGATCGTGCTGAGGAGCGTTACGTCGCCGGCCTCTTCGAGCTGCGCCTTGCATCGGGTGGCCCAGTCACACCGTTTGCACTCACCGCGCCATCGGGGCGGCTCGAGTGGATCATCTGGATGCTTCGTGCCGTGAGCGATCACCTCGGTTGCGGCCTCGAGATACTCCGCGTGCTCGTCGGCGATCGAGGGGATCCCTGTGTCCAGGTCGACCCACAGACACCGATACGGCTCATCCGAGCCGATGACACCACCGAGCGCGGCTGTGGAGGCGTGGCCGATCTCGGAGAGCAATCGGCGGTAGTGCTCGACCTGCAGGAGGTCTCGTCGTCTGTTGCTGCGGAACTTCACCCGATCCGCGTCAAGAACGTCGGTGAGCGCATCGAGCTGTACAGAAAGCGCATCGATGCCGCTCCTGCCGAGAACCTTGTGGTTCTTGATCTCGACCGGCACGTACCCGTCGTCGAGACGGACGAGGACGTCGGGAAGGCCGATCGACGTCCCGTCTCGCGAACCAAGCCGTGCCCCCACGATGAGGGGGGCACCGGCAGCGAGCGCGTCGCGTGTCGCGCCGATCTCATCGGCGCCTCGAGGGATGTCGATGGCGCCGTCGACGGCCGACGTGAGGACGTCGAGGATTCGTGCCTCGTGATCGAGTCCGAGACGAGCGTCGCGTCTGCGGACCTCATCGATCTGCGTCGAGGACGTCGTGAATCGGTCGTGATGGAGTCGGGTGAGGCAGAGGCCGATGTCGCCGCCGCCGAGGCGACGAGTTGGCCCGTCAGACAGTGAGTGGTTGGTTGTCACAGTTTGCATTCTCCCAGCACGGTGTGACAAATGTGCCGGTGAGCGAGGGTGATACCCGGCTGCCTCCCCTGCATATGGGGAGGGAGGCAGCCGGGCATCGATCAGGCAGACGGTACGGGAACCACGATGACCTGGTCGCCGAGCGCGGCGAAGTTCGTGGTGACCGTCGCTACGTCCGTCGAGTACGACGCCCGAACGAGGAGGCCATCGACGAACACGAGGTTCATGTCGAGGGCACCTTCGGTATCGAACGCTGCCCCGTCGTACGCTGCAACGGCGGTTATCCCGTTGTCGTCGGCGGCGACGATCTTGATCGACGTCGGGGACGCCAGATCGTCGAGCGGACGTTCAATGGCGTCTGCCGAGTCATCCTCTTGCCACTCGCCACCCTCAGTCTGGATCCACGATTGGTCCGGCGTGATGATGTACGTGACGGTTGCACCTCCGGAGGTGATGGTCATCTCTGCCTTGCGGCCGATGACCACCCCTGTGACCGTCGCGGCTTGCGATCCCTCGATCTCGGCAACCGCGTCGAATGCGTAGCCGTCCTCGTACCGAGAGAGAGCCTCGGCCAAGAGCGCCTGGACATCGATGCCGTCACCGCTGGGGTTCACCGTGGACGTCGTTGTCGCCGTTGTCGCCGTTTCGCCTTGGGACGTCGTGACCGTCGTGTCGACAGCCTCGCCGGTACTCGATGAGCATCCCGCTGCGATCAGCATGATGAATGCGGTCGTCGCGACAAATGCGGCCCTCCTCCCGGAGAGCCGCATCCGTCCCTGCGACGACTCAGTCGTCGTTTTCGTCATCGTCTTCGTCGTCGCCACTCTTGCTGGAGTGATCCTCGTCATCGTTCTCGTCGTCGCCACTCTTGTAGGAGTCGTCGTTTTCGTCGTCGCCACTCGTGTACGAGTGATCCTCGTCGTCGTCACCGTTCTTGTACTCGTCGTCACCGTTGTCATCACATGATGTCGTCGTTGTCGACTTGACCTTGAGCTCGAGTGTTCCGTCCTCGTTGTCGAGCTCGACCTTGAGCTTGGCACCGTCGTTGCCGGCAGCGTCGGTGAACTCGACCTTGAAGCCGTTGTCGTCGTTGTCGACTGAGTACGACGCCCCATCGGCGACGGCTACGTCGTCGACGGTCAGCGTGCCGTCCTGTGCAACGGTGTAGTTGACCGTTGCGTTCGTACCGTCACAGAGCAGCCCGGTCCAGGTCTGGGAACCGTAGACGTCGGCACCTGCGAGAACCTGACGGTCCTTGCCCTTGAGCTCGATCTTGAGCTTGCCATACACGCCGTTGTACCCGTGGTCATCATCGTCGTCGTACTTCGTGTCGACCTCGATCTTGAGGGTCTTGGTGTATCCGTCCTGGGTGAACGTGACCATCGCCTGGGACTCGTACTCCTGCTCGTTGTCATCGTCGTCACCATCGGTGCCCGTGAACGGACCGTTGATCGTGTTCGCGACGCCTGAGACGACGTCGACGCTCGTGATCTCGAGGTAGGGCATGGCGCCACCAACCTGAGCGATCGTGTAGTTCACCGTTGCAGGGAAGCCTGCACCGAAGATGTCGCCGGTCCATGTCTGGTCACCGACGAGGGATCCGAGGTTCGAGGTCTTGACCTTCGTGGAGAGCTTCTCTCCCTTGGCCTTGACTTGGACGGTCGTGCTGCCATCGGTACCGAGGTCGAACGTGACCTTGTGTACCGGGGCGCTGTTCTGGATGACGTCTGTTCCGTCGACCGATACCTGGGTGATGTTGCCGAACTCGTCGAGCGTCACACCAACCGTGATACCTGGAACACCCGGCATCGTGAGGGTCATTCCTCCGGTTTCGGCAACAGCCTCCGTTGTGTTGGCTGCCGCGATCGTCGGCAACGCCCCTACGAGTACGACTCCAGCGATCAAGCTGAGTAGTCGTCTGCGATGTCGCATGTGGTGGTCTCCTTCATCGTCTGCGGATCGATGTCTATCCATCCCGCGTCCAAGCTTGACGTGAACATACGAGTTGCCCGGTTAACGGTGCGCTAAACGAACGCTAACCGCAGGCGAAACATCGCCGAATTGGGCCGTACGACCCACCTGTGGCAGAGACATCCCCCGTTGCAGGAAGCTGTGCGGATGGGGGCGGTCGTTGACCGTTCACGGTTCCCCGTTTCCCGACGACACGCGAGTATCCAGGAGAAGTCCGGGTTTCTGACTGTGATCTGTGATCTGTGAACGGTCAGCTGTGATCTGTGACCTGTCAACTCGGCGACCGCATCCACCTGTCTGCTGTTGTTCCGAGGATGTTCAGTCCACGAAACGTGTGTGAGTCCGCTGGACATCTCGGTTGGCCGTCTCATCGGTATGCGAGATCGTGACGTACGATCGTTGTGATGATCGTTGCACTCCTACTCGTCGCTGCTCTGCTCGTCCCGTCGTTCGGGCAACGCGATGGGTGTGCCGACGTCTTCGTGGTGGGTGTGCGTGGTTCGGGTCAGAGTGGGTACGGACAACAGGTCTCTGGGGCCATCGATGTGATCGTCGAACAGATCGTGTCGAGCGGGAGGACCGTGACCGATGTGCCACTCGAGTATCCCGCGATATCGGTCAGTGACTCGTTCGGACTCGTGCTCATCAACGGCGACTACGACCGGAGTGTGGAGCGTGGTGTCCAAGAGCTACGGAGCGTGCTTGCACAAGAGTCTGTCCGCTGCGGTGCCTCGAGCATCGTTCTCGTTGGGTACTCCCAGGGTGCCCAGGTGATCAAGGAGGCGGTGGCGGGGTCGGTACCCGACGTGCGTATCGGTGCGTTGGTGCTCCTCGCCGACCCGACCAGGGACCCTTCTCAGCCCGGTGTCACCCGCATCGGTGCCCCGTCGACGGCTCGCGGGGGCTCGTTCGGACCGCTCGGCCTTCCCGAGCATCTCCGGCCGTTGACGATCGATGTGTGCGTGCTTGGAGACGTCGTTTGTGAGAGCGGAAGGCTCGTCATCGGCGCCCACGTCAACGGCTACAGCGACCTCGTAGGAGTCGCTGCAAGGAGGGCGGTAGCCGTTGTTCTCGGCACCGTGTTCGGTGCTCCAGGGATCCGTTGAGGGGTGTTGACAAGGGTGCCGTTTGATCATTGACACGTTGAGGATTGTGTGGGACGGTGGATGTAGATAGATACCAAGCCGGGTCGTTCTGGCGGGGCGAGGATCCGTACCCAGCCAAGCGAGTGCCATAGGCACTTGAAACCCAGTCGGTTATGTGGACGATGATATGAGCGTCGTCAGCGGCGGGCCGGTTGAACGAGGAGGAGCCTCACCGAGGCTCCTCCCTCGCGTAGAGGCGTTCACCGTCCGCCTTGGCCAGGCCGGGTCACATGGGAGCGAATCGCGCCGTGAAGTGACGCAGCCAGGCGGGTTGCTCGATGATCGTGAGACCCCGCAGCGTCGATGCCCTGCCTGCAACATCGATGACGACCTCACCGACGTAGTCGATGTGACTCTGGGTGTACGTCCTTCGAGGGATCGCAAGCCGGACGAGCTCCATTGCAGAAGGCGTGTCCGGGCCACCGTCGGGATCGGGTCGGCCGAACATGACCGTGCCGATCTCGACGCCACGCACGCCGCCTGCCCGGTACAGCTCGACGGCGAGGGCCTGGGCCGGATACTCGTGGGGAGGGATGTGCGGCAGCAGCGCAGCCGCATCGATGTACACGGCGTGGCCACCCGGGGGCTGGACGATCGGGACACCGGCGCCCGAGATCGTCTCGGCGAGGTAGGCCGTCGAGCGGATGCGGTAGTTCAGGTAGTTCTCGTCGAGTACCTCTTCGAGGCCGATCGCGACGGCTTCGAGGTCGTATCCGGCGAGTCCTCCGTAGGTGGGGAACCCCTCGGTGAGGATCAGGAGGTTGCGTGCCTCGAGGGAGATCTCCTGGTTGTTCGTGGCGAGGAACCCACCGATGTTGGCAAGACCGTCCTTCTTTGCGGACATCGTTGCGCCGTCGGCATAGGAGAACATCTCTCTGGCGATCTCGCGCGGCGTCTTGTCCTCGTACCCGGGTTCACGGAGCTTGATGAACCAGGCGTTCTCGGCGAACCGGCACGCATCGAGGTAGAGCGGCACGCCGAACTCATCGCACACCCCACGAACATCCCGAAGGTTCGCCATCGACACGGGTTGGCCTCCACCCGAGTTGTTGGTCACGGTCACCATCACCAGCGGCACACGGTCGGCGCCGACCTCCTCGATGGTCGCTCTGAGGCGTTCGATGTCCATGTTGCCCTTGAAGGGCAGGATCGTCGATGGGTTCAAACCTTCAGGGATGACGAGGTCGCGTGCCTCTGCGCCCTGGTACTCGACGTTCGCGCGTGTCGTGTCGAAGTGGGTGTTGTTCGGGACGACGTCACCCTCCTTGACGGCGACGGAGAAGAGGATCTTCTCTGCTGCACGGCCCTGGTGGGTTGGGATCACCTCGTCCATTCCGGTGATGCCCTTCACCGCTGCCTCGAACCGGAAGAACGATCGGCTTCCTGCATACGACTCATCGCCCTGCATCATCCCCGCCCACTGATTGGAGGACATGGCCCCGGTGCCTGAGTCGGTCAGAAGGTCGATGATGATCTCGTCGGCGTGCAAGCCGAAGAGGTTGAAGCCGGCGCGCTCGAGGGCTGCTTCACGTTGGGCGAGGTCGGGAAGGTCGATGGCCTGAACGCTGTGGATGCGGAAGGGCTCGATGATCGTGCGGTAGTCCATGGTTCCTCAGGGGTCGTGTGAGATGAGTCTTGCACGATGCTGTGCGAATACCGTCGCGCTCGGACCGCAGCACGGGTCAGGAGTTGTGGACGGCCGTCGTCTCGCGATGCTTCTCGAGGGCGGCGAGCAGGTCGGGGAAGCGAGGATCGATCCCGTAGCGGTAGTCGTCCCACCAGCCGTCCCGGTCCGGGTCGAAGCGTCGAGGCCCCGGGTTCGATGCCAGGGCTCGTTCCTTCATCTCCCACTCGATGGCTGCTGCTGAGGCGACGGCATCCTGCGCCTCGATCGGTGGCAGTACCTCGAGACGTATGGTTCCCCCGAAGGTCAGGTCCGTTGAGAACGGGTAGTCCCACACCGACGCCGCTCCGGTGAGGATCACGGGGAGTAGTGGAAGGTCGAACCGTTCGGCGAGCCGGAAGGCCCCCTGATGGAAGGCGACTTCGATGCCGAGCACCGAACCCTGGGGGAACACGACGAGGCTCTCTCCGCGCACAGCAGCGGTGTGGCCTGCCGTGATGAGGGATCGGTACGCTGCCGTTCCGTTTCGTTGGGGGATCGACGTCTGGCCCGAAGCCGTCAGATACGGCCCGAGGTGCTCCCATGTGAACAGCTCGTCGGCAGCGGTGTACGCCATGTCGAGTGGGAGGTGCGCCAGGGCGACCAGATCGAGGAATCCCTCGTGGAGGGGTGCAACGAGGTACCGGCGCGAAGGGTCGACGTGGTCGAGGCCGTGGACGTCGATGGTGAGATCGATCGCCGTGGTTGCTTCAGCGCACCAGGTGCGTTCGGCGCCGTGCAACGTCGTGCGGTCACCCGATCGGGCCGCCTGCATCAGATGCTTGTACGACGATCCGAACAGGTGAGCCCCGCGGAGCATCGCACGTGTCCACTCGAGTGGGGAGGCGACGTCGATCTTTCCACCGGGAAGGGCGAAACGGCGTTGGGGTGTCATCGGCGTGTCAACGCACCGGACTCCACTTTCGTTCCGGCTGAGTCGATCCATCCCCGCTTGAACCTGGATTCGCGAGGTGACTGTCGGCGATCCCGAGGATTGCCGTAGCCCCGAGGGTTCCAGGGTGTTGGCTGTCTTTTGCGCCGTTTTCGTGCACAACGCGCCGATCTTCGGTCCTCCTTTCAAGGAGGATGGGCGAGGAGCGTCAGCGACGAGCCAG
>VAPM010272626.1_pt1 | contig 21337 bp, 17 predicted proteins | sample 3395091 | NCBI WGS metagenome assembly VAPM01 (sample SAMN08290445, study PRJNA428436) | hydrothermal vent metagenome | isolation source: Deep-sea hydrothermal vent chimney 3 | place: Pacific Ocean: Juan De Fuca Ridge
AATGCCAATGCTCATCATTATATTGCGGAACTTTATCGTCGTTTAGAACAAAATAATTTAGCTCGTGAACATTTTAGAAAAGCAATGAAATTAGATGATGAAGATTCTGCGATTAAAAACAATTATGCAATATTTTTATGTGGCTCAGGTTCTTATAAAAAAGGCATGGCACTTTTAAATAAAGTATTGCTTGATCCTTTATATAGTAATAAAGGACAAGCTTATGAAAATATGGGCTTGTGTACAGAGAAAGGTGGCAACATTTATCAGACTGAAAAATTCTTCAGTACAGCTTTAAAATTCGATAAAAATTTACCTGCTGCTTTATTGGGCTTGGCGCAAATATTTTTTGATAAACAAAAGATTTCTGTTGCAAGCTCTTATTTAGAAAGACATAAAAATCTTGCTCGCCCATCATCTCAAAGCTTATGGTTGGAATTGTTGATTTCTCGTAAAAAAGGGTTGAAAGGTCAGGCTGGAAGCCTTGCTTTAAAGTTAAAACAATTTTTTCCTGAGTCACGAGAAGCTGCTTTGTTAAAAAAATTAAAAATACGTTAAAAATAATAAATATAGAGTGAAAAAATAAAAAACTGTGGCTAAGTTAATACAAGCAATTCGAGGCATGAATGATATCTTGCCTGAACAAACGCCTTACTGGCAGTATGTTGAAAATACCTTTAGACAACTAATGCAATCTTATGGTTACCAGGAAATAAGAATGCCTATCGTTGAAAGTACAGGGCTATTTAAACGCTCGATTGGTGAAGTTACCGATATTGTTGAAAAAGAAATGTATACCTTTGAAGATCGTAATGGCGATAGTTTAACGCTGCGTCCGGAAGGTACTGCAAGTTGCGTACGCGCAACTATGCAACATGGTTTATTGCACAATCAAATACAACGTTTATGGTATAGCGGTCCTATGTTCAGACATGAACGACCACAGAAGGGACGTTACCGTCAATTTCACCAGTTCGGTGTTGAAGCTTTCGGTCTTGCCGGGCCGGATATTGATGCGGAACTTATATTGATGTCAAATCGCTTATGGCAAAAGTTAGGTATGAGTGATGATGTGATGCTTGAGTTAAATTCATTAGGTTCATCTGCTGCACGACAGGAATATCGTGAAGTATTAGTGAAATATTTTGAAGCTCATCAGTCAGAACTTGATGAAGATAGCCTGCGTCGTTTGCACACGAATCCATTACGTATTTTGGATAGTAAAAACCCGGAAATGCAGAAATTAAATGAGAATGCACCGAAGTTAATTGATCATCTGGATGCTGAATCAAAACAGGACTTTGAAGCCTTATGTAAAACACTTAATGATGCTGGCGTGAGTTATAAAATTAATCCCCGGCTGGTACGTGGTTTGGATTATTACAGTAAAACCGTATTTGAATGGGTAACGGATAAATTAGGTGCGCAAGGAACAGTTTGTGCGGGCGGTCGCTTTGATGGTTTGGTGGAACAATTAGGTGGTAAGGCAACCCCTGCAATTGGTTTTGCTTTAGGTATTGAACGTTTAATTGAATTACTGGAAATTCCAGAAGATGTACAACGTGACAATAATTTAAACGCTTATTTAGTCCTGGTGGGAGATGCAGCCTTAGCAAAGGGAATGCCTTTATCTGAAAAGTGGCGTAATGAAATACCGGGATTAAAACTACAGGTTCATTGTGGTGGTGGAAGTATAAAAAGTCAGATGAAAAAAGCTGATAAAAGTGGCGCGAATATCGCTTTTATTTTAGGTGATGATGAATTAGAAAAGAATGTAATAACAGTAAAATATTTACGTGAAAAGAAAGAGCAAGAAGTGATTGGGCTCGATAAAGTTACAGGTTATTTAAAGAATAATATATAAATCATTAGATTATTTTGGAGTTAAAAGTGGACGTTTATAAAACTGAAGAAGAACAAGTTCAGGCAATAAAACAATGGTGGAAAGAGAATTCTGTTTCATTAATAGCCGGTATTGTTATCGGTGTTGTGGTGTTAGCAGGTTATAAATACTGGTCTGAGAGTAAACAAAATCAGGCGCAACAAGCATCAGTGATTTACAATCAGATTTTATCTGATTCGAATGATAAAACTAAAAACACTGAAACTTTAAAAGCGGATTACTCTGCTACACCTTATGCTGCGTTAGCGGCTTTATTGTTAGCAAAAGATAATGTGAATGCAAATGAAATTGACAAAGCCATTTCACAATTGAAATGGGTGGTTGGTAACAGCAATGATGAAGGTGTTCAACATCTTGCTCAACAACGTTTAGCAAGAGTGTATTTATCTCAAAATAATATTGAATCTGCTGAAGCTTTAATTAAAGGTGTAACCGCGAATGGGTTTTCTAGTAGTTATAACGAAATACGTGGTGATATTAATTTAGCGAAAAAACTCCCGGTGCAAGCGAAAGAAAATTATCGTCTTGCATTGTCTTCTTTAGTTCCAGGTGATCAGCGTTATGACATTATTAAAATGAAGCTGGATGATTTAACTCAAGCAAATAAGGTTAAATAAAAGTGAGACTTATTCCTGTAGTTACAGTATTTTTTCTTTTGGTTAGTTGTGGTAGCTCACCTACATCAGTGCTACCTCCTGTTGAGTTAACACCTCTAACAAATAAAATTGACATCTCCCGGCAGTGGAAGTTTACTGTGGGTGAAGGTGTAAGTGATTTTTATTTGAAACTGAAACCTGTTTTTAATAAAAATACTGGATACGTTATTGATTATAAAGGACACCTGCAAGCTTTTACTATTAAGAATGGAAAACAACTTTGGGACGTTGATCTCAATATACCCGTATCCGGTGGTTTAACTTTAGCCGACAAAAAACTATTTTTTGGTACGAGTAAAGGTGAAGTTGTTGCGCTTGAGCTAGGGAAACACGACCCAGTAAATCAAGATTTAAAAAATATTAAAGAATTATGGCGCACACAATTAAGCAGTGAAATATTATCTCGTCCTGCAATCGCGCATGGCATTCTTGTTGTTAAAACAATTGATGGCCGTGTTTACGGTTTAAATGCAGATAACGGTAATCAAAATTGGGTATATGATCGTTCAGTACCACGTTTAACTTTACGCGGTAGCAGTTCAGCATTAATCGTGAATGACATTGTTATCTCTGCATCAGATAGTGGAAAACTTTCAGCTATAAGCTTAAAGAATGGGAAGCTGTTATGGGAATCAACTATCGCCGTTGCTAAAGGACGCAATCAGTTAGAGCGTGTTATCGATATGGATATTGATCCTGTTATTGTTGACGATGTTATTTATGTTGCTGGTTATCAAGGTCGTATTGCTGCTGTAAAAATTGGTTCTGGTCAATTAATCTGGAGTCGTGACTTTTCATCGTATTCAGGTCTTCATGTTGATGCATATCGAGTTTACGTAACAGATGCAGTGGGGCAGGTGTGGGCTTTAAATCGCTATAATGGCTCTACCCTCTGGCGTCAGGATAAGTTATTACGTCGACGATTGACTGCGCCAGAAGCATACGATAATTATATTGTTGTTGGTGATTATGATGGTTTTCTACACTGGTTAAACCGTGAAGATGGAAAAATAGTTGCAAGAAAACAGATAAATCAAAGTGATATTTTTATTGATGACGAAGAGATAGATAAAGAGCTAGCCTTACTTTTCAGTAAGAATAATAACATTTTAGTTAAACCTTTACTGGTTAATGGTCTACTGCTTTCACTTGATCGATCTGGTCATTTAGAAGCTTTTAAAATAGAGAAAAAATAATTCACCATGAAACCTGTAATCGCTTTAGTTGGACGTCCCAATGTCGGTAAGTCAACATTATTTAATCGTTTGACTCGAACTCGTGATGCGCTGGTTGTTGATCAGCCGGGTATGACGCGTGATCGAAAGTATGGCGATGGCAAGTTAGGTGACATCCCTTATATCGTTATTGATACGGGTGGTTTAAGTGGTGAAGTCGAAGGACTTGATGGCTTAATGGCTGCACAGTCGTGGCTGGCTGTCGAAGAAGCAAATATTATTTTATTCATGACAGATGCCCATGATGGGCTGATGCCTATGGATGCCGAAATTGCAAAACGCTTACGCAATACCGGTAAGAAAATTATTCTTGTTGTAAATAAAATTGATGGCTTACATGCTGAAGTTATTATCGCTGAGTTTTTTGCATTAGGTTTAGGTGAGCCACAACCTATAGCTGCTTCTCAAGGCCGTGGTGTGACAGCTCTTATTGAATCATCACTTGCAGAACTACCAGAACCGGAAGATGAGTTAGGTGTGATCGCAGGAATTAAAATTGCGATTGTTGGTCGACCTAATGTTGGTAAATCAACACTGGTTAATCGTATTTTAGGTGAAGAACGCGTTGTTGCTTATGATATGCCTGGTACAACACGCGACAGTATTTATCTTCCCTTTGAGCGTGATGGTCAGCAATACACGATTATTGATACTGCGGGTGTAAGAAAACGCGGTAAAGTACATGAAGTTGCTGAAAAATATAGTGTAATTAAAGCGTTACAAGCTATCCAGGATGCTAATGTTGTTATTATGGTATTGGATGCTCAAGATACGATTAGTGAGCAAGATGTAACATTATTGGGTTACATCATGGATGCAGGTCGAGCTCTTGTTATCGCCATTAATAAATGGGATGGGCTTGAGGAAGATCAAAAAGATAAAATAAAAACAGAGCTGGATTATAAACTACCATTCTTAAGTTTTGCCAAGAAAAAATATGTTTCAGCATTACATGGAACGGGTGTTGGTGATTTATTTGGTTATGTTCAAACCGCTTATAACTCTGCAATGGCTGAGTTCTCAACACCGAAATTAACAAAGCTGTTAGAGTATTTAGTACAGCAACATCAGCCACCGATTATACATGGGCATAGAATTAAACTTCGTTATGCACACCAGGGTGGTAAAAACCCACCGATTATCGTTATTCATGGTAATAAAACAGACGATGTTCCCGCGAGTTATAAGCGTTATCTATTTAATGCTTTCCTTAAACGTTTAAACTTACACGGTACACCGATTCGGATTGAATTTAAAACAGGTGATAATCCGTTTAAAGACAGAAAGAATAAGAATAATCTTACTCGTCGTCAGCAGGCTAAAAGAAGACGGATGATGAAGCACGTAAAATAGAACACTGCACGAATAGTGAGTCAACAGATAACGGCGTTTACCCTCTAAATTATTTCAATGAGGGGCACGAAGAAAAACCAACTCAAAATACTCACTTACTACGTGTAAGCTCCGTTTTTTCGTTAGTTTTTGCCTTGTTCTCTATTGACTCACTATCCGTGCAAAGTCCTATTGATTTTGTATCTTTATTTTAAATCAACACCCTTTAGGTAAAAGAGACGTTGTTTTTCCACTTAAGTAATAAGCGAATAACCCCAACCATTCTTTAGTTGCGATAGTTAATGAATTTAAGTTTCCTAGCACATTAAAATCTATTCTAAGTAAATCCCCTTTTTTGGTTGAATGATCAACGGGGTAGGGAATAACAGGCCATTTTGCTTTACAGAAAATACCAACAGAGCGAGGCATGTGCCAGCTTGTTGTAATTAATATCCAGTTTTTATTTTGTGTTGGTTTTATTATTTTTTTACTGAAAACCGCATTTTCATAAGTGTTTCTTGATTCGCGTTCAAAGACTATTTTATTAACATCAAGCCCTTGTTGCTGGAATAATTTTTTTGCAACATCGGCGGTTTTATATTCTTGTTTGCTTAAGCTTCCTGTACCACCGGTAAAAACAAGTTTAGCATTAGGATATTTTCGTGCTAAAAACATAAACATTAAATTACGTTCTGCTGCTCCTCCCATTTCAACTTGATTCCATAATTGTGAACCTTCGGCATCTTCCGCACCACTTAATACAATAATGCCATCAATCTTTTCAGGGAGAGCCGGGTTAGTTTGAAATCGAGATTCCAAGGGGTAAAGCAACCATTCCCCGATAGGCATAAAGGCAATAAAAAGAAGTAGCCCCGTTGTAATGGTGAGTAATATTTTTGCCAGTTGTTGTTTGCCAAGATAAAGCAATATCAGACTAACAAGCATCAGTATGAGTAATAAGCTATCTGGAGAAATTAGCAGCCAGATCAGTTTTGATATGTAGAAAAAAAGAGTATCCATGAGTTTCAATAATTTATTTTAGTTAAAAAGTTTTTCCAATTAAGATTGGCTTGAGTGTGTTCTAATTTTATTTGTTGACCAACTTCATTTTCATACCAGCCTTCACTGTATTCAAGTGGCTCAACGCTGTAGCCCCACCATGCACCATTGGCATCTTGTGCTTTCCATTTAACCCAGTGTGGTAGTTCAGAGTTACTTTTGTGTGACATTTCTTGGGATAAACAACTTAGGATCAACTTTAGTATTATTTAAACTAACAACCCAATGCAGGTGAGGCCCGCTTACTCTACCTGTCATACCAACAGTACCGATACTTTCCCCTTGAATAAGTTTTTGACCTGCTTTGACGTGAGTTTTGTTTAGATGGCAATACATGGTTACTAAGCCTTGTCCATGATCAATAAAGACGGTGTTTCCTGTAAAGAAATAAGAGCCTGTGCGTATCACTGTTCCTTTTGCAGGAGATTTGATATTGCTACCTTGAGGTGCGGCAATATCAAGGCCGGTATGGCGGCGTATGCGTTTTTGTTTATTATAAATACGTTTTAAACCAAATATACTACTAAGACGCCCTTCAACAGGTAAAATAAAATTTGTTTGAATATTGTTGTTTTCACTCCATTTTTTTAATGCAGCAACCATCAAAGGCTTTTCTTTGTAGTGACGTTCAATATCTTTTTTAGTTGGCGAGACCATACGTTTATTTTTAATAGTTATATGGCGAGTTTCATAATCTTTGCTTGCTACTAAAAATGTTTTGTATTTCTTATTGCCCTTGTTATCAACCACACTGATTTTGTGGTTGCCGATTTTTATTTTTAAAGGTAAACCAATGAATGCTTGCCAGCCGGTTCCATTTTTTTTAACTAGAACCCTGTTTTTTTTGAAGAATACTTTTGTAGATTCTGTGAAAGTGCTGTCCAGGTCAACAATCGCTATACCGCCTGGTACGGGGTTTACCGCAGGGTAGTCAGCGAATGTATTAGTGCTAAATAAAGCAATGAGACTTAAAAAAAATAATTTTTTAATCATTATGAATATCTGTAATAGTTGAAAAGAAATGACCCTGATTTAACTCGGTCTTGATTTGTTGCCCACGTTTAACTTTTTTGCTTTGGCTAATAATTGTATTGTTTTCATCTTTAACAATCGCATAGCCACGTTTTAAGGTATGTAATGGACTTAATGCATCCAGAGTGTGAATGAGGTGCTGTAATTTTTGTTTTTTATCCGCTATTGCCTGGTTGCTTGCACGTTGGAAACGTTTGTTTATATTTTCATACCGCAACTTTAATTGTTGAACACGTTGTGAAGGTTCATGCTGTTGAATTCTGGCATCGAACAACTCTATTTTATAACGTGACTTTGACAAAGTGTTTTCTATTGAACGAATATTACGTTGGCTTAATTGACTAATTTTGTTTTGCAGAGCTTGTAAACGCTCTTTAGGATGACGAATACGTTTGGATAACCAATCGAGCTGTTGTTGTTTTTGTTGCAGATTTTTTTGTATTAAATAAACAAAATGAGATTCGATGGATGAGAGTTTTTGTAGTTGTTGATAACGGTCAGGGCTAATAAGTTCAGCTGCTGCAGTCGGTGTTGCTGCGCGTTGGTCGGCAACAAAGTCTGCAATAGTAAAGTCAACTTCATGGCCGATGCCAGTTACAACAGGGATATCAGATTCATATATTGCCCTGGCGACAACTTCTTCATTAAATTCCCATAAATCTTCCAATGCACCACCACCTCGGGCAATGATCAGCACATCGGTTTCTTGTCGTGCATTGGCTTTATTGATAGCGGCGGCAATTTTATTACATGCACCTTTGCCTTGTACTGGAGTAGGGTAAATTATGGTTTTTTGCATTGGAAAGCGACGTTTTAAAGTCGTGAGAATATCGTGAATAGCTGCACCACTCGGTGAAGTTATAATGCCAACACGCGTTGCTGTTTCGGATATCTCTTTTTTATGTGCGGCATCAAACAAACCTTCATCAGCAAGTTTATTTTTTAACAGCTCAAATTGCCGTCTTAACGCACCGTCACCCGCTTCTTCCATATGCTCAATAATAAGCTGGTAATCACCGCGGGGTTCGTAGAGACCAATGCGAGCTCGAACCAGTACTTGTTTGCCATTTGCAGGGAGAACCTTGACCAGCTGGTTTCGATTTTTAAACATTGCACATTTAACCTGCGCGGCTTCATCTTTAAGTGAAAAGTACCAATGGCCGGAAGCAGGACGTGCAAAATTGGAAAGTTCAGCTTCAATCCACAATAAGGGAAATCCTGTTTCTAATACGGTACGGACTTCCCGGTTTAAACGCGAAATGGTATAAATGTTGCGGCTTTTTGAGATATTGTTGGAAGTAGTATTCATCTTATTCATCTTATTCGTCTTAATTCTAAGCTGAATAATAAATCAAATTAAATAATTATTAGAGTATTGAGACAAAAAAAAGCCGGGATATTCCCGGCTTTTTTTATATTAAACTATCGCTACTTCTATAGAATTTAGAAACGAAGTTTAACATTTTTTTGCTCATGGTATTGAGCAACAGCATTTTTAGCTTGTCTTTCTGCTTTACCAGCTAATTTAACTGCTTTATCAAAATCACCTTTGCCTTTTGCTTTACGGGCTTTTTTAATGAATTTGGCAGTATTTTTCCATTCATTATTTACCTTTTTAGCTGCACCATTTGCTGTCATAGCAGCTTTGATAGCCATATTTGCATCACTAAGTGATTTAGTTGGTGCTGATTGACAAGCGGCTAAAGATAGAGCCAGTGCGCAAGCTACTGCAAGCTTAATAATTGTTTTCATGTTGCTCCTCCAAAAGGAATTTAAATTAGTTACTACATCTTATCTGAGTATAATTGGCATATAATCAGATCATTATGAAGTTAGGTGGTCAGTTTTTAATTGGGTATATTCCCGTGACCTGCGTCCATTATGCGTATTGTGTTACATCTTGGCAACTGTCTAGAGCGATAAAAATGGATAAATATGCAGATGATTTTATAGATAAATATGAGTAGGCATTTACCAAATTCCAAAAAATCTTTATAATTCGGCGTTTTACACCACTTCTCAAACCATATTGGAAGCCTCTGATTATGCTAAGAATTGCCCAAGAAGCCCTCACTTTTGATGATGTTTTACTTTTACCTGCCCACTCTAAGGTTTTACCGAAAGAAGTGCAGTTAAAAACACGCCTGACAAAGGATATTGAACTTAACATCCCTCTAATATCCGCCGCAATGGATACGGTAACAGAAGCCCGTTTAGCAATTGCGATGGCACAGGAAGGTGGTATTGGCATTATTCACAAGAATATGGACTATAAAAGCCAAGCTGAGCATGTTCGCCAGGTGAAAAAGTATGAAAGTGGGGTAATTAAAGATCCTTTAACGGTAACGCCTGAAACCAGTATTCGTGATGTTATTGAATTAACTTACGCAGAAAATATTTCTGGAGTGCCTGTCGTCAGCGGTGATGAGCTAGTGGGTATCGTGACTAGCCGCGATTTACGTTTTGAGACCCAATTTGATAACCCTGTGTCGAGTATTATGACGCAAAAAGAACATTTGGTGACGGTTAAGGAAGGTGCAGAAAAAAAGGAAATTCTGTCCTTATTACATGAAAATAGAATAGAAAAAGTCCTTGTTGTTGATGATAAATTCCATCTTCGGGGCCTTGTTACCGTAAAAGATATTCAAAAAGCCTCTGAGTACCCGAATGCTTGCAAGGACAGTCAAGGCCGCTTACGTGTTGGAGCGGCTGTCGGTGTTGGCGCAGGTACAGAAGAACGTGTAACGGCACTGGCTGAAGCGGGTGTTGACGTCATTATTGTTGATACGGCGCATGGTCATTCGCAAGGTGTGCTTGACCGCGTGGCCTGGGTGAAGAAAAATTTCCCACAAGTACAAGTTATTGGTGGAAATATCGCCACTGCAGAAGCAGCAAAAGCGTTAGCAGAAGCGGGAGCCGATGCGGTAAAAGTGGGCATTGGTCCAGGCTCAATTTGTACTACTCGTATTGTATCTGGTGTGGGTGTGCCTCAAATCACTGCTGTATCGAATGCTGTTGAAGCACTTGAAGGTACCGGTATCCCTGTTATTGCCGATGGTGGTATTCGTTATTCGGGCGATATTGCAAAAGCATTAGTGGCCGGTGCGCATGCCATTATGATTGGTTCAATGTTTGCCGGTACAGAAGAGTCTCCCGGTGAAGTTGAGCTTTATCAGGGGCGCTCATATAAATCTTACCGTGGAATGGGTTCGTTAGGCGCGATGACCACACGTCATGGTTCAAGTGATCGTTATTTCCAGGAAGGTAGTGAAGCCGACAAATTGGTTCCAGAGGGTATTGAAGGTCGAGTACCATTCAAAGGTTCAATGTCTCCGGTTATTAACCAGCTATTGGGTGGTATTCGCTCGAGTATGGGCTACACCGGTTGTGCGACTATTGAAGATATGCGTACTAAACCTGAATTTGTACGCGTTACCAATGCGGGCATGGCAGAAAGTCATGTTCATGATGTGACAATTACCAAAGAAGCGCCAAATTACCGCGTGTAACTATATGTAAAAAGTATTCCATTAGTTTCATGCTATAAAATAAAAGCCCGTATTTGAAAAAGTACGGGCTTTTTTAGTTTTTGATTAGAAAGGATTTAGATACTAAAATTCTATTATTAAGTCTTAGTTCAAGCTTGTATTGATGATTACTAACCCCCTTTGTTGGTAAATCAACTTCAAAAAAGTGTTCGCCGGATTGATTGCTGAGCACAACAGGTTTTCGTGCAACCGTTATTCTTTTAGTAATATTAAATAATGTGACGTCTAGCCATGTTGTTTTTGGATCGAAATTTATAAAGTTAAAACCAACATATAATGTTTTTTTAAGTTTTAAAGTTAAATTAGCAGGGTTGTTTGGTATTAAACTTTTTATTGTTGCGTGACTTAATTTTAGTGTTTCAATTTTTGGTGCTAGCGCATCTAAAGCATCATTAAGTTTTAATTGAACATTAGCCAGTAAAGATGAGCGTCCATAACGTTGTATGGCAGCGTGTAAGTATTTTTTTGATACTTTCAGATTACCTTTGTGTATCTCGGTTGTTATCTTTTTTGCGAGCAGTTGATGAATGTTTTTCAAACCCGCCTTCGCTTGTAAATTATTTTTTTCTTTTTTCAGGATTGATGTGTAAATATCATAAGCATTATAAGCTTGAGGATTTATTAGCTGGCTGGCAGCTTCATATTTTTTAGCTTGCTTATAGAGTGATGCAATATTTTTATTATATTTTATGGTTTCTTTTAGCTGTTGACGTTTTTCAATTAAAGTCGGGTTGTTTAATGCCCCAATTGCTTCCTCAACCATAAGTATCGCGTTATGAATATTGCCTTGTTTTTGTAGTTGTGTGGTTTTTTCAAGATATGAGTTAACAATTTTTTCTATGAAGTTTTTTGCATCTTCATTATCAGGAGAAAGTGCTAATACTTTATTTATTTCACTAAGCGCATTCTGCTTGGTTGGTTTACTTAGTGCTCCCGCTTTGAAATATTTTTCTGCTTTAATAAAATGATTATTAATTCGTTCTAAAAAAGCAACTTTTCTTTCTAAGCGAATAAAACGTTTGTTTTTAGTTGCTCGTGGGAAACTTTGTTTTATTAAAATAATATATTGGCGAGCAAGTGCAGTATCTTCAGTGGCAAAGGCCAGGCGAATCTGTTTTATAACCCATTCTCGTAAATCTTTTAAGCCCTGACGTGCAACGGAATTTTTTTTATCCTGTAAAAGTAAATCTTTATAAATAGTTGCAAGTTCAACTGCATTTTTCGGGTTATTTTCTAACCCTTCTTTTAATAAGGTAAGCCGGTCTTTTTCAGGTAGTTTCTCTATTGCAGGTTGATCTGTTTTATTTTTAACATCATGTTCGTCTGAGTTAGGGGGGGGAGATGAAATTACTGTTACTTTTGGGTTAGTAATTATTATAGGTTTTTCATTTTCTAATTTTTTAGCCCAATATTCACTGTATGATTTTGGGAATAGCTTAGGAAAAGCTTTGACAATTTTTGGTAAAGCTTTATAACCCCAAAATTGAGTGAGTTCTTTTTGCTTTTCATTTGCTGCCAAAATCATTGTTGATATTAATAACAAGAAGAGAAGATTTCTTCTTCGTGTACTATTTGTTTTTATCTCATTGATTTCTTGAACGGTGTTAAGTTTGTTGTGTGAAGGGAACACAAGATTAGGAACCTTTCTTTTTTTACTAATAACAACATCGCTAACTTGTGTTTCAGCACTATGATCTGCTCCAGCATTTTTAAAAATAGTTGCCTGAGTATTTATACTTTCAAGCTGTTCAGGATTTAGTTTATTTAAAGCAGCAATCAGCTCACTTGCTTTTTGATAACGGTGTTGTGGTTGTTTAGATAAGCAGTGGTTAATAATTGGTTGAAATATTTCAAGTCCGCCTGGTAACAATGGAATAGGAGCGGTAAGGTGTTTAATGCCAACAGCTATAGCTGAATCTGCATCAAAAGGTAAGTGGCCTGCCAGTAATTGAAATAAAACAACGCCAAGGCTGTAAATATCAGAACGATGATCTACCTTAAGACCTTTTGTTTGTTCTGGACTCATAAAGTGAGGAGTACCAATTGCCTTGCCTGTTTGAGTCATGCCCTGAGTAACATCATCACCATGTGCAATACCAAAGTCCATGAGGATGACTCGATTATCAGATTGGTGAATCATGATGTTTTCAGGTTTAACATCACGGTGGACAATGCCTTTTTTGCCAACAAAATCCAACGCACTGGCCACATCTTTAACAATGCGCAATGCTTCTTCGCGTGAGATAGTATCTCTTAGTTGTTTTAGATCTTTGCCTGGAATATATTCCATCGACATATAGTGATATTTGCCCTGCTTGCCAGCATCATAAACGGTTACAATATTAGGATGGTTTAATTGGCTAACAATTCTTGCTTCGCGCAGAAATCGTTTTGAAAACTGCTCATCATCTGCAAGGTGAGGGGAAAGTACTTTTAATGCTACTTCACGACCAAAACTTTCCTGAATAGCTAAATAGACATGCGCCATTCCACCGTGCCCGAGTTCACGCAGGATTTTATAGCCGGGTATTTTAATTTCAGGCTGCATATCGTCAATCGTAGCGGATTGTGCATTAAGTTTCTGCGTTGTCGGGTCCAATTCTGCTTCCACTTCTAATTATAAGTTTGGGGAGATCAAATATTCGTTTTATAATGAGTCTATTTACAGGTTATCGACCAAACTGAGAAATATATTAGAATTATGCTCTCTATTCTGAAAATATGTATCTCTCAGTGAAAAGTGGCTTTCTTATTAGAATATCTCCAATATGATATGCACTGTAGAGCCATCAAACCCTTGATTTTAATTAGGTTTTGCCTGATCATTGGCAGCCTTTTATTAGCGTAACCTCAACTAGCAGAGAAACCACCCATGTCCATGGATATCCATTCTGATCGTATATTAATTCTTGATTTTGGCTCGCAATATACCCAACTTATCGCCAGGCGTGTTCGTGAAGCCGGCGTTTATTCAGAACTCTACAGCTGGGATATTTCGGCGCAGGAAATTCGGGATTTTAAGCCGACCGGTATCATTCTTTCTGGTGGCCCGGAAACCACTACAGCAAGTGACGCTCCAAGTGCAGAACAAGTGGTTTTCGAGTTAGGTATTCCCGTTTTAGGTATTTGTTACGGCATGCAAACCATGGCAATGCAGCTGGGTGGAAAAGTTGAAAATGCGGATCATCATGAATATGGTTACGCTAAAGTTCGCGCTCGTGGACATACTGCTTTATTAAAAGATATTGAAGATGAAGTGAGTGAAGAAGGATATGGTTTATTAGATGTCTGGATGAGCCATGGCGATCATGTTATTGAAATGCCTGAAGGTTTTAAACTCATGGCTTCAACCGAAAATGCACCTATTGCCGGTATTGCCGATGAAGAACGACAATTCTACGGTTTACAATTTCACCCTGAAGTAACACACACCAATCAAGGTCAACGTATTATTGAACGCTTTGTTCATGAAATTTGCGGTTGCAAAAACTTATGGACAGCCGATAATATTATTGAAGAAAACATTAAAAAGATTCAAAAAGATGTAGGTAGTGATGAAGTTATTTTAGGTTTGTCCGGTGGTGTAGATTCTTCGGTTGTTGCCGCTTTATTACATAAAGCCATTGGAAAACAACTTACCTGTGTATTTGTTGATAATGGATTGTTGCGTCATCAGGAAGGTGACAATGTGATGGCCATGTTTGCAGAACACATGGGTGTTAAAGTTATTCGTGTGGATGCAGAAGATCGTTTCTTAACTGCATTAAAAGGTGAAGCCGACCCAGAGAAGAAACGAAAAATCATTGGTAACTTGTTTGTAGAAATTTTTGAAGAAGAATCAAACAAACTTTCAAATGCACAATGGTTAGCGCAAGGCACGATTTATCCTGATGTCATCGAATCAGCAGGAGCAAAAACAGGCAAGGCGCATTTAATTAAATCCCATCATAATGTGGGCGGCTTACCTGAGAACATGAAGCTAAAGTTATGTGAACCGTTGCGTGAATTATTTAAAGATGAAGTGCGTAAGCTTGGTGTTGAGCTCGGCTTACCTTATGACATGGTTTATCGTCATCCATTCCCCGGGCCCGGTTTAGGTGTTCGCATACTGGGTGAGGTACATAAAGAATATGCTGATATATTACGTTTAGCGGATCATATTTTTATTGAAGAACTTTATAAATTCGATCTTTATCATAAAATCAGTCAGGCCTTCACTGTATTTTTACCGGTTAAATCTGTGGGTGTAACAGGTGATGGTCGCCGTTATCAGTATGTGGTTGCAATGCGCGCGGTTGAAACGATTGATTTTATGACCGCTCGTTGGGCGCATCTTCCATATGATTTCCTGGGGCATGTATCAAGCCGAATAGTTAATGAAGTTGAAGGTATCTCTCGCGTGGTTTATGACGTTACCGGTAAACCGCCCGGCACGATAGAGTGGGAGTAAACCTGTGTCTGAAGTTGTACTTATTACCATATCGGGTCAGGACCGGGCAGGATTAACCGCTGCGTTAACGGGTATTTTGGCAAGGTATGAAGTTAATGTTTTAGATATTGGTCAGTCCGTTATTCATGAAAGTTTATCCTTAGGTATTTTGATTGAATCACCTGAAGAAAATAAAAATTGTTCAGTTTTTAAAGATGTTTTATTTAAAGCACATGAACTAAATCTGAATGCCCGTTTCACACCTATTTCCAAAGATGAATATGAGCATTGGGTAGATGCTCAGGGTAAAGCAAAACACATTGTTACTTTACTTGGAAGACAAATAACGGCAAGGCATTTAGCGCGTATTACAGCAGTGGTTGCTAATCATGGTTTTAATATTGATCAGATCAGTCGTTTATCAGGTCGCTTGTCCTTATCTAAATCAAAGCATAAATCAGAACCTTCACGTGGTGCTTCTGTGCAATTCTCCTTGAGTGGTGAAGTGCAGGATATTCCTGCCATGCATGCTAAGTTTTTAAATATATCACAAGAACTTGATTTGGATATTGCTGTTCAGGAAGACAACCTTTATCGCCGTAGTCGACGTTTGGTTTGTTTTGATATGGATTCAACATTAATTCAGGTTGAAGTGATTGATGAATTAGCAAAGGCTGCGGGAGTAGGAGAACAGGTTGCAGCGATTACAGAATCTGCTATGCGTGGCGAAATAGATTTTTCAGAAAGCTTCCGTCAGCGCATGGCTTTACTTAAAGGGTTGGATGAATCTGTCTTAAAAGAAATTGCTGAGAGCTTACCGATTACCGAAGGTGCGGCGCGTTTAATTAGTCACCTACGTCACTTCGGTTATAAAATTGCTATTCTTTCAGGTGGCTTCACTTACTTTGCCAATTACTTAAAAGAAAAATTAGGGGTTGATTACGTTTATGCAAATCAACTTGATTTTGAAAACGGTAAACTTACCGGGAAAGTTATAGGCGAAATTATTGATGGCCAAATGAAAGCGAAGTTATTAGTAAAACTTGCTGAAGAAGAGGGTATTAGTACCGAACAGGTTATTGCTGTGGGTGATGGAGCAAATGATTTACCCATGCTCGCGATTGCAGGATTAGGTATAGCATTTCATGCAAAACCCATCGTAAAAGAACAAGCACAACACTCGATAGCCAATCTTGATCTGGATGCGATTTTATATCTACTGGGCATGCGAGACAGGGAGCTAGCTGAACTTGAAAATATAGTAAAATAAATTTACGAGTTGCCCTCCTATGAACGATACTCAAGAACAAAACGATTTAGATATTTTCTGGATGCAACATGCTTTGGAATTGGCAAACCGTGCCGAATCTGAAGGTGAAGTGCCTGTTGGGGCTGTTGTTGTTTATGATGAACAAATTATTGGTGAAGGCTGGAATCGTCCAATCATTGATAGTGATCCAACCGCGCATGCTGAAATCATGGCATTGCGTTCTGCTGCTAAAAAAATCAATAACTACCGATTATTAGATACCACTCTCTATGTCACTCTTGAACCTTGCATTATGTGTAGTGGTGCGATTATCCATTCTCGGGTTAAACGTGTGGTTTACGGTGCTTTTGATCCTAAGGCGGGTGCAGTCAAGAGTGCTTTTACTATTTTAGGAACCGACTGTCTGAATCATAAAGTTGATGTGGAAAATGGAATTTTAGCTGCAGAGTGTGGTCAGATATTGACAGGTTTTTTTAGAAAAAAACGAAAAGAAAAGAAGAGAGGCAAGGAATGCGATTAGCATTTATTTTTATTGTTAGTATTAGCGGCGTTTTATTTGGTTGCAACCAATCCACTAAAACTCTTTATCCTGCTACCGATGTTGAAATGGAATTAAAACAGGTTTCTGAACATATTTATTATGTGCAGGGTAAAGCAGGTATTGCGACAGACAACGAAGGCTTTATTTCTAATGCAGGTTTTATTGTTACTGATGAGGGCGTTGTTGTTTTTGATGCTTTAGGTACACCTTCTTTAGCGGCTTTATTGTTAACGAAAATTCGTAGTGTTACCGATAAACCTGTTATTAAAGTGATCATAAGTCATTATCATGCGGATCACATTTACGGTTTACAGGTATTTAAAGAGCAGGGTGCGAAAATTATTGCACCAATAGGTGTTATGGACTATTTGGCCTCGGCATCAGCAAGTGAACGATTAGAAGAACGTCAATTTTCACTGGAACCCTGGGTGAATGAAAAAACGTATATTGTTACTCCTGATGTGATCATAGATAAAACCATGACATTTAAACATGGTGACATGACCTTTACACTGGATGTGCTCGGTGCAGCACATTCAGATGGTGATTTAACTTTATATGTCGAACCTGATCGCGTTTTATTCTCTGGAGATATTATTTTTGAAGGTCGAGTTCCTTACCTGGGGGATGCAAATACAAAAAAATGGTTGGATACATTAATAAAAATGGAAGTAGGTAAGATTGCGGCTCTTATTCCGGGTCATGGCCCTGCGGCTAAAAACCCAAACCAGGCAATTAGTGCAACACGAAATTATTTAGCGAAAGTTCGCTCAGTTATGGCTGATGCCGTACAAAATTTAGATGACTTTGCAGAAACATACGATAAAACAGATTGGAGTGAGTTTGAAAAATTACCGGCATTTGCAGAAGCAAATCGACGTAATGCCTACCAGGTTTTTTTATCCATGGAAGAAGAGTTACTTAATAAATAAAAAGTTTCATGTTGTCAACACGAAACCATAGTAGCCCGGATGCAGCGCAGCGAAATCCGGGAAAATAGTTAGATGTTTTTCCCTGATTACATTTTATTTCATCCGGGCTACTGTGTACCTTTCACGTTATAAGGCAGGTGAAACGTAAGCCACTTTTGTTGCTTGTTGATTTTCTTTAGCCAGGTGCCAATGCAAAATATCATAATAACTACGAATATTTTCAACATACTTAACGGGCTCATTGCCACGTGCATATCCATATCGTGTATTTTTATACCAGCGTTTACGGCGTAGAAGTGGTAAGCTTTCTTTAACGTCAACCCATTTGTCAGGATTACCGCCACGACGTTTTGTAATTAAACGTGCATCTTGTACATGGCCATAACCAACGTTATAAGCTGCAAGAGTAAACCAAAGTTTGTCTTTCTCATTCAGTTCATTGGAGAACTTTTTAGATAGTTGGCGAATATATTTTGCTCCACCTTTGATACTTTGTGCTGGAACAGTCCGATCGGACACACCTAAATCTTTAGCCGTTGCTTTGGTTAACATCATAATGCCTCGAACACCGGTAGGTGAAATAGCACGAGGATTCCAATGTGATTCCTGGTAAGCAATAGCCGCGAGTAATTGCCAGTCGAGCTCATGAGTCTCTCCTGCACTTTCAAAAACATTCTGGTAACGAGGCAAGCGGTAGCGAACATGTCCAATGAATGTGGCTGTACCTGCGTAATCGTAATTACTTGCATGTTCATAGTGTCGTTTTAATAATTGAGCAAGTTGTCCCGACTTTTTATATGCCGCTAAAAATTTATTCGCTTCTTTATAAAGAGAATTGTCACCTTTTTTAGAAAATGCCCAGGCGAGTGGTTGTGGTTTAGAAACATTAAATGCTACACGAAGCTCTGGATGGAAACGACGAGTCAATATAACTTCGTTTGAATCTGCAATGGTAAAATCAATCAGGTTTTCAGCTACCAAAGTGAGAAGCTCTGCACTGCCGGCATCTTTATTTTCATCCCAGCTAAGATTTGTGTGTTTTTTCTTTAACTCATTTAGTATTTCAGCATGACTACTGTTCGCCATGACTTCCATCATGCCTTCAACAGCATCATCCATCGTTTTAGGACGAGGAATACTTCGATTGTAAACTAATTGTTGTGTAATCGATTGATAACTTGTTGAAAAACGGAGTGTTTCTTCACTTTCAGCAGTGGCCACTAAGCCTGCTGCAGCAAAATCGAATTCATTATCCTGAAGCTTATTAAGCATATCTTTTAAATTATCTTCGGTGCTCATTTTCAGAGAGACACCTAAATGTTCTGCAAATGCTTTGACTAGATCATATTCCAGGCCTTCTTCACCATGAGGGCCGGTAAAATAGGTTGTTGCAGCATTACGTGTTAATACATGTAATACACCTGTATCACGAACATGCTGTAATCCCGGCTTTTGTGGCGCACAGGCATTTAATACAATCAAAATTAGGGAGAGGCCAGCTATGTAAGGTAAAGATTTAGGCATTATTAATTCCTGCTGTATTTCTATATATAGCGGTTGGAAATTTAAAAGCTGAAGTATTATTTTTAGTGTGGCCACTACTTCATGCGTTTTGGGGGAAACGACAATGGCATATAACAGGAATATTATAACATTCTTATATGTGACCTGCATCACAAAATTGCCATATTTGGTTAATATTCGTACAAAATTAACCTCTTATTTTAAAGGTTAATGCTTTGGATTGCTAAAGATGCATATCTGGTTTAACCTTGCGCGTCCTCAAAATTAGACTGATTTATATATTTTGAGGTTTGGAGAAGTGTCCGAGCGGCCGAAGGAGCACGCCTGGAAAGTGTGTATAGGTTTATCCCTATCGAGGGTTCGAATCCCTCCTTCTCCGCCATAAAATAAAGAAGAACCATTATTGGTTCTTTTTTTATGCACGTTCAAAATAGATTCGAACCCGAGATATAAATTAAGCTGGTTCGATATCGGTGTGGCACACCGATGAATGCCGTAGCGCAGCGAAGGCAGCCTGAAGGGTGAGGGCGATAGCCCGAATAATCCCAACTGTAACTTTCCGTTTCTACCATTACTTAAAAAATAGCCTATAGGTTCTTTTTTTATGCCTGTTCAAAACGCATTCGAACCTGAGATAATAAATAAAGATGGTTCGAAAAAATTGCCAGGAGCAATTTTTCGTGAGCGAAGCGAATCCGAAGGACAGGGCACAGGGAAGTGCCCTGCAAAAAATTGCCGGGAGCACAATTCATGGGCGCAGCGAACCCGCAGGGTGGGGCACAGGGAAGTGCCCCATAATCCCTCCTTCTCTATCAGCTTGGCTCAAACCCCTCCGGCACTTTCCCTTTTAACATGTAGGCAAAAGCAATAACTTCAGCCACTGCGAGATAAAGTATTTCGGGGATTTCTTCACCGAGTTCCAGGGTGGATAGCAATGTAACCAACTCTTTGTTTTCACTTAATGGCACATTATGCTTTTTTGCGAGTTCAATTATTTGTTCTGCCAGTTCATGTGAACCTTTTGCGGTGACTGTGGGTGCATTTTCACCATCGTATTTTAAAGCGACAGCGAGCGATGACTCGGTTTGTCCGTTCATGAGCTTTCATCCACTGGAGTTGAATTAACTGGCAGAATATCGTCAGCTAATTTAGCTTTGGCGCACTCGATATTTCCAACATTAAGACCGTTATAATTTAATCTGCCTCGTAAAAAATCAAAGTTTTCCCGGAATAAGGTCAGTACTTCAGTTTTTTCACTATAGAACTGTGCGGATATAATATCGTTTTGCATTTTAATATGGGCTTTTATTTTTCCCAAACCACTTAAATCAAATTTTAAGGTGACGTTCCATATTTTTTTAGCATCACCTTCGGCTTGCGTATTTTCTTCTTCACTAATACGTAATTCAAACAAATCAATATCCTGACCGTTTTTTATGGGGAGCTCCATTAACCAGAGAGGGCGTCCCGCTTGTGACTCACTTAAATTTTGTAACTGTGTTTGTTGTATATGAGTGAGGCTGGACTCTATTTGGCGTAAAAACGTTTGCATTGCCTCTTCACGTTGGATGATATTTTGTAAACTGGCTTGCTCTACTGGGGGCCGGTTAGGTTGTTGAGCCGTTATTTTATGAGTATTTGAAATAATGGTTTGATTAGCGATATTTTTATTTTGACTTAACGGTAGTGAGTCTTTCGCAGGAATAAGTTGAGTTCTAATAAGATTTGCAAGTCGGTGTAACTGGGCACCGAGATCAATCTCAAGATCAGGTTTAAGACTGGAATTAATTTGGAGACCACTTGCCATTTTATTTATGTGTGTGTTTTGTATAGCGGAGAATATTTGATTCCTGATTTTATTTTCAATAAATATCCC
>VAPM010187054.1_pt1 | contig 21324 bp, 24 predicted proteins | sample 3395091 | NCBI WGS metagenome assembly VAPM01 (sample SAMN08290445, study PRJNA428436) | hydrothermal vent metagenome | isolation source: Deep-sea hydrothermal vent chimney 3 | place: Pacific Ocean: Juan De Fuca Ridge
ACGGCGGCCAAACAGCTGGGCATCGGTTCGGCTGACGAATTGCTGGCGCGCATTGGTTCGGCGGAATTGCCGGCGCGCGATGTGTTGCGTGCTCTTTACCCAAAGCTGGCTGAGGGTGGCGAAGAAATTGAAAGCAACCGCGCGGTTGTCGGATTGTCCCCGGACCAGACATTCAAACGCGCCTCGTGTTGCCAACCCGCACCGGGTGAACGCATCATCGGCATCACCTATCGCGGACAGGGCGTGGTGGTTCACGCCATTGATTGCGAAGTTTTGGCAGAATTTGAAGACCAGTCCAGCCGCTGGGTTGATCTGCAATGGCACAGTGGCAAGCACGGGGCGGTCAATACTGTCAGTTTTGATCTGACCATTCGCAATGACGCCGGGGTGCTGGGGCGGATTTGCACCTTGATAGGTGAGCAGAAGGCCAATATCTCTGATCTGCACTTTCTTGACCGGAAACCGGATTTTTTCCGTCTTATTGTCGACGTTGACCTGCGTGATATTGAGCATCTGCATGCCATTATGCTGTCGCTTGAGGCCGAAAGCGAGGTCGCGTCAATCGGTCGGTATCGTGATATCGGGCGCAAGCCCTGAACCTTTAGGAGCAGCCAAAGCGTGTTTAAACGGCGCAAACAGCGGACCTACGCGCAGATCTTCAGCGAAGGGATATACCCCCGCGGTGGCTGGTCGCGTGCGCTAAGTTATATTCTGATCCGCCTGCGCCGTTTGCCCGACCCACCGCACAAAATTGCCCGCGGTATCGCCGCCGGCATATTTATTTGTTTCACGCCGTTCTTTGGTTTGCATATTATTCTGGCGATGTTGCTGGCGTTTGTCATGCAGGGTAATATTCTGGCGGCCATTCTGGCCACGTTCTTTGGCAACCCGATCACATTCCCCATAATCGCCACGATTTCGGTGAAACTGGGCCTGTGGATGCTGGGCATGCCCGGCGCGCTGCATCTTTACAGTATCGTCGGGGCGTTCTCTGATGCATCAGTTGAACTGTGGTATAATTTCAGGGCAATGTTCAACGATGATGTCACCCAGTGGGGTCGGCTTGACTGGTTCTTCCTGCATGTTTTTAAACCTTATATGGTCGGCGGCATGGTGCCGGGGGTTTTTGCCGGGGTGTTTGCCTATATGGTAAGTCGTCCGCTGATTGCGGCCTACCAGAAGCGCCGGATCAAACGGCTGAAAAAGAAATACGAAAAACGTCGCAAACTGGCGGCTGCCAGGGCAGATGCTGCGGCAAATTCAGACTAAGACGGATACCAGGGAAAATTCAGGATCAGCACCATGTCACACGTAAAATTTCTCGGGCCATTGCGCCTTGGCGTTAACATCGACCATGTGGCAACCGTGCGAAATGCCCGGGGTGGCCGCTATCCTGATCCGGTGCGTGCCGGGTTGTTGGCGCAGGCCGCCGGGGCAGACGGCATCACCGCACATTTGCGCGAAGACCGCCGGCATATATCCGACAGCGATATCGAAGGGTTGATGGCCGAACTGACCGTGCCGCTGAATTTTGAAATGGCGGCAACGGATGAAATGCAGGCCATTGCCCTGCGCCACAAACCCCACGCGGTCTGTATCGTGCCGGAAAAGCGCGAAGAACTGACCACCGAAGGCGGGCTGGACGTGGCGCGCGATGAAAACCGGCTGGCGCATTTTATTGCGCCCATCCGTGATGCGGGTTGCCGGGTGTCGATGTTTGTCGCCGCCGATATGCGTCAGGTAGAAGCCGCGCACCGGATCGGTGCTGATATCGTTGAACTGCATGCCGGGGCCTATTGTGATCTGTTTGCCGAAGGCAAGTTAGACGAAAGCGCCGCCGAGCTTGAGCGCCTGCGCGAAATGTCGGTCTTTGGTCACGGGTTGGGTCTGGAAATCCATGCCGGGCATGGATTTACCTACGAAACCGTCAAACCGGTGGCCGAATTTGCCGAGGTGATGGAACTGAACATCGGTCATTTCATTATCGGAGAGGCGATCTTTCGCGGTCTTGAACCGGCAATTGGCGAAATGCGCCGCCTGATGGATGAGGCGCGGCCATGAGCGGTGCAGAATTTGCACTATTCTACGTCGGCTGGATGATCGCCGGTGGCAGCCCCGGCCCGGCAACATTGTCAATTGCAGGCACATCAATGGAACAGGGCCGCCGCGCCGGTTTGATTTTTGCGCTTGGCATATTGGCCGGCAGTGCCAGCCTTGGATTGGCGGCGGCATCCGGTATGGGGGCGCTGATGCTGGCGAATGCATGGGTGTTTGAATTGCTGCGCTACCTTGGGGCGGCATACCTATTGTTTCTGGCGTCCAGGGCGTTGCGTTCCGCGATGCAGCCAAATTCGGCGATGATGGTCAAAAGTCACAGCGGTTCCGGGGCGCGCATATTCAGCCGTGGATTGTTAATTCACCTGACCAACCCAAAAGCCATCCTGACATGGGGCTCGGTTTATTCCATCATTCTGCCCAGGGGGGCGTCTGTCGGTGATATATTCTGGCTGTTTGGCATGCTTTATGCCGGATCAATTTTCATATTTCTGGGATACGCTGTGTTGTTTTCCAGCCCGTCGGTTGTCCGGGGCTATCAGCGGATGCGCCGGGGCTTTGATTTTCTGTTTGCCGGTTTTTTCGGCGCTGCCAGTATTAGAATATTGACGCTGAAAGTGGCGGAATAGCGCGATGATCAGGATTTTATTGTCTGGGTTATTCGCATTTTGGACCATGGCCGCACAGGCACAGGAGGTGGCAGATTGTAACGGGCGAGCAACAGCTGCGGGGCTGGTTGAACCATGGGCAAAAAACTCGGCCACCTTTTCCAACGGTAAGGTGCGCATCGCGATTATGGACATGGTTGAACCGGCCATATCCGCCAAATACCTGATGATCCTGTCCCCCCCCTATAACGCGCTGGGCGAACGTCAGTGCAGGTTGATCGGCCATGGTCAGGGTCTGGGCTTTGCGGCGATCTATTTTGACGAAATAACCACCAGCTATGACCCCGCCCTTGGTCTGACATTCACAATACCGGCGCTGCTGGCGCTTGAAAGCGGGTTCTCCAACGGCGCATTATTATTTGCCACGCTAAATCAGACCACCGGGGATATTGCCCTGCAGATCGAATTGGGGATGGAATGATCCTGGGCATCGGTACAGATCTGGCAAATATTGACCGAATTCAGGGCACGCTGGACCGCTTTGGCGACCGGTTTCGCAACCGGGTATTTACCAAGATTGAACAGCATAAAGCTGAGCGGCGAAAAGACACCGCAGGCACCTATGCCAAACGCTGGGCCGCGAAAGAGGCCTGTTCAAAGGCGCTGGGCACGGGCCTGCGCATGGGCATATCCTGGAAGGACATGTCGGTGACCAATCTGCGCAGCGGCCAGCCACAAATGGCGGTGACCGGCTGGGCGGCCGAAAGGCTGGCAGAAATGACACCCGCGGGGCACCGGGCACAAATTCACGTGACATTGACCGATGATCACCCATGGGCGCAGGCATTTGTTGTGATCGAAGCCTTGCCAATAGCTTGACTCCTTGGGCATGGCTGACCATATCGCCCGGATACATATTGAATGGCAGGATACCAGATGGCGAGCAAAGTCGATAAACAGGACGGAATTGTGGAAACCATCAAAACGGTTGTCTACGCGCTCTTGATTGCGGGGGTTTTCAGAACGCTGTTCTTTCAGCCGTTCTGGATCCCTTCAAGTTCCATGAAAGACACGCTGCTGATCGGCGATTTCCTGTTCGTGAACAAAATGGCCTATGGCTATGCACAGGTGTCCTGTCCATTTTCGATCTGCCCGATTTCCGGGCGGATATTCGGCTCAGAACCCGAACGCGGTGACGTCGTGGTGTTCCGGCATCCGGTAAATGGTCAGGATTTCATCAAGCGGCTGATGGGCCTGCCGGGGGATAAAATTCAGGTCAAAGCAGGCATCGTCTATCTGAATGGCGTTGCGGCCCCACAACAGGCGGACGGGCTGTTTGAAGAGGTTTTTGACAAACAGGGGCCGGTTGGCGGCTTTCCCCAATGCTCCAACCGGGGTGTTGGCATTGGCGGTGTCTGCGAAAAGGAAAAGCTGATCGAAACCCTGCCCAATGGCGTAAGCCACAGCATCCTGAATATCGGCGACCGGCGGCTGGATAATACGGCGGTGTTTACAGTGCCGGATGGTCAGTATTTCTTCATGGGCGACAACCGTGATAATTCCACCGACAGCCGGGTGGCGCAATCGGCCCTTGGCGTCGGGTTTGTGCCCTTCAAAAACCTGATCGGTCGGGCTGACCGGATCATGTTTTCTTCCGCTGGCCGGTCGCTTTTGTATTTCTGGACCTGGCGTTCAGACCGGTTTTTCAAGGCGGTCAATTGAAATTAGGCGCCGATCTTGTCGGGTTTCAAACCCGTATTGGTCACCGGTTTTCTGACCCGGAGCATCTGATCCGCGCCCTGACCCATTCGTCAATTTCCTCCACCACCCGGCCCGACAACCAGCGCCTTGAGTTTCTCGGCGACCGGGTGTTGGGGCTGGTGATCTCTGAGGCTCTGTTTTTGGGGGATATGACCGCAAAAGAAGGCCAGATGGCGCCGCGCTACAATGCACTGGTGCGCCGGGAAACCTGCGCCGAGGTTGCCGCGGAAATTGATCTGGGGTCGGTTCTGAAACTGGGGCGCTCAGAAATGTTGTCAGGCGGGCGGCGCAAACTGGCGCTGCTGGCCGACGCCATGGAAGCCGTGATTGCTGCCGTCTATCTGGATGCCGGTTTTGAGGACGCCCGGGCGCTGGTATTACGGCTTTGGGGTGCACGGGTGGCGCAGGTGGAAGACGACGCGCGGGACGCAAAGACCGCGCTGCAGGAATGGGCGCAGGCCCGTGGGCAAACACCACCGGTCTACACTGTTACATCCCGTGACGGGCCGGACCATGCGCCGGTTTTTACGATCAAAGCGCAGCTGGACAGTGGCCAACATCAGGTGGCAACAGCCGCCACAAAACGACAGGCCGAACAGGTGGCAGCACGGTCGCTGCTGGATCGATTGGAAACCGAAAAATGACGGAAAAACGCGCCGGATTTGTTGCCCTGATTGGCGAACCAAATGCTGGTAAATCTACGCTGCTGAATCAGATGGTCGGGGCCAAGGTGTCAATTGTCACCCATAAGGTGCAAACCACCCGGGCGCGCATTCGCGGAGTCGCAATTGAAGGCGACACACAGCTGGTGTTTGTCGATACACCCGGCATATTCCGGCCCCGCCGCCGTCTGGACCGCGCCATGGTCACCGCGGCCTGGAGCGGCGCGGCGGACGCTGATATCGTGGTGCTGCTGGTGGAGGCGCATCGCGGTGTGACCGAAGGGGTTGAGGCCATTCTTGACGGTCTGGCTGAGCGCACCAGGGGGCGAAAAGTGGCGCTGGCGATCAATAAGATCGACCGGGTGGAAAGCCCGGTCTTGCTGGCCCTGACCCAGAAAATGAATGATCTGTTTGATTTCACCGAAACCTTTCTGATTTCCGCAGAAAAGGGCCACGGGGTTCAGGATCTGCGCCGCTGGCTGGCGGGCGAACTGCCAACCGGTGAATGGCTTTACCCGGAGGATCAGATAGCGGATGCGTCGCTACGCTCAATCGCCGCTGAACTGACGCGCGAAAAGCTGACGCTGCGCCTGCATCAGGAATTGCCCTACCAGCTGACGGTCGAAACCGAAGCCTGGGAAGAACGCCGCGATGGCTCGGTCAAGGTGGATCAGATTATCTATGTCATGCGCGACGGGCACAAAGGCATTTTGCTGGGCCATAAGGGGGAAACCATCAAAGGTGTTTCCAAGGCAGCGCGGGCTGAACTTAGTGAACTGCTGGGCCAGAAAGTGCACCTGTTTTTGCAGATCAAAGTGCGTCCCAAATGGCTTGAAGACAAGGAACGCTACAGCGAAATGGGGCTGAATTTTAACGACGGTAACGAATGACCCGGCTGACCGCAGATATCTGGGTCGCGGCCTATCTGCGGCGTCTGCAACTGGTCAACATTCCGGTGTTCATCACCGCCAGGGGCGACGCCACCGCCGGGGCGGTTCTGGTTAAGCTGAACACGCTGGACGGGCAGGCGGTGGCCTATCAACGCTCTTTTGATCTGCTCAGCGGGCAGCGCACATGGGTGGTGCTGGCCGAAGGCAGCGAGCCCGACGTTGATATCTCAATTGAAAAGCAGAAATCCTTTGACCCGGATCTTTGGGTGATTGAGGTTGAAGACCGCAACGGGTGTCACCTGCTCGACGAACCCGGATTGTCAGAGTAGTCTAACCCCATGGAATGGCGGGATCAGGGGGCGCTGCTGGCGGTGCGCCGGCATGGTGAAACCTCGGCAATCATAGACGTGTTTACCCCCGGTCACGGGCGTCATGTGGGTGTGGTGCGCGGTGGCACCAGCCGCAAGATCGCCCCGATCCTGCAACCCGGTGCCCAGTTGGATGTCAGATGGCGCGCACGACTGGCCGAACATATGGGCAGCTTCAGCGTTGAACCGGTGAAAAGCCGCGCCGCCTCGGTCATGGGTGACCGGCTGGCGCTGGCCGGGCTGAACGCCACCAACGCGTTGCTGTGTTTTTGCCTGCCGGAGCGCGAAGTTCACCCAAGGCTTTATGAACAGACCATCACATTGCTGGATCTTCTGGGCAATTCCCCGGCCTGGCCACTGGCCTATCTGCGTTGGGAAATGGCGCTGCTCAATGGTATGGGGTTCGGGCTGGATCTGTCCAAATGCGCGGTTACCGGCGGCTTGGATGATCTGGCCTATGTTTCGCCCACTTCCGGGCGCGCCGTCAGCGTGGAAGGCGCCGGTGAATGGGCCGACCGGCTGTTACCGCTATCGCCCAGCCTGCTGGGCCACGGTAATGGCGAAGCGGCGGGCATTCGCGAAGGCATGCGCACCACCGGGTATTTCCTGCAGCACCGGCTGGCGGCGCAGATGGGGGACAGGCCGCTGCCCGAGGCGCGCCAAAGATTGCTGGATGCCCTGTCGCGGGCGGGCTGATCACCGGCTGGCTTTTTCTTTGCTTAAATACTCAGATATCAACGCTATCTGGCGCGGAATATCATCTCACCACCAGCCTCATTGCGCAGGATAATCAGATCATCAAAGGCTTCAATCTCTGTCATCCCGGCCAATGCTTCAAAGAACTGTTTTTCCTTTGGCAAATCAGCGCAAGCTGCACGTGTTGCTGCAATCGGGCCAAGTTGCAGCCACGGGTAGGGCGCGTTTTGGTCCGCTGCATATCGGTTGCAGGGGCCAGACCCCTGAATGCTGCCGGCTTCAGGAAAAGTTATGGTTGCGCGCGCCCTGAAATTTTTGCCATTCAGCTCTTGCAAAAAATAGGTCGTTTCAGGGTCGGCATAACCAGACACGGTTTCATCCTTCAGGCAGGCGGCCAGAATGATTGGGATGGACAGGAACAAACGAAACATAGGCATTAATCTGGAGCGCCCACTGCAAATATACAAGCATTTGTTTAGCCAACCTGATCATTCTCAACCAGAAACTCGGCCGTTTCCAGAACGCTGCTGGCAGCAGGAATAAAGCTGATCCCTAAAATATCCTGAGCCCGGGCGCTGGAAATATTTACCTTCTTGCCCAGTAATGGCACGATCTGACGTATGGATTTGTCAAACAGGGCCATGATCCGGATCAAAACATTCGGGGCAACGCGGGTGGCGATCTTATAATCCGGAAAGCGCTTTTTCAGGGTTTTGGCCACATCGACAAACCACATGGTTGATTCTGCACCAATAAAGCGCAGCCCCACACTTGCCGGGGTGCTGATCGCGCGCACATGCATTTCAGCAATATCACGCACGTCCACAATCGGCATGGCAAAATTTGGCAGCATCGGATCTTTGCCCCGCAGCAGGCGCTGGATGATGGACACCGAGGTTCCGAAATTTGTGTCCAGCGGCGGCCCGGTAACCAGCACCGGGTTGATGGTGGTCAGTTCAATTTCAGGTGCTTCATCGCGCACAAAATCCCAGGCAGCACGTTCAGCCAGGGTTTTTGATTTCCCGTATGGGGTGATGTGCGCACCTTCCAACTCTGACCAGTTTTCTTCGTCATAGGCGTCTTTTCCGGGCGCCAGTTCGCTGTCCATGATCGCCACCGACGATGATGTCATGATCACCCGGTGGATACCGGCGGCCTTAGCGGCGCGTAGGGCTCGCAGTGCCCCGTCCACTGCCGGGCGGATCAGTTCGTCTTCGTTCTTTGGCTGATCCAGCGGAAACGGCGATGCGGTATGCATCAGGATATCAACGCCTTGCATGGCGTCATCCCAACCGTCGTCGCGGCTTAGGTCCAGCGCGACAAAGCGCAGGTTTTTGTCCAGATCTACGCCCCCATTCACGTGGGGTGCAACCGCGGTGCGCACTTCGTCGCCGCGTGAAAGCGCGCGGACAGTACCCACCACAGCGTAACCGGCGTTTAACAATTTCAGCGTGATATGTTTGGCAATAAAGCCGCTTGCCCCGGTCAGTAATACGGTCTTTTTCTGTGCCATGTTGCGCGCCCTGTTTTGCTAAACTGTCCGGTTTAGATAGGCAGCGCCGGATTGAATATCAATTGCCTTAGCCCAGCAATCGGCGCGCGATTACCTGCGCCTGAATTTCCGCAGCACCTTCAAAAATATTCAGGATGCGGGCATCACACAGGATACGGCTGATCTGGTATTCCAGCGCAAAACCATTGCCGCCGTGGATTTGCAGTGCGTTATCCGCCGCTGCCCATGCCACCCGCGCGCCCAGCAGTTTGGCCATGCCTGCTTCCAGATCACAGCGCCTGTCGGCGTCTTTTTGACGGGCCGAATGATAGGTCAGTTGGCGCGTCACCATGATTTCGACCGCCATCATCGCCAGCTTGCCGGACACCCGCGGAAAATTGATCAGCGCCTTGCCAAACTGTTTGCGATCCCGCGCATATTGCAACCCGGTTTCCAGCGCGTTCTGCGCCACACCGATGGCGCGCGCCGCGGTCTGGATGCGGGCACTTTCGAAGGTTTTCATCAACTGCTTGAAACCCTGTCCTTCAACCCCGCCCAGCAGATTGTCGCCCTTGACCTGAAAGCCATCAAACGCCAGCTCATATTCCTTCATGCCGCGATAACCCAGCACCTCAATTTCGCCCCCCGACATGCCCGGTGTCGGGAACGGTTCGGCAACACTGCCCGGGTTTTTTTCCGCCAGAAACATCGACAATCCGCGGTAATCCGTGCTGTCCGGATCGGTGCGCGCCAGCAGGGTCATCATATGGCTTCGCGCCGCATGGGTGATCCATGTTTTGTTGCCGGTGACGGTGTAATCATCGCCGGTTTTCACCGCCCGTGTGCGCAGGCTGCCCAGATCAGAACCTGTGTTGGGCTCGGTAAACACCGCCGTTGGCAGGATTTCGGCACTGGCAATCTTTGGCAGCCAATGGGCCTTTTGTGCTTGCGTGCCCCCGGTCAGGATCAGCTCGGCCGCAATCTCGGATCGTGTGGCCAGTGAGCCAACGCCAATATAGCCCCGCGACAGTTCTTCGCTTACCACCACCATGGACGCCTTGGACAGACCAAAGCCGCCAAATTCCTCGGGGATGGTCAGACCGAATACGCCCATTTCGGCCAGCTCTTCGATGATCTGCATCGGGATCAGCTCATCTTTCAGGTGCCAGCCATGGGCATTTGGCGTGACCCGTTCATCGGCAAAGCGGCGAAACTGTGCGCGGATCATTTCCAGCTCATCATCCAGCCCGGTTGCCCCGAATGTTGCGTGTCCGGCACTGTCCTGCATCAGTTCTGCCAGACGGCTGCGCGCGGCTTGCGTGTTGCCCGAACGGATCAGGGTTTTGATCCCGTCACCTTTCAATGGTCCCTGCCCAACATCACTTAGCCGGGCAATTTCACCCTGACTCATCGGGATGCCACCATTGACCTGCGCCAGATACTCCCCAAAGGCGATCTGCTGGATCAGCTGTTCCAGTTCGCCAAACTTGCCCTCAGCCTGCAACCGGTCCGCCCAGCCCTGCATCTGGGTCAGCGCCTGCCCGTAGGTGGCCAGCCAGGACAGCGCATGTAAGGCTGTTTGATTGGCCTCCATCAGCCCATTGTCCAGCCGGCCGTCACGGCTTATTTGCGGGCGCAGATGGTCTTTGGCGCGCGCAATCAGATCGTTCAGCGGTGCAAGGGCACCACCGGTTAGTGTCAACAGGTCAGGCAGGACAATATCGGTCATAACCGGGCTTTCTTTTGGTTAGGGGTGACCTAGCTACTTTGCAGATGCAGCGCAATAAAAAACCGAAAACCTGCGATCTTTTGAATGATAATGTCGCGGCCGATTTTGGATGTGCCGGCTTTGGTGATCTGATAGTTTGGCAACCATAGCGAAAGGCCATGAAACATTGGAAAATGTACTGGAAATCAGCCCTTTAATTATAGGGTTTGGCGCGCTGGTCACGCTGTTTGCGGGCTTTGTCAAAGGCGCGGTTGGTTTTGGCATGCCGATGATCACCATTTCCATCCTTGGTTCTTTCCTGGCGCCTGAAGTTGCACTTGCAGCATTGATCGTGCCGACCCTGATCAGCAATGGCTGGCAGGCCCTGCGCGGCGGGGTGGGGATGGCGTTTCAATCCCTGCTCAGGTTCCGGGTTTTCATTGGCGCGTTGTTAATCTTCATTGCCCTCAGCGCGCAACTGGTGGGCCGCATACCTTCCAGCGTGATGTTTCTGGTGATCGGCATTCCCGTCACCCTGTTCGCCGCGGCGCAATTATTTGGCTGGCAATTCAGTATTGCCCCACGCCATCGCCTGAAATCTGAGCTGATCCTTGGTTCATTTGCCGGGTTGATCGGCGGCATATCCGGGGTCTGGGGGCCACCAACGGTTGCTTATCTGACCGCAACGCAGGTGCCCAAAACCGATCATATCCGGGTTCAGGGCGTGGTGTATGGCGTCGGCGCTTTGGTGCTGTTTTTCGCCCACCTGAAATCAGGTGTGCTGAACAGCGCCACCCTGCCACTGTCCCTGTGGCTGGTGCTTCCGGCGATGGCCGGGATGGCATTGGGGTTCAGTGTGCAGGACCGTCTGGATCAGGTAAAATTCCGCCGCGCCACGCTGATTGTGCTGACACTGACGGGCCTGAACCTGATCCGGCGCGGAATGTTCATCGGCTGATCAGCCGATGGCCACCGCTTTCACATCATCATCAATATGATCGGCATATTGGCCAAAGTTTTCGGCAAACATGTTCACCAGCTTTATCGCCTGTTTGTCATAGGCAGCAGCGTCGGCCCATGTGCGGCGCGGGTCCAGCAGAATGTCTGCTACCCCGGCGACAGATTCCGGTACCTCAAAGCCAAAGTTGGCGTCCTTGCGAAACTTTGCCTCGCCCAGTGAGCCATCAAGTGCCGCCGTCAGCAGGGCGCGCGTCGCCTTGATTGGCATCCGTGATCCTGTGCCATAGGCGCCCCCGGTCCAGCCGGTATTGACCAGCCAGCAGGTGGCGCCGTGCTTGGCGATCTTGTCGCGCAACAGGTTGCCGTAAACTTCTGGTCGGCGTGGCATGAAAGGCGCGCCAAAACATGTGGAAAATGTCGGTTCAGGTTCGGTCACGCCGCGTTCTGTGCCCGCAACCTTAGAAGTAAAGCCGGACAGAAAATGATACATCGCCTGTGCCGGTGTCAGCCGTGCAATCGGTGGCAATACGCCAAAGGCATCACAGGTCAGCATGATGATGTTTTTCGGATGGCCGCCAAGGGCGGTATCGGACGCGTTGGAAATATAATCCAGCGGATAGGCGCAGCGCATATTGGCGGTCAGGCTGTCATCTTCAAAATCCAGCTCTTTGGTTTCTTCGTCAAACACCATGTTTTCAACCACTGTGCCGAACTTGGACGTGGTGGCATAAATTTCCGGCTCGGCCTCGGCGCTCAGGTTGATGGTTTTGGCGTAACAGCCGCCTTCAAAATTGAACGTGCCACGGTCTGACCAGCCATGTTCATCATCCCCGATCAGAATGCGCGACGGATCAGCGGACAACGTGGTTTTACCGGTGCCCGACAGGCCAAAGAATATCGCCGTATCAATCGGATTACCCGGCGCATGGTTGGCGGAACAATGCATCGGCATGACATTCTTTTCCGGCAGCAGGTAATTCAGCAGGCTGAACACCGATTTCTTGTTTTCCCCGGCATAGGCGGTGCCACCGATCAGAATGGTTTTGGCGTCAATATTGATCGCAATCACGGTTTCGCTGCGGCAGCCATGGCGTTTTGGATCGGCCTTAAAGCTGGGGCAATTGATGATGGTGAAATCCGGGGTGAACGTGTCCAGTTCCTTGCGGCTTGGGCGGCGCAGCATGTGGCGAATGAACAGCCCGTGCCAGGCCAGTTCAGTCACAACGCGCACATCCAGCCGGTGGGCCGGGTCAGCACCGCCAAACAGATCCTGCACAAAAATCTCAGAGCCTTTCAGGTGGGCCAGCATGTCGGCATGTAACTGATCAAAGGCCTTGGGCTGCATTGGCGGATTGTTTTCCCACCAGATATTGTCTTTCACCGATGGTGTTTCAACAATGAACTTATCCTTGGGTGAGCGTCCGGTATGGCTGCCGGTGGTAACCAGAAAGGCACCGCCATTTCCCAGTGTCCCTTCGCCCCTTTGCAGGGCCTCCTGGATCAGTGCGGGTTCCTGCAGATTGTAAAAGACCCGTTTTGGGGCGGAAATCCCCTGTTTTGATACATCACATGCCGGATTAACGCGCCCAATATTCATTTTGTTGGCTCCTGCACCCCGATCAGGGGCAAAGTTAAGTTGTTGAAGCGGCTGGACCCGGTGGATGCAGCACCCAAGCGCTCCTTATTTACGGCTTGATTGCCTATAACATGGCATTTCCAAAGCAAAATAGCGCGGATTGGATACGTTAGCGCAATCAGGCACTGGTTAGCGCAATCAATTCGATGAATTGGCGAACCAATGCCGATAACTGAGGCATATTAGTCAAAGATTACAGTTTTTCGCTTTTGATTTAGCCACCCAAGGCAGGTGATTCGCAGTTAGGTGTTGATTCTGTTGACCGAAAACGGGAATATGTCGAAAAAATAAAGAAACAGAGCAGTATAAGGATACCTCCACATGTCGAGGATAGCACTGGTAGACGACGACAGGAACATCCTGACGTCGGTCGCGATGACTCTTGAAGCCGAAGGTTTTGATGTAGAAACCTACAATGACGGGCAGGCCGCGTTGGATGCTTTTAACAAACAGCTGCCGGATATGGCGGTTCTGGATATTAAAATGCCCCGGATGGATGGCATGGACCTGTTGCAGCGGTTGCGCCAGAAAAGCGCGATGCCGGTCATTTTTCTGACCTCCAAGGACGACGAAATTGACGAAGTTCTGGGCCTGCGCATGGGCGCGGATGACTACGTCAAAAAGCCATTTTCACAGCGCCTTCTGGTGGAACGTATCCGCGCATTGCTGCGCCGTCAGGAAGCGATTGAAACCGGCGTTACCCCGGATGGTGAGGAAAACAAAGTCATCAGCCGTGGCGAATTGTCGATGGATCCTTTGCGCCACCAGGTAACCTGGAAGGGCATGGATGTGTCGCTGACGGTAACTGAATTTCTGTTGCTACAGGCATTGGCGCAACGCCCCGGTTTTGTCAAAAGCCGCGATCAGCTGATGGATGTGGCCTATGACGATCAGGTCTATGTAGATGACCGGACCATTGACAGCCACATCAAACGCCTGCGCAAGAAAATGCGCATGGTTGATGATGAGTTTACAGCGATCGAAACGTTGTACGGTATTGGCTACAGATACAACGAAGAATAGTGACACTCGCGTCGGAGGTAGACGTGCGGGAAGCCGGATCCAATAAAAGTGGCGATGTCGTTCTAGGGGATGACTGGATTGCCCCACAGACAACAGCTGAGCCTGAGGTCCAGGACCGGCGTGCCCGACGCGGAATGATTTCGATCAACCGGTCACCGCTGGCGCGAAAGATTGTCACTTTTAACCTGATGGCCATGGTAATTCTGGTGGCCGGTGTTTTGTACCTGAACCCGTTTCGCGACAGTCTGGTATTTCAGCGCGAAAAAGGCATGGTTGCCGAAGCAGAGCTGATCGCAGATGCGCTTGAGGTTCAGTTAAACTCAGCCGCGGTAAATACGTTGGGAATTGAACCTGCATTTATGCCGGCAGATACCCTGAATAGATTAAGCTTAAGGGCCGGTGTCGATGTCTATCTGTTTGATAAGAACCAGACGTTAGTTGCGACATCGCTGGGCAACGAACGTGCGCCGGCAATTCCGATAGAAGGGTTGCAACAGGAAGAGCGGATAACGATTATCACCGGGTTTCTGAATGCTGCCTATGAAGCGATAGCCGGGCTGTTGACACCCGGTTCAAAAGAGGTCCAGAAAAGCGACCCCGAGGCTCTGGTCCGTCAGATCATACCAGAGGCACTGGCCGGAAATACCAGGATCAGAACCGGGCTGGACAACCTCGGTGGGACAGTGTTTTCGGTTGCGACGCCTGTTATGTTTAAGGGCGTGCCGGTGGGTTCAGTGGCCTTGCTTAGTGCGGCCGGGGAAATTGATGCTTTGGTGCGTGCCGAACGTGAACAGGTTTTACAGATGTTCGTGATCGCCATCCTTGTTTCTATCGGGCTTAGTCTGGTGCTGGCCTCCACCATCGCCAATCCGCTTTCTGATCTTGCAGCCGCCGCCGAAGTCGGGCGCGACAAAAACTCCCGCCGGGTTAATCCCGGTCGGGTCCGTATCCCCGATCTTTCCGGTCGACCGGATGAAATCGGTCGCCTTTCGGGGGCCCTGCGTGGGATGGTGTCAGCGCTTTATGAACGCATTGATGCAAACGAACAATTTGCAGCAGACGTTGCCCATGAACTTAAGAATCCGCTGGCTTCGCTGCGCTCTGCGGTGGGTACAATGCGGATTGCCAAGCGCGATGACCAGCGCGAAAAACTGTTGAATGTTATTGAACATGACGTGCGCCGGCTGGACCGTCTGGTCAGTGATATTTCAAACGCGTCGCGGCTGGATAGTGAACTGGTAAAAGAAGAAGAAGAGACATTTGATCTCTTAAAAATGATGATCAACATCAACGACTATCTTGGGGATGACGCCAAATCCAGAGGCATCGAATTTATATCCGACCTGCCCGCAGACCCGATCGAATTTCAGGGGTTAGAGGCGCGGTTGGCACAGGTTTTCGTCAACCTGATCACCAACGCCATTTCGTTTTGTGATGAAGGTGACGCGATCCGGGTCTGGGCGCGTAAACGCGACAACCGGGTGCTTGTGGTCGTGGAAGATACCGGCCCGGGCATTCCCGATCAGGCCCTGACGAAAATTTTCAACCGGTTTTACACGTCGCGCCCTGACGCGCAGTTTGGCGATAATTCCGGTCTGGGTCTGGCCATATCAAAACAGATCGTCGAAGCCCATGGCGGGGTGATCTGGGCTGAAAACATTCGCCCCACCGATTCTGATCTGACATCTGAACCCCTTGGTGCGCGATTTGTTGTTGGCCTGCCGATTTGAGCTGAACGCATGTGTCGGGCGCATTGTTTGCACCACTGCACAATGCCAATGAATAATCCGGACAATTCGATCACACTACACGCCAACTGTGTTGCGCTTGGCAACTCTGCGGTGCTGATCCGGGGGGCTGCAGGCTGCGGTAAATCGGCGATATCTTTACAGCTGATAGCCTATGGGGCGACATTGATTGCTGACGACAGAACCATTGTGACGTCAGGTGAATATGGTCTGACTGCCAGCTGTCCCAAACCCATCATCGGGATGATAGAGGCGCATGGTATCGGTATTCTGGCGGCCGACACGCAACCCGGCGCTGTTTTGCGTCTGGTGGTGGATTTGGACCAGACGGAAACAGATCGTTTACCGGTTGCACGCAAATTTGACCTGTTAGGCCACAGTTTACCCTTGTTATATGCCGTGGAAGGTTCACATTTTCCGGCAGCAATCCTGCAATACTTAAAAGGGGGTAAAAGCGCCTGATGCCAGCGACCAAAGAAGACAGCAAACCACCGGGCCATCAACGGCTGGTTTTTGTCACCGGACCATCCGGTGCCGGGCGATCTACGGCTGTAAACGCGCTGGAAGATATCGGTTTTGAAGCCATTGATAACCTGCCGCTTTCGCTGTTGAAACGGCTGCTGGACGGCCCGCCCATCGGGCGACCCCTGGCGCTTGGCATTGATGTGCGCAACCGTGATTTTTCCGCCAACCGGTTTATTGAGGTGATCGACAGCCTAAGCGCGGATACCCGTCTGGAAGTTGAACTACTGTATCTGGATTGTTCTGCGGATGTGTTGATCCGCCGGTTCTCTGAAACCCGTCGGCGTCACCCCATGGCGCCGGACGCCGGCCCGGTTCAGGGGATTGAGCTTGAATTTGATCTGTTGATACCCATCCGTGCGCGGGCGAATTTCCTGATCGATACATCAGATCTTAGCCCCCATGACCTGCGCGCAGAAATCGAAAAATGGTTCGGGGCAACGGCCAATAAACGGCTGGCCGTGTCGGTGCAGTCGTTTTCCTACAAACGCGGCATACCACGCGGTGTGGATATGGTCTTTGATTGCCGTTTTCTGCGAAACCCCTATTGGGACCGTGACTTACGCACACTTGATGGTCGTTGCGAAAGTGTCGCAAACTACATCGCCAAAGACCCTCGTTTCAAAGAGTTTTTTACCAGGATCAACGATTTGGCGGATATGCTGCTGCCCGCCTTCGCCGAGGAAGGCAAATCGCATATCTCCATCGCTTTCGGCTGTACCGGGGGGCAACACCGCTCAGTTGCCGTAACGGAACAACTGGCGAATGCACTTGCAGCATCCGAATGGCAGGTGTCTATACGCCACCGGGAGCTTGAAAGGCGTGGTAAAACAGCCGACACAAGCGTTAAGGATGAGGTTCAGACGTGATCGGCATTGTGATCGTCGCACATGGTGGGTTGGCCAGGGAATATCTGGCGGCTGTCGAACATGTTGTTGGCAAACAATCGGGCATTCAGGCGATCTCAATTGATGCCGACCATGACCGGGGCGAAAAACAGTCTGAAATCTGTGCCGCTGCCGACAGTGTCGATACTGGCAACGGTGTTGTGGTTGTCACGGACATGTTTGGCGGCTCACCCTGCAACCTGTCGCTGCTGGCCTGTAACCCGGATGATCGGCGCACGCTGTATGGCGCAAATTTGCCGATGCTGGTGAAACTGGCAAAATCCCGGACGATAAACATAGACAGGGCCGTCAAGGCGGCCAAAGATGCCGGGCGTAAATATTTGGACAGTGTTGATTGAACGACCATAATTTTTAGGACCAATTAAATGACCAGCCGTAAATTGCAGATCGTGAACGAAAAGGGCTTGCATGCAAGGGCCTCTGCCAAACTGGTTGAGGTTGTGGAAAATCACGATGCCAATGCAGAAGTGTCCAAAGACGGCGTCAACGCCTCGGGTGACAGCATTATGGGGTTATTAATGTTGGCAGCGTCGCGGGGAACCTTTATTGAGGTATCAACCGACGGTCCCGAGGCTGAAAAACTTGCCGATGCCATACAGGCGCTTTTGGCCGACCGTTTTGGCGAAACGATGTAAGCCCGTGCAGGAAACCGGCAAACAAAATAAGGCGCGCTCTTTGGTCGACAGCTATCAGGATCAACGGTTGCAACAGCAACATGAGGCACCGGGTAAATACGTGCCCTATGACAAGCGTAAGCTGTCCTATTCCGGAACCTTTACTGACCGCCGAAAAATCTATTCGATCCGGGCGATAGAATGGCTGACCGGTAAGCTGCCGCTATTGCGGCTGATCCGAAAATTTGAAAAAGCCGGCGTAAAAGAGGGCCGCGAGTTTTTTACCCAGGCGCTGGATTTCATGGGCATTGATCTGATCACGCCCGCGGAAAATGTTGATAATATCCCGGCCACCGGCCCGCTGATCGTGGTGGCAAACCACCCGCACGGCATGGTGGACGGCATGGTGATGGCTGAACTTGTGGGCCGCAAACGCGAAGATTTTCTGATCCTTACCCGGTCCCTGATCAGTGGCATAAAAGAGATCAAGCAATTCATGCTGCCGGTGCCGTTCCCCCATGAACCAGACGCCCTGAACGAAGGGCTGAAAATGCGCAAAAAGGCCATGGAGCATCTTAAAAACGGCGGCGTGATCATCCTGTTCCCGGCGGGGCAGGTTTCATCCGCAAAAACATGGTTTGGCGAGGCCGTTGAAAGTGAATGGAACCCGTTCACCGCAAAAATGATAAACCGGTCTGGCGCAACGGTGTTGCCGATTTATTTTCCGGGGCAGAACTCACGTCTATATCTGATTGCAGATCAGATATCTGCGACATTCCGACAGGGTTTGCTGTTGCACGAAGTCGTGCATGCCCTGAACAAACCACAGCGCCCTGTTGTGGGCAAACCACTGGCAGCGGATGAACTAAAGCACTGGGGATCAAACCAGCGTGGTTTCATGGCCTGGTTGCGCGATCATACGCTGGCGCTGAAAGACCAGTAATTCAGCGCGTCGGTTTGGGCGGATCAACCCGGTAATCATAAAATCCGCGCTCAGATTTGCGCCCCAGCCAACCGGCTTCCACATATTTTGTCAGCAACGGGCAGGGCCGGTATTTGGTATCGGCCAAGCCGTCATGCAGCACGTTCATGATTGCCAGACAGGTATCTAACCCAATGAAATCCGCCAGTTCCAGTGGCCCCATCGGATGATTGGCGCCAAGTTTCAGGGATTCGTCGATAGATTTGACTGAACCGACCCCCTCATACAGCGTGTATACCGCCTCATTTATCATCGGCATCAGAATGCGATTGACGATGAAACCGGGGAAATCCTCGGCGCTGGCGGCGGTTTTTTCGATCCGTTCCACCACATCCAGACAGGCCTTAAACGTCGGTTCATCGGTGGCAATGCCACGGATCAGCTCCACCAGTTGCATCACCGGCACCGGGTTCATGAAATGAAACCCCATGAATTTTTCCGGCCGGTCGGTGCGTGACGCAAGGCGTGTGATCGATATTGACGATGTGTTTGACGTCAGGATGGTATGGGGTTGCAAATGCGGTAACAGATCCTCAAAAATGGCCGCCTTAACGGTTTCGCGTTCGGTCGCCGCCTCAATCACCAGATCAGATTTGCCGATATCGCTTAACGTCGTGGTGGTCTGAATGCGATCCAGCGCCGCATCACGCAGCTCTGCTGATATTTTTTCCCGCGATACCTGACGATCCAGATTGGTCTTGATCAGGGCAAGGGCCGCGTCAAGCGCATCCTGGGAAATATCGTTGAGCAGAATATCATAGCCCGCCAAAGCACAAACATGGGCAATGCCGTTGCCCATCTGCCCAGCACCGACAATTCCGATACGTTGGATATCCATAACCACCCTTCCAGAAAACTTAGCCGGACAATAGGCCCCCGATTATCATTGGCGCAAGGGCCGGGGCTGGATAAATTTTATCTTAAATTCCGCCGTTAGCAATTTGGAAACCCGGGTCGGCGATCTTTGGCCCCGGGTGTGTAAAAAAGGTGGGTAAAGGATGGCCTTTGAATTTTTGGGCGGGGGTGCCCTTGACTATTTTCCATGTAAATACGGCGATTCAAAACTGCTGTTTCGCGGGCCAAAGCGGCCCCTGACCGGCCCGTATAGTGTGGTGCTGGGGGGGACAGAGGCGTTTGGCAAGTTTGTTGAACAGCCTTTTGCCCATTTGTTGGAAAACTTCAGCAACCAGCAGATCGTCAATCTGGGCTGCATGTATGCCAGCATTCAGGCATTTGCCGACGAAACGACCGTGCTGGATATCTGTCGCGGCGCACAGCTGACAATCATTCAACTGGCCGGCGCGCAAAATATGTCAAACCGGTTTTATAAGGTGCACCCGCGCCGCAATGACAGGTTTCTGTATGGCACTGAATTGCTGCACTCTGTCTATAGCGGTCTGGATTTTTCCGAAGTGCATTTTACCGGACATCTGATTTCCAAATTGCAGGCAGCATCTGCCAGACGGTTCGCCATGGTTCGGGAAGACCTGCAATCGGAATGGGTGTTACGCATGCAGGGAACGCTGAGCCGGATCAATGGTAAAGTCATTTTACTTTGGCTGGCTGATCATGATCTGCCAGATGAACAGGACCAGGCGGTATCGGGCGCAGAACCGATGTTCCTGACCCGGCAAATGATAGATATGGTTGCTAATGATCATACCGCGCTGGTCAAAGTTGTGGTCTCACCCGATGAAATTCAGGCCGGGCAGGAACGGATGATTTTTGGTCATTTTGAACAGGCAGCTGCCCAGCAAATGCTTGGCCCCATCGCCCATCAGGAAGCGGCGCGACAATTGCTGCCCCATTTGCTGGCATCGTGAATAAGCGGCCCGCCCCCAATGACGGGCCGCTTTCCTTACGCTATTACAGCTTTTCAATCAGCTCGGGCACCGCGTCAAACAGATCGGCAACCAAACCATAATCCGCCACCTGAAAGATCGGCGCTTCTTCATCTTTGTTGATGGCGACGATGATCTTGCTGTCCTTCATACCGGCCAGATGCTGGATTGCGCCGGAAATACCAACCGCCACGTAAAGATCAGGGGCCACAACCTTGCCGGTCTGACCCACCTGCCAGTCGTTCGGCGCATAGCCCGAATCCACCGCGGCGCGGGATGCACCAACAGCCGCACCCAGCTTATCGGCCAGCTTTTCGATCAGGGCAAAATCTTCCTCTGATCCAACGCCACGGCCGCCGGACACCACAACACCGGCGCTGGTCAGTTCGGGGCGGTCACTGGCCGCAACCTTATCCTCAACCCATTCTGACAGGCCCGGATTGTCCGCCGCTGCAATGTTATCAACACCGGCAGACCCACCGTCACCGGCGGCATCAAAGGTTGATGTGCGAATGGAAATTACCTTTTTCGCATCCGTTGATTTCACCGTCTGAACCGCGTTGCCGGCATAGATCGGCCGCTCAAATGTCGCGCTGTCAACAATGCCGGACACATCGGAAATCACCATCACATCCAGTAGCGCCGCCACCCGTGGCAGGATGTTTTTGGCGTCCGTCGTTGCCGGGGCGACGATATGTTCATAATCGCCAGCCAGTGACACGATCAGCGCCGCCGCCGGTTCCGCCAGACGGTGACCATAAAGCGCATCTTCGGCACAGAGCACCTTGGATACCCCGGCGATTTTGGCCGCGTCCGCCGCCGCCGTGCTACAGGTCGCCCCGCAGCACAG
>VAPM010343566.1_pt1 | contig 21318 bp, 15 predicted proteins | sample 3395091 | NCBI WGS metagenome assembly VAPM01 (sample SAMN08290445, study PRJNA428436) | hydrothermal vent metagenome | isolation source: Deep-sea hydrothermal vent chimney 3 | place: Pacific Ocean: Juan De Fuca Ridge
CCGCTTCCCCATAGCTTAAATTTAACTTCAATTATTAATTAAGATTTTACACATCAGAGTTAATAGTTTATTTCTTACTTCATTCAAGCTACACAAAACCATCATTAAGTCAAAAATGCCTTACCTCAAGTATTTGTTTGTCTCATTTCATTAAGTAACAAACTATAAAGGAATATTTAGTTCAATAGGGCATAGCACAATCATTTTTTGTTATCTCAAAAAACAAATAAGCTATTTGCCTAAGCTTTATTAAGTAGCTATAATTAATAGCTGTATTATCATACAACTAATTAATACGCTACCTAAAATTATAAAACAAACATCTTTTTCTATTGCTTTCATAGAATATTAGTAGGTACAAAAAATAAAAAAAAAGATAGCAAAAAAAGGTTGCTATCTGCACCAACCACACAAGGCTATAAAGGTTAAACCCTACGGGTTTTGAAAAAAATCTCCACCTACAATATTTTTAGTATTATTAAAGTATTGTATTCAGGTAGTATTTTTCTCAAAAACCTTGACAGCCTAAGCCACGCAACACAATAATTCGCGCTTTCTTTTTTTTGTTTTTCTTTTAAAAATATGTGCGAAGCATAAATTTTAATGCGTAGCTATGTCAAATTTTGAAATTAAAACCCACCAAGTCGGTAGAATTTACCAAAAACCTCACTTTTTTATCTTAAATAAAGGCTTAAATAGCGGAAAACCAATGAAAAAACCTTGTCCAAATTGCTTTGTAATTACAACTACAACAGAAGAAACAAAACAAACACTTTTTTATTTGTGTTTATCGCTAAAAATAGGGCAATATTTTGCCTATTATCTAAAAGGGAGTGTTATTCCATTTATAACAAAAAACGACTGTTTAAAGGTGCTAAAAACAGCTTATTTTAAAAATTCTATGGATGATAAATTATTGAAAAAACACATTTTAACAATTAATTATATCACACAAAAAGAAGAACTACTAAAACAGAATTTAGAATCAATAAAACAACTAAAAGTTGCTTTTATCCGTAACTATTTTAAGGATAAAAGTAAAATAGTGTAAAAGGTAGTAAACAGGTGTAACAACCTGAAACTAGCCTAACAATTTTGTATGTTTATTGTTATATTATAAGAGCCGAGGAAAGTCCGTACCAAGTTCGTATGTAATTTTTAATTTTTTAGTAATATGGGTAAAATAAGTCAAGGAATCTTAGGAGGATTAAGTGGTAAAGTAGGTAACATTATTGGAGGTAGCTGGAAAGGTATTGATTATATTAGAATCAAACCGACCAGTGTTGCAAATCCAAGAACTGAAGGTCAAGTAAACCAAAGAAATAAGTTTAGTGCAACAATTGAATTTTTGAAACCAAACAAAGATTTTATTAATGTTGGTTATAAAAGTTTTGCAATCAAAAAAACAGCATTCAATGCTGCAATGTCAAATGTATTGAACAATGCAATTACAGGTGTAGCACCTGATTTTTCCGTTAATTATTCGGCTGCTTTATTAAGTAAAGGGAGTTTGTCTGGAGCTTTAAACCCTTCAACAGACTTAACAACAGTTGGACAGATTACATTCAGTTGGGATGATAACTCAACAGAAAGTAACGCAAACGCAACAGATAAAGCAATGTTATTAGTTTACAATCCAAGCAAAAAAGAATCAACTTATATTTTAGCAGGTTCAGAAAGAACAGCTAGTTCAGAAATTGTATTAATTCCTAATACGTATTCTGGTGATACAGTGGAATTATTTATGGCTTTTGTTGCAGTGGATGGTAAAGTATCAAATAGTGTTTATTTAGGTAATGGGATTGCGGCTTAATTTTTAAATCAAATAAACATTTTTTAAAACCGTTGCATTAATTTGTAGCGGTTTTCTAATATCTTCTCAATCCTATAGCCTCTCTAATATCAAATTCATTTCCAGAATAAAATGTATTGAAATCTATTTCTCCATATTCAACAGCTTTATGTTTTCTGTAAAATAAATATTGATTAAATAATCCTGATTTTAAAGATATATAAACAACTTGTTTATTAGATTTAAAAGAATGCTCAACTCTATCTACATAAAACATACTTGTTCCTATTTTTGCATTTACAAAATCTAAATTTACTTGCTCTCCAACTCTAGGTATATAACTTAATTTTTTACAACTAAATTGTGCGTAATTTTCAAAATACCTAATGTAAAATACAATTTCTACGTCTTTAAAATCAAATTTAAAGTTTAAGACCTCATCATCAAACAGTCTATAATAAAGTTCTTTAATCAATTTACTTAATTGTGTATAATTAAGATTAATTGATTCAGAAACTAATTTCATAGAGGGAAACTCTAGCTCATCATCATTCAAATAATCCTTTGCAAAAAGAAAATCAAGAAATGATTTATATTTTGTTTCATCTTTAAATGCCCTGGTTACCTGCTCCTTAATAGATAAAATATCTATCATTGCACGTCTTGAAGAATAATGTTTAATCATTTTTCCCTTTAAAGTTAAATAAAATATTGCGGGGATAATGTGGGGATATATTAAAAAATAAAAACCTTAACTCTCTAATAATAAGATTGTTAAGGTTTCTAAAAGCGGTCTGGACGGGACTCGAACCCGCGACCCCCTGCGTGACAGGCAGGTATTCTAACCAGCTGAACTACCAAACCGTTGCTGTTAGCGGATGCAAATATAATAGCGTTTTTTTTAATAGCAAAACCTTTTAGCAAAAATATTATATAATTCTATTCCGCTTTATTAAATAGGAAGTTAATAGTTGGTGAAACCCTTTATGAATATCAATAGGAACATAATCAATTTTATATTGTATACATTTCAATTTCAAATCATTAAAATAATTTTGCACTTGTAGTTGGTATTTTTCTTGAACGTTTTTTGCGTATATTTTTACATGCTCACCAGTTTCAACATCCACAAAATTTTTAGGTCTATTATCAAAATTAAACCCTAATTCTAGTTCTCCATCATAGGTATGAAATAAAATAACTTCGTGTTTGTTATATTTTAAGTGTCGTAATGCTTCAAAAAGCTCTTCTTTATTTTTGGTGGTTTGAAACATATCCGTAAATAAAAAAACTAAAGATCGTTTGTGTATTTTCTCCGAAATTTCATGCAACATTTGATAGGTTTCAGTAGTTGAATTTGAATCAGTTTTTAACAATTCATCTAATTGAGCAAATAATTTTCTTCGATGACGTTCACTTCCCTTTGCAGGTGCATAATATTCACTTTTATCACTATAAATACTTAACCCTACAGCATCTCTTTGTCTTTTAAGTAATTCTATCAAAACCGCAGAAGCAATAGTTGAAAATTTAATTTTGGAGAAACTAGAAACTTGTCCGTTTTTAGTTTTCGGATAATACATTGATGCTGAATTATCAATTATTAAATGACATCGTAAATTAGTTTCTTCTTCATATTTTTTGATAAATAATTTTTTAGTTTTGGCATATAATTTCCAATCAATATGCCGTGTGCTTTCACCAGTATTATACAGCCGATGTTCTGCAAACTCAACAGAAAATCCATGAAACGGACTTTTATGCATTCCTGTAATAAATCCTTCAACTATTTGTTTTGCTAATAATTCAATACTTTTTAATTCCGCTATGTTTATTTCTTTTAAATTGTACATTTAAAAAGTAGTTTAGGTAAATATAGTATTTTAAATAAAAAAGCTTGACCAATTGGTCAAGCTTTTTAAATTTGAGAAATGAACATTTATTTATAAATGAGCATTTATTTTTTGTTCATAAACTGCTTTTGGTGCTACACCAACTTGTTTTTCAACAACCTCACCGTTTTTAAATACTAAAACCGTTGGAATATTTCTAACACCATATTGTGCAGCATATTTTTGGTTTGCATCAACATCTACTTTAGCAATTACTGCTTTTCCTTCATAATTTTTATGTAATTCTTCCAAAATTGGAGCTACCATTCTACAAGGTCCACACCAAGCTGCCCAAAAATCTACCATTACTGGTTTGTCTGATTTTAAAACTACTTCTTCAAATGTTGCATCTGTTACTTCTACAGCCATAATCTATATTTTTAAATTATACGTTTCTAATTATTTTGTACAAAAATAAACAATTATTTTACCATTACAACATTAGTCATATTACTTTTATTTATGATGCAATTATTAAAAATGATTTTAGAAAACAGCAGAAGCAATTGTCTTAATGTTATCCGATTTACCCATTGAATAAAAATGAAGTACAGGCACACCTTGCTCAATCAATTCTTTAGATTGTTGTATCGCCCACTCAATGCCAACTTGGCGAACTTGTTGATTATTACTACAATTTTCTACTTCCTTAATTAAGGATTCCGGCAAATCCAATTTAAATATTTGTGGTAAAATTTGCAAATGGCGTTTAACGGCAATTGGCTTAATGCCAGGAATTATTGGAACCGTAATACCAATATTTCTAGCTTTTTCAACAAAATCAAAATATTTTTTATTGTCAAAAAACATTTGAGTAACCACATAATCAGCTCCAGTATCAACTTTTTCTTTCAATCTTCTTAAATCTGATTCTAAACTTGGTGATTCCATATGTTTTTCAGGATAACCAGCCACACCAATACAAAAATTTGAATTATATGGTGTTTCAGTTATTTCATGTAAATATTTCCCTTTATTTAAATTTTGAATTTGAGAAACTAACTCTGAGGCATATTGATGTCCACCCTCTGCAACACTAAAATATTTTTCGTGTTTCATAGCGTCTCCACGCAGTGCCATAACATTATCTAAACCTAAATAATGGCAATCAATCAACACATATTCGGTTTCTTCTTTTGTAAAACCTCCACATAACACGTGCGGAATTGCATCTACATTATATTTATATTTTAATGAGGCACAAATACCAACCGTTCCTGGTCGCATTCTAGTAATTCTCCGATCTAGTAATCCTTGTTTTTCAATATAAATATACTCTTCTCGTGATGTAGTAACATCAATAAATGGAGGTTTAAATTCCATTAAAGGATTAATATTATTGTATAATTCTTGAATATTCTGACCCTTTTGGGGAGGAATTATTTCAAAAGAAAATAATGTTTTTCCCTTGGATTTTTTAATATGTTCAGTTACTTTCATTTTATTTTTATTTTTTGGCGTTCCCTTTCAGGTCGCACTATTTGCTATATCTTTTTCTCCGTTACACTTCAAAAAAGGATACCGCTGCTATCGCTAACGCAGTATATTTTACAGTTTTTTTCTACACTTCAAATGTCATACTTCGACAAGCTCAGCATGACTGCTTTTTTTAAACCACCATCTCTTTATTCCCTCATTATTGAATTAATCCAATGCATCATTGCAGACCTAACAGGTTTTAAAAACCTGTTAGGTCTTTTCTAGTACTCTGCTAAATTTGGTCTTAACCAGTTTTTTGCAGTTTCAATGTCCATGTTTTTTTGTTTTGCAAAATCTTCCAGTTGTTCTTCCGTAATTTTACCTACACCAAAATATTTAGCATTTTCGTTTGCAAAATAATAACCCGAAACCGATGCGGCAGGCCACATTGCCAAACTTTCCGTTAGTTTAACTCCAATTTTATCTTCAACTTGTAATAATTTCCAAATCGTTATTTTCTCTGTATGATCAGGACAAGCAGGATACCCTGGTGCCGGTCGAATTCCTTTATAATTTTCTTTTATCAAATCGGTATTTGATAACTCTTCTGAAGTTGCATATCCCCAATAATTCTTTCTTACTTTTTCGTGTAAATATTCAGCAAAGGCTTCTGCTAATCTATCTGCTAAAGCTTTTACCATTATGGAATTATAATCATCATGATTTTTTTCAAATTCTAAAGCTAATTCTTCCGTTCCAAATCCGGTGGCTAAACAAAAAGCACCCATATAATCTTTAATTTTCGTTGATTTTGGAGCAATAAAATCGGAAAGTGCCTTAAAAGAAGTTCCTTCTTTCTTTTTTAATTGTTGACGCAACGTTCTAAATAGCACTTTTATATTGGCTCTTTTTTCATCTTCATAAACTTCAATAGCATCTTCAACAGCATTGGTAGGAAAAATTCCGAATACTGCTTTTGCCTTTAATAATTTTTCAGAAATTATTTTTTGAAGTAAGTTTTGAGCATCTTCAAACAGATTAGTGGCTTCTTTTCCTACAATTTTATCAGTTAAAATAGCTGGATATTTCCCGTGTAATTCCCAAGCTCTAAAAAACGGACTCCAATCAATATATGGTAGTAATTCTTCTAGATCTAACGATTCAATAACTTGTGTTCCTGTAAACTTAGGAGTTGCTATTTTTTGATTTGACCAATCTATTTTAAATTTATTTTTTCGTGCATGAGAAAGTGAAACATATTCTTTTCTTTTAAAACGGTTTGCAAATCCTTCACGAACTTTTATATAATTGTCCTTAATTGTTTTTATGTATTCTTTAGCAGTATTGTTATCATTTATTAAATTTCTAGCAACGGTAACTGCTCGTGAGGCATCATGTACATGAATTACAGCATGTGAATATTGTGGATCTATTTTAACAGCAGTATGGGCTTTTGAGGTAGTTGCTCCTCCAATTAACAATGGAATATTAATATGCAAACGTTCCATTTCCTTTCCCAAATAAACCATTTCATCTAAGGATGGAGTTATCAATCCGCTTAATCCAATAATATCCACATTTTCTTTAATAGCTGTTTCCAATATTTTTTCAGGAGGAACCATAACTCCTAAATCAATAATTTCATAATTATTACAAGCTAAAACCACTCCCACAATATTTTTACCAATATCGTGTACATCGCCTTTTACAGTTGCTAATAATATTTTACCAGCCCCGTGCCTCCTAACTCCCGAAGGGGGAATCTCTAAGGCTTCTTTTATTTTGTTCAAAACTAAATCAAGATTGGATAAAACCTCCTCATTGGTAAAACGAATTACACGATAACCTTCTTCTTCCAACCATTCTGTTCGCTGAGCATCACTTTCTATGTTTTCTGGTAGTTGATGAATTAAACCATCAATTTCAATGATTAAATTTGCTTTTATACAGATAAAATTTGTGATAAAATTTCCTATAATATGCTGCTTTCTAAATTTATATCCTTCTAATTTTTTACTATTCAGCACATTCCACAATAACTCTTCGGCTTCCGTTGGCTGATTTCGCATTTGTTTCGCAAAATCTTTTAATAAACCATATAAAACCGGATTAGCTGTTTTCCAATAATAAGTCCCCTTTGGGGATTTAGGGGCTTTTTTAGCTTCTTCAATATACGGTAACAAATAAGCTACTGCTTTTTTCATTACACGAGCAGATTTTACTACTTGAGGTAAAAACATTTTTCCTGAGCCAAATAAATCACCAACTACATTCATTCCGGTCATTAAGTTCCTTTCTATAACATCTATTGGTTGTGATGCTTGTTTTCTGGCCTCTTCAATATCATCAATAATAAATTTATCAATTCCTTTTACCAATGCATGAGTAATTCTATCCTGAATTGTTTTTTTACGCCAAGATAAATCTGCCTTATGTTCTTTCACAGAACTCACAACCGTTTCAGCGAAATCTAACAATCGTTCCGTTGCATCTTCTCTTCTATTTAAAATTACGTCTTCAACATGTTCTAATAAATTTTTAGGAATTTCATCATAAACTTCAAGCATCGCAGGATTTACAATTCCCATATTCATTCCTGCTTTTATAGCATAATATAAAAAAACAGAGTGCATGGCTTCACGAACTGCATTATTTCCTCTAAAAGAAAATGAAACATTACTCACTCCTCCACTAACACTTACATTAGGTAAATTTTTACGGACCCAACGGGTTGCGTCTATAAAATCGATTGCATTTTGTTTGTGTTCGTCCATTCCTGTTGCCACAGGAAATATGTTTAAATCAAAAATAATATCTTCAGAAGGAAAATGCACTTTATCCACTAAAATATCATAAGAACGTTTGGCAATTTCAATTCTTCTTTGATAATTAGCTGCTTGCCCAACCTCATCAAAAGCCATTACAATTACTGCTGCACCATATCTTTTAATTAATGTAGCATGATGAATAAAAGCTTTTTCTCCTTCTTTTAAACTAATTGAGTTTACCACGCATTTCCCTTGTGCCACTTGCAATCCTGCTTCGATAATTTCCCATTTTGAACTATCAATCATTATAGGAACTCTTGCAATATCTGGCTCTGCCGCGATTAAATTCATAAAACGAATCATAGCTTGTTTTCCATCAATTAGGCCATCATCCATATTAATATCAATAATTTGTGCGCCACCTTCAACTTGATGACGTGCAATGGCAATTGCCTCATCAAACTTTTCCTCTTTAATCAATCTTAAAAACTTACGAGAACCCGCAACATTAGTGCGTTCACCAACATTAATAAAATTACTTTCCGGAGTAATTATTAGCGGCTCTAAGCCTGATAGTTTCAACTGTTTTCTTTCTTTATTCATTCTATAATTATGAGATTCTGAAACAAGTTCAGAATGACGAAAATTTAATTTTTGAAATAATTTTTCTTGGGTTATAATTGGCTGCTACCTCAGCTATTGCTTTAATATGAGCAGGAGTTGTTCCGCAACAACCGCCAATGATATTCACTAAATTTTTATCTAAATAAGTTTTAATTTGACTTGCCATTTGCTCTGGTGTTTCATCATATTCACCAAAAGCATTTGGCAGTCCTGCATTTGGATGTGCAGATATTCTTAAATTAGATTTTTGTGCCAACACTTCTAAATGAGGTGTTAATTGCTTTGCTCCTAAAGCACAATTAAATCCAATAGTTAATAACGGAATATGTGATACTGAGACTAAAAAGGCTTCTGCTGTTTGTCCGGATAAAGTTCTACCACTTGCATCAGTTATGGTGCCACTTAACATAATTGGAATATCTATATTTCGGTCCTCTTTCACCTCTTCAATGGCAAATAGTGCTGCTTTTGCATTTAAGGTATCAAACACGGTTTCAACCAATAACACATCCACTCCTCCATCTAATAATGCTTCTACTTGTTGTTTGTATGCTTTTCTTAAATCATCAAAAGTTACCGCTCTAAAACCAGGATCATTTACATCTGGCGACATACTTGCCGTTTTGTTTGTTGGGCCAATAGAACCTGCAACAAAACGTGGCTTTGATGGGTTTTTAGCTGTGAATTCCTCTGCAACTTCTTTGGCAATTTTTGCCGATTGAAAGTTGATTTCGTACACAAAATCTTCCATTTGATAATCGGCCATGGCGATAGTTGTGCCAGAAAAGGTGTTGGTTTCAATAATATCTGCACCGGCTTCTAAATATTTTCTATGAATTTCTTTTATGGCTTGTGGTTGAGTTAGTGAAAGCATATCGTTATTTCCTTTTACTGAAATAGGAAAATCTTTAAACTGCTTACCTCTATAATCTTCTTCAGTAAAATTATACTGTTGAATCATAGTTCCCATTGCACCGTCTAGCACTAAAACTCGTTTTTTTATTTCTTCTTGAATTTTACTCATTTTAATTTCTTTTAAAAAACTTATTCTCGATACAATTTTTTGACAAAAATTACTCGAATTGACGTTTTTTTATTCATTTATCTGTATTTAAGTTTATATTTTGCGTTAGGGATAAAGGTGGCATCCTTTTTTGCAAAAAAAGATATAGCCGAAAGCCCGACCGTTTACGGTAACGCCCAAATAAATAGTATTAAAAAAGAAGAAGTTTTCTACGTGAAGTTTTCTTGTGTTATCTTCCCACAAATCTGCGGTAGAACGTAGCACCTTCTTTATAAATAAAGGGTTGCTAAGGCTTCAACAGGTCTATTCCCTCTGCCTTTCTTAATAACTTTTATCGATTTGTTTATGAACTTGACTGCAAATAAAGGCATTATGCCATTTATTCACAAATATTTTTAGGTTTTTATAAGTTTTGAGTTAGTTTATAAAGCCAACTCCCGCCGTATTATTGGTTTGTGGATCAATTAAAATAAAAGAACCATTTGTTCTATTTACCTTAAATGAATCGAAAAATATAGGTTTGTTTAATTGAAAAGAAACCGTAGCAATATCATTCATAGTTAACGAATCAACATTATTTTCGACACCTGAAAAATTGGTTTTAATTTTATGATGAATAGCTGAAACTTTTGCTAATACCTTATGAATTCCGTGCTGTAACACATATTTTGAACCATTGACCAATGGTTTATGATCCATCCAAGAAATGGTTGCCATAAATTGTTTTTCAACTTGAGGTAATTCATTTGCCTTAACTATCATATCTCCTCTACTAACATTTACATCATGTTCTAAAGTAATGGTAATAGAAGACCTTCTTGATGCACTGGCATATTTTTTATTGTTGAAATATATTTCTTTTACTTTGGTTTTAGTTTGTGATGGTAAAACAATTACTTCATCTCCTACATTTATATCACCTCCATATACTTTACCTGCATATCCTCTAAAATCATGAAAATCAGCTATTTTTGGTCGGATTACAGATTGCACTGGAAAACGCATAACGCCTTTATTATAAACGTTTTGAGTGTTCAATGTTTCTAAATGTTCAATTAAAGTTTTACCTGTGTACCAACTCATGATTTCCGATTGATTTACTACATTATCACCGGTTAATGCACTTACCGGAATAAAAGTAATGTTTTGATCTTCATAATCGCTTTTGGCAACTAATGCTTTAAAATCGGCTTTAATTTCGTTATATCGATCTTCAGAAAAATCAACTAAATCCATTTTATTTATAGCAACAATTACATCTTTTATACGAAGAAGATTATTGATAAAAAAGTGGCGATAAGTTTGTTCAATTACTCCGTGCCGTGCATCAATTAGAATAATAGCAGCTTGTGAGGTTGAAGCTCCGGTAACCATATTACGAGTATATTCCACATGGCCTGGAGTATCGGCAATAATATAACTTCTTGTAGCTGTTGAAAAATAAATATGAGCCACATCAATAGTAATACCTTGTTCACGTTCAGCCACTAAACCATCGGTTGCTAATGAAAAATCTAAATAATCATAGCCTTTTTGTTTGCTGCTTTTTTCAATAGCTTCTAATTTATCTGATGTAAGTGATTTTGTATCGTATAACAAACGACCGATTAAAGTACTTTTTCCGTCATCTACACTTCCTGCTGTTGCTATTTTTAAAACTTCCATTTTCTTTCTTTGTGTCTTGTATTTGGTATCTGGTAGCAAGTATTTTAACCTCAAAAATCTGATACTTGCTACATAATACCCGATACTTGATACTTTTTTTTATTAAAAATACCCTTGTTGTTTTCTTTTTTCCATCGCTGATTCAGAACGTTTATCATCAATTCTTGCTCCTCGTTCAGAAATACTTGAATCTCTAATTTCAGCTACCACTTCACTTATGGTTGTGGCATAAGAATCTACGGCTGCGGTACAACTCATATCTCCAACAGTTCTAAAACGAACCATGCGTTCTTCCACTTCTTCATCTTCATCTTGAAATACATAATCAGAATGCGACCAAATAAGTCCGTCACGCATAAATATTTGGCGTTTATGAGCAAAATAAATAGAAGGAATCTCTAAATTTTCCTTTTCAATATATGTCCACACATCTAATTCTGTCCAATTTGAAATTGGAAAAACTCGTACATTTTGCCCCAAATGAATTTGTCCGTTTAGCATATCAAATAATTCTGGACGCTGATTTTTTTCATCCCACTGCCCAAAATCGTCACGAACAGAAAAAATACGTTCTTTAGCTCTAGCTTTTTCTTCATCTCTACGAGCTCCACCAATACAAGCATCAAATTTAAATTCTTCAATGGCATCTAAAAGTGTGGTAGTTTGTAAGGTATTTCTACTTGAATATCGTCCTATTTCTTCTTGAACTTTACCTTGATCAATGGTATCTTGAACATTTCGAATAATTAATTCTAAGCCTAATTCTTTAACCAATCTATCTCTAAATTCAATAGTTTCAGGAAAATTATGACCAGTATCAATATGCATTAAAGGAAAAGGAATTTTAGCCGGATAAAAGGCTTTTTGAGCCAATCGAACTAGCGTAATAGAATCTTTTCCTCCAGAAAATAATAGCACTGGTTTTTCAAACTGTGCTGCTACTTCTCGCATGATATATATTGCTTCGTTTTCTAAAGCGTTTATTTGCAAATTGCTTGTCATAATTTCTTTTTTTAAGAGTGTAAACCGCATTCGCGATTTTCTAAAACTTTAGTGGGATCAAAATATTTAAACTCATTTGGTAAATTATAAGCTTTTAAATACGTATCTAGTTCAGTATCTGTCCAATAATAAAACGGACTTACTTTTAAAATTCCATCTTTACTCAAGGAAACAATATCAATACTATCTCTAAAAACAGTTTGCCCATGACGTAAGTTGGTAAACCACACATCTGGCTGGTGTTCTTTCATGGCACGTTTAAATGGTTCTAATTTAACCTGTTCTGTAAATATTTTGTGATCTTCTGTATCTACTTCAGGAATTCCCATTATTGCATCGCGATAGGCTGCAGTTTGCTTTGGAACGTATAATTGAATATTTAAATTCAATTTTTTTATAAGTTCAAATGCATGTTTGTAGGTGTTAGGAGTATTATAACCTGTATCACACCAAATAACTTTTAGCCCTTTTCTTACCTTGGTACAAGCGTTTAAAATAGCAACTTCATAAGGTCTAAAATTTGTTGTAACTACTGGATTTTTAGCAATACTCAATGCCCATTCAATAATTTGTTCTGGAGATTTATTTTTTAATTCCTTGTTTATTTTCCCAATATTTATATCCATCATTGTTTTCCCCATTTAATTTTATTCCACATTCTTTCATGAAAAAAGTATAAGATCATTTTAGTAATTAACTCAACAGATCCAATAGCAAAAGCTAAAGAAATATCACCTATTACCAACCAGGAAATTAGTACGGTATCAATAGTCCCAACTACTCTCCAGCTAATTGATTTTAAAATACTCCTAATTGGAGATTCAGAATTTGATATTATCTCTTCCTCACTTAGGTTGGCTGTTTTTTTAATAAAAAAACGATCAATTATCATGTTCTATTAATTATTTTATAGAATTTACAATTGCAAATTTACATCATTTTTAATACTCCACCAATTTACTAGGCTTTAAAATTTAAAGGGAAAAGGGTTTAAAAATTAAATTTTAAAGTTTTATTCAAAAATTATTTAGTTATAGCTTGATTTACATCTTGAATTATATCTGAAATATGTTCTAGTCCAACTGAAATTCTAACTAACCCCGGTGTAATTCCTGCAGCTAATTGTTCATCAACAGATAGTTTACTGTGCGTTGTAGATGCTGGATGCGTAACTATAGTTCTAGTATCCCCCAAATTTGCTGATAATGAGCACATTTTAATAGCGTTTAAAAAGTTTTTACCTGCTCCTAATCCTCCTTTCAACTCAATTGCCAAAATATTTCCTCCTAATTTCATTTGTTTTTTTGCAATTTCAAACTGAGGATGAGATTTTAAAAATGGATATTTAATTGTTGATACTTCTGCATGATTTTCTAAAAACTCAGCCAATTTTAAAGCATTTTCACAATGTTTTTCAACTCTTACAGCCAATGTTTCTAAACTTTTAGATAAAACCCAAGCATTAAAAGGTGATAATGCCGGACCTGTATTACGAGAAAACAGGTAAATTTCACGAATCAAATCAGATTTTCCTACAACAATTCCACCTAAAACACGACCTTGGCCATCCATTAATTTGGTTGCTGAATGTATTACTAAATCTGCTCCAAATTTAATAGGTTGTTGAATATAAGGTGTTGCAAAACAGTTATCTATTATTAATAAAATTCCATGTTTTTTAGCAATGTTTCCTAGCAATTCTAAATCGATAATATCAACTCCTGGATTGGTAGGAGATTCAGCATACAGAATTTTTGTTGAAGGCTGAATTAGACTTTCTATTTCTTCAGGTTTTGTTATATCAAAATAAGAAGTTGTAATATTCCATTTTGGAAAATACTTTGTAAATAATGAATGTGTTGAACCAAATACTGAACGAGCCGATACAATATGATCTCCACTATTTAATAGTGCTGCAAAAGTTGAAAATACAGCTGCCATACCTGTAGCAAATGCATAACCATCTTCTGCTTTTTCCATTTTAACTACTTTCTCAACAAATTCAGTAGTGTTTGGATTACTAAAACGCGAGTATATATTTCGTTCTTTTTCTTCCGTAAATGAGGCTCTCATTTCTTCAGCATCTTCAAAAACAAAGCTTGAAGTTAAGTATAAAGGTGTTGAATGTTCTTGAAATTGAGAACGTTCTAACTGCGTTCTAATTGCATCTGTTTCAAAATGATGTTTACTCATAATATATTGTATTTGTTGTTCTATATATTTTATTATTTACTTTGATTAAAACAAAGACTTTATTTTTGTTCCTTATTTTGTTTAATCTTAGTTTTTACCTTTTACCTTCCAATAAAAAGATTGCCACAGTCGTTCTACTTCGACTCCGCTCAGCAATCACTCCTTCACAATGACATCACTCTTCTATCTTGACCTTCTAATTTTTTTCAGCTAACCGTAAAACATCTCCAAAAACACCTCTGGCAGTAACAGCTGCTCCAGCTCCTGCACCTTGAATAACCAGTGGTTTCTCCCCATAAGATTCTGTGTAAATTTCAAAAATAGCATCGGCACCTTGTAGTTGACCTAAAGCACTATTAGCAGGAACAGAGATTAATTTCACCTCTAAAACTCCTTTTTCTAACTGTAAGTCACCTGATAAATCACCTATATACCGAAGTACATGATTTTCTTTCTGACGGTCTTTTATACTTTGATAATATTCATCCATTTTATTCAAATTATCTAAAAATTCTACTGCTGTTCCTTCTCTTAAGTTTTCCGGAATTAAATTTTGAATTTTAACATCTTCAAATTCATTTTGTAAATCTAATTCACGTGCTAAAATCAATAATTTTCTTCCTACATCATTTCCGCATAAATCTTCCCGAGGGTCTGGTTCTGTATATCCGCTTTCAATTGCTTCTTGTAAAATTTCACTGAACGGTCTATCCTGAATCGAATAATTGTTAAATAAATAACTTAATGAACCCGAAAAAACACCTCTAATTCTAGTAATATTTTCACCTGAATCATGCAATAATTTAATAGTTTCAATTAATGGTAATCCTGCACCTACATTTGTCTCATACAAATAGGTTTTCTTATTTTCTTTTATTTTCTTACGCAATGTTTTATAAGCAGCATAACTAACAGTATTGGCAATTTTATTTGACGAAATTAAATCAAAACCATTTTCAATTAACTTAGCATAATTTTTAATAAATTCATTACTTGCCGTATTGTCTATAGCTATTAAATTTTCTAAATGATGTTTTTCTGCAAAGTCAATAACATTATTGATGGTGTAATTTTTTATGGAGTTATCTTCAAATTCTTTTTCCCAATTAGTTGAAATTCCTTTATTATTTAATAAAATATTTTTGGAGTTTGCAACAGCAAAAACAGTTAGCCTTATATTTTTACGCTTTAAAATATTTTGTTGACTTTTAAAAATTTGTTCAATTAAAGTTCCACCAACTAAGCCCTTTCCAAAAATGGCAATATTGATATTTTTAGAAACACCAAATATTTCTCCGTGAATTACATTTATAGCTTTATGTAAATCTATTTCTTTTACCACTAGACAAACATTTTCACCTGTAACTGTGTTATTTATTAAAATAGGTGTTATATGATTTTTTATTAATGCACTATATGGCTGATTGAAAGAATACAAACTTTGACCAATAATAGATATTACTGAAATGTTTTTAGTTGTGTAAATTTGACTAATATCTTTACTTTTAAATTCATTTTTAAACTCATTTTCAAGTGTTATTTTTGCTTTATCTCCATCTTTTGCATCTACTATAAAACCAATACCTCTTTCTGAAGAACCTTGGGAAATAATACTAACACTGACATTTTCTTTTGCCAAAGCTCCAAAAATACGCCCATCAACACCTACTTTTCCTAATAAACCCCTACCAACTACATTTACCAACGTAACTTCTTTTTGAACTGATAATGATTTAATACCTCCTCTTTCAGTCTCAGAACTAATTAAAGTCCCTTGATTATCTAGATTAAATGTATTTAAAATTCGCAATGGAATATTTTTCTCAATCAATGGAATAATAGTTTTGGCATGCAAAATATCAGCTCCAAAATTTGCCATTTCATTGGCTTCTTGATAGGTTAGTTTTTCTATTTTCTTTGCATTCTCAACTAAATCAGGGTTCGCTGTATAAATTCCATTTAAATGTGTATAATTTTGAAGTTCTTCAGCATTTAAAAAATTTGCAATTAAAGCAGCCGTATAGTTACTTCCATTTCTTCCTAAAGTGGTTGTTTCTCCTTGTAAATTAGAGGCAATAAAACCTGCTATTATTTGAGTTGTATCACTATTATTTTTAAAATGCTTAATTACATTTTCTTTTGAAATACTGTGAAGAGGTTGTGCTTTCCCAAATGTATCATTGGTTTTTATTAATGTACGTGTATCTACAAAATTAGCTTTAACACCTTGCTTATTTAATAAAAAAGCAATTAATTTCCCCGATAAAATTTCTCCTTGAGAAAGTACTTGATCTTTTATTTTTGGACTATAATCACCTAACAAACTTACACCTTTAAAAATTTCTTCTAGTAATTTAAACTCCTCTGAAAAATCAATAGTTTCATCAATTACTGTTTGATAGTTTTTAAGTGTCTCAAAATCTTCTAAATACGACAAATTATTCTTGGCTTTTTCTAAAATAGCCTCTAAATAATCTGTTGTTTTCCCTCTGGCAGAAACAACAACAGATATATGTTCTCCTTTATTTATTTTATTTTTAATTATAGCTAATGCATTATTTAATCCTAATCCATTTGCTAATGATTTTCCTCCAAACTTTATAACTTTCATTTTATTATTTTTGTAGCTTTTATTAAAAATTGGTGCTATTATTTTTTCTAATTGTTGATGTTCTATTAAAAAGGCATCGTGTCCATGCACTGAATTAATTTCGTTATAAGTAACATTTGGATTTAACAATGCTAATTTTTTTTGTGTTTCCCTATTTTCTTCTGCTGTAAAAAACAAATCAGAATCTACTCCGATGATATGAATATTGGCTTTAATTGAGTTTAAAATATTCTCATCTCTGTTTTTAGTGACATCAATTGTTTTTAATAACTGATTCATTAATTTATAAGCAGATAACTGAAAACGCTCTTGCAGTTTATTACCGTGATGCAACAACCAACTTTCAACATTAAAAATTTCTAAGTCTTCATTTTTTGAACGTTGAAAGCGTTCTTTAAAAGATTCAGGTGTTCTATAACACAACATGGCATGCATACGAGCATCATGAACTGGATTGCTTGAATTTGTTAAAAACTGTTCTTGAATCTGACAATTTGCTATGAGCCAATCGGTCGACTTCCAATCGGTTGCAATAACAACTAAATGTTTAGCAACTTCTGGGTTTAATACGGCCATTTCCCAAGCAATACCTCCACCTAACGAACCTCCAACAATGGCAAACAACTCCTTAATTTTTAATATTTCTAGTCCTTTTAAAAAGATCTTTGCAATATCTCTTGCTACAAAGTCTTTGTAATTTTCAATTACAAATCCGTCAAATCCATTTCCTGGAATATTGAATGCTATAACAGTATATTTTTTGGTGTTTATCACCTTGTCTTCCCCTACCAAATCTTTCCACCAGCCATTTTCCCCTGCTACATTTGAATTCCCTGTTAAGGCATGGTTTATTAAAACTACTGGAGCTGTGTGTAATTTTTTACCAAATAACTGATACGAAAGTGTAATAGCATTTGTTACAATTCCTTTTTCAGAATTGAAGTTTTGTAATGTTATGTGTTTTAATTGATTCATCAATTAGTATTTAAAAATTAACAAAACCAAAATAATTGGTTTGACGTACTTAAATAAAATTGTTATGAAAAAATGCAGGAAATTACGTGAAGTAATTACGTTTGGTTATCTATCCATATTGGTAGAATTTAGCACCTTCTTTACAAAGTAAAGGGTTGCTAAGGCTTCACAGGGTCTATTCCCTCTGCCTTTCTTGATAACAATATTCAATAAGTGTATGAACTAAGGTGCAAATTAACGCATTAAATAATTGCTTACGCAATACTTTTAACAAAATTTAGGGCACCAATTCTGATACTTTATTAAATGCTTCATTTAAATCTTGTTTTAAATCATCAATATCTTCAATCCCTACTGAAAGTCTAATTAAATCTTGACTTACTCCTGAGGATAACTGTTGTTCAACTGTCAATTGTTGATGTGTTGTACTGGCTGGATGAATAATCAGTGATTTTGTATCTCCAATATTTGCTAATAAAGAAAATATTTTTACCGTGTCAACAACTATTTTTGCTGACTCAAATCCTCCTTTTACACCAAATGATAATACCCCACTTTGACCTTTTGGTAAATATTTTTGAGCCTCCTTAAATGATTCATGAGACTCTAAACCTGGGTAACTCACCCAAGCTACTTCATCCTGTGCTTCTAACCATTTCCCTAAATCCAATGCGTTTTTACTATGTTTTTCCAACCTTATTGGTAGCGTTTCCAATCCTTGAATTATTTGAAAAGCATTAAATGGACTTAAAGCCCCTCCAAAATCACGCAATCCTTCTAAACGAATTTTCGCAATATATGCTGCTGCTTCAAGAGCCTCGCTATAAATTAATCCGTGATATCCCTTTGACGGTTCTGTAAACTCAGGAAATTTCCCACTAGTCCAGTCAAAATTACCTCCATCTACAATTGCTCCTCCTAATGAATTTCCTTGTCCACCTATAAACTTTGTTAACGAATAAACTACGATGTTTGCTCCATATTTTATTGGATTCAACAAATAAGGTGTTGCCACCGTATTATCAACAATAAATGGAATTTTATTTTCTTTTGAAATTTCTCCAATAGCTTCAAGATCTAGAACATCTAATTTTGGATTCCCAATAGATTCAACAAAAAATGCTCTTGTATTTTCTTGAACAGCTTTTTTAAAATTTTCAGGATTTGAAGCATCAACAAACGTAGTAGTAATACCCAATCTTGGCAAAGTAACATTTAAAAGTGTATAAGTTCCGCCATACAATGTACTTGATGCAACAATATGATCTCCAGACCTTAACAAGGTTAATAATGCTGTTGAAATTGCCGAAGTTCCCGAAGCAAATACTGCCGCTCCAATTCCACCATCTAAAGCGGCTAATCGTTGTTCTAAAATATCATTTGTTGGATTGTTTAAACGTGTGTAAATAAATCCTGGCTCGGCTAATGAAAATAAATTTGCCGCATGTTCTGTACTGTCAAATACATATGATGTTGTTTGATAAATAGGGACAGCTCTTGTTCCTGAAGTTTTAGTGGTGTCATGACCTGCATGTAATGCTTGAGTTGAAAATTTTTGAGTGCTCATAATTTTTATATTTTTAATTATATTTTAATAAAAAATCCCTTTGGTATTAGGTATTACCAAAGGGATTTAATCTTATAGATTTTTAATTTAAATCAATTTAGGCAATACCGACTCATTGTGCTACACATTTGCATACACATTATTGTAGAATTGCACGTTAATATTTGAAATATTTTATTCATTTATGTTGTTTTAAACAAAAAAACCTCTGAAAATTCAGAGGTTTTTTATTGTTATATATTTTTATTATATGTTAAACAATAGTATCCTCTGTGTAAATTTTACACATCATACAACACATTTTGTTAAATATAATTTTCATTTTACTTTGTTTTAACGGCACAAATGTAATAACAATTTTGAATAATACAACAGTTTTTAAATAAAAATAAAATTTAACAATATTTAAATAGAAGTTTTCGTAAATTTGCAGACGAAATAATAAGAGGAATGATTTGTACTGATTGCAACCTCATAAAAAAATGCTAAAGCAGTTGTTAAACTACTTTTTCAAATATTACTTGCAATCATTTCATTTCATTTTAAATTGAATAAAAAATTTAAAAGATATGTCATATTTATTTACTTCAGAATCTGTATCAGAAGGACATCCAGATAAAGTTGCTGATCAAATTTCAGATGCATTAGTGGATAACTTTTTAGCATTTGATAAAAACTCAAAAGTTGCCTGTGAAACCTTAGTAACTACAGGTCAGGTTATTTTAGCAGGAGAAGTGAAATCTAAAACCTATTTAGATGTTCAAAAAATTGCTAGAGATGTAATTAATAAAATTGGATATACCAAAAGCGAATATATGTTTGATGGAGATTCGTGTGGTATTTTTTCTTCAATTCATGAGCAATCTCAAGATATTAACCAAGGAGTTGATAGAATTAATGAAGATCAAGGTGCTGGAGATCAAGGAATGATGTTTGGCTATGCTATAAATGAAACAGACAATTACATGCCATTAGCGTTAGAGCTAAGTCATAGAATTTTATTAGAATTGGCTGAATTACGAAGAGAAAATAGAGATATTACTTATTTAAGACCTGATTCTAAAAGTCAGGTTACTATTGAATATTCTGACAAAAATATTCCTATAAGAATTACAGATATTGTAGTTTCTACTCAGCACGATGATTTTGATGAAAATGACGATAAAATGTTGGCAAAAATAAAATACGATGTCATTACCATTTTAATACCTAGAGTAGTTGCAAAACTACCATCAAAATTGAAAGTATTGTTTAATGATACTATTGTATATCACGTAAATCCGACTGGAAAATTTGTGATTGGAGGTCCTCATGGCGATACAGGTTTAACTGGTAGAAAAATTATTGTGGATACTTACGGTGGAAAAGGAGCTCATGGTGGTGGTGCCTTTTCGGGTAAAGACCCAAGTAAAGTGGATAGAAGTGCTGCTTATGCAACACGCCATATCGCTAAAAATATGGTTGCTGCCGGCGTTGCTGATGAAATTTTAATTCAGGTTTCTTATGCTATTGGCGTTGCCAAACCTATGGGAATTTTTGTAAATACATATGGAACTTCAAAAGTTAACTTATCTGATGGTGAAATTGCAAAAATAATTGAAACCTTGTTTGATATGCGACCTGCAGCGATTGTTAAACGTTTAAAATTACGCGAACCTATTTATTCAGAAACAGCTTCTTACGGACATATGGGAAGAGAGAATAAAAAAGTAACTAAACACTTTAAAAATGTTGATGGCACTGAAATAACCAAAGAAGTTGAATTATTTACATGGGAAAAATTAGA
>VAPM010139526.1_pt1 | contig 21278 bp, 19 predicted proteins | sample 3395091 | NCBI WGS metagenome assembly VAPM01 (sample SAMN08290445, study PRJNA428436) | hydrothermal vent metagenome | isolation source: Deep-sea hydrothermal vent chimney 3 | place: Pacific Ocean: Juan De Fuca Ridge
TATTATTTTGATATAACCAGGACTGATCCAGTAATGCGAGTTGTCGATCAGATAAAGGCAGTCTTACTTCAGCAAAGTCGATGGCATAGATATCTGCTACAGGTTTTCCTATTGTCAAATAATTGCCTAAATCAATGTGCTTTTTCGTTATTCGGCCATTAAACGGCGCAATTACTTTAGTATGTTTTAGATTTAATTTCGCAATTGCATAGCTTGCCTGTGCGGCTTTTAAATTGGCATTGGCTTCGGCTAATTGAGGCTCATGGCGAGCATATGCTGAGGCTTGTTTTAAGCGTTTCGCGCCAAGAGCCTTTAAATTGGCAATCGCTTGGCTGGCATTTGCTTTGGCGCGCGCTAATTGCTGTTTGGCACTGGCGACTTGTGCTTCAGCGGTATGAATTGCCAGCTGGTATTCCAGTGGATTGATTTCAACCAATACATCACCTTTATCGAAGAAACCACCATTTTCAAAATTAGCAGATACTTTTATAATTTCACCAACAACTTGTGCGGATAATGTTACCGAGGTGCGTGGTATTACCGTGCCGCGACTAATGACTGGAATTTTCACAGTAGCAGGCTTAACCGTTTCAATTTGAACACTCGCAATTTTTTTAACAACAGGAAGTTTCTCGACCTTAGGACTAAAAATAAAAAGCAGAACCAAGACGATACTGGCGAGAAAGATAATGAGAATGACAAGAAATATTTGTTTTTTTAGCATTGCTATCCTATAAAATCACGATATGACATTTTAAAACCCCTTAATCTAGTAGGGCAATTTAATGCAATATTAGTTCCTGAATAAACTCATATTATGGCATTATTAAGACTAAGTTTGTTGGATATGGTCTTTATTATATGGGGTACTGTGTAACAGAATGTTTCGAGTTTATGGAAATCAAAGCCGATCAATATTTTGATTTTATTGTTTAGACAGTTTCTTGAATAAAAACAGAGTTTGACGCTTAGTTTAAATTAAAATAACGACGCCGAGGATATTGAATTTTATTCAAGCCACTGTGACATTAATGTTTTAATTTGAGTCTGGTATTTGACTCCTTCAATATCACACTTAGTACGAAACAATCGCAGTAAATCCACAGCTATTTTTAAACTGATCATTTTGCTGCGAACCGGTTTGTTCATATTAATCGCCTGCATGAGTCGAAATTCTTCTAAAAATTCGAGTATTTGTTTTGTGCTTGCGGTGGCGCCATTGTCGAGATAATCGTTATTGAAATATTGGACAGGTTTCATAATAAATGCTCCAACGCTTTTATGTCTTCTAAATCTTGTGGCCGAGCAGAGTATTTTTTCATTGCAATTAATTCTTTTATTGCTGTAACCCGAATTTTTCTGTTGCCCATCTTTTTTATGACGGTGTTTATCTTATCGGCATCATGAGTAATAATGATGTCGACTAATTCCAAAGGATTACTATTATTATCAAGCTTATTCGTCGAACAGGCTTGCTTATTTGTTCCAAATCAAACGTTGTGCTTCCATTAATAATTCTGCAGCATAATTAAAATCGGGTTTTTTAGGCAATAATGTACTTTTATATAATGTATTTCGAATAAAATCGTCTTTTTCCTGAGCATAGTTAACTAACTGTTGATACGACCATGCGCCATCGCGAATGCGGAGTAATTCTTTGGCATCGGGGCGTTTCACAAGGAGTTCACCGGTTTTTAATACTTCCTCGCCCATGCGTAATAGTCGAACTAGGTGCATGGCGTGTTTGGTGTCGTAGCCAAATTGTTCTTCAAATTCACTGCGAGTTTTGTTTCTATTTTTTTTCCATGTCCAGTAATGGTTATGGTTATCGTTCGCTTGGTTATACTCACTCTTATTCCATTTGAGGATAAACATCGGATGTTTGCGTTTATTGTTTTCCGTGAAATAATCTTTATCTTGTTCATCATTGATATCAAAATGGCTATTTAAAGAAAATGATTTATCAAAAGTCTGATAACCGTCTGCTTGATACAAACCGTAGATATCGCCGCCATAGGGGATGAGACGATAATTTTTTTGATAATCTTGAAGATGAACCTTAAAAATTTTGTCATCCGTAAAATTATGCACAAGTGAGACATAATCAATTTGCCTTGGCGCTTGCTTTTGTTGAGGGTTGTTAAGCCATTTATTATGTCCTTTGATTCGTTTTAATTGGGCAAGCGCATAACCACTGGTGGTAAATGCTATTTTTGATGATAATAATTTTTTTCTATTGTCGCGCAAAAGTTCATAGGCCGGTGTGCGAAAAGTGATATCGCTATTATCTACCCAAAGTGTTTCGATAATATTAGGGTTACATTCAACACAGAGTTTCATAAAATGAGATAATTCATAAAGCTTGGTATCTTCTTCGTTATGATCTTCGCATTCGCGAATTGGAAAAAACGGTGTTAAAATATTAATCGGGTCTGCACAAAATATTCCTCTAAAATCGATATCCGATGTTGCTAAATTGGTGCCATAGGAAATGGAACCTGCATAGTGTTTTACCAGCATATTTTCTTGCATCAGTATTTGAGCATTTTTATTTTTCATGAATAGTCCAGCTAAATATTTAATGTCGAGTTGCTTATTCTAGCGTATTTTTGGCTTGCACGATGTGGTATTAGCTGTTCAAATTACAATTGATATTTAATTAGAGTGACTTTACAGTGAAAATCACATTATTAGGAACATCGTCAGGTGTGCCAACCAAACAACGAAACGTTTCTGCCACAGCGTTTAGTTTAAAAAACAAAAAAGAGTGGTTCTTGGTCGATTGTGGTGAAGGCACTCAGCAGCAACTATTATGCACGAAATTGTCATTGCTTAAATTGAAAGCAATATTAATCACACACATGCACGGTGATCATATCTATGGCTTGCCCGGTTTATTGTCGAGTATGCAGTTGTCAGGACGAAAAAAAAGTTTACAAATTATTGGTCCAAAAGCGTTAGAAGCTTATATAACATCGGTTTTTAATTTTAGTCAGTCGTATATTGATTATCCAATTGATTATGTGGCCGTTGAAGAAAGTCATGATGTTTATCGCGATCATTCATTAATGATTCAAAGTCATGCGTTATCGCATCGAATTGATTCGTATGCGTATCAATTTACAGAAATAGCATCACAAACCAAGTTGAACGTTGTCAAATTAAGACAGGATAACATCCCCGAAGGTAAAATCTGGGGACAATTACAACGCGGTGAACAGATTACATTGGCTAATGGCACTGAAGTAACGGGAACAGACTATTTTTTGCCGGCCAGCACGGCTCGATCAGTTATCATCGCCGGCGATAATGATAATCCCGGTATTTTAAAAGAGGCGTGTCATCATGTCGATGTGTTGGTCCATGAAGCAACGTTTACTCAAGCAACCTTAGAAAAAGTTGCTAAGGGTTCACAGCATAGCTCAGCAAAGCAGATTGCCGTGTTCGCTCAACAATGTGCTCTTAAAAATTTAGTGTTAATGCACTTTAGTGCGCGTTATCATTACAATACCGAACAAGCATCATCAATTGCCGAGATTGAACAGGAAGCAAAAAAATATTTTCAGGGAAATTTATTTTTGGCAAATGATTTTGATTGTTTTGAATTGTCTGATGACGGGTCATTAAGCAAAGTTAGTGGTACGAATATTTAGAAAAAAATTCAAGCAGACCGTCATTCCGGCAGTGTTTTAGCCGGAATCCAAGGTTTTTAATTCTGAATGAATGCTAATTTCATAAAGCGTTTGAGTTATTTTTTTAGTTTTAATGTTAACATCAAGTAACTTTTGAATCACATTTAAATTTGTCTGCGTATGCAGGCTTGGTTTAGATGTGACAAACCGTCCACTGCCTGCTAAAGCAAAGGGGATAAGTAATTGATCCGCTAAGTGCTCGCCAACGGGCGCATTCGATTCAATGTAGTGTTTTGCTGCTTTTATTGCTTTTTTAGCAACCTTTTCTGCACTGGTTCCACGTTCACCAAAAGCGGTTATTACTTGTGTTATATTTTTACTCTTTATATAAAGACTTAAAATATTACCCGCGCCCGGCGAATTTGTTGCCTGAACAACCTTTAAATCTTTTTCTGGCCACAACATATTTTCTTGTACTAATTTGATCTCTCTAGCGCCGATAGAATGAGCTAAATTGACTGTCAAGGCGATAGCCTTAGTGCTAATCTCACCTTCTCTTTCTAAAATAGTTACTGGTTTTAATTTTTTCACTGGCGAAATAGTGATGTTCCATTTACCGCCTCCTGCAGGATAAAAACCATAAACGTCTAATTTGGATATAGCGGTTATGCCCATTTTTTTTAATATTGGAAAATAGCAATGATTTAAGAAGTCTAAACTCGGTGCCATTGGATTATGAGTGCCACCTTCTAATTGAATATTCGAAACGTCATTTGCTAGCATTAGTGCCGGTAATATCGTTTGTAAAACTAATACGGTACTACCGGCTGAACCAATTGAAAAATGGTAATTTCCTGCTTTTACTGTCCCGGGATAAAATGTGATTGTTTGTGAGCTTAATTGATCACCTTCAATACTACCGTTAGAAATTTCAACCGCTGCTTTAACACAAGTTAAATGTTGGCGTAACAAACCGGTTTTTTTTCTGTTTGCGCGAATGTTTATTATTGTTACGGGTTTACCCGTGCATAATGCTAATCCGATACTGGTGCGAAGAATTTGCCCGCCGCCTTCACCGTGTGAGCCGTCTATTATTATTGGTTTTATCGTATTCATAGTTTACCATCAACCCTTAACACAAACGACTTGCTTTAACGTATGTACAATTTCGACAAGGTCTTTTTGTGCATTCATCACTGCATCAATTGATTTATAAGCATTAGGAATTTCATCGATTACATCTTTGTCTTTACGGCACTCAACACCGATAGTTGCGTTTATATGATCTTCAACTGTAAATTGGCGTTTTGCTTGGGTGCGTGACATTACGCGTCCTGCGCCATGACTACAACTGCAAAAGCTTTCTTCATTTCCTAAACCACGAACAATGAAGGAGCGGGCACCCATGCTTCCGGGAATGATTCCCATATCACCTTTGCGCGCACGTACCGCACCTTTTCGAGTAAGCCAAACATCTTTGCCATAATGGTGCTCGCGAGCAACGTAGTTATGATGACAGTTAATGGCTTCTAAATTAGCATTAAACGGTTTATCAATGCTTGCTTGTAATGCTTGCAATGTATTAGCCATCATGATTTCACGATTGATCATGGCGAAGCGTTGTGCCCAATCGACAGCTGCCACGTAGTCATCAAAATGATCACTACCCTGAGGTAAATAGGCAAGATCGCGATCCGGTAATTGTATCATCCAACGTTCCATCTCTTTTTTAGCTAATTCGATAAAATAACTACCAATGCGGTTACCAACACCACGCGAACCACTATGCAGCATAACCCAAACATCATCCTTTTCATCCAAACACAGTTCAATGAAATGATTACCGGTTCCAAGTGTTCCAAGGTGGTTGATACTATTTGATTTTGCAATAGCAGTATGTTTATCGGTGATTATTTTAAAATCATCAGCTAAGGGTTGCCATGCCTGCATGACTGGATCGGGCAGGTTTCCCCATGCACCCCGATCTCGTTTGCCGCGATTTTTACTGCGCCCGTGTGGTACGGCTTTTTCGATTGCGCTTCTCAGAGCAAATAAATTATCGGGTAAATCCCGGGCGGTTAAGCTGGTTTTTGCGGCAATCATACCGCAACCGATATCAACTCCGACAGCGGCGGGAATAATGGCATGAGCAGAAGGAATCACGCTACCAATGGTTGCACCTTTTCCAAGGTGGACATCAGGCATTGCTGCAACCCACTTATGAATAAATGGCATTTGGGCAATATTACTTAATTGTATTTTACTTTTATCATCAAAGGGCACACCTTTAGTCCATGATTTAACGGGTACGCCATTGGTGACATTCAATACTTCAAAATTATTTTCGTTCATTTTCCTTACCTTAAAATAATAAGTGGTGACAAGGGATGATGTGACATTTTACGTGCTCTACCTGCTGAGCTACAATCTCCAAAAAAATAGTAGGGAGATTGCCGGGAATCGAACCCGGGACAGCGTCATTATAATGATGTAGTCACATCTGCATTCACCACAATTTTTAAAACCAAAAGGCGACAATAATGAATAAGAGGTAATACCTTGCGGTATTGTGGGGTTCGAACCCACTTGAGCGTTTATTTAAACTATCTCAATTCACCGATGTACTCTTATTCGCATTCGCCTACACTTTTATCGTCATAAGTGAATCACTATTAGACAAAAAATCATTATGACGTTTTTCGTGATAGGAAAGATGTAGTCATAATTGCATTCTAATAGTGATTCAATTTTGCTCGTCGTGATTCATTTTATATTACTATCTTTTCAATTTCATTTACCCAAAAACCCGCTTCAAATTCGCCATTCGCATATTTTGCGATAAGCTTAAATACCTGATCTGAAAATCCGCCGATGTTTAATACGTCTTTTTGATCATTAACTTGTGTATGTTGATAGGGCTGTATATCAATACACACTAGTTTTGCTTGTGGATTTCTACGTTTAAATATTTCCCATTCAATTAATGTCTGTGTTGCTCGTGGTTGCGTATTATCCACCCATGATTGATTATCGGAAATATAAATAATCATATCCGCTTTGGCATTTTGACGATTTAATTTTGCCAGTGGTAAACTGCAATTGGTTCCACCACCACCATAATGAGCCAATTTTTCGGCATTTGCCATCACCGTATCTCGTTGGCTAAAACGTACTTTATGCACACTGGTATCAAACGGCAATACCTCGGTATCCGGATTTTTTCGAACAAGTGCCGCGGTAAATAGTGCGGCAATATCAATGCAACGAACCGCACTGGTAGCGCCTTGTCGGTAACCAGTAATTGGCGATTGCATTGAACCGGAAACATCGGGTAACACAAACACTTTTCCTGCAATTTTAGCGACGTTTTCTAATGCCGTTTCCATCGCATCGTGTAACGCATCACGAACAATTTCCGGTACTGCTGCGTTACACATTAAGTACGCATTTAATAACTGATATGGAAAAGCATTTGCTTTTCGAATTAATTCAGCATTACGCAAGCGTTCTGCAATTCGTTGTTTCATACCGCCAATCTTAAAAACATTATGTCGAGCAAAGGTGTTTAAGTTCATGCGTGTCATTTGCCATCCAGCATTACATGCGATCGTTGTCCATGCCTGATCATTTAATTTTAATGCCGTTAGCATTTGAAACGGAACATTTGGAATTTCTTGTGTTTTACCTTTTTTGTAATCTTCAAATAATTGCAAGCTTGCTGGCAATAAATCAATTCGACAACGACGGTTAATCATGTATCCCAATAACGCTTCACGTTCCATGCAATTTGGTTTCGGATGCGTCATTTTGATCACATCCGACAACGATGGTGAATTACCCACGGCTGCATGAATTAACATGGAATCCGATTTTTCATTCAACCATTTTTGCACCTGACGCTTGGGTTTAGAACCGAGTGATTTTCTTCCAATAACACCTGAACGCATAATTTGCACAAAGTTGCGTAACATTTTGCCATTATCGATGACCTGCTTGAAGGTTTTTTCCATTAAACCGTCATTAACGAAATCATCACTATTGCTCGCTAATACCGCTGTTAATAAAGCCGGTACATCTTTCATATAACCACGTTGACGGGCATAGATAGCTGTTTTTGCAATAAACTGCGGTTCAATATGTTGCGTGATATCGAGTATGTTATTTAATTGCAACGTTGCATCGGAATAAAATGCGTTATTGAAACATCCGGTAACCGCGTATTGTGCTAATGCGTGTTTATTTGAAAGCGCATAGGCACCGCTACCTGCTTCGTTTAACGTATCGGTGTTAGCTGGCATTTTTCCAACAACCGATTTGAATAATGCTTTGTTTGCCATGATAATTTCCTTTTTCATTTATTAATGATGTAATAGCAATGCCTGTGCCAGTGTTTGTTTTTAGTCGAAAAATATTTTTAACTCATTGATTTTATTAAAATAATAAATCAATTTTTGAATTTAAAGCGAAATACGGTATCGTGTTAAATCGTTATAATCTATAATATTAGATAAATAGTTATAATTTTAGATATGTTATTGATATGAAGAAAACCGTGGTAATAGGATTATTAGGCATCAATTTGGATTCCGGTCCGAGAAGTGTCGCTCGATGGCAGAAGTGGCGTCCGAGCATTGATATTTGTCGACATGATGATTTCGTGATTGATCGATTTGAACTGTTACACCAAAAACGATACCGGCAACTAAACAAATCAATTATGGACGATATCGCCGCTATATCGCCTGAAACCACCGTTAACTCAAATTTAATCGAATTTAGAGACCCGTGGGATTTTGAGGAGGTGTATGCGGCATTGTATGAATTTGCTAAGTCATATCCTTTTAATACTGATAAAGAAAATTACTTTTTTCATATCACAACCGGAACACATGTTGCCCAAATATGTTTTTATTTGTTAACCGAGGCGAGGTATTTTCCAGGAAAATTATTGCAGACTTCGCCCCCAAAGCGACAAAAATCGGTGGATCTGGGTAGTTATTCGATTATCGATTTAGACTTATCAAAATACGACAGTATTGCAAATCGTTTTAAGAAAGAACATCAGGAAGGAACAACCTATTTAAAATCGGGTATTAAAACTAAAAACAAACGTTTTAATGCTTTAATTAGTCGAATCGAACAAGTCGCCATTAAATCAAAAGCACCAATATTATTAACGGGGCCAACGGGTGCAGGTAAATCCCATTTGGCCAAAAAAATATATGAACTCAAAAAAACTCGCAGCTTAATCGCAGGTAATTTTGTTGAAGTCAACTGCGCGACTATTCGCGGTGACAATGCCATGTCAACGTTGTTTGGACATAAAAAAGGCTCTTTTACTGGCGCATTAAAAGATAGAGATGGGCTGCTTCGTAGTGCGGATAAAGGTATATTGTTTCTGGATGAGATAGGTGAATTAGGTCTTGATGAGCAAGCGATGTTGTTACGAGCAGTAGAGGAAAAACAATTTTTACCGGTAGGCGCAGATACTGAAACATCAAGCTCGTTCCAGTTAATTGCTGGTACCAATAGACAATTATCAAAGCGAATTATAACCGGTGAATTTAGAGAAGATTTATTTGCAAGGATTAATCTTTGGACATTTGAACTACCGGGTTTAACTGAACGCAAGGAAGATATTGAACCCAATTTGGATTACGAGCTTGAAAAGTTATCAGAACAGGAAGGTATATTATTGAGCTTTAATCGGGAAGCTCGAAAAACCTTTTTAAGTTTTGCTACAGCAGCAAATGCCAAATGGACAGCTAATTTTCGTGATCTCAATGCCAGTGTGGTTCGGATGGCTACTTTAGCTAATGGTAAACGTATTAATATCACAAATGTTGAAGAAGAAATTGAACGACTTAATAACGCGTGGATTAATTTGCAATATATTGATAATAATCATGAGGTATTGGCCAGTGTACTTAGTCTCGACGAAATATCGGCTATTGATGCCTTTGATCAACCACAGCTTTCAAATGTTATCACGGTTTGTCGAGATTCAAATTCACTCTCTGATGCCGGTAGAAAATTATTTTCAGTGACTAGAGCAAAACGCAAGAAAACCAATGATTCTGATCGGTTAAAAAAATATTTAGCCAAATATAATTTGCAGTGGAAAGATTTAGTTCAATAAAATGGTTTTTGATAATTATCTTGGGTTATACTAATTTAAAACCCTATTATATTAAAAGTGACTGGTTTCAATGGACTTATTTTCTCAAGCAGGGGCTGAACCTTTAAATTTGTTACCCAAAGAAGGCATCGTAAATTATTATGGTGTCTTAATGTCTGCCGCTCAAGCGCGTGATTATCAACACAATTTGTTAGACACGATTAAATGGCAAAATGACGAGGCGGTTATTTTTGGCAAACGGATAGTGACAAAACGTAAAGTTGCTTGGTATGGTGAAAAACCGTTTAAGTATACTTATTCAAGTATTACAAAAACGGCATTACTCTGGACAACCGAGTTATTAGCACTCAAAAAGTTAGTCGAGCATAAAACCGGAGAAACGTTTAATTCCTGTTTGCTTAATTTATACCATGATGGCAGTGAGGGGATGGCGTGGCATAGTGATGCTGAAAAAGATTTAAAAAAGAACGGTGCTATTGCTTCATTGAGTTTTGGTGCAGAACGAAAGTTTTGTTTTAAACATAAAAAAACCAAGGAAAAAATTTCATTGGTTTTGCAACACGGTAGTCTGTTGGTGATGAAGGGCACAACGCAGGATTATTGGTTACACCGCTTACCACCCACTAAAACGATTAATCTACCTCGAGTTAATTTAACATTTCGAACCATCATTAATGATATGACATAATATATGTTTGTATGGTGACAACGCTATTAAATAATAAATTGCCGAAAATTGAAATTTTTTTGAAATATATTGCTTCAAAGGAGGGGCAGGATGTAGTGAGGAAGGTCGGTTTTATATCACAGAATTTGCAAGCGCTGGATATACGTGCGAGTAATCGTTATCCAAAAGAATACCGACAATTTGTTAAACGGGCTCGTCGTTTATCAGTTAATTTTCGGTTTCATAAAACAACTTTGCAGCCAGATAGTCGGGCAACAAAAGATTTAGAACGGGTAGCGAGTTACATTAAAAAGAATAATATCAAAAAAGTGATGTTGTTTGGCTTTTCTGAAGATGCTCGTATTCCGATTTATAACATTTCCTTATCGGAATCGCGAGCTGATTTTATTGAATATGAATTGCATAAACTTGGCGTGGTAGTAAATCATATAAGGGGTTACGGTGCGATCGATTCTGTTGCGGAAAATACGGCCAAAAGCAGAAACCGTCGGGTTGAAGTTTGGGTGCGTTGAGGTGTTTAGTTAATTATTTTCAAAAAAGTAGATTTTTCTGCTAAATACGATTTAAATTCTTTTGCTGTTAGTGGTTTGTTAAAATAATATCCTTGGCCTATATCACATTGTTTGGTGCGTAACATTGATAGTTGTTCAATCGTTTCGATACCTTCGGCAATAACTTTTTTATTGAGGGTGTGGGCTAAGGCAATAATGGATGCAGATATTGCAATGGCATCTTCGTCGTTGGGAATGCCTTCCATAAACGAACGATCAATTTTTAGCGAGTCTACCGGAAGTCGTTTTAAATAACTCAGGGATGAATAACCTGTACCAAAATCGTCAATTGATAGCGTGATTCCCATGGCATTTAGCTCGTTTAAAATTGTAATGGTATCGATTCTATCTTCCATTAATAAACTTTCGGTAATTTCGATTTCAAGATTTTTAGCTGACATGTCGGTTTCAACTAAAATTTTAGTGACCATGGGTATAAAGTCTTTTTGTATAAACTGTCGGCTAGAAACGTTAACGGCAATTCGATTAAGCTGTATATTGTTATTTTTCCAATGGGCAAACTGTGAGCAGGCAGTGCGCAAAACCCATTCTCCAATGGGTTCAATTAAGCCATTGTCTTCAGCTATTGGAATAAATATTTCGGGTGATACAAAACCGCGCTCAGGATGATTCCAACGTATTAGTGCTTCTGCACCAATTACTTTTCCTGTAGATAAATCAATCTGTGGTTGGTAGCGTAATGACAGTTCATTTCGTTCTATTGCAAATTGCAAGTCGCGTTCAATATTGGTTCGTTCTAAATCTTCGGTATTCATTTTTTCTTCAAAAAATTGATGTCGGCCACGTCCCTGTTCTTTTGCTCGATACATTGCAGCATCGGCATTTCGTAGTAATTCATCAACAGTTTTACCATCATCAGGATAAATAGAAATACCAATACTGGAATTAATAAATACTTCATGACTATTAATTGTTAATGGTTCGGCTAATTTTTTTATAACATTTTCAGCAATAATACTGGCTTCTTTAGGTTCTTTTACGTTGGAGATAACTAAGGTGAATTCATCGCCACCTAATCGTGCCACGGTATCAGTATCACGAACACAGTGATTTAATCTATCGGCGGTATGCTGTAATAATTTATCACCAATGGAGTGTCCAAGGGTATCATTGACTTGTTTGAACCGGTCGAGATCGATAAATAGCAATGCAACTTTATGCTCTTCTTGATTGGCGTGAATTATTTCCTGGCTTAATCGGTCTGCAAATAACTCTCTATTAGGTAGTTTTGTTAAAGTGTCAAAATGTGCTTGTTGATATAATTTAATATCTCGTTTGGTTGTTGCTAATGCTACTGCTAATCTGTCGGCAATATCTCGAACTTGTTTTAAATCTTCATCGCTTAATTCAACTTGTTTCTGAAAACCAAGGTTAATGACAGCTGTTATTTTATTCTCTAAAACAATTGGAAATACACAGGCGTAATCAGTATTACGATCTGATAAATGTTTAAGATATTTTGTTTTGTCGGTTTTAATATTAATGTATTTATGATTTTTGTTAGATAATAATAAATTAAAGTTGTTTTTCGTGAAATTTGATCGTTCAATTTCTGGTGATGTATCTTGAGTTTTTTCGGTATTGTATAAATAACTTTGTGCAATGTCGTTATTGTTTGAGTCGATTATGGTTATACTGACTAAATCCGTTGTTACGATTGAATGTAAGCGTTGTAATATCGTTGATATAACGTGCTCAAGATTTGGGTTGGTTAGAATAAGATGATCAATATTTGATAAAGTTGTTAGTGCATTAAACTGTTTACTTAGTTTTGTAGTCATGGTGTTAAATGAATTTGCTAGCTCTTGAAATTCATCATCACTTCCCACTTCTACTTTTTTACTAAAATCGTTATTTGAAACACTGCGTATACCGGATATAAGTTTTTCAAGTGGCACTAAGCTGCGTCGAATTTGAGAGACGCTGAGTAACACGGTAAATAATAGCGACAAAAATATTATGGCTGGAAATATATTGGTAAAGGTTTTAATTGGTAATAAAGCTTGGTATTCCGCTTGGCTTGATATGATAGTCCAATTTTGTGAATTAAATAAAGATTTTAAATACAGACTCCAAGAAGCAGCAAGATAGTTATCACCATTATGTTGCCATTCAAAATGAGATGCTATATGTTTGGTTTTAGCTGATTTAATCGAGCTTAGCATTGACGTTGTTTTTTTGTCTGAACAAAATAAAACATCTTGAACATTATTTAATACACATATATTCGTGGAATACGGTAGTGCGTCATTATTGCCCCACAGATAATTTGGGTTTACTTCGGCAATAACACCAACGCCATTGAGTTGTAATTTACTTAGTTTAAGTGAAACAAATAACGACGAGCGATTATCTTCGTTGTGTTTAAAATAAAATTGCGTGCCACTTCTGGAATTTGTTGTTTTTTGGGCTTCTGGAATTATGATTTTATCACCAAACAACATTTGTATTTTGCCTTTACTATTAATATAGGCAAGCTTGTTTAATTCATTATTGAAGTGTTTTCGATAAAAATCAGATTTTACGTGGCTAGATTGTAAGCTGACTGAAATATTTTTTAGTTTATTTTCTATGAATAAAATTCTATCCATTAAACCAACACCGTAATACTTACTCGATTGACGTAGTTGAGTTTGGGCATTTTTTACCAGTAAGTCGCTAACGTAGGTGAATGATAAAATAGCGATCGCTAGAATGGGAATTAAAGCCGATAATAAAAATTGGCTAGTAACACGGCGGGCAACTTTACTACTTAGAAAGTTAAAATTAGTACCAAAGTTTAATTCGCACTTCTCAATTTGCTTTTTAATACGTTTTAGAAATTGCTTAAAAATTAATTTTAATTTATTTTTCAAACTGGCTAGACCTTATTAACGGGGTAAAATTTTAAAATCAGGAATAACGAATAACTTAATAAATGGGCAGGTATATTAAGTTGTTATATCGGGGTAATTTAAACTGTTCATTCAGTATTGTTACTCAATTGCTTAGTGAGTTATGTTTGATGAACTACCGTATGCTACTAATGTAGCGGAGCCACCTTGCTACAAAATAGCTAGACTTTACTCTATGCTTGTTGAGTTTCCCAACCATGAAGCGTTCTATGATGGACTGGCCTGAAATAGAATTTGCAGTTTGCTTGTTACTAAAGACTGCACTTGGAGCAGTTGGGGATGCCTACTCAATGTGCAGTACGATAGACTATTTTTTGGGCAGGGACAAATTAGATAACGATAATACCGATATAAATTAGTAACTTAGTGGGAATTCGATATTTTCGATATCGCGAGTTGGTTTAGCTGGATAGTGTTGATTTGATACTTTTACTGACATTTCCCATATCAGCACGACCGCTGAGTTTGGGTTTGAGCTGAGCCATCACTTTGCCCATGTCTTTCATGCTGCTGGCACCGCTATCGGCAATAGCTTGCTCGATTAGGCTTAATATTTCAGCTTCGCTTAATTGCTCGGGCATGTAGGTTTGGATGATAGCCAGTTCAAAAACCTCAATTTCTTTAAGATCATCTCGACCTGCAGCTTCAAATTGACTGATGGAGTCTTTACGTTGCTTGATCATTTTTTCAAGCACAGCAATAACTTGAGCATCATCATTGAGCTCAATGCGTTGATCAACTTCAATTTGCTTTATTGCAGCGGTGATAAGCCGCAAAACAGCGAGTCTCGGTTTATCTTTAGCACGCATGGCGTGCTTCACGTCATCAGTAATTTGTAGTTTTAAGCTCACGTTGCTTTAATATCGAGTTAGTTTGGCTAAAGTGTGAGGAACTGTACTTAATACATACGCTTACGGTGGATACGTTCGCGATTAACCTTCTTCTGGTGACGCTTAACAGCAGCTGCCATTTTACGTTTACGAACTGCAGTCGGTTTTTCATAAAATTCACGGCGACGTGATTCTGATAAAACGCCGGCTTTTTCGCAAGCACGTTTGAAACGACGTAAAGCTACGTCAAAGGGTTCATTTTCTCTTACTCGTACATCAGGCATCTTGTGGTCAGTCCTCGACTGTTAAACGATTCAAATTATTGGAACGCGCAATTTTACTGCTGGGCATCGGTAATTGCAAAGGATCGTTAAGGTTTTATGCTAAATAATGCAAATAAAAGTCAAAAATATCCCTTTTGGTGTAGTAGTCGTGCCTATTTGGGTAATTATTGTCATATTGCAGGTAAACTATTTTGTTCGACTGGCTGTATCTCTTGCGATTATATCGGTACAGTTGCGTGAAATAATAGCCATAATGTGATTAAAAATAACCAATGATAGTTTTAGGATTAGAAACTTCGTGTGATGAAACTGGCGCAGCAATTTATGATAGCGAGCGTGGTTTATTATCGCATGCGCTTCACAGTCAAATCGATATTCATGCTGAGTTTGGTGGTGTGGTGCCCGAGCTTGCCTCGCGGGATCATATCCGCAAATGCATTCCGATGATCGAGTCGGTGTTACAGCAGGCAAAGCTAACCAAGCGCAACATTGATGCAATTGCATACACCGGTGGACCGGGTTTACAAGGGGCATTATTGGTGGGGGCGGCAGTCGCCCGAAGTTTGGCTTTTGGGCTGAATATTCCGGCTCTTGCCGTACATCATATGGAAGGGCATTTATTAGCACCGATGCTGGAAGAACCTGCGCCTGAGTTTCCGTTTTTAGCGCTACTGGTTTCGGGTGGTCATACACAATTGGTTCAGGTTGAAAGTGTCGGGCATTATAACTTGCTCGGTGAATCTCTGGATGATGCGGTGGGCGAGGCTTTCGATAAAACAGCAAAACTACTGGATTTACCCTATCCGGGAGGGCCTGAATTAGCGCGTCTCGCCGAACAAGGTCAAGTCGGGCGGTTTAAATTTCCTCGACCGATGACAGACCGTCCCGGTCTTGATTTTAGTTTTAGCGGTTTAAAAACCTTTGCCATGAACACCATCAGTAAAGAATGTCAGGCCATTACCGATAACCAACAAAAGCAGCAGTGCCGTGCTGATATCGCCCGTGCTTTTGAAGAAGCAGTCGTTGCTACAATGGTGATTAAATGCCGTCGTGCATTAGAGCAAACCAATTTACAGCGTCTAGTGGTTGCCGGCGGAGTGAGTGCCAACCAACGTTTACGACAACATTTAACGGAGTTGATGTTGTCACGCTCAGGCACAGCCTATTATCCTAGACCGTTATTTTGCACCGATAATGGTGCGATGATTGCGTATGCGGGCTGCTTGCGTTTAATGGCCGGTGAACAACAGGATCTTGGTTTTTCAACCAGAGCACGCTGGCCGATGACCGAATTGACTTCGATAAACGCAGTTGAACTGAAATAAATAACGCAGGAAATGTAATTTTTTATTACATTTCGGGTGGCTATCTATTACCCTTAATAGCTTATGTAAAAATCTATTCTACTGTCAGATTGGGATAACGGACAATTTTTATCAATGGGATGATGGAATGATTCTAATACAATCATAATAATTTATATCATTATCATAAATGGGGGAGTGAGTAACATGTCAGAAGGAAATCAGTATCAAGCACCAAGCAGTAATGTTGAACAAGCATCAAGCACCGAATACGGCACCGTTAATTGGTTATCAGCCAGTGGTCGTCTCGGACGAATTCGATATATCGCTTATAGTTTTGGCCTATCATTTGCGGCGATGATCGTCATCGGGATTGCCATGGCAATGTTTGGTGCGGGTATGTCGATGTTTGCCGGTGGTGGAGAAACCGCTAATGCCGGAATGGGGATTGGGGCGATAGTTTTTATGCTGGTTATTGGTGTATTGTACCTAGCCGTTATCGTGGTATCAATTATGTTGGTTATCCAACGGGTGCACGACTTTAATGCTAGTGGTTGGCTGTGTTTGTTGTATTTTGTACCACTGGTTAATTTAATTTTCTTTTTGTTGTTATTATTTCTTCCTGGAACCGATGGTGAGAATCAATATGGTTTAAAAACACCACCAAATGGTGGCGCAACGATTGTTGTTATCATCATTGCATTATTAATTCCGGTGATGGGAATATTAGCGGCAATATCAATACCGGCTTATCAAGGTTATATCGATGCTGCAAGACAAGCGCAAATGGAACAATCGCGTTAATACTATCATTACAAGGAGTCAGCAATGTCTGAACAAAATCCATACCAACCTCCTGCAACTGAAATTGGAAGTGGTGAGGCACCCAGATCAAACGGGCCGGAATTAGCAAGCCCGTGGATACGATTGCTAGCGGCGATTATCGATATGTTAATTTTACTGATATTTATTATTCCACTGCAATTTTCAATGGGTATTTATGATGGCTTTCCAGAAAAAATGGTTGAGCCTGATATTCAAACAACGTTGTTAATGGCTGGTATTGCAATTTTATTTTATGTTGTTGTTAATGCGTATACCTTACATCGTAATGCACAAACAATTGGTAAATTAATTTGCAAAATAAAAATTGTTCAAATGGATTTTTCTAACGCAACTTTTTCACGAATAATTTTTAGGCGCTATCTTCCTATAACGTTTGTATCGCAAATTCCAATTGGTGGTGCGATTGTTGCTTTAGTTGATGTGTTAATGATATTTCGCAAAACACGGCAATGTCTGCATGATAATATCGCTGGAACTGTCGTCATTAAGGCATAAAAGCATTATTTAATGTTAGATACTAGACGCGCTATCGAGACACCTGAAGGTGTTGAAATTCAATTACGTGTAGCAGGGCCCTTTGTTCGGGGGCTTGCTGCATTTTTGGATATTATTGTGATGCTGCTGGTGGCATCGGTGCTGGCTCAATTTTTAGTTTTTTTTGGAAAAATTGGCAATGCGCTGTTAACACTGGTGATGTTTTTTTTCTATTGGTTTTATCCGGTGGTTAGCGAAATGTTCATGGGGGGGGCCACCATCGGTAAAAAAGCACTGAATATAAAAGTATTACACGATGATGGCACCGAAGTATCGTGGCAGGCATCAATCATTCGTAACATTCTGCGGTATGTTGATTTCTTACCGTTTGGTTATTGTTTTGGTTTTCTCTGTATTATCTTTAACGCGGATTTTAAACGTCTCGGTGATTTTACTGCTGGCACGCTGGTAGTATATACCGATAAAGAAATTAAAAACGATGATATTCCGGTTATTAGTCCATTGATGCCTCGTTGGCATTTAAAAACCGATGAGCAATTAGCTATTTTGGGTTTTGCCGAACGACTAAAAATGTTATCACCGCAACGTCAAAATGAATTAAGTGAAATACTAAGCGAACTCACCGGCAAGCAGGGCGAAGCCGGAACCACCGAAGTTGTTCAATACGCAAATTGGATAGTGGGCAGACGATGAAACAAGACGACTTTATAAAAAAATACCAAACTCAATGGCAAGATTTTTCTAATTGGTTAGAATTAAAAAATTTAACCGCACGGCAACGAAAAAAATCGACATTAAGCGGTGTTGATACCTTTGATGCTGCAACTAAATTAATGCCGCATCGTTACCGTCAAATCTGTCACCATCTGTCTTTGTCACAATCGCGACACTATAGCCCTAAATTAGTCGCGCAATTAAATCAGTTAGTATTACAAGGGCATCAGTATTTATATAAATCCAATTATCGCAGTTCGAAATTTTTAAAATTTTTATTTGTCGATTTTCCGGTGTTACTGCGTCAAGAGGCAAAACTATTTTGGATTTCATCCTTTTTATTTTATGTGCCACTGTTCGCGATAGTTTTTCTTATCAATAATAACCCGGAATTAATTTATAGCATCTTATCGCCAGAGCAAGTAGCGAATATAGAATACATGTACAACCCCAATGCCGAGCATATTGGTCGCGGTCGAGAAGTTGATGGCGATTTTGAAATGTTTGGTTTTTATATTTTTAATAATATTTCAATTAGCTTTCAAGTATTTGCAACTGGAGTGTTATTTTGTATTGGTAGTTTATTTTTTTTAATATTTAATGGTCTCTATATTGGAGCCGTTGCCGGTCATCTTATTTACATCGATTATAATGTCACCTTTCTATCATTTGTCGCAGGGCATAGCGCATTAGAACTAACCGCCATCGTTATTTCCGGGGTTGCCGGCATGCGCCTTGGCTTGGCCTTAATTAAACCCGGACGCTACACCCGGGTGGTGGCATTAAAAAATGCCGGCACACTAAGTTTAAAACTAATGTATGGCGTGTTTTTAATGTTATTAGCCGCCGCTTTTGTTGAAGCGTTTTGGTCATCTAAAAGCATGATCGAACCACAAATAAAATATACCGTTGGCATCGTGATGTGGCTGTTATTAATAGCCTATTTCTTGTTGCTGGGGCGTGGTTATCAAGATTCATGAGAATTGAAGATATCACAACCGAAGTTAGGCCACGCACCGCATGGGAATCCATCGATCTCGGTTTACGCATGGTGCAAACTTGGTTTAAGCCGATTATCTTATCGTGGTTAATGATAGTGTTGCCTATTTGCAGCATCATCTATATTTTATTATACCAACATCCGGTGTTATCGATTTTTGTTATGTGGTGGTTAAAGCCAATTTTTGATCGAATACCATTATTCATAGTCAGCCACAGTGTGTTTGGTGATATTCCTACGTTAACAGAAATACGCAAAGCCTTACCCGGTTTATTAAAGCCGCACCTGATTAAATCATTAATTTGGTATCGTCTGGATCCGGTTCGTTCTTTTAATTTACCCGTGTGGCAGTTAGAAGGTCTAAAATCCACACAGCGTGCAAAACGTGCCCGAGTCTTACAAAAAGGCGTGTATGGCACGGCTTTGGCGTTGAGTTATTTTAGTTTATTTTTGCAGTTTATTATTTGGAGCGCATGTTATGCCTTGTTAGCGTTATTATTGCCAACGACTGTTTCAATAAATGAAATTTCAGTGTTTAGTTTTAACGGTGAATCAATATTACCCGGTTTGGTGCTTAATATTTTCGCATTTATATCATTGAGTATTATCGAGCCGTTTTACGTTGCCGGTGGTTTTGCATTGTATTTAAATCGACGCACGCATCTTGAGGCATGGGATATCGAATTAAAGTTTCGAAGTCTTGTTAAAAGAATGAGTTCGTCACGCACAGCAGGATCAAAGGTTGCCAGCATATTTTTTATGATATTTGTTGTTAGTGCCAGCTATATCACGTTGGTGCCAGAGTCTCAGGCAAAAACAGCCAATGTAAAATATTTAGAAATGCCAAACAAACAGGCAAAAGAAATAATACAAAAAGTTATTGATTTAGATGAATTTAATAAAAAAACAAAAACAAATTCCTGGCAAGTAAAAGAACAATATAAAGATTTTTTTAAGTTTAAAAATAACGAAAAAAAGGATAACGATATTGCCGGAATGTATTTTTTAGGAATGTTGGTTAGTGAGTTATTAGGAACTATTTTATATTTTGTATTGGGTGCGGTAGTGATAGTGATAGTGTTATTTTTGGGGGTTATGTTGTTTAAATATCTACCCAAAAACTTGTTGCCTTCTTTCGCAAAAAAAACCAAGGCAGATACAATTAAAAATATATTTGGTTTGGATTTAGATCCAGAAACCTTACCTGATGATATTGGTGCAACAGCCTGGGCATTGTGGCAAAATGAAAAATACACCGCAAGTTTGAGTTTATTATACCGTGGTTCATTATCTAAACTGGTTAACCGTGAGGGGATAAAACTACCTGCTAGTGCAACAGAAGGAGATTGCATTAAAATATTAAGACAAAGCCATATAAAACAAAATAAAATTTTAATACAGTATTTTGAGTCACTAACATTAATTTGGCAACGTGCAGCATACGCCCACCGTCTGCCCGACATGTCTGACGCTAAAAACTTATGCGAAACATGGTCTCGTGTTTTTCATGCCGAGCAACTGCACGATGAATCCTAAATTAAAAATAGCGCTAAGTCTTGCTTTGGTTATTACTATCAGTGCTTTGATGGGGCTATTTTTCACTGTCTTTGAAAAAGTTGCATCAGAACGTAATTTGGATTTGCAAGGCGAAGCAAAGTTTAATCCCTTGGTTATTGCGCAGCGTTTTTTAGAAAACAGCGGCATTAAATCGGAAAGCGTGGTTAGTATGATTAAGCTGAAAGAAATGCCCGGGAAAAAAGATATCTTATTTTTAGCTACACGGCGTTTTGATATTGGTCCAGCTAAACGCGATGAAATTCTTAATTGGGTATCAAACGGGGGGCATTTAATTATTGTCGCATGGCCTCCGGCTGATTCAA
>VAPM010018901.1_pt1 | contig 21219 bp, 16 predicted proteins | sample 3395091 | NCBI WGS metagenome assembly VAPM01 (sample SAMN08290445, study PRJNA428436) | hydrothermal vent metagenome | isolation source: Deep-sea hydrothermal vent chimney 3 | place: Pacific Ocean: Juan De Fuca Ridge
AAATAGTAAAGTGTGAATTTGTTTTAGAATGAAAACTCCTTCCCCGAAAAGGGAAGAGCCTGTGCTGTCCCGACGGTTCGGGAGTTTCAGTATGTCTTTAACGAAGTTAAAGACGGAAGGGTTTCATATACCTCATTAACTTAATAACATTGGAGGCAAGCCATCGGGGAATTTATAGATTAAAACTAAATTATTTCTTTAATTTTTGAGTGTGATAATTCACCAAACCATCTATAGGCCTTTTAATAAAATTACCAACTTTAAAACCCATTTCTGTCGCAACTTCGTATATTTCATCTTGGGAAAGAAATGCTATTGAGCCTGCAAAGTGTACAGGTACTTCATGTAATTTATCTTTAAACTGATAAATCATGTTCCTAGTAAAACGTTTAAACCCCAACTTAATCATATCTCTAATATATTGTTCTTCTTTATTTAAAAACATGAATTCTGCAAAAGAGGCTAAATAAGCATTCGGATTTGATTGTTTATACAAGTTGTATTTTATAAAATCTGGATCTAAATTATATTTTTCATTAAACGAAACCTTTAAATTTTCAGGCATATGATTAAAATAGTAATCTCTGATTAGTTGTTTACCAAAATAATTACCACTGGCATGATCCATTAAAATATAACCTAAAGATTTTATTTTCTGATGTATTTTCTCACCATCAAAAAAAGTACAATTAGATCCGGTTCCCATAATACATACTACAGCAGGTTCATTATTATTTACTGTTGAATAAACTGCTGCCAATGTATCTTCAGCTACTTCAACTTTAGCATTAATAAAATATGATTTTAATACTTGCTTTAATGCTAGTTTAGGTCCATCAGTACCACAACCGGCTCCATAAAAGAATATTTTTCTAACATCATTTTTATGCATTCTCAACACATCACTTTCTTGAATTCTACCCAAAAGTTCATTTGGAGTTAGCAATGCAGGATTCAATCCCTTAGTTCTTATTTTTTCAAATAACTTAATTCCGTTTTCATCAACTGCAATCCAATCGCATTTGGTAGAACCACTATCTGTAATAAATATCATACTTTCTATTTGAAGAGTGTAAAGTTATAAAATGATATATAAAAAATGCTTATTTAATATTTTTAAAAATAACTTTATTTTAACAATATATTGTCCTTTCAAATTTAAAAAACGGACTGTATTTTGTAAATATCACTACTTCAAAAGGGTTTAGTGAAACAAAAAAGTTAGTCATAAAATAAATTATCTTTTATACTCTATATCAAAGCCTTAAGTTTTACTTAAGGCTTTTTTATTTTAACATATTCAAAATAAACTTTAACACTACTATAACAATCTCCTTATTATATCATAATTAACTTAGTATCGATAAATAAACCAAGCGTCATTCCATATTATTTCTAATTTATTAATATAAACCAAGCTATTATGAAACACTTTAGTACAAAAAACATCGTGACAACTATTGCATTTGTGGCTATTTTATTATCAAGCACATCAATAAATGCACAGTTAAATACACCTCGTGGAAGTCAAAAAGCCACAGTAAAACAAACTGTTGGTATTACAAATATTGCAATAACTTATTCCAGACCCAGTGTAAAAGATCGTGAAGTATGGGGAAAATTAGTGCCTTATGGTATGAATAATCTAGGTTTTGGTACTGCCAAAGAATCTCCTTGGCGAGCAGGTGCCAATGAAAATACTATTATTAAATTTTCTAGTGATGTAACCGTTGAGGGACAGCCCATAAAATCTGGTAAATATGGTTTACATATGATTGTAAAAGAAAATGGTGATGCTGATGTTATATTTTCCAGTAATTATTCAGCTTGGGGAAGTTTCTTTTACAACCCAGATGAAGATGTTTTAAAAGTTACTGTTAAAACTAAAGAAGTGCCTCATAAAGAATTACTCACTTTTGAATTTATTGATGTGCAACCAACTTCAACGACTGCTGCTTTAATTTGGGAGAAAAAAGAAATTCCATTTAAAATTGAAGCTGCCGTTACTGATATAGTATTAGCAGGTATTAGAGATAAAATGCAAGGTCAAGCTGGATTTAATAGATTAAATTGGGAACAGGCAGCAAATTTTTCTTTAAATAATGGTGGTGATCTAAATGAAGCTATGCAATGGATAGATGCTGCAAGAAATGGACAGTTTTTTAGCCAAAAAACATTCGCTAATGCTCAAATAAAATCAGCAATTTTAAACAAAATGGGGAAACAAGAAGAAGGTTTAAAACTAATGGATGAATCATTAGCTGATGGTAATATTCTTCAAGTTCATGGCTATGGTCGTCAATTAATTACACTAGGTTTAAAAGATAAAGCCATGGAGGTATTTAAATGGAATGCCACACATCATAAAAATACTTGGCCAGTAAATTACGGTTTAGGAAGAGCCCATTCAGCAAAAGGAAATTATAAAACTGCTCTCAAATACATGAATAAAGCAATGTCATTAGCACCGGCACAAGCTAATAAAGATAGAGTTCAAGCTAATATTGATAAGCTCAAAAAAGGGGAAGATATTAATTAAGAATATTCTCTAAAATAACAATGATATTTTGGGCGTAGTTGAGAAGTTTAATTTTCTACAAAACATTTCGATTACGCTCAATATGACACTTGATTCTCAATCTTTTTTCTAACTAATATTAGCCCAAATGGCTCTGTTTCTGGTAATTTCCTGATAGGTCTTATTGATATTTATATTATCAATACTTGTTAAATTAGGGTCATTATTTAATACTTCAATTGCTATTTCACGGGCACGTTTTAGAATAGCTGCATCTTTAACAATATCAGCTATACGTAAGTTTAAAACACCGCTTTGTTGTGTACCCATCAAATCTCCCGGACCACGTAATTTAAGATCTACCTCAGCAATTTCAAAACCATCATTGGTTTTTACCATTGTCTCCAGTCGAGTTTTAGCATCATTAGTCAATTTAAAACTCGTCATTAAAATACAGTAACTTTGTTCAGCACCACGCCCTACTCTACCACGTAATTGGTGTAATTGTGATAATCCAAATCGTTCAGCACTTTCAATAACCATAACACTGGCATTCGGTATATTAACGCCAACTTCAATAACAGTCGTCGCCACCATAATTTGTGTTTCTTTATTAAGAAATCTATTCATTTCAAACTCCTTATCTGCAGCTTTCATTTTACCATGTACAATACTAATTTGATAATTAGGTTTAGGAAATTCTCTGGTAATACTTTCATAACCATCCATCAGGTCTTTAAAATCAAGCTTTTGCGATTCTTGAATTAACGGATATACTACATATACTTGTCTGCCTTTAGCAATTTCTTCTTTCATAAATTTAAAAACACTCAATCGATTGCTATCATATCGATGTGCAGTAGCTATTTGTTTACGTCCGGGTGGCAACTCATCTATAATCGAAATATCTAGATCGCCATAAACACTCATTGCCAAAGTACGCGGTATAGGCGTTGCTGTCATAACTAAAATATGTGGCGGGAATTCGTTTTTTAACCACATTTTTGCCCGTTGAGCCACTCCAAATCGATGTTGTTCATCAATAATGGTCAATCCTAAATTTTTAAATTTCACCTTATCTTCTAGCAAGGCATGAGTACCGATTAAGATATGTAAAGAACCATCTTCTAAGCTCTCATGTATCTCTTTACGTTTTTTTGTTTTAGCAGAACCTGTCAATAAGTTTATATTAATCTCAAGTCCATTTAACAATGTCGAAATTGCATTATAATGTTGCGTTGCCAAAATTTCTGTTGGCGCTATCAATGCTGCTTGGAATCCATTATCTAAGGCTATTAGTATGGTTAGTAATGCAACGATTGTTTTACCGGAACCTACGTCACCTTGTAATAATCTATTCATTTGCGCACCGGTAGCCATATCTTTACGAATCTCTTTCAATACTTTTTTCTGTGCATTGGTTAAATCGAACGGTAAATTATTTTTGTAGAAATCATTAAAATAATCACCCACTTTTTCAAAAATATATCCTTTAATTTTTGACTTATGGATCAGTTTTTTTCGAATAAGCTGTAGTTGAATAAAAAAGAGTTCTTCAAATTTTAATCGTTGTTGCGCCTTTGTCAACAATTGTTGATTCTTTGGAAAATGAATGTTGAATAAGGCTTCACTTTTAGAAATTAGATGTAACTTATTAATGATGTCTTTTGAAAGTGTTTCTTCAAATGTATTATTTGCCTGAACAAACAAATTTTGCATCATTTTAGCAATGACTCTATTGGTAACACCTTTATTAGTGAGGCTTTCGGTTGATGGATAAACAGGCTGCATAGCAGTTTGTAAACTCTTTTTATAATCAACAACTAATTCTAATTCAGGATGTGGCATATTAAATGCTCCGTTAAACCAATTTACCCTACCAAAAGCTACATAGGGTGTATTTACTTTTAACGATTCTTTGATCCTTTTTGCACCTCTAAACCACACTAATTCCATGGTTCCTGTTTCATCAATAAAAGTAGCTACCAATCTACTCCCACGTTTCTGTGATACCGTTTTAAGTTGGGTTATTTTGCCTATTATCTGGACTTCAGAACTATTCTGTTGTAATTGATTGATCTTAAAAAATTGGGTTCTGTCTATATATCTATTTGGAAAAAAATTAGCTAGATCTGCCTGTGTTCTTATTCCTAATTCTTTACGTAACAGATCAGCCCGTGCCGGACCAACACCTTTTAAATATTCAATGGGAGTATGTAAATCTGTACTTGACAAGTTTATATTTTCTACCTTATAATTCTTTTATGCAAATTTTACATTTCATTTCTTTACAAAAGTACAATTATTATCTACTTTTATTAATATTCGTTTCTAGTGTCATGTCAAGGCTAAACCTACAGGTAATCCGGGGTATTTTTTGTGCCATCTCTGTGTTAAAAAATATTTGCGTAGCTACGGCTATGTAAAGATTTTTTGCCTTGATCTGACCCAAAATCTATTGCCGCCTTACCTGCCATTTAACCTTGACACGACACTAGCAGTTAACACATATTGCATCTGTAAGTGAGGCTATAAGCTCATTGGAGTTTTTAAAAATAATAGTAACTTGCAAGTATAATAGATATATAGTTAATATTAACTATATTCCTATGTTGCCATTCATTGCGGAACACACTCAAAAATGAAAAATAGAAACTTAAATTATTAAATATGGAAAAAGAACAACCAAAAAAAAGCAAACGAAATTTCTATCTTGGCATTTTAGCTGGTTTTATTATATATGCTATAATTAAGGAATTAATATGGCCAATGATTTCTGGTTAATAACTCAAACGAATTGACCAACGACAACGAAAAGAATGAATAAAGAAATGGATTTTGAACAATGTAAAAAGTGTGGAGCAGAATTGACTGATGACTTTTGCTCTAAATGTGGAAATCCCAAAACTTTATCAAAAATAGACGGAAGATATATCATATCAGAAACAGTTAGTGTGCTAAACTTTGATAAAGGAATTTTCTATACGATAAAAGAGTTGCTTATAAGACCTGGAGAAAACGTTCATAAATTTATTCATAGCGATAGGAAAAGACTTGTAAAACCTATAATATTTCTAATAGTTTGCTCGTTGATTTACACAATAACGCAACAACTTCTGAAATTTGAGGATGGTTATGTTAATGCTGGTGGTTTTGGAGATTCAGCAGTAACAAATGTTTACGAATGGATTCAAAAAAACTACGGCTATGCAAATATCTTAATGTCAATTTTCATTGCGTTTTGGATTAAACTTTTCTTTAAAAAATATAATTACAATTTTTTCGAAATTATAATCCTATTGTGTTTTGTAATGGGAATAGGAATGTTGATTTATACAACATTTGGAATCATTGAAAGTATTACCAAAGTAAGAATATTACAATTTGGAGGAATTATAGGGTTTATTTATACTTCTTGGGCAATAGGACAGTTTTTTGATAAAAATAAAAAAATGAACTATTTGAAAGGAATAGTAGCCTATTTATTAGGAATGATTACTTTTTATTTTCTTGCAGTAATTTTAGGCTTAGGAATTGACTTAATATTGAAATTCTAATAAAACAACGAAATGGCAACACCGTGTATAATTAATTGCTTGGTTCTAGCCTACTTACGAAAATTCTCGCGGATTTTCTATTCGTTTTTTATTTGCTAAATTACGTGCTTAACCACGCAATTAATCATACACAAACACATTGGGCGTAATATAAAAACAGAACACATGAAAATATTACAAGTTGATATAAATAATTATAGATCCTGTATTCAAACAAAATTAAGTTTGCCATTAAACTTGATGGCACTTATAGGTGCTAATGGAGTAGGTAAAAGTAACATACTTTATGGCTTAAGACTTTTTACGAAAATGGATAGAAGCAAAAGTTTCTTTTCAGAAGAAATTAAAGATGGGGTTTTGGATGAACTTCTTAATACGCAAATCAATTTGGTTTTGGATTTTGAGGACAAAACTATTTTTCTCAGATGTAAATTTTACTATGAGACAGATGAAAGAAACATTGATAAAGTTTCACATAGTGAAGTTAAGTACAGAATTCATGGAGAAAATTCCAGAAAATACGTAAACGTTGCAAGTTCAATTTATCAGATAATTGAACTCTTAGACGATGATAGAATAAAATTTAAACAACTACCTAAATCGCTAAGAACTGAAGAAGTACAATTTCAAATTAGGCTCATTAAAGGTATATCCAATTTAAGTTACTACAGTGCTACTCAATTTTCAGACCCAAGTAAATGTCCAATATCGATTGAATTAGACGACTATAGAATTAGTTCTAGAAATTTAAAAGGAAATAAAATACATCAACAATTTATTTACGATCTCTATAAAGCGTATAAAGGTTCTAGTCCGAACTTTGAGTTATTTTTAAATACTGTAGGTCTTAACGGTCTTGGTCTTATTGAGGATGTAAACTTTAGTGATCATATTATTCCAAGTAGTTCATATAAAGTAAAGACTGGTGGTAAAATCCAACAAATTGAGAACACCAAAAGTATTATAATACCTTCTGTTAAAGTTGATGGCTTAACATTATCGCCTAATCAACTTTCAGAAGGAACATTTAAGACTTTGGCTTTAGTTTTTTATATATTAAATGATAGAAATGAATTATTACTTATTGAAGAACCAGAAGTTTGCATACATCATGGTTTGTTAAATAGTATTCTACAATTAATAATTCAACAATCAAGACATAAACAGATTATAATAAGTACTCATTCTGATTATGTTCTTGATATGCTGAGACCAGAGAACATACTCTTAGTACATAAAGAATATGAAACAGGAACTAAAGTTAATTCAATCTCAAAATCCTTATCAGCCAATGACTATAAAGTACTTAAAGAGTACTTAGAGAACGAAGGCAATTTAGGTGAATATTGGAAAGAAAGCGGTTTTGATTATGAGTAAGAAGAAGAAAATAAAAATAAAAGCAATTGGACTAATTGTTGAGGATAATAGTGATTTTAAATCTTTTAAAATAATCATTAGCCGAATACTAAAGAGAGATAATTTAACTTTTAAAAAACAGATTGGCAACGGTTGTGGGAAAATGAGACGAAAGGCTGTGATTTGGTTATTTTAGTCCATGACCTTGATAGAAACGATCTGAAAAATCTTGAGAAAAACTTGAATGATTTAATAAATAAAAGTAAAGTTAAAAACAAATTTGTTTGTATTCCAATAGAAGAAATTGAAGGTTGGTTTTTAGCTGATCCTTATGGAATTAAAAATGTATTTAATTTAAAAAGAGTTCCTAAAATAAAAGGGAATCCTGAATCAATTGATTCGCCTAAAGAAAGATTAGAAGACTTTGTTTATCAATGCTCGGACAAGTCAAAAATGTATTTGAATACTCAGCATAATGATTTATTATCAGCCAATTTATGTTTGAACAAAATTAGCTCTAAATCAAAATCCTTTAATGACTTTAAGGAAAACATAAATGCATACGAATATTAGAAAATACTACGCCCAGCCGTGTATAATTAATTGCTTGTTCTGTGTTTACTTACGAAAATCCTCGCGGATTTTCTATTCGGTTTTTATTTGCTAAATTACGTGCTTAAAACACGCAACAAACCATATACAAACACGTTAGTGCCAATATAACAAAAAATGAAAATTTACTACTTTTTTATAATTTGGATTGCTATTTCTTCCTGTTCAGAAAATAAGAAAGATAATGCCGACAAAAAGGAAATAAATAACGAAAAACAAGTTATAAATCTCGAATTTCAATCAATTATAGATTCTTCCAAGTTAGAAGGGTCAATATTAGTTTACGACTTCCAAAAAGATATTTATTATTCTAATAATTTTAAATGGGCAAATATTGGGAGATTACCCGCTTCAACATTTAAAATACCAAATTCAATTGTTGCACTTGAAAGTGGTATTGTAGATAATGACAGTACTCTATTTAAATGGGATGGAAAGACAAGATATTTAAAAGTTTGGGAGCAAGATTTGATTTTTAAAGATGCGTTTCGTCTTTCTTGTGTTCCTTGTTATCAAGAAATTGCGAGAAAAATTGGTGAAAAAAGAATGAATCAATACCTGACTCAACTTGATTATGGAAATATGAAGGTTGACTCAACAAGTATTGATGATTTTTGGCTTGAAGGAGATTCTCGAATTAGTCAATTTCAGCAAATTGATTTCTTGAAACAATTCCTAAAATCAAAACTTCCTATTTCGGAAAGAACTGAAAGAATAATGAAGAAAATTATGATAATAGAAGATAATAAAAATTATACATTAAGCGGAAAGACAGGTTGGTCTATAAGGAACGGAAATAATAATGGTTGGTTTGTTGGATATGTAAACACAAAAAATAGGATCTATTTCTTCGCAACAAATGTAGAACCTAAAGAACAATTTAATATGGAGTTTTTTCCAAAAGTACGGAAAGAAATAACTTATAAGGCGTTGAAGCAATTAGAAATACTAAAATAAAGGTGCTAACAATCTGTATAGTTAATGGCTACAAAGTGCTCAATTCAAAGTTGAGTACTCTAAATTAAGTTTAATGCTTAATCAAAAGTTCAGTAGTTTTGACACGCCACTAACCATACAGTTGCCATTACTTGCAATTATGAAAACGAGATTTACAATTCTATTTACTTTAGTTAGCTTATGTGCTTGTCTTGGACAAAGTAAAATTAAAAATGAAATGGGTACTGAGTTATCAATAATTAGCGGAAGAGTTGTGGGAATAGAACACAAAAAAAATAATTGCTATACTGCTGAAATAGAAAATTCAAGAATTTCAGGAACATATAAAGTATTAATTGATTCTACTAATTTAAAACACCCAACATCATTTACTTTTTTTAAAATAGGTGATAAAGTAGCGATTGCAGGAAAATACACAAGTACTGAGTCCTATAATTTAAATATGACAGCTTGGAAATTTGAATTTATTCAGACTGATAGAGAATTTGAAATAAATTGCCAAACACCTTTAGAAAAAGATTCAGTTAAGCTCGAAAATATCGTTGAATTTAAAAACAACAACAATATTCCATCAATAAGATTTACATTACGAATAACTAATTTAAGTAATCGTCATATTCCAGCACTAAACGCTTCAAATAATGGAGTTACATTCAATAAAGAAACTGGAGAAGATCCAATAACCATATTCTATTATAATAATGAATCGAGAGGAATGGGAATTTATAATGGAATATCTATTGGAAGGACAACTTTAAATAATGGAGGAGTTTCTGAAATTTCTGAAGAGTTTCCATTAATTAATAAATGGATGGGAGATATAGTTGAAATTCATTGGAAGTATATGGGCATATTATCTGAAAAGGTTAAAGTAGATTTAAAAAAACAAATAATCATTAAACAAAATTAACACTGTGTCCTATGAAAAGCACTAGCCTAGTACCTCTACGTAGAATGTACGAGGCATCAAGTTGAATTTTCCTTTTTTTTTCGATGCAAGGCCATAGAGAGAAAATAAAAAATTTCTTGAAACCGACTATCCCCGAGGCTGAGCCATAGGGGTATTTCGCCGATTTCATTTTGATCTTAGGACCAAAAATCGAAATTTTGTATTTTACCTCACCCGGAACTACGAAAAGCAGTTCCGACCTCTCCCAAGGAGAGGTAAATCGGAAACCCCGAAGCAGAGCCTAGGGGAATTCTTTTAGATTAAACCTGAAAAATAATTAAATCAATCCCTTTAAAACATTCATGAAACTAAAAATTCCACCCGCACTTCAAGTAGCAATATTTGCAATATTAATGTGGGTCATAAAAAAACTAACAGTTATTACACATTTTGAATTTGAACAACAAAAAACAATAAGTTGGATCATCTTTTCAATAGGAATTCTTATAGGAATTATTGCTATTTATACCTTTAGAAAAGCTCGTACAACAGTTGACCCTTTACATCCTGCCAAGGCTTCAAAATTAGTAATTGTAAGTATTTATAAAATTTCAAGAAACCCAATGTACTTAGGCATGCTTTTCATTCTATTTGCGTTTGTAATCAGGCTCGGTAACTTATTTACTTTTCCTGTTTTAATCTTATATATTTGGTATATCACTACTTTTCAGATAAAGCCTGAAGAAAAAGTGTTAGCAAAGTTATTTGGAGATGATTATTCATCATATTGTAAGAGAGTACGAAGGTGGATATGACCAAAACAGAACTTAAAGAATTTCTAGATGCCAAAGTTATCCAATATAACAATCCAAAGTTTATTAAACCTGATCCAATTCAAATTCCTCATCAGTTTACTTTAAAAGAAGATATTGAAATTTCGGCATTTCTTACTGCAACCATCGCTTGGGGCAATCGGAAAATGATCATCAGGAATGCAAATCGAATGATGGAATTACTCGGTAACAGTCCCTATGACTTTATAATGAATCATAAAGAACATCATTTAGACCCATTAAACAGTTTTGTACACCGCACATTTAACGGAATTGACTTTATTTATTTTATCAAAGCACTACAACATATTTATAACAATCATGAGGGATTAGAAGCAGTATTTTCGACGTATTCAAAAAATGATTCTCTACAAACTGCTATCCATCATTTAAAAACTATCTTTTTTGAAATTCAACATCCGTCAAGAACACAAAAGCACATTTCCGATCCATTAAAAGGTTCTGCAGCAAAACGAATCAATATGTTTTTACGTTGGATGGTTAGAAAAGATAATGCTGGTGTTGACTTCGGAATTTGGGAGACATTATTTCCTTCACAATTATCTTGTCCTTTAGATGTACATTCCGGTAATACTGCACGTAAATTAGGTTTACTTAACAGAAAACAAAATGATGCCAAAGCATTGAATGAATTAGATATTAGTTTGCGAAAACTAGACGCTGAAGATCCTGCAAAATATGATTTTGCTTTATTTGGATTGGGAGTCTTTGAAAAGTTTTGAATATAGGCAGCTGGATGTTAGATGCTGGAAACTGGAAACTTGATGTTATTATTCAAACTGAATATCTGCACTAATCTTAAATCTTTGTCATTTTTTCCCTTTTCTTTTTTCTCTTTTCCACATTAATAAAGTTTTAATTCTACAAAAACAAGATCATATTCTCTACCTTTGTAGCCTTATTCTATAAAAAAAGAAAGAATTTGCAATTTTAAGATAAAATCATAATTATTCTGAATGTCTCCTTGAGCGCAGTCGAAAGGTTATTATATCTTTTAGTTAAAAACAAATAAACATATTTAATGCGCTTACACAGAAATTTAGTCCTTGCAGTTATAGATTCATTAAACTATATTTTTAATGATGGTCTATATGCTGATAAAGTAGTAGAAAAGACCCTAAAAAGAGATACCCGATGGGGAGCCAGAGATCGAAAATTTCTTGCAGAAACTATCTATGATTGTGTACGATGGAAAAGACTATACAACGAAATAGCCGGAACTAAAGATCATTATACACAAGAAAATCTATGGAAAATATTTTCAGTTTGGGCAACCTTAAAAGGTATCACCTTACCCGACTGGAAGCAATTTGAAGGTACTCCTGTACGTCGTATCAAAGGTAAGTTTGATGAATTACAAGCACAACGAGTTTTTAAAGAATCTATCCCGGACTGGTTAGACGCATTGGGTGAAAAAGAATTGGGTAAAAAATGGGCTACAGAAATCAGTTCTTTAAACCAACAAGCAAGTGTTATTTTGAGAGCAAATACCTTAAAAACTACCAAAGAGCGGTTAAAAAAAATATTGTTAGAAAATGATATTGAAACTCAATTTATCAGAGGGCATCAGGATGCCTTACAATTAACTGAACGTAAAAATGTCTTTAGAACAGATGCTTTTAAAAATGGACTTTTTGAAGTACAAGATGCTTCCTCTCAATTGGTTGCTGAATTTTTAGAAGTGAAACCGGGTATGCGTGTCGTTGATGCCTGTGCCGGTGCAGGAGGTAAAACATTACATTTAGCAGCCTTAATGGAAAACAAAGGGCTAATTATTGCACTTGATATTTACGACAATAAACTAAAAGAATTAAAAAGAAGAGCCAAACGTGCCGGTACTCATAATATAGAGTCTCGACATATCAATTCAACAAAGGTCATCAAAAAATTATATGATAAAGCCGATAGAGTATTAATTGATGCTCCTTGTAGCGGATTAGGAGTACTGAAAAGAAACCCTGGTGCCAAGTGGAAATTACAACCTGAATTTATTACTGAAATACAAAAAACACAAGCTGAAATTTTAAACACTTATGCAAAAATGGTAAAAGGAGGCGGAAAATTAGTGTATGCAACTTGTTCAATTTTACCTTCAGAAAATGAAAAACAAGTTGAAAAATTTTTAGAATCACATAACGAATTCAAATTTATTGCTGAAAAGAAAATTTTACCTTCCGTTAGTGGATTCGATGGTTTCTATATGGCTTTATTAGAAAGAACAAATGCTTCTTAGGCAATTATCCTTGAAATTTTACGTTTTTAGTTAGGTGAATTATGTAAAGAAATACTAATAAAAAATTAGTGATCAACCAGTTATATCATGAACGCAAAACGTTTTATCTTATTAATTCTGATCTTTATCTGTACTTCTGCAATAAGTATTGCACAGACTGATACTATAACGCAACCAAATCCTATAATTAAATTAAAAGACACTATTAAAACGAATGCTGTTATACCTTCAGATACTATAGTTGAAATAAAGGATAGTATTCAAAAAGAAGCTTTTAATTTTTTTATCGGAAAGTCTATATTAAACAAATCTTTATGGGCTCAGCGATACAGATATGAAGATAAAGAATTGAAAACATTAAGTGTTAGAATAACCATTGAAAATGTAAGCGGACATAAAGAAACCTTAGATTTTAATTTATTATCCTTATTGCTCGATGAAAAAAAACTAAGAGTTAGACCTACCGGTATTTTTTATTATAAAAATGAGAAAAAAGTATATTTAAGATCTAAACCTTTAAATAAAAACTATAATGTTTTTGAAGAGCATGTAGTTGAGGGATATCAAAATTCTGAAGAAAAGACCTATAAAGTGAATTTTTTAGGGCTTAAAAAGAAAAAAAGCGTACCGGTTGTACAATCATTAAAAAAATTGACAGTAAAAAGTCGTAAAATATCTTATTATATTGATTTTCCTGTTTATGAAACATTTACATATGGAAAAATATACTATAAAGATAAGCCTATAGGGTTCGCTGCAGTTAGATAAGTTCTGTTTTATTCGTGAGACTCTAAAAAATTAATTTCGATTTTTTAGTTAGTCGAACTAATCCCGATTCCTGTGCTGAACTTGTTTCAGTATCTAGTGGGATCTCGGTTTAATACCTCGACCCTTGGGTCGATTCCTAATTATTGGATCCAAGGCTTGTCTTGGGGTTTAATACCCTTTATTTGAGTTATTGAGAATTTACGGCTTCATTCCCCTATTATTAATAGTGTTAAGAATTTTATCCAATCTTTTCAACAATCCTATTTTTTTCTTTTTAAGAATACCTAAATTTGTGCTTTAAAACAACACAATTTATTATTCATAATGATTCATTTCTTTGGAGATCATAAAAAGAAGATTTTTGCAGTACAGACCAGTAAAGAACTTTCAAAAGAAGACAATTCAAAATTGAGTTGGCTATTTGCCAATCAACCAAATCTAAATATGGCGTCTCTTGACGTCTTTTTTGTTGGTCCAAGAGCTGCAATGATCACACCTTGGAGTACTAATGCTGTTGAGATCACTCAAAATATGGGAATTGAGGGCATCATTAGAATTGAAGAGTTTACAACTGTTTCTAAAGATTTCTTAGATTTTGACCCGATGATCTCAGAGCAATATAATGGTCTAGATCAAGATATTTTTATCATTGATATTCAACCTGAACCTATTTTAGAGATTGAGAACATAGCCATATATAACCAACAAGAAGGACTAGCTTTAAATAAAGAAGAAATTGTTTATCTAGAAGGAGTTTCAGAAAAAATTGGACGACCATTAACAGATTCTGAAGTATTTGGGTTTTCACAAGTGAATAGTGAGCATTGCCGACATAAAATTTTCAATGGTACGTTTATTATTGATGGTGAAGAAAAACCAACTTCACTTTTCAAATTAATTAAAGAAACCGCTAAACAATATCCTAATAATATTGTTTCTGCATATAAAGACAATGTCGCTTTTGTAAAAGGTCCCATAGTAGAACAGTTTGCACCAAAACGAGCTGATAGACCTGACTTTTATCAAACTCAAGAGTTTGAATCTGTAATTTCATTGAAAGCAGAAACTCATAATTTTCCTACAACTGTCGAGCCTTTTAATGGTGCTGCAACGGGTTCTGGTGGTGAAATTCGAGATAGATTGGCTGGCGGAAAAGGTTCACTACCCTTAGCAGGAACAGCTGTTTATATGACTTCATATTCGCGTTTAGAAGAAAATAATCGCGACTGGGAGAATATCATGCCAACTCGTAAATGGCTCTATCAAACTCCCATTGATATTTTAATAAAAGCTTCTAATGGTGCTTCAGATTTTGGTAACAAATTCGGACAGCCACTAATATGTGGTTCTGTTTTAACTTTTGAACATGATGAGGAGAGTGATGTCACACTGAGCCCTTCGACTGCGCTCAGGATAAACTCCAGCGTAGGGTCTTCACGCAAATTAGGATACGACAAAGTAATTATGCAAGCTGGTGGTATTGGTTATGGAAAAGCTGATCAAGCTTTAAAAGCAACTCCAAAAACCGGAGATAAAATTGTGTTATTAGGCGGTGAAAATTACAGGATCGGAATGGGTGGCGCTGCAGTTTCGTCAGCAGATACAGGTGAATTTTCAAGTGGTATAGAACTCAACGCAGTACAACGTTCAAATCCTGAAATGCAAAAACGGGCAGCGAATGCTGTTCGTGGAATGGTAGAAAGTGAAGAAAATTTTATTGTTTCTATTCATGATCATGGTGCCGGCGGACATTTAAATTGTCTTTCGGAATTGATTGAAGAAACAGGAGGAAACATAGATTTAGATAAACTCCCTGTTGGTGATCCAACCTTGTCTGATAAAGAGCTGATTGGTAACGAATCTCAAGAACGAATGGGATTGGTTATAGCCGAAAAACATATCGACACACTACAACGTATTGCCGATCGTGAACGCTCGCCAATGTACACAGTTGGCGATGTTACAGGAAATGACAGGTTTACTTTTGAGTCTAAAACCAAAGGTAACAAACCAATGGATTTGGCATTAGAAGATATGTTTGGAAGCTCACCAAAAACCATAATGAATGATGTTACGATTGAAAGAAACTATAGTGACATCATCTATAATTCAGATAATTTTCATACTTATTTAGAGCAAGTTTTGCAATTAGAAGCTGTAGCTTGTAAAGATTGGTTAACTAACAAAGTAGACCGATGTGTTGGCGGTAAAGTTGCCAAACAACAATGTGCCGGACCATTACAATTACCATTGAATAACTGTGGCGTAATGGCATTAGATTATAAAGGCAAAGAAGGGATAGCGACCTCAATTGGTCATTCGCCAATTTCAGGACTCATTAATCCAACTACTGGAAGTAGAAACAGTATTACTGAAGCTTTGACAAACATAATTTGGGCTCCTTTAAAAAATGGATTACAAAGTGTTTCACTCTCTGCGAACTGGATGTGGCCTTGTAAAAATGAAGGTGAAGATGCACGTTTATATAAAGCAGTAAAAGCAGTTTCTGATTTTGCTATTGAATTGGGAATCAACGTTCCTACCGGGAAGGATTCCTTATCTATGAAGCAAAAATATCCAGATGAAGAAGTGATTGCTCCCGGTACAGTAATTATCTCTGCTGCTGCACATTGTAATGACATAACTAAAGTTATAGAACCTGTTTTTCAAAAAGGTGTCAATGACACCATTTATTATATCAATATATCTCAAGATAGTTATAAACTAGGCGGAAGTTCATTTGCTCAGACGCTAAGCAAAATAGGGAAGGATGCTCCAACAATAAAGGATGCTGCTTATGTAAAAACAGTATTCAATACCATTCAACAATTGATAAAAGATGGTAAAATTGTTGCGGGTCATGATGTCGCTTCCGGTGGATTGATAACTACTTTATTGGAAATGTGTTTTGCTGATAACAATCTTGGGGCAAATTTAGACTTAACTTCTTTAGGAGAAAAAGATGCTATAAAACCATTATTTGCTGAAAATGCAGGTATTGTGTTTCAAGCGAATGACAATTCTATTGAAAAAAGCTTATCAGATGCAAATATTGAATTCTTTAACATAGGAAAAGTTACAGAAAATGATGAATTGCTTATCCGAAATTATAATGATAATTTTGACTTAAATATTTTAGAATTACGTGATGTTTGGTATAAGACCTCTTACCTACTCGACCAAAAACAAACAGCAAATGAATTAGCTAAGGATCGTTTTGAAAATTATAAGAATCAGCCATTACAGTATAAATTTCCGGCTCACTTCACGGGAAAGTTACCGAATGTCAGCCTGAGCGGAGTCGAAGGCGAGAAGCCAAAAGCAGCCATCATCCGTGAAAAAGGCTCAAACTCAGAACGCGAAATGGCAAATGCTTTGTATCTAGCAGGTTTTGATGTAAAAGATGTACATATGACCGATCTGATCTCCGGTCGTGAAACACTAGAAAATATTCAGTTTATTGGTGCTGTTGGAGGATTTTCTAACTCAGATGTATTAGGCTCTGCCAAAGGATGGGCAGGTGCATTTTTATACAATGAAAAAGCAAAAACCGTATTAGATAATTTCTTTAACAGAGAGGACACCTTATCAGTTGGTATTTGTAATGGCTGTCAGTTATTTATGGAATTAGAAGTTATCAATCCTGAACATGAAATTCACGGAAAAATGACCTTTAATGATTCAAACAAACATGAAAGTGCCTTTACAAGTGTAACTATTCCTGAAAACAATTCGGTAATGCTATCAACATTGGCAGGAAGTACCTTAGGTGTTTGGATCAGTCATGGGGAAGGAAAATTTAAACTTCCGCTTGACGAGAAACAATACAACATCGTAGCAAAATACGGCTATGACAGTTATCCTTCAAACCCAAATGGTTCTGATTATAATACTGCCATGATCTGTGATGCAACAGGTCGTCATTTAGTAACTATGCCTCATATTGAACGTTCTACATTTCAATGGAACTGGGCTAACTATCCGCAAGAGCGTAGAGATGAAGTTTCTCCTTGGTTAGAGGCTTTTGTAAATGCTAGAAAGTGGATTGAGAGAAACAGTAGGCAGTAGGTAGTATTCAATAAACTTAACATCTTCTTTAAACAATTATTATGTTTTATGATTAGTCATTTACCATTCTACCGTCTAACAAATTGATAATCCGTGAGCCATAAGCAGCATTTTTTTTAGAATGTGTTACTTGTATAATGGTTACTCCATTATTATTCAATTGTTTAAAAATTTCCATAATTTCTTCACCCTGTTTAGAGTTTAGATTACCAGTAGGTTCATCTGCTAGTATCAACTTTGGTCTTGTTATCAATGCTCTAGCGACACCAACCAATTGTTGTTGCCCGCCACTTAATTGTGTTGGAAAAAGTTTTTGTTTACCTACTATATTAAAACGATCTAACATATCTGCCACCAATGCTTTTCGCTCTGAAGAACTTACTTTTTTATATAATAGTGGCATTTCTAAATTTTCATAGACTGTGAGTTCATCTATCAAATGATAAGCTTGGAAGACAAATCCTATATATTCTTTATACAAGGTAGCGCGGTGCTTTTCTTTTAGCGTATGAACCGATTCATGAAGAAAATCATATTCTCCTTCGTCAAAACTATCTAACATCCCAATAACATTAAGCAGTGTAGATTTTCCTGAACCCGATGGTCCCATAACTGAAATAAACTCACCTTCTTCAACACTAAGATTAATATCTTTTAATAAAAAGATACGTTGTCCTCCTGAATTTACCCATTTAAAAATGTTATTTAATTGTAATAGCATGATTGTTGTTTTTAGTAAATTTATTCTGATCTTAAACTCTTTAATGGCTTTATCAATACAGCTCCAATTGATTGATAACTTATCGTTAGAATAGCAATAAATAAAGCAATTAAACCTGCTAGTGCAAAAGTTTTCCAGCTAATATCAATTCGATAGGCAAAATCTTCTAACCATCTATTCATTATATACCAACCGATAGGAATGGCTATAATTATTGAAATTAGAATCAATTTTAAAAAATTAAGTGTAAGTAGTTTATAAATACTTTTAAATGGTGCGCCCAGCACTAAACGAATACTGATTTCTTTCTTCCGTTGCTCTACCATAAATGCAGAAAGGGCAAACAATCCCAGACATGCCACCAAAATGGCAAAAAGGGCAAAACTGTTGAAAATACTTCCTGTACGCTTTACATCTTCATACATTTTAGCGAATTCTTGATCTAAAAAGCTAAATCTAAAGGATTGGTCCGGCACAAAAGTGTTCCATACCCCAGTAATGGAAGTGAGGGATTTTCGCATATTTCCTGAATTCAATTTAACCGAAATCAGTGATGGGCTATTATCGATCTCCATTAGTAATGGACCAATGTCTGACTTTAGGGAATTGAAATGAAAATCTTCTACTACGCCTATGATGATCCATGCCCTGCCATATATACCTATTCTTTCCCCCAAAGGATCGTTCAATCCCAACTTTTTCACCATACTCTGGTTAATGATGGCAGCTTCCGTAGAATCTGATGCCATTTCACGGGAAAAATTTCTACCTTCCACGACGTTTATACCCAAAGTCTCTAGATAATCATGGTCTACATCCCAAAGCTGTCCGTCGGTACTTATATCTCCTTCTGATTTATCCTCCCTAGAAAAGAACATTTGGTTTTGATTTGTGCCAGATACGGGTAAATAGTCGCTAACGGAAACTTGTTTAATTCCGGGCAGCTGTATTAATTCATCTTTGAAGGTCTGAACTTTATCACCCAAAACCCCAGTTCCTTTTATAACCAATACCTGCTCTTTGTCAAAGCCAAGTTCTTTATTGAGAATGTAGTTCATCTGTTGGTAGATAATTAAAGTACCTATAATCAAAATCACGGAGGTCGTAAACTGAAAAACTACCAACACACTTCTCAGTTTCCCGCTTTTGCTCCCAGCACTTAAGTTGCCCTTCAAAACATTAATGGGTTGAAATGCTGATAAATAAAAAGAAGGATATAGCCCAGCCAAAACCCCAATGAATAAGGCAGAAAAGAATAGAACAGGTAGAAACCACCATTGATTCCATGGTATTGCCAACGCTTTTGAGGCTATTGAATTAAAATAGGGCAATAACAACCATCCTAGCAGTGTTCCCAAAACAAAGGAAACACTGCTAAATACAATTGATTCTGTCAGAAACTGTACTATAAGTTCACTTTTGAAAGCCCCAACGGTTTTCCGCAACCCTACTTCTTTAGCCCGGTTTGCCGATTTGGCTGTAGAAAGATTAATGAAGTTGATACAGGCCAATATCAGTATAAAACCTGCAATGGCTCCAAATAACCAAATAAGAGAGATATCACCGTGGGACATATTATCGATAATATCGCTCGATTTTAAATGAATGTCTGCCACAGGTTGTAGCATAAAACGGCTGTTCTTGATTGCGGACTGTGCCTCTGCCTCGGTGCTATTCTTCACAAAGGCAGGAAATATGTACTTTTTGTTAATGTCCAACAATTTCTTCTCCAATGCCAGTATGTCGGTATTGGGCTTGACTTTTACATATACATTGTAATTGCTAGACCTCCAATCAGTCTGCTCTCCGGGCCACAATTCTTTCCCCGTCATGGTCATTAAAAAATCAAAATCAAAATGGGTATTCTCAGGTGGGTTTTTCATGATACCACCAATGGTAAAAAGATTTTCGGTGTCATTGCCCAAAATCAATAGGTTTCCCAAAGCATCACCATTCGGAAAATATTTATCTGCTTTTCTTTTAGAGATCACTATGGAATTTGGACTGGATAGGGCGCTTTTCATGTCTCCACCAACCATTGGCACATCGAGTACTTCAAGTAGGCTCTGATCTACGAATACGAAATCTTTTTCATAAATACTTTGGGCATCGGAAAGCCTTCGAAGCTCTTTACCTCCCGTTCCATGTCCTTCAGCTCTCAACAGCCTTCCGGACTGCTCTATTTCAGGGTAGTCGGCTACCAATGCCTTGGCAAAAGTCGGTTGAAAATACACATGTTTTATAAGGTCTCCATTGGCATCAACTGTTCTTACTAGCCTATAAATTCTATCTGTATTTTTATAGTGCTTGTCATAACTCAATTCATCTCTAATAAATAGTGTAATTAATAAACATGCAGCAATACCAATAGCAAATCCCACAATTTTTATAGATGTGAAGAACTTTTCTTTTGTAATACTCCGCCAAGCTATTTTTAAATAATTTTTAAACATGATATTTGTTTTTATTCTGTTCGTAAACTTTTTACTGGGTTAGCAATTGCTGCCTTTACCGCTTGAAAACTTACTGTTAAAAGTGCAATACAAATAGCTATAAAACTAGCAATAGCAAATATTAACCAGTTAATCTCAATACGATAGGCAAAGCTCTCTAACCAGCGTTGCATTGCCCACCAGGCAAATGGTATAGCTATCACAATGGAGACAAGTACCAAACGCATGAAATC
>VAPM010117968.1_pt1 | contig 21211 bp, 18 predicted proteins | sample 3395091 | NCBI WGS metagenome assembly VAPM01 (sample SAMN08290445, study PRJNA428436) | hydrothermal vent metagenome | isolation source: Deep-sea hydrothermal vent chimney 3 | place: Pacific Ocean: Juan De Fuca Ridge
CTTGGCTGGTATCAACACTTGGAGTGAATCGTAACCGACCTTTTGTGCCAGGATAACTTTGTTCTCTAAAAGTGGGTAATATAAAAAAATCTAAATTCCCCCATTCTTGAATTAAACTTAAATTAATTAGAGTTTGTCCTAATTTTTCCTCTCTATCAAAGCTTTCAACAAGATCGGTTTGATTAATAATATCAACTAAATGTTGTGACTCGGTAACGCCCCAATAGACTTTACCAATTCCTACTTTTAACTCCCAATTATTTGCCACTTTTTGCCATAAAAATTCCCGTACATCACTATGACTACGTTGCTCATCACCTTCATCCCACCGAGTAAATACCTTCACTAACAAACTTTGGTTATCTTGAAATTCGTGATAAAACTCCGGTTCAGCCGATATTGAGACATTATTTCCATGTTGTCTGCTGTCGGATGGCGTTTCGGTAAATAAACGATATTCCGATGTTATTTTTCCTGACCACTCTGCTGCTGCTAATGGAGAGATAAAACAAGCAAGTAAGCTGGCATAAAAAATCTTGCGGTTAAAATAATTGTTCATTACTAATTTCATCAACTTAACTATTACGGGTAATTATTATCTTGCGCGTTTAAGACTGTTTCGATCAAAATCACGTGAGCTTAAACCAGTATTAAATTCATATTTTTTCCAATTTAAAACTGTGCTTTTACCCGTTTGATGATTGACTACTTTCATTTGACCTGGTCGCCAATATTTATTTAAATATTGCTTATAATCATGATAGGTTAATGTCTTTAGCAATGAATTTTTTAAATCGTAAAAATCAATTTTAACCGGTTGATACATAGCAACATCCACCCAAGTCACCATTTTGGTGTAACCCGTGTGTTTATATTGAGGATAACGTTCAATCACAAAGGCATCACGATCATTTATTTTTTCATTTTTAATATATTTATAAGTATATTTATCCACTTCATTTGATGAAATATCTTCATATGCAAACTCACTGCCCATAAATGGGCCCGATTTATTTGATGATGAAATTCGTTTTACACGTTTTAATGCCGGTAAAAACAACCATTGATCATCAGATTTTAAAGAATGCGACCATGTTAAAAATGCCGTGCCTTTAACATCACGAGGATTATCAAACACCACTAGTGTTTTATCACCGTCACCTTCAACTTCTAAATTTTTACCGTGCGTTCGTCGGGTTGTTTCTTGCCCATGACGATTACGAAGTATCATCACAGACTTGGTTTTGACATCCTTCCAACCACTATCGCGTTTATCTGCCTCAATGGCGATTGCTTTGCCTTTTTCTTCTGCCGTTTCGGCCATGACATTAGCATTGATAAGTAACGTTGTTGGTAATAATGTTAACGTTATTAATTTGAGTAGGTTTAAATTTTTCATTTTTGAGCTCCCTCTATTTTCATTAATAATGGTGGTAAAAATAATAAGTCGGCAAGCAATGCAAAAACAATCACCATGGATGTTAATAGCCCCATACTTGAATTCAACTCAAAATTCGATAATGACAATACCATAAAACCAAATACTAATATAACTGATGTTGTAATTAATGCCATACCTACCGTTTTAAATGCATAACGAACGGCATCAGGTGACGACAAACCTTTTTCACGTCGTGCGCGTAAATATTTACTCAAAAAATGCACGGTATCATCCACCACGATACCAAGTGTCATGGTTGTTACCACCGATAGCGCTAAACCAACTTCGCCAACTAATAAGCCCCATAAACCAAAGCCCATTGCCGCCGGCACTAAATTTGGAATCATGCTGATTAACCCAATTTTAACCGAACGTAATGCAAAAATTAATATCAAGGAAATCAATACTAACGCAATCGTTGTACCTAGTAACATACTACGAATATTTCGGCTGCCGATATTTGCAAACATTACCGTTGGGCCACTCGCATTAGCCACTTTTATTGCTGGCGCATTTTTCTTTAACCAATCATCAGCAGCTTTAGTAAGAGTAATAATATCATTACTTGACATGGTTTTTAATGTCACTGTAAAACGCGTTGCCGATTTATCGATATTAATTTGATTGTTTAAATCTAAGCCCCGCGGTAACGACATTTCATATAATAATAAATATTGTGCTGCGAGATCATGTTCAGCAGGTAGTTTATACATAGCCTCGTCATCACCGTGTAAATTTTTATTTAAACGTTTCATCACATCCGTAATGGTATTCACATGTACGGTATTGGGATTTTGTCTATACCATTTTTCAAAAGCTTCCATTTGCTGTAAAAATTCAGGATCACTAATGCCATTAGGCGCACCCGACTCAAGCGAGTAATCGGCTAAGTAAATACCGGTTAGATGTTCGGTGGTGTAATCAGTATCAGCACGAAACTGAATGCTTTCATCAAAATAGTTAACAAACACATCGTTTAATTCATTTTTAGGTAAAAATGAAACGGTAACAGCAATTAACACTAACATGCCTATAAATAATTGGCGACGATGCTTAACGACATAATCACCAAATTTAGCCATCACCAACATATCTTTATTTCCAGTTTGCTTTGAACGAATAGGAAAAAATGAGATAACAGCGGGTAAAAATGTTAACGATAAAATTAGGGACATTAATACGCCCATTGCAACCAAATTACCTAAATGTTGAAATGGTGGCACTTCAGAAAAATTCATGGTTAAGAAACCAATTGCAGTAGTCACACTGGCCAAAAATATTGGTTGGATATTAACGCGCAAACTTTCAATAATGGCATTTTCTTTGGTACTACCACTGTGTATCTCGTGCATCATGGTTACTAAGATATGCACACAGTTTGCTATGGCTACGGTTAAAATAATAATTGGAGCCGTTGTTGTTGGCGGTGACATTAACATGCCCATGTGTCCAAAAATTCCTAACGAGGTCATAATTGATAACACAATAACCATTAGCGTGGTAATGGTGCCGGGGAAAAAATAAAATAAAGCTAAAAATAGAATGACAAACAACACCACGCTCGCCATTGCTGGCACTGCGCCAGAAGCAGTTAGGCCAATGGCCCCAAATAAGTAAGCAGCTAATCCAAAAAATTTAGCCGTACCGCCATGATAATCTCGAATTAACAGTGCTAACATAATAATCATTATTAAATAACTTATCGGCACTAAAGAGGTAATATCATCCATCGCTGCTTCGGCAAAAGCATTATTCATCATGATCATACCGGTGAGGCGCACTTCCAGATGCGGATATTGTTTTCTAATTTCATCGGCCATCGCCCGGGCTGCAGCCACAACCTCAGGAGTTTCTGTGGTCTCATTTTTACCCGGTAACTGAATTGTCACGGTGACTGAGGTAACGTCACCCGTTGCAGATATTAAACGTTGTTTCAGTAACGGCTCTTTAAGCGCTATCGTTTTAACTTTTTGTAAATCGGCCTGTGTGTATAAGTGTGAATCTTCGACAAGGTCGCGAACGATTAAATCATCTCCTTGTGCCTCGGTATATTGAAAATTTGAGATTGAATCAACTCGCAAGGAATACGGTAGTTGCCAAGCGCGTTTTGTTAAATCTTCAACTGCCGTTAAGGTTTTTTGCGTGAAAACATTGCCATCTTTTGGTGACAATACAAACATCACGTTGTCATTTTTTGCATATGTCGCCTCTAACGCTTCAAATGCTAATAACTGGGGATTATCAGGACTAAAAAATACCCGATAGTTAGTACTCATTGATAAATTTTTTCCACCCGATGCCGCAATCGCAACCACGATTAAAACCAACGGAATAATCAACAGTCGAAACTTTAATACCCATTTGCCAAAATTTGCTTCAAAATTATTCATACAGTATTCCTCTCGATTACCTAATTTACCGTTGTTACACATGACTTAATATTTAATGATAAATATTTTATACAATATTCAGTCACTTAATATAAAATCTGCCAAGACTAAATCACTAACGCAATTTACATCTTATAATCAGTTTTGGTTCGGTTGTTTATGGAGCCCTTGTAATATCAAATCAACAACTTCATTGGCCATTGCTACAAACTCATCTATGGGGTGTAGTGCCATAAACAGGGGCACATTAAATTTAACTAATGCGTTCTGCACAGCACGTGCTGTGACAACCAGATCAGTAATATCAAACTCACCCGATTGATTACCCTGAGCTAATATTTCTGCAATTAAGCTATGTTGAGCCTGCATTTTTTTATGCACGAGGTCTTGCCGCTCAGAGGCAATAAATTCAACTAACTCATTGATTTTTGGTTGTTCCAAAAACATTTGGTGGGTTGATTTTAAGCCTTCAATAACAAAGGCTCTAAGCATTTGCGCAGCGCTTGAATAAGGCTGTCGTACCACTTCGCGCATTAAATCTTGCTGTTCAGTCATACATCGACCGGCACACGCTGCAGCAATATCTTGTTTGTTTTTGAAATAACGGTATAAATTAGCGGCTGACATATCGCTGTCTTTGGCTATTTCAGCCATCGTGGTTTTACCATAACCATAGCGTTGAAAACGTTCTACGGCGGCATCCAATATTAAGCCACGAAGATCTTCGATGATTTTTAGGTCGTTAGAATCCATGGCGTATTTTTAGCAAACTTAGCATGAATATTCAAGGAAATATTCAGTATTCAGACAAAAACCGTAACTAACCCTGATTTGCATACGGAAAAAAGAAATTTAAACTTATAAATTTTGAGGTTTAAATGCTATAGATCCCGGCTGCCAAATTCATTACAACTAGTGGAATAGCGGTTATCCCTATATCGATTTGAGATAAATTAGATTATTGACTGCACATTAGAATCCGGTTGAGCTTGATACATGCAAACTTGATTTCGGCCAGCATCCTTAGCTTGATATAATGCTTTATCTGCTTGCTCTACTATTTGCTTGGTGGTGACAATAGAATAAGGATTTTCAGCAACACTAATTCCCAAGCTTAATGTTACAAATGCCTCATTACCCGATGAATGTGGAATTTTTAAATCAAGAACGGCATTTCGTATCTCATTTGCAATAATTTTTGCACCATCAATTTGAGTATTAACCAATAAAATCACAAACTCTTCACCACCATAACGCGCGACAAAATCGGTTGGTCTTTTTAAAACATTTTTTATCGCTTGTGCAACTTTATAGAGTGTTTCATCACCATAAGTATGACCAAAAGTATCATTGTATAATTTAAAGTGATCAATATCAGCCATGATAACGGCTAAAGGTTCTTCATTACGCCTGCCACGACTAATTTCTTGTAAGATGCGTTCATCAAAGCTTCGTCGGCTTGAAATACCGGTAACAGCATCGGTTACAGCAACCTTTTTTAATTCTATATTTGTCGACAGTAAGTTATCTTTTGAATCCCTTAATTTTTGCTCTATTACCGAACGTTTTTTCTCTTCGGAAAATATAATTCTTAATGCAACAAATAGTAAAATACAAAATAAAGCAGTCACTAATATTATTTGATAATAAACTTTTGTATTATAATCGCTAAATAGTGTTTCAGAACGGACGTCAATTAACATCCAATTAGTATTATCAATTACTTGAGATTGCATGATACGGTTTATTTCATTTGGAATAAGCTTATTGATATTTCGGTTTAATATTTTTTGAGATCCGGCGGCGGTCATATACACTTCATGAGGGGCAACACTTGTTATAAATAATTCATGTAAGTGAGGTTGAGCAAACTTTAATAAGTTAATTATATCATCAACTTTAAAACTCATAATAAATAAACCTCCCGATTTATCGTCCCCCCAATTTGAAATTACATCATAATGAAAATCAACTGCATCAGTGTGCATTATTATTTCAACTTTAGATCGATCCGTTATTGCTTTGCTCTTTTCATAACAAATCAATCCGGTAGCATCACTAAAACCTTCAACGATGACTTTTTTATTTTGATTGGTAATAACAAAACCAACATAAGCTGGAAAATAGTTTTCAATTTGGTCGGTTAATTTATCTCGGATAAAAAGGCTAGTCGAATTTTCAGAATACAATCGAATATAATCAACTTGATCACTGATTAATAATTTTACTTGGCGTACTCGTTCAATCAATAATTGTGCGACACCATTAGAGGTAACTTTAACCGCGCGTTCGGCGATGGCTGTTTGATATTCATTAAAATCTTTTATGCGAAAAAAACCACTGGTCACCATTAAAATAATGACCAAAAAACCAATCACGATTAAGTAATATTTGGAATAACTCTTTACTGATTCGATTTCGGATTGCACGCAACGTCCCGATAACTATTAATATATATAGAGTATCGGAAGCATTTGACTATAGCTTTAGCGCAGCCTGCGTTACCCTGTCATTTAATGAATTTATGTCGAATATTTAAGTAGCGCGCAATACCGGCTAAACCAACTATTTAGGCTTTATTTTTACGCGCACGAGGATGAGCCCGCTCATAGACCGAAGCTAGTTGCTGAAAATCAATATGTGTATATATTTGGCTACTGGAGACATCCTCATGCCCAAGAAACCCTTGAACCGCATGAATATCACTACCACCTTCAAGCATGCGGCCAGCTAATGAGTGCTTAATCATATGAGGCTGGACATTAAGCTCAACGTCTTGTGCTTTAGCCCATTGTTTAAGTCGTAGCTGAACGCTACGTTGAGAAATGCGCCGTCCTTGACGGTTTAAAAATAATGCTTGAGTTGGTTCTTTTACGAAATCAACTCGAAAACTTAACCACTCAGAAAGTGCGACAATAGTCTGTTTGCCAACGGTTACAACCCTAATTTTCTTACCTTTACCGGTAACCCGAACTTGAGACTCGGCTATGTCAAGATCAACTAAATTAATTGACACTAATTCTATTAACCGTAAACCGGAGGAATAAAATAACTCAAACATGGCTTCGTCACGAATATTTAAGCTGGTATCACATTCATGAGTTAATAATTGCTTAGCCATAAAATAACTAGGCAATTTTGTTATCGGTTTTGGTGCCCGAATTTGTTTGGCTGGATTAATGACCGCTTTTTTTTGTTGTATTAAGTATTCATAAAACATGCGCATCGCAGATAAGGCACGCTGCAGGCTTCTGCCTGTTATACCACTACGAAACCGTGAGGCGATGTATGCTTGGACCTGTTTTTCATTTACCTCAGTCCAACACGTTAAGCTATTTTTTTCGAGATACAATTTGAAACTTTCAATATCGCGACGATAACTAATCAACGTATTTTTGGAAAGTTGACGCTGGATACGTAACGTAAAGATAAAATCGTTAATATTTTTTTGCACTGAAACAACCTCATAATAGTCCGCTCAAATATCAAAACGAAAAGGAAACAAACAAGGTTCCATCTATTTTAAGTTTGATTAAAGAATAAACAACTATTACGAGGTATTTGTGAACTTATCGATATTGCTGAAGTAATATTGATACTATTTTGCCTAAATGTGACAAAAATAATGTGCCCATTTCAGCATGGAAGTGATTTCGATCGTTGCTTGCAATAGCAAGCATGCCATAACAAATATGAGAATCATTATTATCAATTAACGGAATAAGAGCCGCAGAAGATACGTCTTCAGCCTGAGTTTCAAATAAAGAGTCAAGTTGTCCTTTTTTCAAATTACCACATACAGGTTGACGGCCTTTAATCACTTTTTCAAATGCACCTAAAACCGGTTCGCTCCAATCAACAAATTCATCTCGAGTTTGAATGATATTTTCAGCTTTGGTATTTTTAAATTGTGATTGAAATAATCGCAATACAACTGAATCCGCTTTAAAATCTTTAGCTAATTGACTCGATATGATATCTAAAAACTCAATAATATTCGATGCACCAAGCAAGGCAATAATAAACGAATTAACTTTATCACTTAATTTTTCATTGTTTTTAGAATTTTGAATTAATAAATGAAGCTGTTTCTTTAATTCATCTTTTTGTTGCCTAAGTATTGCAACTTGTCGTTCCACAAGAGAAATAGCCGCACCACGTTCATGGGGTAACTGCATATTTGCCAATAACTCAGGTTCGCGACTAAAAAACTCTGGATTTTTTTGTAAATATTTAACAATACTTTTTTCAAACTCACGTTCGTCTAAAGATTTTTTATTTGCCTGTGTCATAATTCTATTTGCCCTTCATAAACCGTCGTAGCAGTGCCAGTCATCATAACTGCTTGATCGGGTTCTTGCCATGCAATTTTTAAATTACCACCCATTAATGCAACGTTGACCTCATTATCCAACAAGCCACTTTGAATACCTAAAACAACCGCGGCGCACGCCCCAGTGCCACAGGCTTGTGTTTCTCCAACGCCACGTTCAAACACACGCAACCGAATATTAGTTCGATCAACGATTTGCATAAAGCCAACATTCACTCGATTTGGAAACTCAGCTGCAACTTCAATTTTAGGACCTAAAGTCGTTACTGCAGCAGTATCGACATCATCCACCAGCAACACTGCATGCGGATTGCCAATAGCGACAACTCTGATCTCATGTGCTTCATTGTCTATTAGTATAGTATAGTGATCTTTTGTCGCATCTGAAATGAATGGTATTTTTTCAGGAGTAAATACCGGCACTCCCATATTAACCATTACTAAGCCAGCATTCATATCATCAAGCAAGCTAAGCTCAATTAAACCTGAAGATGTTTCAACGGTAAATTGTTTTTTATCTGACAAACCATGCTCTTTGATATATTGTGCAAAACAGCGCGCACCATTACCACACTGCTCAACTTCACCACCATCGGCATTAAATATTCGATAATTAAAATCCACACCATCACGACTAGCAGCTTCAACAAATAACAGCTGATCACAACCAATACCGTGATTTCGATTTGCAATAAATTGAATTTGACTCGTACTAAGTTGCACCGCTTGATTTATTTTATCGATAACGACAAAATCATTACCTAATCCGTGCATTTTAGTGAACTTAACAAGCATAATAAGTCTAATTTGAATGTGTAATTGTTAATAACATGTTGTTATTATGATTCATTGCTACTGAACTATGCAACTATACATTGAACGTCATGGTAAATTTATATCAAGGTAATTTAAATGAATAAAGCGTTATTTTTAATTGTTATTTCTATTGTCTCTCAAATATTGGTTATTTCAAGAGCCAATGCAACCACTTTGCGCTTATCAAACACCGAACAAACCCTTGAATTTGCTGATGGCATTGAATTTACTTACCAACATTTTGCGGCTAAAAAACCCACCAAAACAACATCCAACACCAATACTGTCGCTTTGTGGATTTTACCAAGTTATCCCCATCAAGAACGTTTTTACAATTTTTCTCAGCGACTAAGTAACAATGGCGTTGAGGTATGGATGGTCAATATCTTAGATAATTTATTCATGCCCAAAGGCGTTAGCTCTATTCGTAAACTAAGCGGTAAATATGTCGCTGAATTAATAAAAAACATACACCACAAAACCAACAAAAACGTCATCTTGATTGCAGAATCGTACAGCGCCATACCGGTATTACGCGGCGCACACCAATGGCAAAGAAGCCAACCAAGCAAGCGTTATTTAACTGGTGCCATATTATTTTCTCCAAATTTGTTTGAAGCAATTCCATCACTTGGCATGAAACCCAAATTTGTCGATGTTGCTAGCTACACCACAATCCCCATTTTAATATTTCAAAGCGAAAAAAGTAATACTCGAGGACAATTGCAACACCTCTTAACAACCCTTGAGGATAATAATGCTTCAGTATTCACTTCAATGTTAAACAATACCATTGCCATATTTTACCGTGAAGACAAAACGCCGGAAACATTACGTTATCTTAAAACATTACCTAAAAAAATAGTCTCGAGCTTAGCGCTATTAGAATCCAGCCCCTTACCATTATTCAGTAAAACAATTAAATTCAAAATAAAAAAATCCATACCACTCAATAGTGAATTAAAAAAATATCAAGCAAAAAACCAACCGCTAAACATAAATTTAAAAACAGTCTTTGGTAAACAATTTAATAAATCAAATTATAAAAATAAAATAACCATTATTAATTTTTGGGCTACCTGGTGTAAACCTTGCTTAGAAGAAATTCCTTCATTAAATCGTCTACAAAAAATAATGAAAGATAAACCATTTGAAATAATATCGATAAACTATGCAGAAAAACCTGAAAAAATTTTAGCCTTTATGAAAAAAGTTAAAATAGATTTTCCGGTGTTAATCGATGAATCAGGTGAACAAGCCGTAAAATGGCATGTTTATGCCTTTCCATCAACCTTTGTTATTGCACCCGATGGGAAGTTTCACTATGGCGTCAATGCCAGTATTTTTTGGGATACACCTGAGGTTATAAAAGTGCTAAACGAGTTATATATTAAAACCAAATAAAACAAACGTAGCTTGAGGTGAGTGTTTTTCGAACCCCAACAGCAGCTATTATTTACGACTCGATATTAGGTCTAGCGATTAAACTAACATAATCTCGATAGATACAGCGATTCATCACGGTAAATATTCCTGCTGCCGCTGCTCGTTGTGCGGCGACATGATTAACCACGCCATCTTGTAACCATAATGCCGGTATCTTTAACGCAATACATTGATCCACAATGTCATCAACATATTCCGATGCCCGAAATACATCAAGCAGATCAATTGTTACACCAGCGGTGTTAATCAACGACTCTAAATCCGGATAGGCAGTCTCACCTAAAACCTCACTAATCGCTGGACGTATCGGAATGATGGTGTAAGAAAAATCCTGCAAAGACTTCGCCACTTGGTAACTCGGGCGGTTTTCTTTTGCCGATAACCCCAAGATCCCAATAATGTTAATTTTTTGCAATAATTGCTTAATGCTAGTGCTATCTGGATTTGTGTAAGTCATGATTAAACACCTGTGCCTTGCTCTAATTATAAACAGTCTACATTATTTAAATGACACATAACATATTGAAATTTATAGAAATAAAATTAATGTTATGAGCTACTATTGTCTTAACAATTAGGTTTGATGTAACATAAAACACTTATTAAACGGATGTATGAATTTGTGCTCAGTTTTACCTTCCCCCATGCTGCACAGTGGACTATCCTAATTAAAATTGATATCACCTAATGTCAATTCTCACCAAAAATGGAGGGTGTAGTGTATGCGTATTTTACCATTACTAACTATTATAATAACGTTTTCTTTTAGCTCATCGAGTTATGCCAACGAAGAAGACGATCTTGCCGAAATGCAAAGGCAGATGAACGCTGAAGTGATGAACAAACCTTTTTTAGCTGAACAACCTGAAAAAGTCGATGCTTATATCAAAGAAGCGATGAAAAAAAATATTAAACCAAAAGTATACAAAGGTAATCATTGGCGACGTGGTTATACCTGTCGAGATATGCTGCGCTGGTCGTGGACCGAATATCGTAATTGTCGATACTACTATAGTTACCATGGTAGCTATTACCCCTATTATTAAAATAACCATCAAATATACCAAGAGGAATAATAATGTTTACATATAAAAACATCATACGCTTAGTTTCAATTAGCGTCATTGTCACCGTACTATCCGGGTGTTCTGCATTATCCACATCGATAGCCAAGCGTAATTTAGATGTTCAAGCTAAAACCAGTACTGCAATCTTTGTCGATGCCGTTGAACGTGAGCACCGTACAATTTATGTTGAAATTCGAAGTGGTGTTATGGAATTTGATCGTCGTAAATTTAAAAAGTTTGTAAAAGCACAAATTGCTGAAAACGATGGTGGTTATAAAGTTGTTGATAGTCCTAAACGTGCACAGTTTCATTTAAACATTTATGTATTAAACCTCGAAAAAGCCAGCCCAACCGCAGCAGAAGCGGCTCTGAGACAAGGTTATATTGGTGGTGGAGTTGTTGCTGGCGCAGTTGTTGGTGGTGTCGCAACTGGTTCAGCTAGAGGCGCCGTCGCTGGTGGCATCATTGGTGGCGTAGGCACTACCATTGCAAATGCATTTGTACAAGATGTTACTTACATGCTCGTCGCTGATGTTCAAATCAAAGAAAAAGCACGTAAAGGTGTTATCGTTCGTAAAGATTCTCAAGTGAGCAGCAAAGTTTCTGATGCAGGCACGAGTACACAGCGCTATTCAGAAGCGACTAACCGCAAAGAATACCGAACTCGAATTGTAACAACGGCTAATAAAGCAAACTTGAAGCTTGAAGAAGCGCAAGAGCTTATGTTTAAAAAGACAGCTTATGCTATGGCTGGATTTTTCTAAAATAAAATAAGCAACAATTAATTATAAAAAAATTAATATTAAAAGGGTGCATTAGCACCCTTTTTTTATTCTAGTGATATAATACAGCTTGTAAATTAATGTCACATAAGTAAAAATGAAATTAGGAATAATTAATAAAGCAAATAAATTAATGAACAAAAAAATATTTGTTAAACCTATTAATACTATAACATGTTCGATAGTTATATTTTTCGTTATATCACTAATCCCTATTACCACTTTAGCATCAGATTGGTCATCAGAACGAGAATTTACTTCAACATCTGAGTTTACCTTGGATGCGCTAGCGACGATTATGGCTGCTAATAATATAACCGAAGTAATTCATTTTACTGAAAATAAGAATCTGCGTTTTTTAAACAAACCACTAATTTTATCTGGACGGTTTTATTTTCGGTCATCAAATTTTTTACAAAAAAATATTGATCAGCCTTTTATTAAAGTCTATACATTAAAGCACAATACCATCACACACACTGATAAAAAATTAGAAAGTGAAATATTAACACTGAAAGATCATCCGCTTATCTATGCTTCAATGCAGGCATTTTATACTACCATGTCGGGTAAATTTAATAGATTAAAATCGACCACTAAGATCGAACTAAGTGGCATCAGTACTCGATGGCAGTTAGTGCTAACACCAACATCAAAATATACATTAAAGTACATCAAAAATGTAATACTCACAGGTAACCACACATTCATCGAACGTGTAGTGACCAATGAAGCAAATGGTGATAGTTCCATCATTTGGATGACTAAATAAGCGAATTTATCATTCCAAAAAACCAACTCAAGAGTCGTTTGATTGATCCAATAGTGTTACAATTTTTTATCTTGCTCGATTTTTAAATTAACTATGCATTAAAGGGATATAAAGTAATCCATGAATATTGTTAGTATCATTGCAACTGAATTAAACGTAAACCTTAACCAAGTTGAGGCCGCAGTTCAATTACTCAATGAAGGCTCAACCGTTCCTTTTATTTCCCGCTATCGAAAAGAAGCCACCGGTGGCCTTGATGATACTCAGCTAAGACAACTGGAAGAACGACTCCATTACTTAACCGAACTTCAAGAACGACGTGAATCCATTTTAAAAACCATTGAAGAACAAGGCAAACTAACCGATGAGCTTAAAAAAGAAATTTTAAAAGCAGAAACTAAAATTCGTTTAGAAGATCTTTATGCACCTTACAAGAAAAAACGTCGAACCAAAGCACAAATTGCACGCGAGGCAGGCATCGAACCATTGCTCGATAGCCTGTTAAACGATCGAAACCAAGACCCAAACAAAACTGCAAAAAACTACCTCAATGCCGATGCAGGTTTCGCTGATAGCACTGCGGTATTAGATGGTGCCCGTCAAATATTCATGGAACGCGTTAGTGAACAAGCTGATTTAATCGGTGTATTACGCGATTTGTTATGGGATAAGGCCAAATTTGTTTCCGCAGTAATCAAAGGTAAAGAACAAGAAGGTGAAAAGTTTACTGATTATTTTGACTATCAGGAACTATTAAAAGAAATTCCATCACACCGAGCCTTAGCCATTTTTCGGGGCAGAACAGAGGGCGTGCTACGATTAAGTTTTTTTCTGGAAAGACAGGACGATCTTGAATCGTTTTCTGATATGGGTGTTTGTGATCATTTGATAGCATCTCATATGGATATTAAAAATAACGATAATGCTGCAGATAGCTGGTTATTAGAATGCGTACGTTGGTCTTGGAAAGTAAAAGTACTCACTCAAATCGAAACAGAATTAACCATGCGTCTACGTGAAAGTGCTGAAGATGAAGCCATTAATGTTTTTGGCAAAAACTTAAATGATTTACTATTAGCCGCCCCCGCTGGCAGACGTTGTACCATCGGGCTTGATCCGGGATTGCGAACCGGTGTTAAAGTTGTCGTCGTGAATGATACCGGTAAACTATTGGATCAATGCGTTATTTATCCGCACCAACCTAAAAACCGTTGGGATGAATCATTAGCAACATTAGCCAAGCTAGCAAAAAAACATAATGCCGATCTAATGAGTATTGGCAATGGCACCGCATCTCGTGAAACCGATAAATTAGCGAAAGAGTTAATAGCGAAACACCCTGAGCTAACACTATCGAGTATTGTCGTGAGTGAAGCCGGTGCTTCTATTTATTCGGCATCCGAATTAGCCGCAAAAGAATTCCCCGATCTTGATGTATCCTACCGGGGCTCAGTATCCATTGCGCGCCGCCTACAAGATCCTTTAGCCGAATTAGTAAAAATTGAAGCCAAAGCAATTGGCGTTGGACAATACCAACACGATGTCAATCAAACCAAACTATCTCGAAAATTAGATGCGATTGTCGAAGATTGTGTTAACGCAGTTGGAGTGGAAATTAATACCGCATCAGTTCCCCTGCTAACAAAAGTCTCGGGTTTATCCGAATCAATCGCAGCCAATATCGTCACTTATCGAGAACAACATGGTGCGTTCACTGATCGCACTCAGTTATTATCCGTGCCCCGTCTCGGCCCCAAAGCTTTTGAGCAAGCCGCAGGTTTTATGCGCATTCAAAATGGCAGCAACCCGTTAGACGCATCAGCGGTGCATCCAGAATCTTATCCGGTGGTTGAAAAAATTAGTAGTAATACTAACACTGCAATTACAGATTTAATCGGCAATAGTAAATTACTAAACGGCCTTGCTGCGAATGATTACACTGACGACAAATATGGTGAACCAACAGTACGTGATATCATTTCCGAGCTTGATAAACCCGGCCGAGATCCACGTCCTGAATTTAAAACTGCAACATTTAAAGAAGGTGTTGAACAAGTTAAAGATTTAAAACCAGCGATGATACTCGAAGGTGTTGTCACCAACGTCACCAATTTTGGAGCTTTCATCGATATTGGCGTGCACCAAGATGGATTGGTACACATATCCAATATATCAAATAAATTTATCAAAGATCCCCGCGAAATTATTAAAACCGGTGATATTGTCAAAGTTAAGGTGTTAGAAGTAGATAGTAAAAGAAAGCGCATTGGTTTAACCATGAACCTCACGGATGAAGTGAGTGCTAATAAACCTGCAGCAAAAAAACCTAATGATAATAAAACGAATAATAGTAAGAAAACCAATCACAACAAAAGCCGCCAACAAACGAAACCCACCAATAACGCCATGGCAGCCGCCTTTGCTAAATTAAAATAACCGAGCTATTTTAAAATAAAAATTATGGTAATAAAGATTCTGAAGCAAACAAATCTTTAATCGATTCACGTTCACGTATCACGTGAGCCTGATCGCCATCAACCATGATTTCAACCGTTCGGGGTCTGCTATTATAATTTGAGCTCATGGTAAAACCATAAGCACCAGACGAACGAACGGCTAGCATGTCGCCCTCGATTATTGCTAACTCGCGTTCTTTACCTAAGAAATCCCCCGTCTCACATACCGGGCCAACAATATCGTATAACTCAGGTTCAACTTGCTTGGTTAGTTTAACGGGAATAATATCTTGCCACGCAGAATATAATGACGGGCGAATTAAGTCATTCATTGCAGCATCAACAATGGCAAAGTTTTTATAATCAGATTTTTTTAAATATTCTACTGTAGTGACTAAAATACCGGCATTACCGGCTATTGCTCGGCCAGGTTCAATTAAAATTTTTAATTTTCGAGTTCCTAATCGTTCCGATAACGCTTTAGCATATTCATTTGGAAGTGGTGGTTGCTCATCTTTATAACAAATACCAAGACCACCACCTAAATCCAAATGATGAATCTCAATGCCGCCTTTTGCTAATTTATCCACTAAAATTAAAACACGATCCAAAGCATCGAGGAAAGGCGCAGTGTCGGTTAGTTGTGAACCAATATGGCAATCAATTCCAACAATATTAATGGATTTTAATTCAGCCGCCGTTTTATACACTGCTTGAGCTGCTGTAATTTCAATTCCAAATTTATTATCTTTTAAACCCGTTGAAATATAGGGATGTGTGCCTGCATCCACATCGGGATTAACTCTGATCGAAATGTTTGCCACTTTGCCCAGTTGCGATGCGACTACATTTAATCGATGAAGTTCGGATTCCGACTCGATATTAAAACAATAGATACCAACAGTTAATGCGCGATACATTTCTGTTGCGGTTTTACCAACTCCCGAAAATACGATTTTTTCTGGATCGCCACCGGCAGCAAGCACGCGCTCTAATTCACCAACCGAAACAATATCAAAACCAGAACCCAATTTTGCCAATACATTTAATATTGCAATATTTGAATTTGCTTTAACCGCATAACAAACCAAATGCTGATGATTTGATAATGCATCATTAAAAGCATTCCAATGACGTTCAAATGTTGCTCGTGAATAGATATAACAAGGCGAGCCGTAGGTTTGTATAATTTTGTCAACTGTCACATCTTCGACATACAGTTCATTGTTGCGATATTTAAAATAATCCATCGAAATACTTCTTTTATTGTTTGATTGTAATACGGGTTAATTGATGCTGCGTTAATCTGGGTAATCGCTCGGTAAATTTTGTTTAGATTGCTCTGACTCTTTTGGTTTTTCAGTTTTTACTTGCGATTCTGGCTCAGTTGGTAAATACAAACCACCTTTTTTACCACAAGCGCTCAACGTAGCAACACTTAGCACCACAAATAACAGCGCTACAAAAATATTTCGGGATAAAAAAATTAAAGTAAAATTGAGCATTTATTTAGACCCGTATTTGCCTTTTGTGGTTGTAGTTGAACAGAAATAAATCAAATTATACGGCAGTTTCCAAACACAGCACAACCAAGTCTTGATGCTATTGTTGTGTTTGCGAAATGTTCTTAACCCGATTACGATAGTCATTACAGCATTACTAACAACTCCTATAATACTATTTGAATGATACTAGAATTAATCACTATAATAATAGCCATACTCGGTATACTGTTGTTTTTATTAGCAATAAAACGGCTCTGGCGTCGAAAGCTTATCACCGCTAGCTTGCAGGGTTTATCGGGCTTGCTACTGCTGAGTTTAGCGGCATTATCAACTTCGATTGCATTAAATTTATACACTTACCGGCAATTAACGTTTGAACAGGAAATTGCAAAATTTCAGCTCAGTGAAATACAACCGAAACACTTCCGAGCCTTTATCACTTATCCTGATAACAGTACTCAAACCTATGATTTGCGCGGTGACCAATGGCAATTGGATGCTAGAATCTTAAAATGGTCTGGAATAGCGACATTAATTGGAATGAAAACGCATTATCGTTTAGAACGGTTATCGGGGCGATATCGGGATATAAGTCAAGAGCGCAAATCCCCTCGAACGGTTTATTCCATGCCCAACCCAACATTTTTAACGAATTGGTCACCCGACATTTGGAGTTTTGTAAAACAACATCAAGAATGGTTTCCATGGGTCGATGCAGTCTATGGCAGTGCGACTTATTTGCCGATGAGTAATGATGCACGTTACACCATCAATGTCAGTAACTCGGGATTAATCGCAAGGGCGATCAATAAAGAGGCTCTAAATGCTGTGAAAAATTGGAAATAATTTATATTAGCAACATAAGCATACAAATAAATAACAAAATACATGAGTATTAAATCCAATATATTTATATGGTTTTTCGTTGCTACGGTTTTACCATTAACAGCACTCGCTTTAAGTGCAATCTATTATAGTGAATACAATTATGAAAAAACCGTTAGCCATGACATCAATAATAGTATTAATCGTCTAGCCACTGATTTATTACACTACCACGAACATAATCGCGAACTGGTATTAGGCTTGGCAAATTCACCGGCGGTAAAAGAAATGTTACCAGTATTATATTCTGCCAGACGCAATAAAGTTCACCCCGATATTAATGTTCGTCGTTCACGATTAAACCGGTTCTTTGAAGGTTTTCAAACCATTTTACCGGGCGTTTTTTATCTACGAATTTTAGACAGCAAAGGAAATTCGCTGATAAAGGTTAGTAACGTAAAACGTAGTGCAGCTATTTATGATAATTTATCCGGTATTCCGTTTGTAGAGAGTGGTGTGCAATCAAAATCATTTAAAAAATTACTAAGCTCCATGCCCGCGAATGAAGTCAGTATGTTAAGTTTGCCGCATAATAGAAAAAACTCAGATGAAATGACCGTGTTACCATTATTGGATTATATCGTACCGTTATATAATCGAAAGCGACAAGTTGGCGCACTAGCTGTGACACTTTTTGGAACCCAGCTTGATAGCTTATTAGATCATGCTCCGCGGCTTTATAAAGGTCAATTAGTTTTATTTGAAAATAACCCGGATAAAGAATTTCGAAATGGCATGTTGTTATACGATGATTTAAATAACATTCGTTTTGCACAACAGCAGCGTGAAAAAAAATTACTGAAAGATGTTTATAGTGATCAGATTCACTCCAAACTAATAGCCAAACCCGATGGCAAAATCACACTGCGTGATAAATCAATATTGTATTTTACTGAATTATTTCCCTACCCCAATCAACTAACAAGCTGGGTATTGGCTACCAAAGTGCAGCACAATACCATTACCGAACCGTTTAAAAATATTAAATACGGTATTTGGATATTTGTGGGTGTGGCATTGTTTATCAGTATCGTATTGGCAAATATTGCCGCGCATAAAGTTTCTAATCCGGTTAAAACCTTAGCTAAAAACTTAACCGCCTTTGCGGATGGTAATTCAGATTACCGTGCCCCAACCAACTATGATTTTGATGAAATTAACTCTTTATCCATCGCTTATAATTATTTAGCCGATAATCTCGATTCGGCACAACAAGATCGAGACAAAGCACAAAGCATGGTGCTACGCAGTGCCAAACTTGCCAGTATTGGGCAAATGGCTGCGGGTATTGGCCATGAAATTAATAATCCGTTAAACAATATATTATCTTATTCTAAATTATTGTTACGCGACAATTCCAGTAATGATAGTTTAAAAAAAGATATCAATTCATTACGTGATGAGGCATTACGCGCATCGAATATTATAAAAGGCATTTTAAATTTTGCACGACAAGTCCCACCCCGTTATGAAAGTTTTCAGGTGACACCCTTTATTCAGGAATCACTTGCCTTAGTACAACAAACCTCAAAAAATAAAAATATATCAATTCGAATACTTGATGAAAATAATATCATTGCACAAGGTGATCGCAGCCAATTACAACAAGTTCTTATTAATTTATTAATAAATGCCATTCAAGCGAGCGAGCAAAATGGCCAAATAGTCGTAGGGGTAAAAGACAGTGATAACTGTTTAATTATTTCAATACGTGACGAAGGTTCGGGAATTAAACCTGAAGCACTTGATAAAATATTTGATCCGTTTTTTAGTACAAAATCTGAAGGACAAGGCAGTGGTCTCGGATTATCAATTAGTCTTGGTATAATGGAGTCACACCAAGGTAAGTTACTCATCAGCAACAATCAAGACCAAGGTGTAACAGCAACGATGAGAATTCCTTTAAATATTATTCCTAAAAATAGTTCAACGAATATATGAATATAAATGCAAAAATAATTTTTGTTGATGATGACATCAAAGCCGGTGAACTAATGATGCGCTTTAGTGATGGCGCAGATTATGATGTTAAAATATTTCAAGACCCAGGAAAAGCGCTTAACTATTTTAAAGAAAAACACGTTGATCTAATTATTAGTGATTTACGCATGCCAACCATGACTGGCATGGAATTATTGGCCGAAATACGACAACTCGATTCAGATTTACCATTTATTATCATTACCGGCTATGCCAATATTGATGATGCCATTGAAGCGGTACGTTTAGGTGCAACCGACTTTATTAAAAAACCTTTTGACATGGACGAAATGCAGATTTTAATTAATCGTACCTTAGAGCGACAAGCCTTGGTTAATGAAAATCAGATGCTTAAACAACAACTAAATTCAAAATCAAATAATACTAATTTAATTGGTGATGCACCGGCCATGCAAAAATTATATCAATTACTCGATAAAATTGCGGACATTCGCTGCAATATTATTATTGATGGCGAATCGGGCACCGGCAAAGAATTAATGGCCCAATCGATACATCATCAAAGCCATTTTGCTGATACACCATTTGTTGTCATCGATTGTGGCTCATTAAGTGATACATTATTAGAGAGCGAATTATTTGGCCATGAGAAAGGCGCATTTACTGGAGCAATATCAACCAAACACGGGTTACTCGAAACCGCATCAGGTGGCACCGTTTTTTTAGATGAAATTGGTAATATTTCAGATGCGATGCAAACCAAATTATTACGAGTCATCCAAGAACAACAAATAACGCGTGTTGGTGGTTTGCATAGCATCACCATTGATGTACGATTTATCGTAGCAACCAATCGAAACTTAATCGATATGATAGCAGACAACACCTTTCGTGATGATCTATACCATCGACTCAATGTCATCAACATTACCATGCCGCCACTGAGAGAACGACGCGAAGATATTCCATTGCTAATTAATCACTTTATCCAGTATTTCGCAAAGCACTATAATCGCACCGTATCACATTTTGATCCCAACTCGGTAAAACAATTACGAGCATTTGATTGGCCTGGCAATGTTCGTGAGCTACGAAATTTGGTTGAACGCCATATTGCACTTGCCGATGAGCCCATCTTACATCTTCAAGCACTAAGCGCTAAAAAAGACTCGGATCAAATCGATGCGGACAACCCGTCATTACAAGAATTAGAGCAGCGCTATATTATCAAAACCCTACAACGTTTCGATGGTAACCGCGAAGCAACCGCCAGCACGTTAGGAATCAACAAGTCGACACTGTGGCGAAAACTGCAAACACAGCGCGATCCAAACCCAGACGATTAAACATACAAAAAGTATGCTTACTATCGTCCAA
>VAPM010351617.1_pt1 | contig 21209 bp, 25 predicted proteins | sample 3395091 | NCBI WGS metagenome assembly VAPM01 (sample SAMN08290445, study PRJNA428436) | hydrothermal vent metagenome | isolation source: Deep-sea hydrothermal vent chimney 3 | place: Pacific Ocean: Juan De Fuca Ridge
AACTTCCGCTCGCGGAAGCGAAGACGGACGGCGCGCCGCAGGCGCGCGTCAGTCGGGGTTCTGTTCAAAATATGTTCGAATTTCATTCAACAAACACCGCAACGCAGTTAATCTTATGTGGTAACAAAGTTAACCATCCTAGAAAAATGCTCCTGGAGCCATTTCTACAATATTCTTTTTCAAAAAATAGTGGGGCAAAAAAGAAAAAATCGCAAAGAAAAAATTTTGGTTTTTGCTGGTCCGCTACAATTTCCAACACCTATTATAACTTACTATTGAGTGATAATATAACAGTATGCTAAAATTTGGATAGGTCATATATAAGTAATTTTTAGAATGAAAAACAAAATATTACAATCAGCACAATGGAAAGGGTAGCCAAAGCGCCGGTAGTTAACATAGATCAGCTTCTAAAATAGTTATGGCAAAGATCAAAGACATTCCGAAAATTGATAGACCGCGAGAAAAATTTCTCAAAAAAGGTCCGGAAGCACCTCCAAAAAGTGATCTTTTGGCAATTTTGCTTGGAAGCTGGATCAAAGGAAAGAATGTTCAAAAATTAGCACAACAAATCATTAAAGAATTCGGAAAGAATTTTTTAATGATTACTATTGATGATTTACAAAAAATTTCTGGAATTGGACAAGCCAAAGCGTTACAAATTACGTCAGCAATTTCACTTATAAAAAGGTTTTATGATGATGATCAAACAAATGAAGTGATTATCAAAAATTCTCAAGATGTTACCTCGCTAACTTACGATTTGAGGAATAAGAAAAAAGAGCATCTCGTTGGAGATAAATACAAATTGATAAAATGGATTTTCTCAGTTATGGAAAAAGAATGTGAAGAAAAATCATTTGCAGATATTTTTGCAGGTACTGTGGTTGGAAAATTAAAATTTAACCAAATTAAAGTATGAAAAAAGATAATTCAATAATTTTATTTAATCAAAAACAAGTTCGTCGGCATTGGGATGAAAAGAATGAACTTTGGTTTTTTTCAATTATTGATGTAATTGAGGTTTTAACCGGAAATACAAGACCGAGAAAATATTGGAACGACTTAAAAAAGAAGCTATTGATTGAGGGAAGTCAGTTGTCCGAAAAAATCGGACAACTGAAAATGCAGTCCTCTGACGGTAAATTTTATAAAACAGATATTTTGAATACTGAAAATTTATTACGGCTTATTCAGTCCATTCCTTCACCAAAAGCAGAACCATTTAAATTATGGCTTGCAAAAATCGGTTATGAAAGAATTGAGGAGACAGAAGATCCAGAACTTGCTTTTGAGAGAGCGATGAAAACGTACTTACAAAAAGGTTACTCAAAAGAGTGGATAAATCAACGTCTCAAAAGTATTGAAGTTAGAAATGAATTAACGGATGAGTGGCAAGTTAGAGGCATGAAAGAAGGTCTGGAATATGCAATTTTAACTGATGAAATTACAAAAGCGTGGTCAGGGAAATCAGTTAGACAATATAAGAAATTTAAGGAGCTCAAAAAACAAAACTTGAGAGACAATATGACTAATTTGGAATTGATTCTCAATATGCTTGCTGAAGCCTCAACAACGGAAATATCCAAGAAACAAAAACCGAAAGGCCTTGCAAAAAATAAAACTGTAGCTCGACGTGGTGGTAGCGCCGCAGCGCAAGCAAGAAAAGTGATTGAGAAGCAAACGGGTGATAGCGTTATTTCTGTAAAAAATGCAAAACATTTACATTCGGGTAAGAAAAAATCTTTACCTAAAAATAATCACAAATAACCATGTCTATACAAATATATTATCTGTGGAAGGTCCAACCTTCCACAGCGAAAAATAGTGGAAGGTCGGATATTAGACATTAATGGAATACATACCGCAATATGATTTATTGTGTGTCTATGTTATCAACAGAGCACTCCCGGAGCCATTTCTCTGTTTTTAAAGACATAAGATAAAATTGATGAGTACTTTGTTTATGTGGTGCTGTCTTATTTTAGACGTAAGAAAATAATCCCGGCAATGATGAGTGCCACTCCGATGAGATTCCAAATTGATACATGTTCTTTCCAGATAAAATAGCCAACTAAAAATGCCAATCCGTTTGTTAAAACTGTGGTTATAAACCAAATGGTAATGAATTTTGGTGCACTTGAATAACTCCAAAGGAATAATAATTGATAAATTAAAATGAGTGGAATAGCATATAGAATACTTTTTAAGATATCTTCTCGTAAAAGATAAATAGTTCCTATTTGAAGAAATGCCGCTATTGTTACCGCGCTGATGTATATATACATACTGAATTAAAATTAAGTATAGCAGATATATTATCTAATAATGTAAAAATTGCCACGCGTCGCCTCACCCCACCCCCCGCGCGCCGAAGGCGCGCGGGGGGTGGGGTGAGGGCTTTTTACGAATACGCAATGGCAATTGGCAAAATATGTTGCGCTCCCGCTTTTCTTAGCGCTACGATACCGGAGCGTAATGTGGCTCCTGTTGTACACACATCATCGCAAAGCAAATATGTTTTGTTCGGGTCAAGCACCTTGGTCACAGAAAAAGCATCGTGCATATTATGCAGACGCTCATTTTTGGAAAGTGTTGTTTGCGATGGTGTTTCGCGCGCGCGTACCAAATAATTTTTCATAGATATCATTTCTGCATCATCAATGCCGTAGTGCATAATTTCTTCCACTTGATTATACCCGCGCTCGCGCTTACGTTTTGGAGCAAGCGGAATGGGTATCGCTACCACCTCACCAAAACTTTCTTCCATGGTTATTTCTGCAACATATTCGCGAAACGCACTCCCCAAAAGTAAGAGCGCTCTCCGGTTGTTGTGATATTTCGCTTCATGAATAAGTGCACGCACGTTACGATTACGAAATGGTAGCAGAGCAACGATGGGTGGCTCGGAAAAAGAAAGTGCGTGCACGTTAATTAGCTTCGCAACCGCACTTTCTTGCATGTCGTGCACAAGTTGCCCATCTCCGCTTTGGGAAAACAAGATGTCCAACACGAATTGTACGATTGTTGTATACACATTCACTTTGTACGTATGTTAACATAACATGTATGGGATTTTTCTCACAAATATTTTCTTCAGAAAAAAAGAAAAGCGTACTTGGAGTTGACATTGGCTCGTCTTCTCTTAAGGTGGTTCAGTTGCACAAAGAGCATGGCATCATAATGCTTGAAACGTATGGTGAGCTTGCGCTTGGTCCGTATGCAAACGTAGCGGTCGGACAAGCAACAAACTTGCCGGCAGACACCATCGCGAAAACTCTCACAGATCTGTTGCGCGAGGCAAGTGTGACCACTGCCGATAGTGGTATCTCCATCCCGTCCGTTCGCTCGCTGCTTGTGTTTGTTGAGTTGCCATATCGCGCGGATGCGGATGAACAGCGCACCATCATTGAGCTTGAAGCGCGAAAATATATTCCGGTACCTATAGAAGAAGTACAGCTTAATTGGTTTGTGTTGCCGGGCGGGAAGGCAAAAGAGCGAGAAGCCGATTCGCCCAACACTGTACAAGTGCTTCTTGTGGCGGTGCATAGAGATGAAATAACCTTGCTTGAAAATGTGGCACGCAGCGCGGGGCTCTCAGCATCTTTTTTTGAAATTGAAATTTTCAGCACTATCCGCGCTGTGGTTGACGAGCCTGCAAAACCGATAATGATTATTGATATCGGCTCGGCATACACAAAGATGTATGTGGTTGAACAAAATGTAGTCGGATCTTCGCACTCAATCCCTCACGGTGGCGAAGACGTAACGCGCGCTATCGCTACGACGAAACATATTGAAACTGAACAGGCGGAACTTATTAAAAAGAGTGGTGGTTTTGATGACGCGGAAGATGCACTGATGCACACCGTGCTTGAAAATGTTTATTCAGAAATCTTCACAGAAGCGAAGCGTGTCTTAACGCAGTTTGAGACAACATATAATCGTGCGGTTTCCACAGTCATTCTAACGGGCGGTGGCGGGGTGACAAAAGGGCTTGTACAATATGCAAAAACATTCTTTGCGGTTGACACGCGAATTGCCGATCCGTTTGCAAAAACCAAAGCACCGGAGTTTATGCGCGACACACTGCGAGAAATAGGTCCGGAATTTTCCGTTGCGGTTGGGCTGGCGCTTCGTAAACTGGAAGACTAATAATTTTTTCTCGTAGATTTTCGCGACGGAAAATTCCGGATAACACATCGCCTGTGCATAACTTTTGTTACAAATATGGAGCGTTACTTATATACTGAATAATATACACATGCAATCTTTCTCACACATACCGACATCTTTCGTTCCGCTTCCGCCACAGTCTGCCCCAAAAAGGCGATGGCGCTTGGATTTTGAGGGAGCGTTTGGTTTTATAGCATTCGGTGTCTTTGTGCTGGCTTCGCTTATGGCACTTAGTGTATTTCTATATCAAATGTATTTGCAACACAATTTGGCGTTGGTTCATAAGGATGTGCAGACCACCCAGCAATCTTTCAATGCCACGCCCATACAAAAAATAACAACCCTTAATAATCAACTAATCGTTGCGCAAGGATTATTGAACACGCACGTAACCATTTCTCGTTTTCTTGATATGTTTAGTGCGGACACTCCCCGAAATGTACGCTTCACTTCTTTGGGCATAGCCATTAATCCAAAAGATGGGTCGGCATCTATGAAAGCAGATGGCATAGCTCGTGATTTTAATACATTGGTGGTGGAATCTCGCACGCTTGAGGGAAATAAAAACCTCTCGAATGTGACATTTTCCGATATATCAGTGGATAATGAAACCGGCAATATAAGATTCACCGTTTCGGGCGTCATAAGCAAAAGCCTGGTTGGAAATTTCTCCGCCGTGGTGAGTGGAATGGGTACTGCAACAACCACTGCCATTATGGCTTCGTCAACCATTTCCGCGCAATCGCACGCCACCACAACAGCACTATGAACCAGCGCCTCATAATAATTTTGGAATTACTTGTCGCCTTCGGATTATATTTCTGGTATATTCAGCCTACATATACTGGGAATATTCAGGCGCTTCATACGAAAATAACTTCAGAGCACGGGGTCGCGAAGACAATGAAGAAATATTCACAGAAAGAAACGCGCCTTGAAGAAAAGAAAAATAACATATCCCCGGCAGACATTGCTCGTCTTTCAGAAATGCTTCCGCCCACAAACGGTACGGCACATTTTTTGCTTAATATAAATGCGCTTGCTTTGCGTTCGGGATTTACACTGAGCAAATTCAATATAAAAGACCAGGGTAATAGCTCTCGGCAAAACGTACCGGCAGAGAAACGGAAGCCGTATAAGACATTTATATTGGGCATATCCGGCAAAGGAACGTATGGCAGCTTCCGCCAATTTTTAGATGGGCTTGAGAGAAGCTTGCGCCTTGTTGACGTGACATCTCTTTCCATTAAAGCGAATATTTCGCAACCGGCTCCGGGTGCCAAAAAACAAAATACAAACTTATATGATTATTCGCTTATGTTGCAAATATACCGACTCCCATCGGCATCATAAAATACCATGAAAAATAAATTATCATTCAATCCAATTCTCATCGGTTTTATAATAATTGTCGCACTTGCGGGTGGCTATTTGTATTTCACATCCACGAACATACATTTGTCTACAATTACCGCAACGGTATCTACGGATTTATTTTCTAATATCGGCTCAATACAACTTGATACAAGTGTATTATCAGACCCTCGTTTTAACGCGCTTACAAATATAGCTATTCCGGTCGGACATGAGTCTATGGGGCGCACTGACCCATTTGCATTATTTCGTTAATGTGAAAATTAAATAAACAGTATGCACACTCTTGATATACTCATACAAAAAGGGGTTCTCCAGGCCGATGATAAGAAAGCAATTCTTGACGAAGTGCGCGCGTCAAAAGCCTCTCTTGAGGATGTTTTAAAAAAACACGGCGTATTTATTGAGACGCTTTTGTCCGTTCTCGGTGATTATTATCATCTGCCGCACAAGATACTTGATAATTCAATAATACCGTCAAAGATACTTTTATATATTCCGGAAGAATCGGCGCGACATTACCAATTTGTTCCCCTCGCAATCGTGGACGGAGCACTTGAGGTTGGAATTACAGATCCTGATGATATGGAGGCGATAGATGCACTACAGTTTATCTCAACCCGTATCGGCATTCCTTATGTGTTGTATATTATCTCTCATGAGGATTTGAACAATGTGCTAGATCAGTACGAGAGTATGACGGGTGAAGTAAAAGAAGCATTGTCTGAGTTTGATACAACATCTAAAGAAGCCCAACAAGAATTGGAGAAAGAAACGAAAGAAACGGAAACGCAAAATGATCAGCATATAAAAACTGATGCCCCTGTAACGAAAATAGTAGCGACAATTTTACACTATGCGGTAGAGGGGAAGGCTTCAGACATACATGTTGAGCCGACAGCACGAAATACCCGCGTGCGTTTTCGTATTGATGGAGAATTGCACACCTCGCTCACTCTCCCCGGGAAAGTACATCAAGCGGTTACGGCACGTATCAAGATACTTTCTCAAATGCGCCTTGACGAGAAGCGCAAACCGCAAGACGGTCGATTTTCCGCAACAATAAGCGACAGGCGCATTGATTTTCGTGTTTCAACTTTTCCTACAGAATTTGGAGAGAAAGTAGTGATGCGTATTCTTGATCAAACCAACACGAATGTAACCATCAAATCACTCGGTCTTTTGGATCACACTCTTGAAGTGGTGCATGACATGTTGCAGAAGCCGTATGGGATTATTCTTATTTCCGGACCAACTGGTTCCGGTAAGTCAACCACACTTTTTGCGATGCTTTCATCGCTTGATAGGGAAACGCGCAATGTGGTATCTCTTGAGGATCCGGTGGAGTATAAAATAAATGGCGTTTCGCAATCGCAAGTACATCCGGAAATCGGATATGATTTTGCCACCGGACTGCGTTCAATATTGCGACAAGATCCTGATGTAATTATGATTGGAGAGATCCGCGATAAAGAAACAGCGCGGCTTGCCGTGCAAGCCGCGCTCACCGGACACCTTGTGTTTTCAACCGTGCACACAAACACTGTTGCGGATGTTGTTCCGCGCCTTATTGACATGGGTGTTGATCCGTATCTTATTGCACCGACTCTCATTGGCGTTATCGGTCAGCGTTTGGTAAAAAAACTTTGTACGCATGCCGGGAAGCCGTTTCCCGTAAGTGACAGTATGAAATTATTGCTCGCAAAAGAATTCTCTGATTTGCCTGATGAATATCATAAGTATATTCCACAATTTAAGGAATTTTATCATGCATCGCAAACGACCGAGTGCCCGGACGGTATTGCTGGTCGCATAGGGGTGTTTGAAACGTTAACAATGGATAAAGACCTTGAGCATATAGTGCTTACCGCCCCCGTTGCTGAAAATATATATGAATACATGCGTAGTCAGGGTATGTTTACGATGAAGGAGGATGCTATTATAAAAGCTCTTTCCGGCACGATTCCTTTTGAAGAAATGAACATGCTGGGTGGTGAATTTTTAACAGAATAATGATACACTAAATAATATGGGAACTTCTTATACGATATTTCTTGTTGATGACGATCAGTTTTTGTTAAGCATGTATGTGGCAAAGTTTCAAAGCTCCGGACACAAAGTAGTCTCTTTTACTTCCGGAAGAGATTTGCTTGGGGCTCTAAGAGAGGGTGTACAGAAGATAGATGCTTTATTATTGGATATTGTTATGCCTGACATAAACGGATTTGAAACACTCGAAGAGTTGCGTCGTGAAAAACTCGCACAAGGTGCTAAAATTATAGTGTTGTCAAACCAAGGTCAAGATGCGGATAAGGAGCACGCAAAACAACTAAATGTTGACGGATATATTGTGAAAGCGTCCGCCATTCCTTCGGAGGTGGTTGAAAGTACAATTAATATAATAGAACAAAAAATCTCATGAACACACCGGAACAGAAATTAAAAGAGTTACTTGAGATCGTTATAAACGAGGGTGGGTCCGACCTGCATTTAACTTCCGGTAGGCGTCCGATTATTCGCGTTGACGGGGCGTTGATACCGCTTCTGCAACAACCGGAGCTCACCGATGGTGAGATGGATGGAATTCTAAGGAGTATATTGCCCGAGGCTCGCATGAAAATCCTTGAGCAAAATCAATCGGTTGATTTTGCATACTCGCACGGTGATAAAGGGCGCTTTCGTATAAATGGATACATCGTGCAAGGGGTTGTTGCCATCGCTATGCGACTCATCCCGCACGCAATTCGCACCATCGCGCAATTAAATCTCCCGCCAATCCTTGATATATTTACGCACCGTGCGCAAGGGTTTTTTATTGTGGTTGGTCCGGTTGGGCAGGGAAAGACGACCACGCTCGCCGCTATTGTTGACAGTATCAATCATGCTCGGAGCGAGCATATTATCACTATTGAAAATCCGATTGAATATCTTTTTGAAAAAGGAAAATCTCTCATTCATCAGAGAGAAGTGCACACGGATACTCCCGATTTTCATATTGCGTTGCAGGCAGCGTTTCGTGAAGACGTAAATATCATCATGCTTGGTGAGATGAGAAACAAAGAGACCATATCGTCCGCTGTAACCGCCGCCGAAACCGGTCACCTGGTACTTTCAACTCTTCACACAAACAACGCCGCGCAAACCATTGATCGCATCATTGATATTTTTCCGGCGGAACAACAAGAGCAAGTGCGGGTTCAGCTTGCTGGCTCGCTTTCCGGGATTTTCTCACAACGGCTTATTCCGCGGATTTCCGGCGGACTTATTCCGGCATATGAGCTCCTTCTCAATAACAGCGCAGTGGCAAATCTCATTCGCGAAGGTCGTACAAATGAAATCTCCACAGTCATTCAAACCTCATTAAAAGATGGAATGATAGATATGGATAGAACACTTGCGGATCTTGTTCGTCGCGGGGAAGTTACAATTGAGCATGCATATGAGCACTCTTTTGATACAAAAACGTTTGAACGTTATTTGTAAAAATAATAGCATTTATGTTGTTTACTTATCACGCACTTGATAAAGATTCTCACGAGAGGAGTGGCACCATAGAGGCACTCTCGATGGATGTTGCAGTTGCCGCACTGCAGCGCAGGGAGCTGATTATTTCATCAATTGAGCCGGTCGGGGGAGGAATACTTTCTTTGCAGATGAAACTTTTTCAGAGGGTTTCAAACAAGGAGGTCGTCATATTGTCTCGCCAAATCGCCACGCTTTTCACCGCACAGGTTTCAGCACTTCGCATTTTCAGATTATTGGCGGAAGAAGTTGATAATGAGCTTTTGTCCGATACGTTGACGCAAGTGGCGGATGATTTACAAGGCGGAAGCGCCATATCAAAAGCGCTATCGCGCCACCCGAAAGTGTTTGGAGTTTTTTATGTAAACATGGTGCGTGCAGGGGAAGAATCCGGGCGGCTTTCGGAAATATTCAATTTCCTTGCGGACTATCTTGACCGCACCTATGCTGTTGTAAGCAAAGCGAAAAACGCACTTGTGTATCCAGCATTTGTCATTGCAACTTTCTTTATAGTTATGGGTCTTATGTTAACGTTTGTTATTCCAAATATAACTAAAATCTTAGTGAGCTCAGGTCAAAAAATTCCGTTTTATACGCAGGTTGTCATGGATCTTTCATATATCCTTGTGCATTATGGGATTTTTATTTTAATTGCTATTGCTGCCGGTGGAGTATATTTGTATCACTCACTGCAGACAGGCCCGGGCAGATACGCGTTTGATAGATTCAAAATTTCCATACCTTATATTGGTAGTTTGTATAAGAAATTATATTTATCACACATCACTGATAACTTTTCAACCATGCTTTCTTCAGGTGTGCCTGTCATTGATGTGATTAAAATCTCAAGCAGTGTTGTTGATAATTATGTATATAAAAATATCTTAAAGCAAACCGAAGACGCAGTGCGCGCCGGTTCGTCCATTTCCGACGCTCTTGCATCGCATCCGAATGAAATCCCGGGCATTATGACCGCCATGATTAAAGTGGGTGAGGAAACAGGCGAGCTTGGAAGCATCCTTGAAACTCTTTCAAAGTTTTATTCGCGAGAAGTCATGACTGCGGTGGATACGCTCGTTGATCTTATTGAACCGCTTATGATTATTCTCCTTGGCGTCGGTGTCGGTGTATTGATTGTATCCGTACTTGTTCCAATCTATAACATGGCGAATGCTTTTTAAGCATTCGCCATGTTATGCGTATCGTTTTATCCGAAAAGCATCCAATATAGTTATCCACATATACTTGTATTGCAACCAAGGCATTTCGTTTATACTTAAAAGCACGGAATGTAACATTATCAGTTCCGGCTTACAATAATATTATTATTATGCAAAATATACTTCATACAAAAAACCCTGAGCGAGGTTTTACGCTCATAGAACTTTTGGTGGTTATCGCCATCATCGGTATTCTCTCTTCCATTATAATTGTAAATCTTATGACTGCGCGAGGTAAAGGCTCTGATGCCGCCGTTAAGGAAGATCTGTCTTCAATACTTACTCAATCATCAATTGATTACCCTGGGGACAGTAATACTTATGGGAATACCGGCACTTCGGTTATTGACGGTGTTGCAACCTATTCGTGGAGTGGTACGCCGGGGAATTCAAAGGTAGCTTTACTGTCTTTAGCAAGTACCGATACTACTACTGTTGATGGTACTGTTGGGCGAGCGCTTGCAAATGCTTATATCCATGCCAAAAGTCACATTATACAATATACCGCACAGGGTGGTACATTTTGGATACAGGCAGAGCTTTCAACCGGGAAATATTGGTGCATTGATTCAACCGGTTTTAGAGGCGTGATAAGTTCGGCACTAACAACTGTAACAGCTACGTGTTCTTCTTAGGGAATAACATTTATTATAATTATTTATTAAATAAATAATTAATTATAAAACACTTCACCCGGGCTTAAGCCCGGGTGAAGTGTTTTATAATTAGAGAAGATACGGTACACTGAATATATTCGCATATGATATCAATTACGTATTTATTCGCCATTTTCTTTTTTGCGTTCGGCACAATCATCGCCAGCTTTTTAGGAGTGGTTGTGGCACGCTTTGGCACGGGTGAAGGGTGGTGGAGCGGACGCTCATATTGTGATTCGTGTACCGCAACTCTTACGGCAAAAGACGTGGTGCCGATTTTCTCGTGGCTCTTTGCGCGCGGGCGATGTTCGCATTGCGGTACGCATGTGAGTGCCGCCTCAACTGTCGTTGAGGCGGCACTTGGCACTCTTTTTATGTTGAGTTACTTTTTATTCGGTATATCATTCTCATTGTTATTTTTTCTGAGCGCTCTTTTCTTTGTTGGGGCAATAGTGCTTTATGATATGCGACACACCATCATTCCGACGCCATTTAATATATTTTTTGTGATTATGAGCATTGCGTTTATTGCCGTTTCAGCTCCAAGTACGCAGGCATTTTGGGGAGCATTTGCCATGGCGCTTCTTATCGGATTTTCTCTTGTTGCACTCCACTATGTTTCAAACGGGAAGGCAATGGGGTTAGCTGATGCTCCTTTTGCCTTTGGGCTTTCGTTGCTTGTAGCACCTCTTGCATTTTCAGGATTTCTATATTCGTTTTGGATAGGGGCAATTGTGGGATTGTTCATTCTGGCACGCGCTCCAAAAGGACATAGAACGGGTATTGAAGTTCCGTTTGCTCCATTTTTGGCGGCGGGATTTCTTATGGCGTTGTTCACCGGATGGAATATCTTCCATATAATACCATGGCTCATACATCTATAGCCTCATCAAAAGGATTTACGCTCATTGAGATGTTGATAGTTCTCGCTATCATCGGTGTTGTTACGGTGGTAGTTGTGACGGGGCAGCGCTCTTTTGAGCGGTCTGTTATATTAACGAATACCACATATAATATCGCACTTTCCATTCGAGAGGCGCAAGCATATGGATTCTCAGGGAAGAGCGCAACCAGTGGAGCTACTGATGCAGGAAATTATGCATATGGTGTTGATTTTAATATAGCCCTTCCAAACAAAAATACCGACACGTATACGCTTTTTGCAGATAATGGAGCGGTAGCCAGCACAGACTGCCATAAAAATCTCTCATTCTCCGGCATTATTCCGCCGGATCAAAAAGTCGGAGATTGTATTTTTTCTTCAAATGACACCACGATAAGAAGATTTGTTATTCACAGTGGTGTAACAATTTCCGACGTGTGTGTATACTCAGGAGGCTTAATTAATTGTAGCAGTACCGGGAGCGGTGCCGGGAAGTTGGATATTTCTTTTACGCGCCCGAACAGTATATATGTCTTTTTTGAGAGTAGTCCACCAGCTATTATCGCAAAAGGCGATACAGCTTGTATAAAAATTTCTCGTCTTGGCGCCTCGCGATATATTTTAGTGAGGGGGTATGGCTCATCTATTCCATATGAGGCTGGTACCGTATCGGTATCAGACACGCCGGTTTCTCCATATTGCACACCATAATTTAAAATTTTTATGTATATACGAACCCAAAAAGGATTTACACTTATTGAGCTAATTGTATCGCTTGGTATTTTCAGTATTGTTATTACGCTTGTCGCGGGAACTTATTTCTCACTCATCTCTGCCAGTGGAAATGTTCGTACGTCAACAAGCGCAATAAATAATGTATCTTTTGCGCTTAGTGCCATGTCATATGATATTCGCAGTGGCACATGTGAGTCAGGGCAGTGTGGTAGCGGGGATTCTTTTCTCTTTACTAACTCGTTATCACTTCCGGTTACGTATAGTTTATGTACCGTTTCTTCCATCAAGCCACAGATATGTAAAAGCATAAACGGCGGAACTCCATATGCCTTGACGCATGCCCCGGTTTATATAAAGAAGCTCAGTTTCTCATCTAAAACGTATACTGCCGGAGCGTCTTCCAAAGCTAGTCAGACGCTCACCATTATTCGTGTTGGTGGGACATATACATTGCCACACAACACACAGCAAAGGGGCTTCCATTTGGAGACCGTTGTTACACCGCGTAAGATATATGTACAATAGTATGATACACAGCACTTCCACAAAAGGATTTACACTTGTTGAAACACTTGTTGCGCTAGCGATTATTATGGTTGCCATTACCGGGCCGTTTGCGGCTACCGAAAACTCAATAAATGCAACGACGATAGCGCACGATAAGAGCGCTGCCACATTTCTTGCCCAAGAGGGTGTTGAATATATCCATGCAATTCGTGACAAGATATATATAAAGGAGTGTTTCTCAAATAATGGAATAAATTGTAGTACCTGGTGGGATGTTTTTACTACAAATACATATGGTTCCGGCTATAATGTGCTCCAGTGCTTGGGCGGTACGCCGTGCTCATTGGATATGACAAAATCACAATATGTTAGCACTCCGCCGTTTACAAGTGGGGCTCTTGCCACTTGTTCCGGTGGGGTGTGCGGGAAATTGTACCTTACATCATCGCCATTATATGCATATACAATTTCTTCCCTGGGGAATACACCAACAATTTTCTCCAGGAAAATTGTAACAACAAAAATGAGCGATACCGCAATTAAGGTTGAAGTAACTGTTACGTGGAGAGAGCAGGCAGGGGTACAGTCAGTTACTGCAACGGATATTCTTACTTCGTGGGAATAAACATTATTTATATGAGCACATCACAACACACACCGTACCATACAAAAGAATCAGGCATTGCCCTTTTCATTGCAATTATTTTCGCTTCCGTAGTATTGCTTATCGGGTTGACCATGGCGTCTTTTGGATATAAGCAAGTGGTTCTTTCTTCCACGGCTGTCGCTTCGCAAAAAGCATATTACGCCGCCGATTCTGCGATGGAGTGTGCGCTATATGCAGATCAGCAACAGTCTGCATTTACCGACAGTACGGATGGGTATATTTATTGTGCAGGGTTAGATCATTTTACTGAAACGAATGTTAATGGCTATCGTAAATATGAAATCTCCAAGATAAGGAATATCAGTTTAGATGTCTGCGCCAACGTAGTGGTTTATAAGGAAACCAGCTCTCCTTATACAACATATATTTTTTCTACCGGCTTTTACGATGTTGGACAAAATAACTGCAATGTGAACACGCATACGACCGTAAAGGGGGTTTCTATAAAATATGGTTCCTAAACATATCAGTTCACGCGCTCGCTTACTTCAAAAACACATTAGCGCGTATCGTGCGAGCTATCATGAAAAAGATGAATCGCGCATATCGGATGATGCTCTTGATTCGCTCAAGCACGAGCTCTCGCTTCTTGAGGAAGCATATCCGGAACTTATTACATCAAGCTCACCCACGCAACGTGTTGCCGGCGCCCCACTCAAGGCCTTTAAAAAGGTTACACACGAAGTAAGGCAGTGGTCTTTTAATGATATTTTCAATGAAGAAGAACTTCACTTGTTTGACGAGCGTGTGAAGCGCGCACTTGAAAATAAATTGGGAAAAACTGTGGTTCCAACCTATGAATGTGAATTGAAGATTGACGGATTGAAAATAGTACTGACATATCGCGCGGGAGAACTGATGCTTGCGGCAACGCGGGGAAACGGTGTGGTGGGAGAAGATGTAACGCACAATATTGTCACTATACAAAGTGTACCTACGCGTCTTGCTCGCGCTGTTGATATCATCGCGGAGGGTGAAGTATTTATGACGCGCACCGGATTTTCCGTACTTAATGAGATGCGCGGGAAATCCGGAGAGCAACCGTTTGCAAATCCTCGCAATGCAGCCGCCGGCTCTATTCGTCAGCTTGACCCATCTGTCGCCGCATCACGCCCGCTTGCATTTTTTTGCTATGATCTTGCTCGTACCAATGAACATTTTCCAAGTGAACAAACCAAAGAGCTTGATTATCTGTCATCTCTTGGGTTACCTGTTAACCCGCACGCGCGCCATGTAAATACTCTTGATGAAATAATGGAGTATTGGAGGTATTGGCAAGGTGACGCGAGGGGAAAAGAAGATTATCAAATTGACGGTATAGCGATAAAAGTTGAGGAGCGTGAATATCAAGAGGCACTCGGTTACACCGGCAAAGCGCCGCGGTTTGCCGTTGCGTTAAAGTTTCCGGCGGAACAAACAACGACCGTGGTAAAAGATATTACATTGCAGGTGGGGCGTACCGGTGTGCTGACACCGGTTGCGCAATTAAAGCCGATTACCGTTGCCGGAACAACTGTCTCGCGCGCCACGTTGCACAATGAAGATTTCATCGCACAAAAGGATATCCGTATCGGTGATACCGTTGTTGTGCAAAAGGCGGGTGATATCATTCCGGAAATTGTACAAGTGCTCAAGGAATTTCGGAGCGGGAATCGGAAGAAATGGAGATTTCCCAAAAGCTCTCCTTTGTGTGGCGGGAATGGAATGATTGAGCGCGTAAAAGGAGAGGCGGCACACAGGTGTGTTGCGACTGATTCATTTGCACAGCAAGAGCGCAAGCTTATTCATTTTGCCGGGAAGACGGCGCTTGATATTGACGGGCTGGGGGCGAAAACCGTCAGACTGCTTATGGAGCACAATCTGGTGAGCGATTTTGATGATTTTTTTGAACTCACCGAAGATGAATTGCTCGCGTTGCCTGGGTTTGAGAAAGTATCTGCAAGCAAACTGATAGCGTCTATTGATGGCGCCAGGCGCGTACCCTTGTACAAATTGTTGGCCGGACTTTCTATTGCTCATATTGGGGAAGAAACCGCACTGCTTATTTCAAAAAAATATCATTCGCTTGATATGCTTGCGCGCGCAAGCGAAGAAGAATTGGCAAGCATAAACGGTATCGGTCCAATAGTGGCAAAAGCTGTCGTACAGTGGTTTGCTACGTCTGCAAATAAAAAATTATTAGACAGAATGCGTAAACACATTATATTGCAGACGCCTCATGCACGACACACACACAGTGGGTTTGACGGAAGTACCGTTGTGTTTACCGGTACGCTTGAACGGCTTTCGCGCCAAGAAGCGCAAGAACTCGTGCGTGGGGCGGGGGGGAAAATTTCGCAAACGGTATCGGCAAAGACATCGTATGTGGTTGCTGGAAGTAACTCCGGCTCCAAGCGCGCACAGGCAATTGCTCTTGGTGTTCCAGTCCTTTCGGAAAAGGATTTTCGCGCGCGCCTCGGCATGTGATATGATGCAGGCAATATGGCAACATATGATGAAATAAAACACTTGGCGGAGCTGGCGCGGATTTCGGTACCGGATAAGGATTTGCCAAAGTTATCCGCTGAGTTTGAAAGTGTTTTGAAGTATATAGGACAACTGGAATCACTTGAGGTATCGGAAACTTCCGTACCGCAAGTACCGCTCCTGCACAATGTGTTCCGCGATGATGATAATTCGACTCCGTCGGGTACCAATACGCAAAAAATTACAACTGCGTTCCCAAAAAGAAACGGTGACGCGCTCTCCGTTAAAAAAATAATTATACATGAATGAATTACCGAAACTTTCTCTCACAGAGATATCGCGCGCGCTTCGCGCGCGCGATATCTCTGTGAGAGAGCTTTTTAACACAATACACAGTTACGCAAAAGAAGAAAACACAAGATTGTTTGCGTATTTGGAGCTTTTTGATGCGGATAAGGATGCCATTGATAAAGCACAAAAGAGAATTGATGACGAAGGTGAGCACACTCCGCTTCTAACCGGAATTCCTGTCGCGGTAAAAGATAATATGCTTATTGAGGGGAAAACGGTGAGTGCGGCATCGCGCATGCTTGAGACATACCAAGCATCATACACAGCAACGGCTATTAAAAAACTCACCCATGATAACAACGCACTCATTCTCGGACGCACCAACATGGATGAGTTTGCAATGGGTAGCTCAACTGAAAACTCGGCATTTGGTGTTACTAAAAACCCACATGATACGACGCGCGTTCCGGGTGGTTCTTCCGGTGGATCTGCCACCGCTGTTTCCGCATTTATGGCACCGGTGGCGCTTGGTTCAGACACGGGCGGTTCAATTCGTCAGCCTGCATCTCTATGTGGAGTGGTCGGATTGAAGCCAACTTATGGAGCTGTGTCGCGACATGGGCTTATCGCCATGGGGTCCTCTCTTGATCAAATCGGTCCGCTCGGCAGAACCGTTTCCGATACGCGGATTCTATTTAATGCCATTGCGGGACGCGATCGTCTTGATGCGACAACCATCCCCGATGGACTATATCCCAAGCGTGCCGTACCGCAAAAGATGCGTATCGGCGTGCCGTATCATCTGCTTGAAGACGGAATTGATAAAGATGTTCGCTCACTTTTTGATAAAACTCTCAAAGCACTGGTGTCTGCCGGGCACACAATTGTGGACATTAAACTTCCCACAAGCAAATATGCTCTCCCGGTGTATTACGTCATCATGCCGGCTGAAGCATCAACGAACCTGTCTCGCCTTGATGGTATACGATATGGCTTCTCAAAACAGTCTGATACCTTGCTGGAAGATTATATACAAACACGTAGTATCGGATTTGGTGCGGAAGTTAAGCGTCGCATACTTTTAGGTACGTTTGTACTTTCATCCGGATATATAGATGCGTATTATCGCAAAGCGCTGCGTGCCCGCTCTGTCATAACAGCAGAGTATGAAAAAGCATACGAGCAGGTGGATTGTATTGTGGTTCCGACCTCTCCATCGCCTGCGTTTCGTTTCGGAGAAAAAAGTGACCCTGTTTCAATGTATGTGGAAGATTTATTTACGGTAACCGCTAACCTCACCGGAATGCCGGCGCTTTCCGTTCCGATGGGATTTGTAAATCGCGATGGAGTGCAATTACCCGTTGGTATGCAGTGTACAGCCCCGCACCAAGCCGAAGACGTCCTTTTTTCTTTCGGCGGAGAAGTAGAAAAAATCTCTATACAAAAGTAATATAAACTGGCGACCGTCTGTTCAGTATACTAATAAACCATGGTGCTCCGGATTTTGCCTACTGGGGGTGCGACCCCTTTTGGGGTCGCACCCCCAAAGTGACTTGTCCGACTACCGGAGCCTCCTCTTTTATAAAATTATTTCTTGCCAGCGGGGCACATAATCTATCAACCCATATGTGATTTACGCGATAGCCGTTGCGCGTTCTTTAGGATATACTTACAGTCAATGGTTTCGGCACATTTCACCTCGCTCAATATAGAGTATATTTTCTTGCTGATTTACAATGCTGCTCAGCATATAATTAACGGCTCGTTTTCAGGCGGTGCGCTCGGCGCATTGCTTATGCGCGTATGGTTTATTGTTGCGATTATAGGATATTCACTTATCGTTATTGCTTTTCTGGTGCTTGTTTATGCAAGTATGAAACTTGCGGAAGTGCGCCGTCGCGATAAGGTTATTTTTGGACCGCTTCCAACGCCACCAAGTTCCACCGCTGAGAAAAATCCGCGCTGGCTACATATCCAAAGTCTTGTCGGCAGTTCAAACATCAACGATTGGCGACAAGCAATCATTGAGGCGGACATCATGCTTGGCGAAGTGCTCACCAGTCGTGGTTATCAAGGTGAAAGTATAGGAGAGCAACTCAAGCATGTCGCTTCTTCCGGTGGGCTTGGAACACTAAACGACGCGTGGGAGGCACACAAAGTTCGCAATGAAATAGCCCACCAAGGAATGGTTTTTGATTTTTCGGAAGTACTTGCACGCAGGACCATTGACCGATATGGGAACGTTTTTCGCGAATGTAATGTGATTTAGGAAGCCCACCCTGCGCGACGCTCGTGGCGTCGCGCAGGGGCATTTATTAAAATCCGATTTCCGCAAACCAACAAACTGACGCTGCTTGACATTCCAGCCATTTTGGTGTATTTCTTATTAAGACAATATGAATGAAATACCGATACATGCGGGACGCATTGTGCATATTTGCGCGGCAATATATACTCGCAGATGGGTATTTATTACGCTTACGCTTACTATATTTTTAGTAACGGCCTTTTTGCTCGCACTTTCCGGAATTATTCCGGATGCTCATTACGTGGAAGATCCAGATACGGCTGTTGCTCCGGCAATTACGCTCGCATCAATTTCACCGGCACAAGCGTATGTGTTGCCACCAAAAGTGCACGCGGAAAATCCGATAAAAATTGTCATGCCGTCTATTCACACATCGGCGTCAGTTGAAAATCCGGACACCAGAAATGCAAATATATTGGATAAGGCACTTTTGGTTGGCGCGGTACGGTATTGGCGTTCCGCAAAGCTTGGCGAGCGTGGAAATGTAATTTTGTTCGGGCACTCAAGTTATTTGCCGGGAATATATAATCACGCGTATAAAACATTTGATGGTATTCAAAATTTCCGCAAAGGAGCGCGCATACTTGTGTATTCATCCACTACCGTGTATGAATATGCGGTGTATACCGTAAAGAAGCAAAACACGACAACCGATGCAATCAACCTCTTGGTTCAGGGAAAGGAATTGACGCTTGTCACTTGCAATGTGTTTGGCAAGAGAAGTGATAGGTTTGTTGTGACGGCGCATTTTGTGAAGAGTTATCCGATTGGGAATAATTCCTGATTGGATAACTCTTCACAATAGAGTGGAGAGAGTTCTTTTAATTAACATTGGAGGGGTATGAGATGGCGAAGAAAATGCGCAAGAAGTTGTGGGATGCGTGCATCGTGTTGGCACTGATGGTGGTAATCGCCGCAATGTCAGCGCTTGCCGCGATCGTTATCATGAGTATGATTCCCGCCGCGCACGCAGATGGGTTTGCGTGGCGGCATTTTGGTGCCGCGCCGTTTGCAAAAACGCGCGCGGAGGCGATGAGGAATCGCCGCGTGGCGTTTGTGGCGTTTGGTATGCCGCCAAGGGGGGTAGTTCGGTTGCTCATGAAGGTAACCGAAAGCCCGGGCACTCCCACCACGCTCGTGGTTGGGGAAAAGCTTACCGCCATGATTTCAAAAGGCGGGGAGGTGCACTACGGCGTCGTTGTGGCATTCGGTTCGCCGGTGCGGCATATGCAATATGCCGCACCGGCAGAGATGTGGTCGGTGACTTGGAAGGGAGAGGTGTATACGGTCTACCTTCCGGCGATCTGCCACAATTGGGCGGTGGTTGTTACACCGTCCAAATGTGCATCGGTCACATTCCGTGTGAAGCCCGGCGTTTGGGTTCGTTTCGGCGTTTTCACAAAGAATGGGGAGAGGCTTCCATCAAGGTGCTGGAGCTTGACTGACGGAAACATCGTCTCGGCAGCTCCGTCGCCATGCACGGTGTGCAATTGGATTGGTCCTTTGGGTGTTTTGCCCGCCGGGTTTAGAGTGGAATACTCGGGGCTGTACCGCGCGCACTCGCGCACGCAGACACTTCGTTTTCCTCGTGAAGTAACGAAGGATTACATCGTCTTGTGTGTAACGCGCGCCGGCCAGGGTGAATCCGATTCATGGATAATCCCGCCGAAAGTGTGGCATGGTAACACCATTATGCGCGTCCCGTACGGAGGCGCACGATGGCCAGTGTGGGGTATGTATACTCCGCACGCCCACTGATTTTGGGTTCTTTTTGGTTTACGGTGTGGCAACATGCGTGCCGTAAACCTCTTTTATACAACAGTCAAAAAATGAAAAAAACAATATCAATATATATACAAAAAAATCCGATTCTTATCGGCGTCGTTTCCATTGTTGCCACAATCCTGCTTGGGGTGGTGATTGCGTTTGTGGCTGGAGCAGGCACTCCGAAAGTTGCGCACGCACAACTTGGTCCACCGTGTTGCACACTTCCCCCGCCACCGCTCCCTCCTCCGCCGCCACCTCCAGCTCCGCCAATCATAATATTGCCACCACCCGCTTCTCCAACATGTACGCTTTCCGCAAGTGTCACTTCGTTTTCGTACAGTGGTGGGAATTCCACACTTTCGTGGACCACTTCTCATACATCTTCAGCATCAATCAATAACGGTGTCGGTTCTGTTTCTGCTACCGGTGGTTCAAAACAAATTCACGTTTCAACAACCGGCACTTATGTCCTCAGTGTCGTCGGTGCCGGTGGCAAAGCAACGTGCGACGCAAAGATAGTTGTTGCGTCGCCTCCGCCCGCTCCCACCTGCACACTCTCCGCATCCCCAAACTCAATACAGACAGGAGGCTCTTCAACGCTCACATATACCACCACCCACGCAACCTCATTTACAAT
>VAPM010164094.1_pt1 | contig 21206 bp, 18 predicted proteins | sample 3395091 | NCBI WGS metagenome assembly VAPM01 (sample SAMN08290445, study PRJNA428436) | hydrothermal vent metagenome | isolation source: Deep-sea hydrothermal vent chimney 3 | place: Pacific Ocean: Juan De Fuca Ridge
AGACCCCTTTTCTCCACCGATAGATTGGCTTTAGTTATAATCAATCATTTCCTACTTAGGGGTGCGACCCCTAAGTAGATTTAGTGAAGAACTAAAACACAAAACTATGACACAAATTTTAATAAACAAAGGGGTCTGACCCCTTTTCTCGCGCGACCCCATGCAAGATGATTATTCCATCGGATGATGCTACACTCACATCCACACCCCATGTCTCATATTTTCAAACTTCACACACCGTTTTTGCCGGCGGGCGACCAGCCACAGGCGATAAAAGCTCTTTTGGGTGGGCTTAAAAAAGGCACACGCTATCAAACGCTTTTGGGTACTACGGGCTCCGGCAAAACCTACACGATGGCAAACGTCATCGCCAAGTACGGAAAGCCCACACTTGTGCTTGCTCATAATAAGACCTTGGTGGCACAGCTTGCGCAAGAATATAAAGATTTTTTTCCGGAGAATGCCGTGCATTATTTTGTTTCTTATTATGACTATTATCAGCCGGAAGCATACATCGCTCATTCAGACACCTACATTGAAAAAGAAGCGATGATAAACGCAGAGATTGACCGCTTGCGCCACTGTGCGACGCAGGCGCTTCTGACACGCAAAGATGTTATTATAGTCGCTTCGGTTTCCGCCATATACGGGCTTGGTTCACCGGAAGAATATAAAAAGGCACATATAAAACTCACTGTTGGTGAGTCGTTTTCTCGTGCCGATATGGTGCGAAGCTTAGTGAACATATATTTTGAAAGGACAAATGCAGACCTCTCTCCGGGACTATTTCGTGCAATTGGCAACCATGTGGAAATTATGCCGGTGAATGAAAAAACACTCTATCGCATTTCTCTTACCGATGATGCGCGTATTGCCAAAATAGATGCGCTCAATCCGATTTCCAGAGCACATCTCTCTGCGCAAGAAACATTGTTTATTTTTCCCGCAAAACACTTTGTCACTTCAAAAGATGAGCGTGCTCGTGCGCTTTCTGAAATCACGGCGGAATTAGATGTGCGCCTCGCACAATTAAAGCGAGAGGGAAAACAAATTGAAATGGAGCGCTTACGCAGGCGCACTCTGCATGATTTGTCGCTCATTCGTGAAATCGGATATACCAACGGTATTGAAAATTACTCTCGTCATTTTGACGGTCGTCGTGCGGGAGAACCGCCGTCAACCCTTCTTTCTTATTTCCCGCGCACCTCTTCGGGAGAAGCGGATTTTCTGACAGTTATTGATGAATCGCATGTGACCTTGCCACAGTTGAATGGTATGTATTCCGCAGACCGTTCCAGAAAAGAAAACCTTATTGAATATGGGTTTCGTCTTCCGTCTGCGCGTGACAACCGGCCGCTTACTTTTGAAGAGTTTGAAAAGCAGGCAGGTAATTTCATCTATACAAGTGCTACGCCGGGGAACTATGAGAAAGAGCGCGTCGTACTTTCAGGTGGACAAATTGTGGAGCAAATTATTCGCCCAACCGGATTGGTTGACCCGAAACTTTTTATTCATAAAGTGTCCGGGGAAGGGACATATCCCGGACAGATTGCGGATTTCATTAGTGAAGCTCAGGCTGTTATTGAGGGCGGCGGAAGGGTTCTTGCCACAACGCTTACAAAAGTCATGGCGGAAGACTTAACGAATTTTCTTAAAAAGAAAGACATGAAAGTAACCTATGTGCACAGCGATGTAAAGACAATAGACCGCATTACGTTGTTAACGGAGTTTCGCAGAGGTGTGTATGATGTGCTGGTTGGTGTAAACCTTCTTCGCGAAGGACTTGATTTGCCCGAGGTTGAGCTCATCGGTATTCTTGATGCCGATAAGGAGGGTTTTTTAAGAAGCGAAACATCTTTAATACAAACAATCGGGCGTGCATCACGTAATGTGCTCGGGAGGGTGATTTTATACGCTGATGTCATGACGGGCTCAATAAAAAGAGCATGTGACGAAACTAATCGCAGAAGAGTATTGCAGATTGACTATAATAAAAAGCATCACATCACTCCAAAAACAATTCGCAAAGAAATTCACGACATCGCCGAATCATTGCGGACCGGTCACGAGAAGACCGTTGAAAGTATTATTTCTGTTGAGCTTGGGGAGTTTAGAAAAGCTCCGCGCGCGTTTCTTAAAAAGAAACGCGCGCAAATGAACAGCGCGGTTTCCGAGCTTGATTTTGAAACAGCGGCCATTATTCGAGACGAAATTCGTGCACTTGAAAAACAGACGGTGAAAACGAGAAGGTTAGAACGCCCGCCCCGCCCGTAATTTCCGGCAACTGCCGGAAATTACGGGCGGGGCGGGCGTTACTGATTTGATGAATGGATATATACGTAACTTGTGCACAGTATGAAAATACAAATAAGAGCGTCAATCTGGTATTATAATAAGTATGACTTTTAGAAAATTGTTCATAGGTATGTTTATATTTCTGGCAGCCCTTGCATATGGTTCATTATGGCTCTATGAAAGCCTTATATTATCAAACACGCATGGAATGTTTACGTATGCCAATACGCAAGCATTTATGTTTATAACGGTATTTTTGTTAATAACAGCGCTCTTGTTTTCGGTTGTGGTTCATTCCATTGCTCGCCCAATTCACAATCTTACAACCGCAATGGATATATACGCTCAAAAAAATGAACGCCAACCGATCCTCCTAACGAAATTAACCCCACGAGAAATACGTACGTTGGTATTAACTTTCATCAACCTGTCAGAGCGTGTTGAGGGAGCGCATAAGCGTACCGTTGAAAACGCGCGAGTAAAGTCCGATTTCATTTCAACCGCCGCACATCAATTACGTACCCCGCTTACTGGCATTCGTTGGGCGCTTGAAGCCCTTGAGCAAGATGCTAGTCTCACTGACGAAGAAAAAACTTTAGTAAAAGATGCGGAGGAAAAAAGTCATGCGCTGGTTTCCATCGTGAGCACACTTCTTGATATTTCCAGTATTGAATCCGGAAAGTATCGGTACACATTCGCATCGATTGATATAGGCGAGCTTGCGCAAAAAACGGTTCAAGATTTTCAGCACCTCGCGCATGAGCGTAGCATAACGCTGGAATATAAACCGCCCTCTAAGGAACTTCTTCCTGTCCGTGCAGATAAAGAGCGTATCCAGTGGGTATTTAATAACGTTATTGAAAATGCAATTCGTTACACTCCGCCGGGCGGTGAAGTTTCCGTATGGTCTGAAATTATCAGCAAGCATATGGTGTTGACACACATTAGTGATACCGGCATAGGCATTTCCGCCGGAGACCGCTCAAGTATTTTTGAGCGTTTTTATCGTGCAGGGAACGCTATCGCAAAAGAAAATGCCGGCAATGGTCTGGGGCTTTACATTGCCCGCACAATTGCAACCGACCATGGTGGCGACCTTAATTTTGCCGCAAACAAAAACGGTATCGGTACCACATTCACACTCTCCTTACCGGTGGTTGGTTAGCAATTATATGGTATACTCTTATTAATGACTTCCGATGCCATCATTCTGGTTGTTGAAGATGACCCCATTTTGAAGAATTTGCTTGGGCATACTTTTGTAAACCAATACCACATGGTGTATGCAAGCAATGGTGCCGAAGGACTTTCTCTTATGGAGGAGAATCAGCCATCGTTAATTCTTCTTGACCTTATGATGCCGGACATGGACGGGTTTACTTTTTTGGAAAAAGCACGTAGTCGCACCGACGCAATGAAAGACGTTCCGATTATTGTTATATCAAATCTCGGTCAACAAAGAGATATTGACCGTGCAAAATCTTTGGGAGCAAACGATTATCTTGTTAAGGCGAATGTTTCAGTTGATGAAATTGTGGCAAAAATAAAGCAAACCCTTGAGGAGTAGCGCAGAAGATATAACGTGATAAAGTGACAATGTACCTGCGCCATCATGCGCAGACGTTTTGCATATATGCCGAAAAAAAACAATATGGATATACACCGACATGGCAGCGAATGGCTGACCATTGTTGGAGCGCGCATGCACAATCTTAAAAACATATCTGTAAAACTTCCACGCGGTGCGATGACGGTTATCACCGGGCTTTCCGGCTCGGGGAAATCATCGCTTGCGTTTGATACTATCTTTGCGGAAGGACAGCGGCGCTATATAGAATCTCTTTCCGCCTACGCGCGACAATTTTTGAAACAAATGGCAAAGCCGGACGTGGAAGAAATAACCGGACTTTCTCCGGCAATCTCCATTGACCAAAAAAGTCGCTCAAATAATCCGCGCTCAACGGTTGCCACCATTACGGAAATTTATGATTATTTGCGTGTGTTGTATGCGCGTGCCGGACAGCCATATTGCACACATCATGATGTACCGATTAAAAAACTGTCAAAAGAAGAGATGATACAAGTGGCGATGCGCGCCGTTTTCAAAAAAGAGACAAAGAGTGCGGTGGGAGCATCTGCGGGTGCTTCGGCGACGACGTCGCCGAAGCACCCGCAGAGCGGGCTACAATCTGCATTTAACAAAAATTCCATCACAATATACGCTCCTGTGGTGGTCGGTAGAAAAGGGGAGTATTACCAATTACTTTATGATTTACTCGGCAAAGGATATGAATACGTCATAGTAGACGGGGAAAAGAAATTTTTACGAGAGAAAATAGTCATGGATAGAAATAAGCGCCACCATATTGATGCGGTTGTTGATACCATCTCTTTGAGTGAGTTTGAGCATACTCCGGACTCCGCAAGAGAGCGTCTTTCAGAGGCGCTTGAAATCGCATTAAGAGAAACGGGCGGTTTGGTAACGATTCAGCGTGCTGATGGCACTACCGAAACTCTTTCAGCGCGGTTCATTTGTCCGCAAGACGGAATGTCATTTCCGGAAGTTGAACCGCGCTTGTTTTCTTTCAATAGTCCATACGGAGCATGTCAAACTTGCAACGGGCTTGGTACGAAGTCACTTTTTTCAGAAGAGGTGTGCCCGGATTGCGGGGGTGCGCGCCTGCGAAAAGAAGCACTTCGTGTATACCTAAAACAGAGTGGCACGGAAGGTCTTGGCAAAAGCATTGTGGATTTTACCAATTTGTCCATAGCCGATGCGAAAAATTTTATTGATAATCTGGAACTCTCAGACATGAATCTTGAAATTGCTTTTCCCATTGTGCGTGAAATAGAAAGCAGGTTGCGTTTCTTGCTTGATGTCGGTCTTGAATATTTGACGCTTAATCGCAGTGCCGCAACTCTCTCGGGCGGTGAAGCGCAACGCATCCGTCTTGCTTCGCAACTTGGAAGTGGGCTTATCGGTGCACTGTATGTGCTTGATGAGCCGACCATTGGGCTTCATCAGCGAGATAATGCTCGCCTGCTTAAAACACTGATTTCATTGCGTGAGCTTGGAAACACTATTATTGTAGTGGAGCATGACGAAGACACAATCCATGCAGCTGACTATCTCATTGATATCGGACCAAAAGCCGGAGTGCACGGCGGTGAGGTGGTTGTTTCCGGATGGCTTCGCGAGCTCCTGGCAAAAAATAAAAAAGACGCCACGCATTCTTTAACGCTTGCATATTTGAAAGGAGAAAAAGAAATAGCCATTCCAAAAGAACGAAGAGCCTCTCAAAAAGGGGCTATTGTGATACGCGGAGCCACTCTGCACAATCTTTCAAATGTAAATATAACCGTACCGTTTGGGAAGCTTGTGTGCATTACCGGCGTTTCCGGTTCCGGGAAGTCAACTTTTTTGTATGATATTATGCATCGCAATCTGGTTGCGCGTTTTAGAAAAAGAACCGCCAAGCCAATCCATTGTGCATCTATTTCCGGAACAGAATATGCAAGTCGCGCCATTTTAATTAACCAATCCCCGATAGGAAGAACGCCCCGAAGCAATCCCGCAACATACACCGGTGCGTTTACTCCAATCAGAGCATTGTTTGCCGCATCAAGTGATGCGCGGGCGCGCGGATGGAAGCCCGGGAGGTTTTCTTTCAATGTTCCCGGTGGCAGATGTGAAGCGTGTCAAGGGAACGGGTTAATAGCAGTTGAAATGCATTTTTTGCCCACGGTATATGTAACGTGTGACATATGCGGTGGTACTCGTTTTATGAAAGAAACACTCGGGGTCACGTATCACGGGAAAAACATCCACGAAGTACTCACTATGACAGTGGAAGAATCTGCAACATTTTTCAAAGATATCCCCGTCATTCATGATCGGCTGGTGGCGCTCAAAGAGTCCGGACTCGGGTATCTTACACTCGGGCAATCGGCAACGACGCTTTCCGGCGGTGAAGCGCAACGTGTTAAAATCGCAAGCGAACTGTACCGACCTCTCGTTGAAAAAACAGTGTACATGCTTGATGAGCCGACAGTCGGATTGCATTTTGAAGACGTGCGAAAACTTATTGAGATATTGCAAACTTTGGTAAACCATGGGCACACCGTTGTGCTTATTGAACACAATCTTGATGTCATCAAAAGCGCCGACCATGTGATTGATTTTGGTCCGGAGGGTGGTGAAAGGGGCGGAAAGATTATAGCGAGCGGTACCCCTGAGGAAGTTGCTAAAACGGATGGCTCATATACCGGAGAATATCTGGCGCGAGTGCTCTCCACACGATATCATGCAACGAAGCGAACTGAATAATTATTCCCTCCCGAATTCTCCGGGCGTGTATCTTTTCAAAAAGGGAAGAAAAGTATTATATGTGGGGAAGGCAACATCACTTCGTGACAGAGTCCGTTCTTATTTTGATGATGCGCTTATTGCAGCACGTGGCGGTCGCATTGTAGACATGGTAACGCGTTCAACCGGAATTTCTTTTGAAACCACAGAGACTGTTCTTGAGGCGTTGGTGCGCGAGGCGGTGCTTATCAAAAAATATATGCCACGAGCAAATGTGGAGGGCAAAGATGATAAAACTTTCCTTTATGCGATTATAACGAATGAACCATGGCAAAGAGTGCTTTCGGTGCGAGGAAAAGAATTGCAAAAAGAACAAGCGATGATAAATGGAGTGAAGATATCGCATGTGTTCGGACCATTTCAGTCCGGCGCGCAGTTGCGCGCCGGACTGAAACTTGTGCGACGCATTTTCCCTTTCTATGATACAAAAAAACCTCTTGAAACCGTAGGGAAACACGGGCTCGCGAAGATTGAGTTCTATCGGCAAATCGGGCACTATCCACGGGAAATAACTCACAATGCATACCGTCGCTCTATCAAACACATTGCACTTTTCCTTTCCGGAAATACCGCCTCCGTGCGCAAGGCGCTAACACGCGAAATGATGAGTGCCGCGCGAAAACAGCGCTTTGAAGAGGCGTCGGAGCTTAAACGTCAGCTATTCGCCCTATCACACATTCAAGATGTTTCTTTGTTGACAGTGGGTGTTGCTGAAGCGCATGAGGGTGTGCGAATTGAGGCATACGATGTCGCGCACCTATCCGGTACCAACGCAATAGGGGTTATGGTGGTGCTTGATGAGGGGTTTTTTGATAGAAAATCATATCGTACATTTCGTATCAAGGGCACCGGAAATGATGATATCGCCTCACTGCGCGAAATACTTACACGCCGGCTTGCACACGACGAATGGAAACTGCCGAGAGTTTTTGTTGTTGACGGAGGGATCACGCACAAAAAGACTGCTGAAAAAGTACTTTCTGATGCCGGCATTTCCATACCGGTGGTGGCTGTCGTAAAAGACAAGAGACATCGTCCGCGAGAGGTCATTGGAATTCGCAATAAAAATATTTCTGAAGTTGATGCAGTGCGCGCAAACAGCGAGGCGCACCGCTTTGCCATCGCGCGCCATCGCAGAGCGCGTTCACGCCCCATCAACTTGCCATGCGCGTGATGTGGGGGTATCCTTTTGAAGGACAATAACCGAAACCGAACTGGAGGATGTTGCCATGGCAACATACGAACCGCCGAACAGATTTTCAAAAGCCCTCGCTGAAGTGAGGGAGAAGTATACCGGCGCCTTTAATACGGGTATTCTCTGTATATGCGGAAAAGGGAATATCGTTGACCATGCTACGGAGCGGTATACAAAGGAACCTCTAACACCGCACACCGTCATCGGTCCAGGAGCGTCACACCAGGAAATCCTTGATCGGTTTCTTGTTGAGCACTCCTATTGGTGTGAGGAGTGTGGTGTGCCTCGCGTGAAAAGTGTCGTCCGAGGTGCGTTGGGGTATCGCACCCTGGAGGAGAGAGAACCAATTCCCCGCTCACAAGATGTAAGGCTGCCCCCATTGGGGAAAAAATTGAAGGGGGAGATTGAGAAAGCATTAAAGAAACATGTGGAGGTGCCAAAGTAAGAAGAAAAAAGTGAGGAGCTTCAGCATACCGCAAAACATCCACGCCGACGGTGCACACCGCCGGCGTTTATTATGTATACTATATGTATGAATATTGTTGTAGGAGTTTTGCGCGGTGGACCATCGCGCGAGTATGACACGTCATTGGAAACGGGAAATGTTTTGCTTTCGCATTTGCCCCCGGAGCGATACACACCTCGTGATATTTTTATTGACAGGTCCGGCGTGTGGCATGTCGCCGGTCGTTCGGTATCGCCCACGCGCGTGCTTGAGATGGTTGATGTGGTGCTCGTTGGTTTGCATGGTGAATATGGCGAAGACGGCGAGGTGCAGAAAATACTGGAGCAACACGGTGTGCCTTATTCAGGGTCAAACTCATTCGCATCATTTATCTCAGCGCACAAAGTATTTGCGAAAAAGTATGCAGGGGAAAATAAGATACACACTCCGCGATATGTGCTTATTGAAACTCCGGACGATATCTCAGACAGTGTCATAACCGCGGTGCGAGCTTTTATTCCACCGGTGGTGGTGAAACCGGTGCGATGGGGCTCATCCGTTGGGGTATCTCTTGCAACAGGATATCTTGAGGTGCAAAAAGCCGCTGCCACATTGTTTGATGGGGGAGCTCAAAATGTGCTTCTTGAAGAATATATACGAGGAAGGGAGGTAGCGGTTGGTGTGATTGAGAATTTTCGTACAGAAGAATTGTACACATTGCCGGTAGCTGAAATAACTTCTATTGGTAACGATGGTTTTTTATCGTATGATGCTAAAAAAAATGATGGAGGTATAAAAATATCTTGTCCCGCTGCATTTTCAAAATCCCAAAAAGAAGAACTGTCACAGTCAGCTATGACGATGCATCGTGCGCTCGGTCTGCGACATTATTCACGTAGTGATTTTATAGTAACACCACATAGTATTCATTATATTGAGACGAACTCACTTCCGGGACTGACGACACACTCCATCTTTCCGGCAATGCTTGAAGCAATCGGTGAGCCCTCGCAAAACTTCACAGAACATCTTATCAGCCTTGCCTTGCGCAGGGTGTGAAAATAAAAAAACATATCGCCTCTCGTTCGGGAAAATATCGGACATCCGATGTCCGATATTTTCCAGGTGTACAAAATCTGTCCGAAATTAGACATCGCCGAAATCGGATGTCCGATATTTTCCCGAGATCCAAAATCTGTGCATCTTAGGTAATGTTATGCCGGCACTGGAAAAAATAAGCAAAAACATGTATGCTCTTATATATTGGGCCCGTAGCTCAGCTGGTTAGAGCGCCGCATTTGCAATGCGGAGGTCAGGAGTTCGAATCTCCTCGGGTCCACCGGCGGTAACGATAGAAATAGTGTGTGATGTATGTTTACAAGAAATTATATAAAAATCATATGGCAAAATTTATCGGTTTTGAAAATGATGGGAAGTCGCAAAGTGCCAGGAAAGACGAAGATACGTCGCGAAGTGAGTTTGTCGCGCACACAGAGCTTCATGAGGGGGTGGCGCCGTGGCCTGTGTTGGAGGCGATGAGGAAATATAATGATGAAATCGTGCAAAGCGATATGGATATTCGCAAAACACAGCGATTCCTTACGGACGAATATCAGGTGCTGGTACGCATGGTTTTTTCAAAAGAAGAGATTGAAAATGAGCTGGAGCGAAGGATTCGGCAACTTATTCCGCGCAAACGATAGATAAGGTAGCAGGGAAAGTGTAACAGCGTTCCCTGCTACATGCGGTGGCAAAAGAGCTGGTATCTCACAATAGCGCTGTGGCATTCTTTTTGCTATGCATGTTTTCATGTGCGGGCGATTAGCTCAGTTGGTTAGAGCGCACGCTTCACACGCGTGAGGTCACAGGTTCAAATCCTGTATCGCCCACAGAAAAAGGAAAGATCTTAATGTCTCCATTATTTCATATCTGATGGTGCGTCTTTTTGTATGATGTAACAGAACAGAGAGAGGGTCATATTAGGTGGTGTTTTGCTATGTCTATTTGAAACGAGTAAGAATGTAGTATACTAAAACGCATGGACGAGCTTACTCTTAATGGCGAGAAATACATCTCCTCAAAACGAGCCGCGAAAACAACCGGCTATACAAAAGATTACGTTGGTCAATTATGCCGTGAAGGGAAAATCATTGCTCAACTGGTCGGGCGCAATTGGTATGTGTCAGAAGCGTCCATTCACAAGCATCGTTTTGAATTGGAAGATCAGCCAACACAAACAATATCAACACCAAAGCACGTAACGCACTCAACAGACGTACGGCATTCGGTGTTGCATGATTCCGTCCATTATATTAACGATGATGTAAATATAATACCGTTACAAAAGAAAGAGCAAGCAGTGGCGCCGGTGCAAAAAATAGAGGTACCGCAAGATATTAGACGAGAAGAACATCCTCAAAAAGAGAAGCCGGATGTGCTTTCTGCAATGCAAAATACGTGGCAGGAATGGTTTACGCCGGCTACGCATGAAGAGAAAGATGAGGATATTGACACACAAGACACGGAAATGGAAGACAGCGAGGTATCGGATGCGCGAGATTATGGCATACAGCCGGTCTCTGTGCGCAGAATGTCTCCTGTTCATCTCACCCCTGCGTCTGAAGATAAGTCAGCCAAAGAGAATGATGTTGAGACTGTTAAGAGGGAACACTCTTACGCAAAGAGCGTCGGAATGGCGCGTGTATTAAATATAGTACTCATGATTATCGCGCTGTTGTTTTTTATTGTGGCGTTATTAAATATATTTTTAAGTGCACACACTAGTATAAACCAGCTACAATATCTAACCGGCGTATCTGTATACACGGCTAAATAAAAGAATATCTCGCCTCGTTTATACGAGTTCTGGATTTTGGGTGAGGTTCTCAAAGAATGTAAAGAATGTGGAGCAAAGAATAGGATTAGGGGCAGTGCTTTGTTGATAGCATAGCCAACTTGGTAATTCCCACTTGGCGCGCGCCCTCCAAGTGGACGGAATATAATATTAAAAGTGGACGGAATATAATATTAAATTTGCGCTTAAAACGAAATACACGTCGCAATATGTGATTGGACGCGTGTCTTGTTCCTATCGCCAGCGAAGTAATTTTATCCACAATAAATGTGGGGTTCGTACACTTTCTTATTGTGTGTTTTGGGTTTATTATGGTAATAATCATGTCGCACATATCTTTTAGAAATAAATCTGTGTTTTTGAGTGTGCTGTTTGTAATGGTGCTGTCGTCGGGTGTACTTATTTCGCGATTCGGTGTAAGTGGTAATTCTCTTTCCGCCTCCGCCATTGCACAACCGCGTGCATTGGTACAAACAGGTGCGCAGGTAAAACATCCGATTCTTACGACAGTAAATCCACTCAGTTCAGCGTACCTTGCTCTTGGTAACACCATTATAGGGGCGTCAAACGCATCATTGCGTGGATATGTAATGGGGATACACATGTGGGTAAACACAATGCCACGTATTGCGAACACGAGTACACGTGCTGTCTTTGCGGTTGGTGAATCACTTGAAAGAGCTGTCGGCACAACTGTGACGGTAGTTCCAGACATCTACCTTAAGGGTATTTATACAATCGGGAATGGACTGGCGTATCTTAGTATAAAAAGCGCAACGGCAAACTCACTTGCGAGTGTGGAATTGAGCAATCTTTTTGTGGCGGGCAATAACGGTAAATAATTTTATTTAAACGCATTGTTTTTATTGTGTATACAGTGTGTATATCACAACCAGCGCCATTGTCATGATATAATTACTATTATATATGTTGAACCGAAAAATAATAAATAGGATATTTCTTCATAGATTCCTCCCATATTTTTTTATTGTCGGAGCCGTCAGTATCGGTTATTTGTTGATTGGTAACCCCGTGAGTGTGTATGCACAGCCTTACGGTGCGGCGATAGCAACGACACATATCATCCTAAACGGAAACCCGCAGCCCGGAGACATCGTTTCTTTTGATAAGATTACGAAGACATTTCATTTGGCACGTATCCCGGGCGACAAAGATGCTTTTGGAGTTGTTGTTAAGAACCCAATTTTGCTTTTGTCCGATAATAGCCCGGGATTTCCAATAGTCACCTCGGGTGAAGTATCTGTAAATGTAACGACTGAAAACGGCCCCATTAAAGCGGGGAACTATATATCTCCATCTTCTGTGCCCGGGAAAGGTGTCAGGGCAACCGTTTCAGACCCGTACATTATCGGCACCGCAATCAGCTCTTTCCCAGGCATATCTTCAAGTACGCAGACACAAGCAAATACGAAAAAAATATATAAAGGTTCTATTCAGATGCTTTTCTATCGCAGAGTAAACCCGCTTGTTGCGGTGGTACAGCAGACTCCGCAGAGTGTTGAGATTGGGAAAAATATAATATTTCACATTGTAAAATACATACTTGCCTCCTTGGTTGCTGTCGGCACGGTTTATGTTGCGTTTAGAGCATCCGGCTCAAGCATGAGGAGCGGGATAATTTCAATAGGTCGCAATCCATTGGCAAAATCATCCATACACTCAATGTTAATTCTTAATACCATTATGATTATATTAATAAGCGCTGTTGGATTGGTTGCTGCACTTGCATTGGTATTTTTACCGGTATGATTTTTCGCGCGCATAACGTTACGCAGATATTTTATGTACGGACACCCTGTATAACTTTCTGGATTCTTAATCGTGCAGATGGTATCTTTTAATCAGTAACAATATTTTTATGAACAGTACTCATTCACTTGTAACAACATCTTTTTCATCGCCTTCCGTGATAATATTGTTGGTGGTTTTTCTTTTTTTGGTAATTGGATTTTTTGTACTTGTCGCTGTAATTATAAGACTAAGTACGCGGTTACGATACATTACCTTCCCTGTCTATGATCAGGTTATTAAAGAGGCGCAAAGCAAGGCGGGCGTAATTATTAATGATGCACAAGTACAAAGTAGGTCCGTCATATCTTCCGCGCAAGAAACCGCAGAGAAAATAATTTCAGAAAGAAAAGATGAAAATGAAAAGTTTCGCGAAAAATATACAAAACATTTTGATGAAATCGTAACACAAGGAAGAGACATACTGGCAAAACAATCTACGGAGTTGGCAGGGCTTTCTAAAAATATGGTGGATGAGTTTAAGAAGAGTGTCCTTACAGCAGAGGTATTAATACATAAAAATTCTGACCTAATTTCAGAGACTCTTTCCGAAGAGTCCGAGCAATTAAAGCGTGCTTTCGCCGACATAAGTGCGAAAACTCAAGAAGAACAGCAGGCACTCATTGAAGAAACAAAAAGGCATGTGTCTGAAGAAATCGCCAAAGAGATTTCAATGGCACACGATGTCATTGCTACGTATAAAAAAGAGCGCCTTGCATTGCTTGACCGCGAAGTTGTCGGGCTTATTGAAGAAACCGCACGAATCGCACTCAATAGGACATTTTCATTGCGAGAACATCGCGACCAAATACTCGTTGCGCTTGATGAGGCGAAGAAAGAAGGCGTCTTTGATAAATAATCATGAATAACTCACCGCTTTCCACACTTGTGAAATATACATATGTACGTTCCGATTTGGTATATCGCATCAGCTTGTTGAGTGAATTTTTTGACTTTGTATTTTTTACCGACCATGATTCTGTTGCAAACAAAGATATTATTGAGCGATTTTCCGGTAGCAGAAAAGAACCGCAAAAAGATATTGATTTTCTGAAATCGCTGCCACAAGCATTTATGGAAATGTTTACACGTGATTCTTTTCATGAGGTGTTAGGTGGTATGTCCGGCGAATTACAACAGCTCCCAATTCTTTCTCTCGCCGTGCCTGTTACATTTCCTCCGGAGCACACCGAGGCAATAGGGAAGTGGGCTAGAAAAACAATCTCATTAGACACTATGCTTGATATTTCAGTTGATGAGAGCGTATACATAGGGTGTAGATTTATATGGGAAAATATCATACATGATTTTTCCATTGACCACTATTTTAATTTGCATAAAGATGATTTATATACACGGCTGTCTTCCCCGATTCCGGTTACAGCACGAACATAATTTTATGGAAAAGACACACGCCCATGAGCATAATGTAACAGAAGGGGAAACTGGGTTTATAGTCGGTGCGAAAGGATATCTTCTTGAGCTTGAAGGGCTTCCATCCGTACATATAAATGACGTTATAATAAGTTCAAGAGGCAAGCGCGCATTGGTTACGGCAATAAATGAAAATGGTGTTGAGGCAATTCTTCTTGACAGGGGAGATACGGAATTGGGCGATCATTTTACAATTCGCACCCGTGGTATTAGGTTTTTTTTCGGTGAAGAATTATTTGGACGTGTCATCAATGCCCTTGGAGAACCGCTTGATGATGGGGGTGATATCCCACCGCCGAACAATACGCTTCATCTTGAGAGTGTGGCGCCCGGCATGAGTGCGCGTGCGTTAATGAAGGAGCAGTTTACCACTGGGATGATTGCAACCGATATTCTCATTCCAATCGCAAAAGGGCAACGACAAATGGTGATAGGCCCTCTTTCAAGCGGCAAAAAGATATTTCTTGAGAGTATACTTGCGCACCAAAAAGAAACCGGGGTCATATGTATTTACGGATTTATCGGACGTCCAACTTCTTATGTTGAAGAAGTAACGGCACGTATCTTAAGCGAAAAGGGAAATAAAAATACAATCATATTAACGGCGTTCTCAGATGAGCCGGCACCGATGATATATCTCATTCCTTCAGTTGCCGTTGAGCTTGCGGAATTTTTTTCCAAACAAGGATATGATGTTCTTTTAATCCTTGATGATCTCGGAAGCCATGCAAAATATCTTCGCGAGATAGCATTGTTGTCTGGCAGGGTGCCGGGAAGAGAATCTTATCCGGGAGACATGTTCTTTCAGCAGGCGCGCCTTCTTGAGCGTGGCGGTTACTTCAACGAAACGGTTGGCGGTGGTAGCATAACTATTTTGTCGGTACTTGAAACAAGTATAGAGGATATCTCAAATCTTGTATCAACAAACTTAATTTCAGCGACAGACGGTCACCTTTTCTTTTCACCACTTTTGCGTTCTGAAGGATATTTCCCTGCGATTATATCCGATCGGTCGGTTACAAGAGTCGGTCGGCAGACGCAAAGTCTTCTTGCAACGCAATTATCCATTCGTGTGCGATCACTGCTCGCAGAATACGAGCGCCAGCGTCGCTATGGTCAATTTGGTGCCCAATTATCAAAAGAAACAAGGGATACTATCGCGCAGGGAAAAATTATGTATGAGTTCCTTGAGCAAGACCCGATGGTTTCCTTACCTCTTGAGGTACAGATAGTGCTTCTGTCGCTTGTCTTCACCACTTTTTTTCACGAAAAAGAAACAGTATTTGCTAAACACAATCGTATCGCACTCATTGATGCGATACGCACGAATAAGTCCATAACTTATCTTGTTGCGGACGCAAAAAGTGGCGTAATCCCGCTTGATAAGTTTTTGAAGAAGCTGGAAAGTGCATTACCTTATTTTGAATTTGTATGGCAACCATAGTCGGACCAAGAAAAAAAGAATTAGATGAGCTGGAAACAATCCGCTTTGTCACATCTGCTCTTTTTGAAGTGAGTGCGGAAAAGATTGATAACTTGCGCTCATCTTTTGAGCTGAATGCCTCATTTTATGAGGAGATAGGTAAATTATATGGGTATGTTAAACAGGCGGTACACACACATGGGCAACTTCCGGAAAAGTCACATGATTTATCACAAAAAATCTCCGTCGCCTTTACATCAAACTCACGTTTTTATGGGTCTGTTAATACAGATGTTATGAATTTATTTATTAAAAACATGCAGGATACCAAAAGTGACTACATGATTATCGGAAGAATGGGGGAGTATTTTATGAGAAACTTTTCTGACCTCAGTAGTCGTGTATCTTTTCTTTCGTTTGAGGGAGATGATCCGACCATGGAGGAAGTACATGCATTTTTGAAGAAAGTTTCCGCATACGACCAAGTGTATGTATATCACTCCACTTTTGTAAATATATTCACTCAGAAAATATCTGTATTGGATATTGCACACGCGTCGGAGCCTGACTCTTCAGAACACAAAAAAGGGAGCGCCGATTATATTTTTGAACCTGAACTTCCGAAGATTCTTGCATTTTTTGAAACAAGGGTTAGATATCTTTTGTTCCAAAGAATAATGCTTGAGTCGGAGCTTGCGCGAACGGCGGCACGACTTATTGCAATGAATAAGGCACAAGATCGCGCCGATAATGCGCTTGCAACACTGCGGCGCATATTGAAACGTGACTCAGCGACATTCAACGATGCCAGATTATTAGAAGCATTTTCAGCAATATCAAAATGGAAAAAATAGAAAAACAATTTGTTGGTCGTGTGTATGGTGTCCGTGGACAAATCGTAATTGTACATTGCGAAAGTGAATATCGTCCATCGCTCGGCGAGATACTTTCCACCCAAGAAAAAACCGGAGATCAAATTGTCAGACTTGAAGTACATTCGTATCAAAACCGTGATGTATTATATTGCCTGCTTCTTTCTTCAAAAGAAGATATCTATAGAAATATGAAAATAGTAACGGAAAGTGCCACATTGTTTATACCGGTTGGGGAGAGTGTTCTGGGAAGAGCAATAAACTTCCATGGGCAACCAGTTGACGGAAAGGGCGCTCTTGAGCACGGACATACTCGTCCAATTCGCGCAGTGGCAAAACATCCGTCCTTGAAAACAGAAATAAAAGAAAAAAAACTTTTGGAGACGGGTATTAAAATTATAGATTTTTTCACCCCATTGTTTGAAGGTGGCAGACTTGGGCTTGTTGGCGGGGCGGGAGTTGGGAAGACTGCACTGATGACAGAGGTAATTAGAAACCTTAATTCCGGGCACGATGGTGTAACACTTTTCGCCGGTATAGGAGAACGTATTCGCGAAGGGCATGAGTTGTGGGAGTCACTTAAAGAAACAAAGACACTATCCAAAACAGCCCTTATTGTTGCACATATCAATGAAAATGCCGCGATTCGTTTTAGAGTTCCGGAGGCAGCGGCGACTCTTGCGGAATATTTTCGTGATGAGGAAAAAACAAATGTATTATTTTTTGCCGACAATATATTTAGGTTTGTGCAAGCCGGAAACGAACTCTCCACGTTGCTTGAAGAAATTCCGTCAGAGTTCGGTTACCAATCCACACTGGAAACGGAAATTGCCCGTTTTGAAAATCGGCTTATGAGTAGTGATAGTGTTTCCATAAGCTCAGTACAAACAGTATACGTTCCGGCAGATGAATTAAATGACCCTGCCGTTGCCGCTCCGCTACCTTATTTCGAGGCGGTAGTAATACTTTCAAGAGATATGAGTAAGGAGGGGAAATATCCAGCCATAGATATTCTGAATTCAAAGTCTTCTGTGCTTGATAAGGGGTTGATAGATGATCGTCATTTTGAAGTTGCAACCGCTGCGATAGAATTACTTGATCAATACGAGAGACTTGCGCGTGTTGTTACAATTATCGGTGAGAGTGAATTGTCGTTGCAGGACAAGGTTGTATATGGGAGAGGGCTACGCTTGCGCAATTATATGACACAGCCATTCTTTACGCTGGAATCACAAACGGGGCGTGCCGGAGTCTTCGTAAAGCGTAACGAAACGCTAGCGGATGTTAAGGCGATTGTTGAAGGACGATTTGACTCTGTCCCGGCAAGTGAATTCCTTTATATTGGAAATGCACTACACTTAATACCTGGCGAGTATAAAACAGCCGTATCATATGGATCTAAAAAAGGAGAAGCTTAAAGTAATAATAAACAGTCCAAATAAACTAATTTGGAGTGGTGTGGCGACAAGCGTTTCTTCAAAAAACAGCGCCGGGCCTTTTGATGTTTTGCCTGAGCACGCGAACTTTATTACAATGATACAAAATGACCCAATCGTTGTCAGGTTTTTAGATAAAGAACATGTATTTACTTATAAGAATGCCGTACTCTCCGTTTATAACGGGATCGTCACTATTTATACGGAAATATAAGCTCGCACAAACGAGCTCGCCAAGACGAGATACGTTTATAATCAAACATAGATGTAAATAAGTATTGAAAAGATAATCTTTACCACGTGTCTTGTTTGGGCAATAAATAACTATTTTAGTGTAGTTTTTGTAAATAACTTCTGTTTTACCGCGCACAAATTGCTTGAATGATATACACGGAAGACATAACTACTTCGTGTGCAGTTTTACTAAACGTAAAGTATTGATTATTTCGCATCTTGTAACCTAGTGAGTTTCTAAAATAAGCACGGTGTAGATTCGTACCAGATAGTTTGAGATAATTGATTTGGGAATGGGTAGATTTTTAATAAAGACGAACAAAAATATGTTGTGAACCATAGGTATTCTTTCTGTTCGGCAGAAATGTGATTTCTTGAAATGGTAGGCAATGCGTGTGTGGGTAAGCAACGCCTTGGGTTGTTTTTATTTGAGTTTTAACGCTGGTCGCAACTTCAAAAAGAGGTCCTCAATAGCTGTTCTTTTAGAGAGATATTCCATTTACATATAAAAGATGTCAAAAATTTTTGATGGGGATCGTGAGCTGATTATTACATAGGTATCATGCCAGCTTATTGCCAGAGATTAGTACACGAAAGGTTTTTGGCCCATTATTTTCACGGTAGCAGTAAATATTTTTCTTAATATGTCCAAAGACACACCCGGTCCACAATATGTATGGAAAATTGATAAAAAGGGTAAAAAGGGGTCAGTAAAAAGGGGTCAGACCCCTTTTATGGTGCGATTTATTTTATGTCCATATCTTATCCACACTCTCAATAGTTATCCACGCGGACGAACGAATATTTAATGGTATTATATAGTTAATTCGTCTGATGAATCCAATGCAAAATAATTCCAATTACATAGCCGATGGCCTGATTTCATCAAAAGATGCCGCACAACAAGTAGGGTTTACCAATGACTATGTATCAAAGTTGTGTCGTTTTGGAAAAGTCGCAGGGAAAAAAGTTGACACGGTTTGGTATGTTGATGAGGCATCGCTCAACGAATTTATTCAACAGAGGCAGATCAAAAAAGATTCCAGAATGCGAGAATTATCTGAAAGACGCCAATTAGAATATTTTAAGAATCTTTCTTATTCCTCTCCGCAACAGTCGGCGGTTCATACCACAGGCTCGGCATTGCAGTCGTCAGCGTTGCAGTCATCAGCACCTCAAAAGCCCGTGTATCCTGCAAATTTTGTACATGGTGCATCTTTGCGCGCGGGCGAGCGACAAAATTCTCTTTCGCACAACGCCCCAAAAAAATCACATTCGGCACGAAATGTAAGCGTCGCGTTTCTGCTTTTTGCCATACTTATGGTTCCGCTCACTTCTTATGCACTCGGTGGCAATCACTTTTTTAAAATTATCAAAACACAATTGGCGGAAGTGGTCGCGCCTTTGAGTATCGGAACAACTAATTTTTCACAAACAATCGGGAACATCGTTTCTGAAATAAATAATTCGACAGCCCCGCTTTCTGAAAATACCGCAGACGCTCTCCCTGCATCGTTTGGTGCTTTTTCCAAAGTATTTTCATCTATCGCAAACGGTGTGACGAACGCAACGCGGGGCGTTTTTAGTTTGTTCAGTTCAGCAGGTAATTCTGTAACATATAAAAACACAACAACATCTGCAGGCACCGGTGGCGCAGGGAATAATTCTTCCGCAAATTATGCTTCTTCCACAACCGTTTCGCAGAAACCACGCAACCTTACGTTGAGCATCAATGCGGGTGTTGCTGTACGCAAAGGTATTACCGTGAGTGGTTCTGCGACAATCGGCGGGAACACAAACATAAACGGAGGTACAACTATAAATGGTCCGACTGCGTTGAATAATTTTTTACGTGTGTCAGGCTCATCAATATTCAGCGGTTCTGTGTTGGCAAATAATGGTATCAACACAAACGGAGCCAACATCAATGCCGGAACCGGAAATATCTTTGCGTCTAACATCATCAATTCAATCAGGGCGGGGGAAAATATTACCATCACTGGTACGCCCGGGAATTTAATTATTTCATCTAATGGGGGTGGAGGAAATAAAACAGTATTTATCGGTGGCGGGAGCAGTGGTCCGCAGATTTCTGCGAGTGCCCCGCTTATATATAATTCCGGGCAATTATCATTACAGACTGTTCCCGTTTCAAGAGGTGGTACGGGTGTCACTTCATTTTCACAGGGTTGGATCTACTCAACAGGATCCGGGTCTCTTTCCGCATCCACTTCGCCAACAGCTGCATACTTCACCGCTACTTCTACAGCTACAAGTACTTTTGCCGGTGCACTTACGGTTGCCGGCGCCTCCGGGCTCACCGTTTTGCAAAATGGCATGGTTGGGATTGGGACGACCAGTCCTAATTCCGCGCTTTCAGTCAACGGAGCAATTCGTCTTGCAAATGTATCGCCAACTCTTGTTGCAAACAAATTGTATGCAAACTCCGGCAATCTCTATTACAACGGAACTCTTGTCGGTGGTGGTTCCGCGGGTAATTGGCTCCTCAGCGGAACGAGCGCATATTACAACACTGGTAATGTTGGAATCGGAACGACCACACCATATGCAAAACTTTCTGTTGCTGGACAAATAGTTGGAGAGTACTTCACTGCAACCAGTACCACTGCGACCAGTACGTTTGAGGGCAACACACTAACCTCCGGACTGGCAACATTTTTGGGAAGTATCAATGCCGATTTTATTAACGCCACTTCCACCACAGCGACCAGCACATTCGCTGGTGGTCTGTCGATTGCCGGCGCCTCCGGGCTCACGGTGTTGCAAAATGGCATGGTGGGAATCGGGACGACCTCGCCATGGCGCACACTTTCTGTGAACGG
>VAPM010203665.1_pt1 | contig 21163 bp, 16 predicted proteins | sample 3395091 | NCBI WGS metagenome assembly VAPM01 (sample SAMN08290445, study PRJNA428436) | hydrothermal vent metagenome | isolation source: Deep-sea hydrothermal vent chimney 3 | place: Pacific Ocean: Juan De Fuca Ridge
GGTCTCTAATAAACGAGCCCGGGATGCACCGCGCAGATCATGCGACCATCGGTACGCCCCCTCCAGGTTGACATCTAATTTTTCGGTTAGATCCAAGGCAAGAACGGCAGCGAGCTTATGGTCATCAAAATTTTCATTATCATTGTCCAAATAGAAAGCATAGGCTCCTTGATAAGCAAGATCCAAACTATGCTTACTAAATAAATTACGATAATTTAGATCTGGTGCTAAAATGAAAATCTGGTCGTCTACTTCGTTCGTTTCTGCCCGAAAAATATTATCATTTTGCGTTGCATTGACTGCCAAATCTCCATAAAACCCGGGCTCTTGCTCAACACTGTTTCTAAACTGCGTTGTCATTGCCTCAACCTCAGTAAAGAGAGAGGTTCTAAGCTGTGCTTGGGTTACGCTCGTAAGTGCTGCGCACAAAAGCACACCGCACACCGCTTTTGTGTGCATGTCTATTTTAGTTATCACGCTACCATCCTTAGCTTCAGTAGAAAACTTTCTTTTTTACCCTAACAACAAGGCTTATTATTTTTTAATGCCTCATTCATTCCCCTACCCTCTACGATCCACTGACTACAAGGCCACCACCAGCCCCATTATTCGGGACTACTGCTGTACCTCGTGTTCGAACACGTCCAACTTCTTGTCGCACAGCCTGTGACAAAACAAAGGGCGCGCGTCCGGCCGCTGCGGCCGCAGTCACCGTGGCCGGATCAATATCTGCTGCAATGGCAGCCTGAACAATATTAGTTTCACACTCTGTGCGCCAAGCGGCGACACTTAGATTGGCCGACACATTGCGACACGCTGTAATAGGTAGCTCAGTTAACAGATTGACTGCCGCCGTTACGACATCCCCCGCACGCTCTTCAGGGTATATTTGAATGGCCTCTACTGCGGCCTCACTAATAGACTTACCGCTGGTTACTGCATTTTTCAGCACCAAATCAATACCAAGACCCGCATCAATATCACTTTGAACATCAGCTATTGCTATGCTGATTGGCAAGATAGAGATCACTATAAAAATAGCTATTTTTTTATGCAACATGGGCTAATCATCCTTAATTTGAGTAGATGTTTAGAAACTTAGGATACAGACTCTCTGGTTGACAGCATAACATGTTAAAGCTTTTTTCGTATGGAATCAATAACGTCTTTGCCTGTGACCCAGAGTTGAAGCGCATAGTCCAATCGCCAATAAAACAAAAAAATAGGCCATATTGGCTGGAATCTGAAAATTAAAATCAACAAAGGCATGAAGTAATTGTGCAGTCACAGCCGTACTGGCAGCAAATAACATCGCCCGAAAAAAGCGATCTCGCCTCTTAAGATAGGCTCGTAAATTACTGACAAATACCAATAACAAAGCACCAGCCAAAAGAGCAAAACCGACTAAACCACTTTCCGAAAGCACTTCCACATAATCATTATGGGCATGATCATTGTAACCCCTACCCATCTCAGCACTACGGTAAAGCGGATTCATCCATTGAAAAGTCCCCCCACCCGCACCGGTAATAGGGTAATCTGCAAAAATCTGATAACCCGATTGCCAAACTAGAATACGATTAGTATCCAAGGTTCCATTAGCCAGTTTGTCAACTAAACCCGCAGCACCAAACCAACCTATCGCCGCGATAATCAGCAAAGCGATCCAAGGCAACAAGCGAACCTCGGGCGCTTCTGAACCAGAAACAATACGTACAAACAGTATAATAACAAGAAGCGAAACAACCATGGCTAACGCGCCACCTCGTGAGGTGGATAGAAACAGAGCACCAAACATAATAATGACGGACAGCACGATCAAGTTACGCCGAGCCAAGCAGCTTTGAGCTATACTACGCAGCCGCGATTTCCAATTTACGTGGATCTGTGGTGCGTGCATGCGATAGAACATTAAACCGAGACCAATCGGAATCGTCATTTCCATTAACCCAGCAAAATGGTTCCGATTGATATACGTTCCCGACAAAGAGCCAGGGGAGGGATTCCAAAAAAGAGTCAAGTAGGGCGCGACAAAGGCCATAAGTCCATAAAGTGCTTCAAATAAGCCAACAAAAAAAAGCAGCCAAGCCAGCGTTTTTAAGCGTGAGCGACTATGTATTAACTGCAAAACTAAAAAAAATAGGCCAACATAAGCCGCCGCCTTAAAAGCGGCTACTAATGTTGCACCGGGATCATTGCTGAGATAACGACCTTCATTCAATAAAACACCTAGCGTATAGTCTTTAAGGTCATAACCTGCGGGGCTTAAAGCTTGCAATAGAGAACTTGAAACCGGGAAAGCTTGCAAAAAATTAAATATAACCCATAAACTAAAAAGCAATAACGGAATGCGCGCTTTGATGACTGCGGGCGAAAGGGCTTTGGGAACCAACATTTGGCCAATCAACCAAAGAATAATAATACTAAAAACGACGACTTCCATCAGCCCCCAAGACCAGGGGCGATTACTCCCCAAAGGAATAGGTAACCAAACAAGGAGCACTAATAAAGCATAAAATGCAATGGCATTGAGCATCCGTGCTACTGTTTGCACGCTAGACTCATGATGACCGATCACTTCTTTATCCGTCGCTGAATGAGACTGGGACCTCATTGTTCTTTACTTTGAGTCTTTAACAAGCTAGCCAAATAATTCAAATCTTGCTCATTATTTAATAAAGGTTTAATGCGCTCTACCCAAGCTTGTTGTACCGCCTGTTGAATCATTGCTCGCGGCTGAAGTTGTACTGCACGTTCTAACGCCCGAGAAAGCTGTTGTTGCATATCTTCTGATAAATTAGGCCACAGTGTTAAGCCTATACTAATCACTTTACTTTGCACACCAATTTCCCATGGCGCTAACACCATAGCTTTTTCTAATGCCGCTATGGCTTCCTCGTCTAATTCTTGATTACTTATTTTACTCTGCACTAAATGAGCCCAAGCAAAGCCCCAGGAAGGACGAAGCTGTGTTGCTATGCGAAAATAATAAATGGCTTTTTCTCGATATTGGTGGGCATGCTGAGTCCAACGTCGTTGCTGTAATGCCTGCCATTCATATAAACGCCCCAAATCCATTGCGTAGTCGGCACTTAAGGGATTCAGTTCAAAAGCAGCATGCAGGCGAACACTTGCCCGTTTCCATTCTTCAATATTTTCAATATGCAGCGTTTTTTCCCACTGGCTCATGATATGCCGCGCGGGCATGGCCTGAACATCGGCCCACATGAATCGCGCCGACCAATACAGCAGACATACCGAAAGGGTCAGTGCGCTGAATATGAACAACCTGTGAAGCAGTTTATTTTTCATATACCGCTAGAATATAACATTTACCTCGAATTTGTTCGCAAATAAGGTGAAAAAACATAACGCGATGAGTATATTATTTCTAAAATCAAAAAATAGGAATAAAAAGGCCAAGTAATACAATAAATGATCTCGATATAGCTGTAGCTATTTCTTATCTTTTTAGCAGGCGCTATTATGTGCCTTATGAGTGAAAAAACTTACACCGTTTCTCAATTGAATGTGACAGCACGTTTGGTTTTGGAAGAAGGCTTTCCACGGCAAGTTTGGGTAGAGGGGGAACTCTCCAATCTAGCACGACCTGCTTCGGGCCATTTTTATTTTTCATTAAAGGATGACAAAGCTCAGATTCGCTGCGCGATGTTTCGCATGAAAGCGGGACATCTTAATTTCCGCCCCGAAAATGGTATGCAAATTTTAGCACGAGTAAAAGTAGGGCTTTATGAAGGTCGTGGGGAATTTCAGCTTGTTGTTGAATATATGGAAGAGTCGGGGCACGGCGCATTACGCCATGCGTTTGAGATATTGAAAAATAAGCTTGAAATTGAAGGTTTATTTTTACCTAAAAACAAACAAGAAATTCCTAAGCATGTCCGAACGATTGGTGTGATAACCTCACCCAGTGGTGCCGCCATTCAGGATATTTTGAGTGTATGCCAGCGCCGCTTCCCTGCCACTAGAATCATTATCTATTCTGTGCCTGTGCAAGGAGAGGATGCGGCTGAAAAAATAGCAAAAATGATACTCTGTGCTGACCGCCGTCAGGAATGCGATGCTCTACTTATCGCTCGAGGCGGCGGCTCACTAGAGGACTTGTGGGCTTTTAATGAAGAGTGTATTGCGCGCGCGCTGGCTGCGTGCAGTTTGCCTGTTGTCACGGGAATCGGCCATGAGACTGACTTCACTATTGCCGATTTTGTTGCTGATCAACGTGCACCTACCCCCTCAGCCGGAGCAGAATTGCTCACGCCAAACCAAAAGGACTGGCAACAATATTTGCAACAACATCAACAACAACTGGTTCAAGCCATCACTAAAAAAATAGCCGCTCAACAACAAAACCTCTCATGGCTAAAAAAACGTCTTGATGTGCAACACCCGGCGCAACAACTGAACCAGCAAGTGCAACGCCTCGATGAATTGGAAGCACGCCTGAGTCGTGCTCACGACATTAAAATACGAGAGACACGATCTCAGCTCAAGTTATTACAAGCGCGTTTAAGCCAACATACACCTGAACAATTGATCAACACTCTGCATAATAAACAACAACAGCTCAGCCAACGCCTAGACTATGCCATGCAAAGTCGACTGGATGGCTTGAATGCCAATTTAACACGTTTAGCGACAACGTTGGATATCACCAGCCCACTTGCAACTTTATCTCGAGGATATGCGATCGTGAGTTATCGTCAAGGAAAAACTGAACACATCTTAAAAAAAATACAGGATGTGCAAATCGGCGATGAAATAAAGACACAACTTAAAAAAGGGCACCTTATTTGTACAATCAAGAAAAAGAGCTGAAACAGATGACCAGACTATTTTATTTGATTTTTTCAATTTCATTATTTTTACTGAGCTCCTTTTCATTAGCGGCAACGTTACCCCCACATATGCCGGTTCCTGGCGGCATTGCCGTCATTCCGTTGCAGGAACCGGCTCCTCGTATAACCGCTGTTCAGTTTAATAACAAACCCGTTCTCACGATAAAAAACCAGCAACAGTGGTATGCTCTGGTTGGCCTGCCTCTTGCGATCAAAACCGGAGAAAAAAAACTTGAACTCACCACCATCAAAGGCGATAAACTCAGCATTCCATTTTATATCGAGGACAAAAAATATGAAGAACAATACATCACAATAAAGGATAAACGTAAAGTTAATCCCAATGCATTAGACATTAAACGTATTCTTCAGGAAAAAAAGAGGATCACCGATGCTTTTCAGCATTGGAGCAACCACCATGACAATAATTTGAACTTTATATTGCCAGTAGACGGCCGCCAAAGCAGCTCGTTTGGTTTACGACGTTTTTTCAATGGCCAGGCTCGAAAACCCCATAGTGGGCTAGATATCGCCGCACCACAAGGCACCGAAATACTCGCCCCAGCCGCAGGTCACGTTATTCTTACCGGGGACTTTTTCTTTAATGGCCAGTCCGTTTTCATCGATCACGGTCAAGGTCTGATCACAATGTACTGCCATCTTTCTGTCATCACCGTTAAAGAAGGGGATAAAATAAAGCAAAGCGATAAAATTGGCGAAGTTGGACAAACCGGACGGGTTACTGGACCTCACCTGCATTGGAGTGTCAGTTTAAACAATGCACGGATTAACCCTGCTTTATTTTTAACTGAAAAGAAGTAAAAACCGCGATGCTTGCGTTTATTTCAACAGAATAAAAAATGCTATTGTTTGTATTTCGAAGTTTTTTTCAAGCGTCTTCTTTTTGCGAGCTGACGTTCAACAAGCGTACCTCGCTTACCAGCATAGGGATTTTCGCTGGCACCGCGAAACTCTACTTTAACCGGCGTACCTTCCAGGCGTAATGTTTTACGAAAGGCATTAGCAAGATAGCGCTGATAATTTTGCGGTACCTCTTTAGCCTGATTACCATGAATAATAATAAGAGGGGGGTTTTTTCCGCCTTGATGAGCATAACGAAGCTTGATACGTCGCCCTTTAACCATAGGCGGAGGATGTTGAACCTGGGTGTGTTCAAGAAAACGGTTCAGCTCTGAAGTGGAAAACTGTTTGGTGGCGGATTGATATGCCTTGTTAACCGACGTAAACAGATGACCAACACCACTGCCATGCAAGGCGGAGATATAATGTGTTTTTGCAAAATCCAGAAAATGTAACTTTCGACCCACATCATCTTTCACTTTATCTCTCTGGTCTTGATTTAACCCATCCCATTTATTCAGTGCAATAAGCAACGCTTTGCCACTGTCCAAAATAAATCCAGCCAAGGTGAGATCTTGATCTGTCACGCCGATTTGAGAGTCAATCACCAGCATCACCACATTGGCAGACTCAATCGCTTGCAAGGTTTTTGCTACACTGAATTTTTCGACCTTATCAGAGACTTTATGACGCCGTCTAACCCCTGCTGTATCAATTAAGGTATAACACTCATCATCACGTTCGAAAGGAATATAAATACTGTCGCGAGTGGTTCCCGGCTCATCATAAACCAAAACTCGCTCTTCACCTAACATGCGATTGACTAACGTAGATTTCCCTACATTTGGCCTACCCGTGATCGCCAGTTTAATGCTCGTATTTTCTTCAGCTTCCTCTTCTACGGACGCAACATGTTGCAAAGCCTGTTGCATCATGCTTTTGACACCCGTGCCATGAGCCGATGAAATAGCATATAAGTGATTTATACCAAGACTATAAAATTCCGCACTGGCTATTTCTTTTTGCAAGCCTTCTGTTTTATTGACCAGCAACAAAACAGGTTTGGCGCTTTGCCTGACCCAATTTGCAATTTGCTCATCGGCCGCCGTTAACCCGCCTCGGCCATCGACTAAAAACAAGATCACATCCGCTTCTGACAATGCTTGCAATGACAGCTCTGACATCAAGCCATGAATTTCTTCTTCTTCTTCGCCTAACCCTGCTGTATCAATAACAATAAACTCACTATGGCCGACTTTTCCTGTTCCATAGATGCGATCACGCGTTAAACCGGGCTGATCAGCAACCAATGCCTGTCGAGATTGAGTTAAGCGATTAAATAAAGTCGATTTACCAACATTAGGGCGCCCAACCAGAGCGATGATGGGTTTCATTGTTTATTACTCTATTGTGCAAGTAAGGTGACGGCATCAAGCACACCTCCTCGAGTACTCAAAAAAAGAACATCATCACTGACCACGGGTGAAGCATCAATTTCAGCGTGATCATGGCGCATACGATGGACGAATAACCCGGTACGACGATCCAGCCAATGCACATACCCGGCAGCATCGCCAACTAATAAATATTTTTGATACGCAACTGGCGCAGTGATACCCCGATTCAATAAATCAGCCTGCTTCCAATTCGTTTTACCCGTCAAGCGATTAATGGCCCAAATCATACTTTCATTGTCTGTCAAATAAACATGATCATCATCAACCACCATCCCTGAAGAAGATGATATTTCCTGTGACCACAGCAAACGTCCTGTTCGTAATTTCAATGCAACTAAACGCCCTTGATAGCTGACTGCATAGACAATCCCGTTCTTCACTACTGGGCGAGCATCCACATCAACCATGCGTTCCAACTCAGTACGACCACTGGGCGTTGCCACCTCAACTTGCCATCGAAGTTGCCCATCCCAGAGATTTAAAGCCACTAACTTGCCATTCGACAACCCCAAGAGTACGGTTTCATCCGTAACGACCGGAGATGAGGTGCCACGTAAACTCAACAACGGGACTTTGGACTCATAACGCCATAATTCATGACCGTCTTCTAAATTTAACGCAAACAGCTTGCCATCAACACAATGTACAATCATAATACTGTCCGTCATCACTGGAGCGGTGATAATTTCACTCGACAGTTTTTTTTTCCAGACTAAGTCTTGCTCTTCTTTTTTGAAATAAACGACACTCGCATCGCGCGTCCCAACAGCAACAGCGTCTTGATTCAAACCCACAGCACTACTAATCGGCGCATCCGCAGTATAGCTCCAAACACTTTTACCATTAAATTTATTTTGAACCTGAAGACGATCAAAACGATCAATCCAATAAAAAAACTGGTCATCCGTAACCACCGGCAACACCGGACCTGTGCGCCGATCTTCAAGTAACATGGTTCGTGTCCAGACTCGTGAAATGGGTAATACACTATCCAGTGGTTTTAATTCTGCGGGTTTTAAGGCGGCATCTTTAGAACTACAACCCGATAAACTCATTAGTGTGCTTAATAGCATCGCAATATACACGTTATTATTCAATCGCAAGGAATCAGCCTCCTGTAGCAGCATCACCAGGAAGGTCGTCCAGCTTCATTTGCTGAACACTGAGATCACCCTTTGCGGTACTTACAGCAACCGTATAGGCCTGCCTGGCTTTTTCATAGTGGCCTAAAGAAACCTGAATATCACCGCGCAGTTCTTCATACTGAGATACAAATGCACCCTGATCAACACCTTCAAGCAACGCTAAAGCCTCTTCACCTTTTTCTTGATCCAAGATGACCAGAGCAAGACGGAGACGCGCAATATGCAGCATCGCCATATCGTCACTATGATCCAGAACCCACTTAAGATAAGTCTGAGCAGCCTCTAGATCGTCGGCTTCATGCTTTACTTTAGCCAAGGCAAAAGCAGTGAGTGCTGCATAGGGCGAATGACTATACTCTGCAAGCACAGGACTCCCACTTTCCATCACTTTTTTTACATCCCCATCCTCCACCCCCGACAAGACGGAGGTGAAAAGTATTGAAGCCGCTTCTTGTTCTGTGCTTTGAGCGTTCCTCCAATATTGGGTCGCAAACAATGCGGTCACTCCAAATACAACGCCTATAATTAGGGTGGAGCCATTGCGCTTCCACCACGCTTTGATTTTTTCGACCTGCTCTTCTTCTGTTTCAATGGCCATAACTTTTTTCGTTCCTTTATTCAGAAGTTTAAATTTAATTCGCTAAATCTTATCCGTGATCATTAAAATTCAGGTTTTAATCAGTTGCTCAATAAGCAGAGCCAAGTCACTCATTGCAACGGACTTTTGCTCACCTTTTTCTCGCAAATATTTAATCGTAACCACATCTGAATTAATTTCATTATCACCAAGAATCAACGCAACAGCAGCCTGACTTTTATCTGCTCGCTTCATTTGTGATTTAAAGCCGCCGCCACCACAATTAACAACCAGACGCAATTCAGGAAACTGATCACGCCATTGTTCTGCTAACATGATGCCCTGCTTCACAGCCTGCTCCCCCACCAACACCAAGCAACCATGCGGTGTCAGCGGATCAGGTAAAGCCGACTCTTCTTCCAACAACGCCAGCAAGCGTTCCATTCCCATAGCAAAACCTATGGCGGGGGTTGCCTTAGCACCGAGCTGTTCAACCAAGCCATCATAGCGCCCCCCCGCACAGACTGTTCCTTGCGCGCCCAATTTATCTGTCACCCATTCGAATACTGTTTTACAATAATAATCCAGCCCTCGCACAAGACAGGGGTTGACCTCGTAAACCAACCCAGCCGCATCTAATATTTTCCTGAGTTGCTGAAAATGCGTTGCTGATTCTTCATCCAGGCAATCAATCAATTTCGGTGCCCCTTCAATCACGGATTTCAGAGCCACATTTTTACTATCTAATATCCGCAATGGATTACTTGTTAAACGACGTTTGCTTTCTTCATCTAAACTACGCTCATGCTGCTTAAGATACGTCATCAATTTTATTTTATAACGTTGCCGAACCATGGCTGTACCTAAAGAGTTCAGCTGCAAGGTCAACCCGGTTAAACCCAAGGTTCGCCATAATCGTGCCGTCATCAAGATCAGCTCAGCATCAATATCCGGCCCAGCAAACCCATAGGCTTCAACACCAAATTGATGAAATTGCCGATAGCGACCTTTTTGCGGCCGCTCATAGCGAAACATCGACCCGCTATACCACATTCTTTGCGTTTGATTGTAAAGCAAACCATGCTCCACACCGGCTCTGACACAGCCCGCCGTGCCTTCAGGTCGCAGCGTTAAGCTCTCGCCGTTGCGGTCATCAAAGGTATACATTTCTTTTTCGACAATATCCGTTACTTCTCCAATGGTGCGTTTGAACAACTCTGTTTTTTCCACGATAGGAAAACGGATTTCCTTATAGCCATATTGCTGCATTAACTGCCGTAAGGTTTGTTCTAAATACTGCCAACGAGCGGTAGCCTCAGGCAGCAGGTCATGCATGCCACGAATGGCTTGTATACGTTCTGTCATAGAAATAATTTTTGAGACGAACCTCAGTCCAGATCTGTTTTTCCAATTTGTAAACGTGCCACATTTCCCTGAGTACGCGACAATACATCTACACTTTCACCATTATATTTAACGCTGACCCCGGGTGCAAAACCCAGCACCAAACTAAACGGTGGCACACCTTCTATCGTGGCAGTTGAACCTGCCTTCCCTATCCGTGAGACTAATCTTGCTTGTTCGGCATCATAAACTTCTGCCCATGAATCGGAAGAAAAATGCAAGGTCATAACCCCCGTAGGTTCACTAATGGAGTGGGCTTCGCTTTCTTCGACTCTATTGCTTTCCACCTCAGTCGATGCATTATTTTTTGGTATTTGCGCAACAGCTCGGGTTGATTCAACGGAGACATCTGCAAGCTGTTCTTCTTTTACCGATTTTACGTTGGATAGTAGAACAACGGCATCCTTTGTTGTCGTATTAGCCAAGTCATTTTCAGTCGCCTTTGCCTGCTCTGTCTCGCCCGAAATAACAGAAGCAAACGACGTATCCAGTGTATTTGAAGATTTTTCTGCTGGTAAATTGATTTTTGATTCTGCTGTACTTTCCGTAGCTAAATAGTACATCCGCTCACCAACAAAACCCAGTATAGCCAAGCCGATGGCGACGCCAACACCTGTCAATATACCACTTATGGGTACGGACGATCTGCCATGTTTGCCATCGGATGAGTGCAAGGCATCGCTTAACGAGGCTAATGCAGGTGATTGTATTCCGCCCTTTTCTATAGCCGCAATTAATGGCGTTGGATCTAGACCCACCAGACGTGCATAATTCCGAACATAGCCCTTCACAAAAACGGCGCTGGATAAACTCTCGTATTGATTGTTTTCAAGCCCTTGCACCTGCTCTAAATCAATACGTAATTCTTGTGCGATTTCTATTTCTGATAAGCCAACCTTCTTTCGTCCCGCTTTTAATTTTGCTCCCACATCAAGATCACTTGCAACAGGAGGCGCATCGCCTGCTAACGAGGGTCCACATTCGTCCATTTTTTTCTCCTCTCCCGTTAATTAATTATTAATAACGACTCAGAGCTCAGCCCTGAAAATCGCCTTGAATTGACGACTTTCAGGGGCAATCTGAACAGTTACCGTTAACTTTGACTACTCGCTGAGTCGCTACCATTATTATTTGTTTTAATTTATGCGTAATACTTCTTTAGCTTGCATGGAGCGGCCAAATCGTTCAAACAATAAACTCTTATAGTACTCCGTCATTTTACGATCTCCCAGTTGCTTTTCAACTTTAACACCAAGCAATAACATCTCAGGGGTATACGCTTCTAGTGCCATAAATCGTTCCAAATAAGCTCTGGCCTTGAGATATTCGCCTTTTTTAAAGTTGATTTCTGCCATTCTGGATAAGGACACCTTCAATTTTGGATTATGTGCCAACGCTCGCTTGAAATAAGACTCTGCCCGTTTTTTCTGCGCCGGAGACGCTCCCCGATAAACACAATTCCCAAGGTTTTCGAATAATAAATGCGGCACCGAATAACTCACATTTTTTGAGAGCTTTAAAAACCACGCCTCAGCATCCTCTATTTTTCCCGTATTACACAGAAAAACGGCATAATTATTTTGCAAAAAAGGATCCGTAGCATCCTGTTTTAGAGCGCTTTCATAATGGCGTTGTGCTAGTTGCATATTGCCAAGCCGGGAATAAACTTGAGCTAGATAGTGATGTGCTGGCGCATAGTCAGGGTTGCTTTCAATCGATTTAAGTAGGCGATCCTTAGCAATCTCATATTTTTTATTACGCAAATATTCCAAACCCATATTCGCATAGAGCTGTGCTAACTCTGCCTTGTTTTCTTTTTCCTGGGTACTCACACAGCCGCTGAGCCCCCCTATCATAATGAACCACAGCATCATATATTGTTTATAACTACAAGACATTATTTATTGTTATCCGATTTTCATTGAAAAGAAACCTGCAATGCTTGCTCTCTTTTTTGCAATCGCTTTGTTTTATCTACAACCTTCCCCGCCAGTTGCCCACATGCCGCATCGATATCGTTACCGCGCGGACGACGCGTGATCACCGTCAAGCCCTGTGCAGCCAGTATCTCACAAAATTTCGAAATCGCGGCATCAGACGAACGCGCATAAACTGATCTGGGGAAAGGATTAAAGGGAATCAAATTAATTTTAGCTGGCATGTCACGTAATAATTTCGCCAGGTCATGTGCTTGTTTTGGTAAGTCATTAACGCCATCCAGCATCACATATTCAAAAGTAATAGAACGACGCACCTGACCGGCAATGTAACGACGACATGCTGGCAACAAAACTTCTATTGGATATTTTTTATTAAGCGGAACTAATTTATTTCGTAAACTATTATAGGGCGCGTGCAGCGATACAGCCAAGCTCACATCGCTGACCTCTCCGAGACGATCAAGTGCAGGAACAACACCCGCTGTGCTCAAAGTCACTCTTCGTTTAGATAATCCGTAGGCGTTATCTTCCAACATCAGGTTTAGAGCTTTAACGACATTGTTAAAATTAAGTAAAGGCTCACCCATCCCCATTAAGACCACATTGCTCACAACCCGCTTTTTGCCAAAGGCATCATAACCCCATTTATCAGACAAGCGACGGATCGCAATATGCAACTGAGAAATGATTTCGGAGGTCGATAAATTACGATTAAAGCCCTGCTGCGCTGTGGAGCAAAAACTGCAATCCAAAGCACAACCTACTTGAGATGACACACACAATGTACCTCGATTGGCCTCAGGAATATAAACCATTTCAATAGAATTCCCACCATCAACCCGCAACAACCATTTAATCGTACCATCTGCAGACTGTTGCTCCAGAACGACTTCAGGCATCACAATTTCAGCCGTTTCATGCAAACAAGCACGGAGTGACTTGCTGAGATTCGTCATCGCATCAAAATGGGTTACACCCAACTGGTGTATCCATTTTATAACTTGCGTCGCACGAAAAGCCTTCTCGCCCTGTGAGACGAAAAAGGCTTCCATACTCTTTCGATCTAAATCAAGAAGATTGACCTTGGCAGACATCACAGATCGTATTCTCAATTATCGAAGGCGATCGCACAGATCACTGGCATCGAAAAAGAAACGTATTTCTTCCTGTGCTGTGGCCACTGCATCAGAACCGTGACAGGCATTTTCATCAATAGATTCAGCAAATTTAGAGCGAATGGTACCTGATTCCGCCTCTTTAGGGTTTGTAGCACCCATAATTTCACGATGTTTGGCAACCGCATTTTCACCCTCAAGTGCTTGAACCATAACCGGGCCTGACATCATAAAAGCAACCAAATCATTAAAAAATGGGCGCGTTTTATGCACCGCATAAAAACCTTCCGCTTGCTCTTTAGTTAATTGCATCATACGAGCGGCAACAACACGTAAACCCGCCGACTCAAAGTGACTGTAAATCTCGCCTATCACATTTTTTGCCACTGCGTCTGGCTTAATAATAGATAGAGTGCGCTCAATAGCCATATTTTTTCAACCTCATAACCGTAAACATAACCCCCCGCGTGGATACGCGAGCTAACCCACTATTTTACATTATTGACTCCAAGCTAAGCAATTTCTAATTAATAAAACATATAAACAGTTGATTGTAAATGCTATTTTATTATTCCATTATCACGTCACAGCCGGTTTACACCCTACCCAACTGACCCCTTTTATGCTGTACCATGAAAAGATATACCCATGGCGTTATGAATTTAGGTGTTAGCGCGTATAGATGTGCCTTAGGTTCGGTTTTTCTGATTGAGAAAAAACGCAGTCCTAGCGGGCTAAGTCGAGTTTTTTGATTGAGGAAAAGCCGAAAATGAGGTGCAGATGTGCGTGAAAACACCTAAATTCATAACGCTGTGGGTATATAAACCTACTCACACCTGAAATAGCATACTTAAACAGAATATTTTGAGGTCACGATGTTACGTATTTTTTTGTTTCTCATTTTTAGCGCCTATACACTCAGCGCTTGCGATATTGATGAATCGATGCGCGCAAAATCACAAAATCCGACTTCCGCAAAGGCCCTCTCTATTGCCGCTAAAAATGGCTGCATGGGATGCCATGCCGTTAATACCAGTATCATAGGGCCTGCCTGGAAATTGATTGCTGAGCGCTACGAAGGACAGGCTGAAGCACGAACAAAACTAATTAAAAAGGTTAAAAAAGGCGGAGAAGGAAATTGGAATACACTCACGGGAGGGGCCAAAATGCCCTCTCACGAAGACGTACCGGACGATGAAATCACCCGAATTGTTGATTATATTTTGGGGTTAAGCAAAAAAAATTAACTTTAAACCTAAACCCTGCGAGTGATCATACGTATGAAATATAAGCTATTGAATTAATATTGAAAATGATAACTTTGAGCGTAATCTTTGATTGTGACTACCGAAAATTTCATCTCGCTATATGGATCAAGAGTTTGTGCTGAGTGAGTGCGAGCACTTGCAAGATTTAGGTTAAACCTCAAAGAATCAGGACAAACCGACCACAACGTACACACAAGCCGACAGGGTTTATTTTTAAATAGAACTCGTCGTCTTCCCAGGACGGTTTTTAATCATTACTGTACAGCCCATTTTTTTTTACTATAATTTTGCTATAATTACTCTGAGCATAAGCTGATTTTGATGGCTTTTGTCTCAATCAAAATTGCTACAAAGGGAGTAGAAACCCCAAAATACAATCAAAGCTTTTCATGACCTGCATAAAGCTGCAACCAAACAAATGTAAGCACAACATACGTTATCTGACACTTTAATAGGAACATGCAAGAAAGAGGGCTTTGTATATTGAAAATAATCCCACGCTGTTTTTTTTGCCCTGTTTTGATCCTGTCTATCGCCTTAATATTAAATGCCTGTGGTGGCGGAGGCGGTCTTCCTCAAGAAAAACCGAGTGACATTAACAACCCAGCGAACCCAACATTTAAAATCGGCGGCATTATCACAGGTCTTTCAGGATCGCTCACCCTGCAAAACAACGGCGGCGATGATTTCTCTGCCAACGAAGATGGTAGTTTCACGTTCACCGCCAGCTTAAGTCCTGGCTCTGCTTATTCTGTTGCCATCGTTTCGGCACCAGAAAACCAAATCTGCACGGTATCTAATAATAACGGCACAGTAGATACGACCAACGTTGCAGATATCGTCATTAATTGTGAAGATATTTCAGAAAATAATACCCCCCCCAACGCTGATGCAGGATCAAACTTTAGTGTTTTTGAAAACGACCCCGTGTCACTCGTAGGCAATGGCACAGACCGCGATAGTACGATCAAATATTTTTGGTTACAAACTGCGGGACCCGAAGTTAAATTGACACAACCGGATACAGCAATTTCAACCTTTACCGCGCCCGCAGTTTCTCAAATTACTGATTTATTGTTTCAACTTACGGTGACCGATAATGAAGGTGCGTCATCCTCTGCTACGGTGACGATTACCGTGCAACCCAGACCTGAAAATGCACCGCAAGCAAATGCAGGCTCAACCCAAACCGTCGATGAGAGAACGACCGTGACACTGCGGGGTAACGGCAGTGACCTCGACGGTACAATTGTTAGCTCTACCTGGTCACAAACGGTGGGATCCAATATTGTATTAATAGACGAAACGACTCTAAACACAACGTTTACCGCCCCGACTGTGACCGAAATAATGAATTTAGTCTTCGAATTGACAGTAACCGATAATGACGGCCTCACGGCCAATGATTTTGTTACGATCATAGTACAACCCGTCAACATTCCTCCCATTGTCAGCGCGGGAAACGAGCAAAGTGTAAACGAAAAAACAACGGTCACACTCACCGGTAGCGCTAACGACAATGATGGCACGATTACTTCCTACGCCTGGAAACAAACGACTGGCATCCCTATTGTTTCTTTGGTCGATGCAAACAAGGCCAGTGCCACCTTTACCGCGCCAGCCATCACGAAAAACACCACGTTTATTTTCGAACTCACGGTCAGTGATAATGAGGAGGCAGAAGCAACCGCTTCTGTTATCATCACAGTAAAGCCTAATTTCACTGTCAATGCTGGCTTAGATGAGCGTGTCATCGAAGCAACAACCGCAACATTGACCGGTAGTGCCAGCGATAATGATGGAAATATTACTTCTTATCTGTGGCGGCAAATAACCGGCCCCACGGTAACCCTGGCTGATGCCAGCAACGTCAGCACAAGTTTTACCACACCAGACGTCGATCAGGATACGACACTGACATTCGAGTTAACCGCAACAGACAATGAAAGTAATACGGCTTCTGACACCGTGATGATCACCATCACCAATGCAGCTAATAATAGCCCTCCTCCTCCTGCTATAAAAGAAAGAGACGATATTCGAACCCAAGAACAAAAACGGGTCACTTTAACAAGTACCATAAATGAAAATGGCGAACAAGCCAGCTATCAATGGCAACAAAAAGGAGGGCCTTCTGTCCTTTTAGATGAGGCGAATAGCGCTAGCACATCGTTCACCGCACCGGATGTTGATCAAAGTGCCATACTTGAATTCACGGTGACCGCGACGGATAACGACAGCAATAGCATTATCGGCATTGAGGCCATTAACGTCATTGTATTTGACTCAGCCACCCAATTTAAGGTGTCAGGCAACGTCACCTTTGAGCTGGTTCCACAAGGTGATTTTGGCCTTAACTATAGCGCTTCGATACCAGCCCCTGTGCGTGGCGCCATAGTCGAAGCAATAAATAATGAAAGTAAAGCTGTAGAAACAAGCACCACTACGGATGCCGAGGGCAACTATCTTTTGAACCTTTCGATCAACAAAGACTATGTCATTCGTGTCAAAGCACAGTTAAAACAAGCAGGGACACCACAATGGGATTTTTCAGTGGTTGACAATACGAGCAATAACGCCCTTTATGCCCTTGTGGGTTCCGCTTTCAACGTTGGCGTCAACGATTCGACCCGTGACATGCACGCCCCGTCCGGCTGGGATGGATCAAACTATAGCGAAACTCGCGCCGCAGCCCCCTTTGCCATTCTTGATGCCGTCTATAATGCATACAACAAAGTATTGGCTGCAAAGTCTAACACTTCATTTCCTCCACTCAAAATCAAATGGAGTGTTAATAACGTCACGGCCAGTGGCAACCCAGACAGTGGTCAAATTGGCACCTCCTACTATGATGGCGATAGTATTTATCTACTGGGTGCAGCAGATAATGATACGGATGAATATGACCGACATGTCGTTATTCATGAATGGATGCACTACTATATGGCGCAGTTTTCTCGGGATGATTCTATGGGCGGCAACCACGGAGGCGAAGATCGTCTTGATATTCGTATCGCCTACAGCGAAGGATTAGCCAATGCCTTCTCAGCTATGGTAACAGACCAGCCTCTTTACTCTGATTCACTTGGAGCCCGTCAGTCAAATCGCTTTACGATAGATATTGAAAATGAAACCATATCTAATCCCGGATGGTATAATGAACATTCAATCGCGTTGACCCTGTATGACGTTTACGATAGCAACAATGAAAGCGAAGATACGCTCTCGCTAGGTTTCACCGCCATTAATGACGTACTCACCACCACGATGCGCACCACCCCCGTAACCAGTATTTTCCCATTTATTACCGCATTACGAAGTAATAATACCGCGTCAGCAACAGCGCTTGATGCCCTGTTCATCGCCCAGTCCATTAACAGCAATAGTCGTATTGATCAATATGGCACGAATGAAACAAACTACCCTGAAAGCTCGGCCAATATACTACCCATATTTACCCCTTTAATTATTGGTGATCCAGCAATCACTATATGCAGTATTGCTGACTTCGGCACTTATAATAAATTATCCAATCGCCGCTTTATACGGTTTAATATCCCAACTTCGGGACGTTACCAAATCACAGCCTCAAATTCTTCTAATAGCGACCCAGATCTAATATTGCACGATAATAGCGGTATAGTGAGCAGATCAGAGGGTACAGGAAACAGCGAGACTTTTAGCCCGACCTTATCCATTGGCGACTACGTATTAGAAATCTATGAATACAGCAATCTGGATCCCAACAGCCCTCGAGGCACAACGTGTTTCAATGTTAGTATTAATTAATACTAAATCTTTATGAGAAGTAAAAATATGAACATTTTCATTTATAAATACTTGGTCGGAGGGGTTGGCATCCTCTCTCTCGTTGCTTGCGTCACAGCGGCTGAACATGCCACGCAACACCATCCAGCCCATTCAAAAACCAGTAGCTCGATCTCTGGTAAGGTCAGCGCTCCCATCGAAATGAAATATACACTCGATGCCAAACCCGAGCTGGGCAAACCCCTGAATATAGAAATTCAATTTTCAACGAGCCAGAACAGCGATCAAATAAAAGCCTCCATCAAACCCACAAGAGGACTTAATCTGCAAACCATGCAACATGATTTTATTTTACCGCTAGATAAAAAAGGAGAAACGACACTCATAGTTATTCCGCTTATTCCTCAAGAAGCAGGACTCAATTATCTGCATCTCATAGCTCGAATCAACATCAAAGGTAAAAGCCAGGCAAAAGCCTTTTCCATCCCCGTAACCATTGGCACAGGAATCCAGCCACAAAAAGCATCTAATCAAAGCAATAACGAACCAGGCGTGATTAATTTACCGGCGGTTGAGCGAGTACGGTAAACTGAGAAAAAAGCAAGAAAAAACGTCTCAATATAGAGACAGACCATTCCCCCTTGTTCTATTTAGGTGTTTCCAACTTTTAGATTAACAATGAACCATTTAGGAGACAGAATTCTTCTGTCAAAAATAGCCTTACTCTTTGTAAATAGGTGAAATTTTCACTTGGTATATAATTTGCTTTATAATCACTTCAACGAAAGGATTTGCTTCCACTAACATAATATCTTGTGAGTATAAGCGAAAGAACAGGACTTTTTTCGAAACGAGAGCTAAATTAATGAATTATGAAAGACCGGTTAATAGTATAACGAGCCAACTTTTTAAGATAAGCACCCTGATCCCCTTAACCATCACCCTCTTCATTTATGCAAGTTTATTGATATCCCCTTCTGTATTTGCTCAACAAATGGACACACCAGAAATCAAGGTTAACTTAGTCAATGGCGCGACGAATCAAGCTGTTAGCGGAGTAGAAATTACCGCCTTGGAGCGACTTTCAGATGGAAGTCAAATCTGGGCTGCACGTCGCACCACGGATAACCAAGGGGTCGCCCTCTTTCAACTAGAGGGGCTGGGAGAAGGACGCCGTTATTTACTAAGAACTCGCCCCTATGATGCTGGATCAGTTTACTCTAAACTCATTTCACGTCCACGAGAGACCTCTTTTTTTGTTGGTACCGTTCCCGCTTTGCTGATCAACGCCAATACCCAACAACCTATCCCTGGCATTGAACTGGTCGCATACAAACTTGGCCCAGAAAAAGAATTGTTATGGAGCAAAAAAGGAATTACCAACGATACAGGTATTGTGAATTTCGATCTTGGTGGTCTTCGTAACGATGAAGTCTATGTAATCAGAGCTATTGAGCCATTCGGTGAGAAAAAATACTATTACAGCGCTTTAATTCGGGCAGAAGGCCCCGTGACACTGGAAGTCGCACCGGATACAGACAGCAGACTGGATCTCGAATCCCCCGTTGTCTCTATTACCTCGCCAGAGCAAAACGGTGTCGTTGATGCAGACGGTTTTGTTTTACAAGGTTTGGCGGGGGATAATACCATCTTGGATCATGTCGAGATTCAAGTGCGAGACCCCCTACTCGGGCTTTCGAAGGGAACGGCTGATTACAATAAACAAAGTAAACGTTGGCAATATACTGTTGATGCCACATCACTATCACCTGGCAAGATGGTAACCGTACTAGCAAAAACATGGGATAACACCAATAACACAACTATCGTATCAGCCAGATACCTTGTGATACAGGATTCAGAGCCTCCCGCTATCCAGATAGTTTCACATAAAGAGGGGGATGCCGTAACGCCTCTCGGGTTCACGATTGAGGGCTACACCTCTGACAATGTGGGTGTTGTTGATCTTCGAATCAGTATCGATGACCCCCTACTAGGCCAAACAATTGAGCGTCAACCTGTTCAGGTTTTCCCCGGTGAAACTCAATGGGTCTTCTCTGTTACGGGCCAACAAATTTCTCCCGGTAAAATAATTACAGTCCGCCTGGAAGCCATCGATAGCGCAGGACAACAGACCATCGAGTCATTAAATCTTAAGGTTGCTGCTAACACCTCCGAGTTTCAAGTACAACCTGGAAATTATGATCACGGACATCTTCTCAATCGTATTTCATTTGGCGCGACCGTAGAGTCATTGACTAAGGTTAACAAAATAGGCGCTCAACAATTTATCGATCAACAATTAAACCCGGAGAGTATTGACGACTCTGATTTTCAAAAAAGAATAAAGGGAAGCAGGCCAAAAGATAAAAATGACCTGGAATGGTATGCCATTCAGCATATGATTTATAGTCCTCGTCAGTTACAGGAAGTCATGACTTGGTTTTGGGACAATCATTTTAATACTGATGTAAACAAACACGGCAAAATACAATACGAAATTGACGAAAACAAGGCATTTCGTCAACATGCGCTTGGACAGTTTCGCGATTTGCTTGGGGCGAGCGCCAAAAGTCCCGCCATGCTGATTTATCTGGACAGTGTTAAAAATGATAAAAAAGAGCCAAACGAAAACTATGCTCGCGAACTGCTGGAACTACATACCATGGGGGTTGATGGCGGATATGATCATAAAGATCTAGAAGCATTGGCTAAAGTATTCACAGGATGGCAGATTGATGATAATCACAATTTTTATTTCAATCTCAACAA
>VAPM010008858.1_pt1 | contig 21148 bp, 15 predicted proteins | sample 3395091 | NCBI WGS metagenome assembly VAPM01 (sample SAMN08290445, study PRJNA428436) | hydrothermal vent metagenome | isolation source: Deep-sea hydrothermal vent chimney 3 | place: Pacific Ocean: Juan De Fuca Ridge
CTGGCTAACTGCAATGTCTGCAGTCCAATAATCACCTCTTTTTCCTTGAGCTGTCACGGTGGCACTATTATATCTTGAATTTAGTTGAATGCGATTTCCTTGGAAAAAACGAAATGTATTGCTGAGCCTGGTATTCCAATTGAAACTTTGCGTGTCAAACACCTGATCTTCTAAACTTCCCTCGAGTTTGTAATTATAAAAATTACCTGAGAGGTCAATTTTCCACCATTTGAAAAAATTTAGGCTTAAGGCTACTTCTCCCCCTAAGGAAAAATCCTGGCCAACATTCTCTGGTTTGGAAAGGATAATATTATCTTGATATACACTTTTTACTCGTTCAACTTTATTTTTAGTAATTCTATAATATCCCTCAAAAGATAGTGAGTGATCGCCTAATCCTTTTAGATATCCAATTTCCATAGCGTCAATATATTCGGGTTTCAATCCGGGATTTCCCTGACGAACGTTGAATGCATCTGTCCATGTGATAAATGGTTCTAAATACCAGGAGCGGGGTCTTTCAATTCTACGTGAATAGCTCGCCATCACTTGTTGATCTGCAGGCAGTTTGTATGAAGTATGGAACGATGGGAAATAATCAAATCTGTCAATTATAAATTTATCTTCTATCACATCGGAATTTATAATCCTGAAAGTGTATTCGCCCCGCAGACCAAATTGGTATCCGAAATTTCCTTTTTCACCCCCAAATATGGAATAGAGAGCGTGAATATCCCTGCTGTATTCTGTGTCATTACTAAACTCCGGTTGAAGTTCATAATCTCCGTTATCAGGATTATACCAATATAATTCAGTTTTATCCTGGCTCCTTCCTAATCTGCTTTGATATCCGGCTTCAAAATTATTTTTCAAACCCACAGGAAGGGTATAGTCGAGATTCAACTGTAATACAGCTCCCGGGCCAACCTCGGTATTTAGCTGACCGCTTGTAATTTTACCAGAAAGATCTATTAGCTGATTGGTAGATGACTCTACTCCTTCCCGTGACCGATATTGAACCTGAGCTATTAAATTATGACCTTTCCCTACAAAATCATGTTGATAAGAGCCATTCAAAGAATAAAAGTTGCCCCCTCTACTGCTAAACCCGTAACTTTTATATTCAATTAAATTTCCGCCTGGTTCTTTGCCTTCTTCGTAGTCTTGTTCTGCACTTCTTTCGTATTTGCTGTATCCGTAATTAAATTCAAAATTAAAGAAATCCTTTTCTGTTATACGATAATCTATACCTCCTCTAAGTACCCAAAAACGTCGTTTTCCATTTTTATCTCCCATAGATCGTGTGAAGTAGGTTGTATCGCTACTATTGGTAATTCGCTCATTAATTTCAAATCCAGGCCTTTCACCATTGTTCAAATCACCTCCAAAAAATACACTCCATTTCTTTTTGGTATAGTTTACTAAAAATCCAGTCCCATAGCGATTATAATTACCCAAGTTTAGGTTTGCAGTCCCAGACAACCCTTTCAGCTTATTTTTTTTCGTATTAATGTTGATAATTCCAGCAGTGCCATCGGGATTGTATTTTGCTGATGGGTTGGTAATGATTTCAATATTTTCTATAGAATTTGCTGGGATTTGCTGTAAGGCTTCCGATGATTCCAATACAGTTGGTCTGCCATCAATGAAAACCATAAACCCTGTACTCCCTCGCAATGAGACATTACCTTCTACGTCAACAGTTATTGATGGCAGGTTTTCCAATATATCTACTGCCGATCCGGAAGCTGCAGTTAATTGCTGACTTACATTGATAACTTTTCGATCAATCTTATATTCTACCATCATTTCATCAGCTACAATTTCTACTTCATCCAATTGCGAAACTGACCGTGGCAAATTTATCCTACCTAAATCAACATTGGTATTATCGGCATCAATTTGAATATCATCCAGAACAATTTTGTCATAACCAAGGAATGATACTTCAACATAATATTGTCCTTGTTCCAGACCTTTAATATTAAAATTGCCTTGCTTGTCAGAAATTGTACCGGAAATCAATGAATTACCTTTTATAATAAATACTGCCACCGAAACATATTCCAGAGCTTGGTTGGTTTCTTCATCAAAAATATTCCCGGTGATATTCCCGGAAACATTTTCTCCAGTAGCAGTTATAACCAATGAAAAAACGTAAATAAAGGTTAAAAGGATATGCTTCATGCTTGATGTAAATTTACAACAAAAGGAGCTATGAATTCTGAAGAATTCTGATGTTAGAAAAGAGGCAATAAGCGTTGTCAATAGAGAGATTTATTACCCATGAAATTACTTAAATCCTCAGATTATCTTCTAATTGCTTTGTTAACCCAAATATTTCGATTAACCATTTGCTACATTCAGAATCATAAAGTAAATTCACAATGCATTGAGATCGTAATGACCATATAAAATATTTGAATAGCCGAGGAATACTTTCCGCTTCCAGAAATAGTCACATTTTTAAAAAATAATTCAATATCAAAATTATGAAGTCGATAAACTTGTTATTCTTAATTACCCTTGTAGGGGTAATGTTTGTTTCCGGTGATATGAAAGCCGATAACACTTTGGGTGATAATTCTCTCACATCATCAAGAGAATTCTATCAGCTTAAAATCTATACTTTGAAGACAGATGAGCAGGAGCAAGTTGTTGATAAATATCTAAAAGATGCTTTTTTGCCAGGCCTAAAAAAATTGGGAATTGGTAAGATTGGTGTATTCAAGCCTAAACAAAATGAGACTGACTCTGTAAAAAAGATTTATGTATTAATTCCATTTTTTTCACAGGAACAACTCCTGAATTATGAAGAGACCCTTTTAAAGGATAAAAATTATGTGGCAGCCGGTAGTGATTACCTTAATGCTTCGTATGATAGAGCTCCCTACGAGCGAATAGAATCAATTATCTTAAAGGCATTTGAAGATATGCCTATAATGGCATTGGCTACATTTGATACCCCGAGATCGAATCGGGTATATGAATTGAGAAGTTATGAATCTTCTACCGAAAGTTATTTCAGAAATAAGGTTGAAATGTTCAATGCAGGAGGAGAAATAATACTTTTTGACAAACTGGAATTCAATGCTGTATTTTATGGTGAAGTGATTTCAGGGCCTAAAATGCCAAACCTCATGTACATGACTACATTCTCAGATAAGGAAAGCCGTGATGCGCATTGGGATTCCTTTCGCAAATCACCGGAATGGAAAAAATTGAAACCCTTACCAAAATACCAGCACAATGTTTCTCATATAGATATTTTATTGCTTTATCCCACAGAATATTCAGATTATTGATTTTGTGAAAATTTAGCTACAAAAAAATCTGCAAATCAATAGACTTACATGCTTTAAAATGGAAAGAGAATTCGATAAATATCAACCTGTATAATCCAAGGTATTCGTTCAATTATTTTCAAAAAAATTATCTGTGTTTGAGCTTTGAGGGAAAACATTCTTGGTGTGAGTTTCTTGCTCGAAACTCAAAACTATAATTCGCTACTTTATAGACGAAAAAATATCTATCGTTGCCCTGGATTTATTTAAGGTATAAAAATGCAAACCCGGTGCACCTTTGCTCAATAACTCTTTGCATTGCTTAATGGCAAAATCAACACCAATTTGATAGGTTTTTTTCTTGTTATCTTGATTTTCCTCTAACTGCTTTACCAGTTTTTCAGGAATTTTAGTTCCAACCATCTCAGTGAATTTTTTGATTTGCTTAAAATTCGTAATGGGCATTATCCCTGGAACAATAGGTATGGTAATGCCTGCGCTTCTTGCTCTTTCTACAAAATCAAAATAGTAATCATTGTTAAAAAATAGTTGCGTGACAATAAAATCTGTCCCTTTATCTACTTTGTATTTTAAAAATTCGATATCGCTATCGACAGAATCTGACTCGGAATGCACCTCTGGGTAACCCGCTCCTGCAATGCAAAATCTATTTTGCGCAGCAACAAACTCAATCAAATCGCTGGCATAAGGAAAATCAGTTGCTTTTTTATTAAAATTTGTTTCCCCTTTTGGAGGATCTCCCCTTAGTAGTATTAGGTTTTCTATGTTTTTTTCATAAAAAAAATCCATGTCTCGAGACACCTGCTCCTTGGTGGCATTTACACAGGTATAATGTGCCATCGTCACCATGCCAATTTTATTATTGAGGTAATCTATCAAATTGAATGAAGCGTCTTGAGTAGATCCTCCGGCACCATACGTAACTGATACAAATGAAGGAGAAAGTTTCATGAGCTGGCCTATATTTATGCCAAATTCTAATATTGAATTGAAATTTTTAGGAGGGAAAAATTCAAATGAATAGGATTTTTCTTCACTATTTAGAATATCTATTATTTTCATGGATTTAGTATTTCAAGTTTGCAAATTAAATCAATAATTATCAGAGCGTAAAAAATGAGTACTTCTAAAATTAGACGCTTTAGGGACGGGTTCTAATTAAGGTTCATATATCTAATTCGATATTTGCCACCAATCTTTACTTTTTTTGGAGAAAGAATTTTCAAAATTGTGCCTCCTAAAAAAATCAATCCACCAACAAGCCAAACTTGCTCATTAAAATCAGCATTGTGGCCCGCAACCACCACTCGATTAAATTGATCAATCAAAATATAACCTACTCCAGCAATTTGCGCATAGGTCCCAATATTATTATAATCAATTCCATTAAATCGGCACCCTTTTATATTGATTTTACTTATCTCACGATATAATATTTGGTTAAAACGAAATTCTATTGCTGAGTCATTTAGTGCGATGATCCGATTTGTTCTAAAAAAATCTTCCCCTTCCAGCTTGTATTTTAAGTTGTCTCCAGATTTAAATTTTATTTGCTTGTTTGAAAGTGTTTTTTCTACAACTATGTACTCTTTTTGTGCCAAGGCATCTTGTTGCAAGCATATGAAAAGTGTTACCAAAAAAATCATTGATGACTTAAAAATCATTGACGATGTATTCAACATTTACTTTTTTAATATTTTATATTATAAATCCAATCATGCATATCCTCTTTTTTACCGGCTTTAATCTCGCTCAATTCCTTAAATACTTTTGTTGAGAAGCTATGCGGGCCAGATTTTGGAAGTACATAGTCCTTATTTTCATCCCCTATAATCTCAATTGATGCTATGGTAGCTGCAGTTCCTACACCAAATGCTTCGTCGATTTCACCATTCTTAAGTCCTTCAACTATTTCTTCGACAGATATTCTTCGTTCCTCGACTTTTATACCCCATTCTCTGGCGATGGTTAGTATGCTGTCTCTGGTAATTCCCCATAATACTGAATCTCCTGTTTCTGCTGTCAATAGTGAGTTTCCTTTTATAAACATCATATTCATCGTGCCGGCTTCTTCGATGTATTTATGCGTAGCACCATCAGTCCATACCAATTGATCATATCCTTTTTCCTTAGCAAGTTTTGCGGGATACAGTGAGCCCCCATAGTTCCCGGCAGCTTTTGCATAGCCTGTACCGCCTTGAACAGCTCTGCTGAATTTTCTTTCAATTTTTACTTTTAGCGGTTTTGAATAATAAGGGCCTACTGGACATGTAATGATAATATACTTATAATTTTCTGATGGACTTACACCAAGGTTCTCATCCATAGCAAAAATAAATGGGCGAATATACAGAGATGTATTTGGCAAGTTTGGAATCCATTTATTATCAACTTGTAAAAGTTTGGTTAATCCACTCATGGATATTTCTTCTGGTACTTCAGGGATGCATAAGCGTTCGGCAGAGAAGTTTAGTCTTCTAAAATTCATTTCCGGTCTGAATACAAGCACATCACCCGTTTCATTTTTTTGAGCTTTTAATCCCTCAAATACAGATTGTCCATAGTGCAATACAGCTGTGCCCGGAGCAAAACTCAACAAATCGTAGGGCTTAATTCTAAGATCACCCCATGCTCCATTTTTGTAATCGGCAACAAACATATGATCGGAAAATACCCTTCCAAAATCTATATTGCTAAAATCAATTTGACTAAGCCTGGATTGTTTGGTTTGATTTATATTTATTTTGTTTTTCATTTTTTCTATACAAAAAGGCAGTAAATATCCGAATTATCTTTGTGAGATAATCAGGAAGATAAAAGTATGAAAAAACAATTCAATATCTATTAATCAACCCCTTGGCTCAGGGAAATCGGGTTTAAACTTTAAAGTTTTGCTGAACCTGCCTTTGTCGGCAGACAGGCTTGTTTCAGGATAACCCTAAGCATGGATTAAAGATATTAGACTTGTTTAAACCCGATTTCCTTGCCCCTTGGCTTCCATGGAATTTCTTCGACTTTTAATTCTTGGGCTTGCATTCTGGCTAACACAAAAAGATAGTCGGATAATCTATTGAGATATCTGACAACAATTTCCTCGACATTTTCAAGTTCAGAAAGCTTAACAACCAGTCTTTCAGCACGCCTGCAAACTGTCCTTGCCACATGGGTATTTGAAACAAGCTGGTGACCACCGAGGATTATGAAGTTCTTCATTGGATGCAATAATCCATTCATGCGGTCAATCTCCTTTTCGAGTGACAAAATATCATCATCCTCAAGGTCAGGTTTAAAAACTTTGTCTTTGCCTGGTTGGGCAGCAAGAGACGATCCTACTGTAAAAAGTCTGAATTGGATGAGTCGTATGAAAGCTTTTCTTTCATTATTTATTTCCAGATCGCTTGTCAGTCCAAGAAAAGCATTCAGCTCATCAACTGTTCCGTAGGCATTGATTCTCACATGGTTTTTAGATACGCGCAAGCCACCAAGCAGAGATGTCTGCCCTTTGTCACCTGATTTTGTATATATTTTCATTATGCGCTTGGTTCCTGAACACCGTCAGATCGGTAGATGTTTTCGTTGATAACATCAGATTCAACCAAGCCGTCTCGAAGTCTGATGATTCTATGGGCATAGTGAGCAATATCGTCTTCATGAGTCACCATAATAATCGTATTCCCTCTTTGATGAAGAACATGAAATAATTCCATAAGGTCATTGGAAGTTTTAGAATCGAGATTTCCGGTTGGCTCATCTGCTAAAAGGATACTTGGGCCGTTGACTAAAGCTCTGGCGATAGCGACTCTTTGTCGTTGCCCACCCGAAAGTTCGTTGGGACGATGATCTGCCCTATCAGCCAAGCCTACACTTTCTAAGGTCTCCATGGCTTTTTCATTTCTTTCTGTTTTCCCATATCCGGCATAGATCAAAGGCAAGGCTACATTTTCCAGAGCAGTGGCTCTTGGCAATAAATTAAATGTTTGAAATACAAAACCAATTTCCCTATTTCTGATTTCGGCCAACTCATTTTCAGTCATTTGACTTACATCTTTATTATTCAGTATGTAAGTACCTCGTGTCGGCGTATCTAAACAACCAACAATATTCATTAGTGTTGATTTTCCAGAACCGGAAGGCCCCATAAAAGCAACGTATTCACCTTTATTAATTTTTATAGAAATGGTTTGCAGGGCATTGACAGTCTGCGTGCCCATTTGATAAATCTTTGCTATTTCGGAGGTTTCAATTATTGTGCTCATTTGATTGATATTATACTCATAATTTAAGTGATACAAGCTTATATAAAATTGGCTGAAAATCAAATATTATTATTTAAACGGAAAAAATACTGATTTGATGTAATCTATTATAAACTGTATTGTATGCTCTTTGAGCCCATTATCAAAGCAAAAGGATTTTTCTAATTATCCCTATTTAGTATGGATAAAGTGTTGAGGCAAACATTATGTGTTTTATCCAGTCAAAATCAAAATCTATTGGAAATGGTAGCAACTGCGTGTAAAGTTAACTGATGCTATTTTAGAATTTCATTTCTCATACGCTCAAGCTTCGGCGGACAAATATTCTCTCCAACCTTCGCTAAAGCTACGGCAGGCAAACATTTTATCATTCTCACATTTATAATTATAAATACTTTCGCAATACACTTTCTACTCCATTAAGATAAGATTGTCCAAAAAGGTTAACATGGACCATATGTGGGTAAATATTATAAATATCAACCCTTTCATCAAATCCTGACGCCAGAGGGTACGAAGCGTTGTATGATTTATAAAAAATATAATCGAAGCCACCAAACATCTGTGTGAACGCCAGCTCAATCTCGCGGTGCCCAAAATATACCGCCGGATCAATGAGACAAACTTCCCCATCTTGTCCAATCATTACATTTCCACTCCACATATCACCATGCAGTAATGCGGGTTGATCAGTTGGTAATAAGTCGGGCAATAACTCATAAAACTTTCGATAACGATCAATAAAACTATTGTTTACCATTCGATTATCTATGGCCAATTTCAATTGATATTCGAGGCGGTTGTGTATAAAAAAGTCTATCCAATCTTTATTAAAACCATTCTTCTGAGGTAATTTTCCAATATAATTATCATGATTAAGACCGTATTTCTGTGATGAACTATTTCGATGCATTTCTGACAGGGCATAGCCAAAATTTTCCCAATAATTATTTGATGGAGCGGAACTTTCGATATGCTCAAGAAGCAAATAATGCCTTTCTTCCAGTTTACCAAAAGCAAATACCTTCGGAATTCTTATGCTTCCATTGGCTGCCAAAAGTTTAAGCCCTTCTGCTTCTTTTTGAAACATGTCTTCAGGGATTCCGACTTGCCATTTCAGAAAATAATCACCATTAGAGGTATTTAGTTTCAAGGCATTGCTGATGCAACCTCCGGATTTGAAGTTTGAGCTTTTTACTGTTATAGATTTAGAATAGGCATTTTCTAAAACGGCCTCAAAAAAATTGTTGTCTGTCAGTCTTGATTCAAACATTTTATAATTTTTTCAATGATAAGTTACAAATTGGAATTGGTAAATTGACCAAATTTGTCATGCTATTTTCTACATAACAAATAAAGCTCTGTGTGAATTGGGTACTTTAATAATTATCACCCTTTTTTTATTTTCTGATTTTTGTACTAATTAAGAAATGCTTTTCAAGTTATCTCGTAATTATTCGATTAATAATTTGTATTCATATTTTGATTCAGGTACTTTAATGCTCATCAGCAAAATATTAAACTGTTTAACTAATAATCATGAATTATTACATTTCGAAAAAAAGATTTTTTAACCATAGATTAATTCTAATAATATTCATCTCGACTGCACTTTTATTAAATAAATGTCGGCCTAAGAAAGTATCCGATCCTATTGTTGAAACAGTTGTTGAGACACCTCTTGATCGATATGTAAATAGCCCGAACCCAGATTATCACTATGAAATTGCCTACCAGGGTAAAAAGGAGGGATATACCTTCTTTGTACTCAAAATGATTTCACAAAAATGGCTTACTGAGGCGGAGGTAGATGAGCCTGAATGGTGGCATTGGATAAAGGTCGTAGTACCGGATACTATTGAGCATTCTACGGGAATGATGTTTATTGGAGGTGGGGCCAAAGATGATGAATTGCCGAATGAACCCGGGCAGATCCTATTGCAATCTGCCATGTTGACAAATTCAATAACTGCTGAAATTCATAATATCCCTAATCAACCCCTTATCTTTAAAAATGACGTTTACGGGCCACGGTTTGAAGATGAACTGATCGCCTATGGATGGAGGAAATTTCTGGAAGGAGGAGGGAAAGAGGAAGATGCTATCTGGCTGGCACGACTCCCTATGACCAAAGCAGTGGTCCTTGCCATGGATGCCGTCTCTGATCTGGCCTCAAAAGAAAATCATCATACTATTGATAAATATGTTGTGGCCGGTGGATCAAAAAGAGGCTGGACAACATGGACCACCGCTGCGGTTGATGATCGGGTAGTGGCCATTGTACCGATTGTCATTGATGTGCTAAATCTTATGCCATCCTTTAAACATCACTGGAGGAACTATGGTTTTTGGGCACCCGCGGTAGGTAATTACGTAAAAGAAGGTGTTATGGAATGGATTGATACTCCAGAATTTGAACGTATGCTTGAGATTACTGAACCTTATTCCTACATAGAAAGGTTTGATATTCCAAAACTTCTTATCAATGCCACTGGAGATCAATTTTTTCAGCCCGATAGCTGGAAATTTTATTGGGACGATGTTATCGGGGAGAAATACTTACGTTATGTTCCAAATACCGGGCATTCCCTTAAAGGGAGTGATGCCTTGGAAACGTTGGTTTCTTATTATCAATATATCCTCAATAAAAAGGATAGGCCTCAATTTGATTGGCATGTTAACGGTTCACTGGTCAACATAGAAACCAATCCGCAAAATCCACCAGCTGTCATAAAACTATGGCAAGCTACATCAAATGAAGAAGCTCGAGATTTTAGAGTGGATGTGATTGGAAAAGTGTGGTCGGACAGTACTTTATCACTCAATTCATCTGGAAAATATCAAATAGGTCTAAACGCATCTACCAAAGGATGGAAGGCGTATTTTGTAGAGTTAACTTATGAACAGGAAGGAATGTTACCATTAAAGGTAACTACTGGAGTTATTGTATTGCCTACGGAATATCCATTTAAACCTTTCATTCCGAATAGAGAAAAGATAGAAAATAAGTAACTACTCTGTTCTCAAGGTTTTTAGTGATATATATTTTCTTCGTTTAGTTAAATTCAATTAGAGAAATGTAACATTCTATACGCATTTATCAACTCGAGTAAAATTTATTAAAATTATAGTTGATGATTCATGATGATCATTTCCAATAAATTCTGACAACTTCTATTCAATAAATCAAATACATAAGTGAATCCATCATCACCACCATAATATGGGTCGGGCACATCTTGTCCTTTTCCCAAGTCATCAAAGTCGCGCATCAAAAATAATTTTGCAGCACCTTCTTTGGAACTTCCAGAGAGATTTTTTAGGTCAGCATAATTTTCTCCATCCATGGCAATGATATAATCGAATATTTCGAAATCCTGATTAATCGCTTGTCTTCCATAACTTTCCAGTACGATTCCATGGACGCTTGCAACATCAATTGATCTGGGATCTGGGCGATCCCCAACATGCCAACCTGATGTGCCGGCAGAATCAATAAATACCTTATCATCCAGGCCTTTTTCTTCAACTTGATGTTTAAAAATTCCTTCGGCGAGAGGAGATCGACAAATATTACCTAGGCAAACGAACAAAACCTTAATCATTTTTTTGGTTTAAATATAATTATTTCAATATAGTAATAAACTATTTATATATAATGTACTTTTTTATGAAGAATGTCATAATTGGTGGTTACTAAATAATTAACAATAGTATTAAAAATTACATAACACAAATTTATTCATACACCTGTTTAACATTTAGGTAAAAGCTCCAAATCGGGGCTTTTACTTTTTCGGGTCATTTGTAGTAATATCTACACCCTAAAAGTTAAAATTTGCCAACTTACTGTCATCTGTTACAAATCCCTGTGTATGGACAGTACCCACATTTTTTACTATCCTCGGTTTGGTCAAATGCTACATCAGGATTATAAATCTCTTCTAACAGCTTTGATAATTCATTTTCAAACTCATTCATGTGAACCCTTAGGTCCTGAACTATTTCTGTTGACCTGCCAATTTTCATCCTGATCAAGGGGGAAAATTTTTCATTAAATAATTCACGGATATTAAATAGGCCTGCTTGAATCGGAGCTGCTGGGTTTGCACTTGGGGAAGACATATACAAAAGACCATAAAAAAAAGTTTGAAAAACGGCTTTATTTCTCAAATTATTATCACGGTCAAATAAGGACTCGATATCTGTAAAATCGTTTTTGTCTTTACCTGTTTTATAATCAACAATGCGTATGATATCATCTTTTTGTTCTATTCTATCAAGAATACCCTTCATGCCAACCAGAGTAGATTTGCCATTAATTAGAATTTCTGAGTACAGTACAAATCCTTTGCTTTCGTCGGCTTCTAACCCAAGGATATCAAAAGGTGTTCGTTTGCTATCAAAATTCAACACCTTCAAAACCATTTTTTTAATGATTTCTTTTGCTAAAATATTATGACCTTCGAAGGTGAAGGTTTTCTCACTTGATCCAAAATTTTCAATAAATGCATCATTAATTTTCACGTCAACATTTTTTTTCAATATAGAAATATCATCACCAGAAACAGTTCTTTTCCCATCCGTGTCAAATGGTTTATAGAGTTGCTCCAATATTTCATGCAATAGGTTGCCAAATACTCGAGGATCGACTTTCTCCGAAACTTCATCAAGTTCTTTGATACCCAGTATGTATCTAAAATAAAACCTCAATCGGCAATCGAGATAGGTGTTTAATGCTGAGGGCGTAAATTTAATTTTAAAATTATTTTTAGATGTATAAGCTGATAAACACTCAAGAACCTGCGCATTTTTATAGACAGTTATAATATTGGGATCTTCGACGTTGGCAGTTGTAGATATCGTTTTATACTTAATATCCAGGTTGGTTTCATGCTGTAGCTGACGAACAAATCTGCTCACCTCTCCCGATTTTCCCGTTTCTTCTGTAGAATTGAAAATAAAATAGATGTTTTTCGCTCGTTGCACTAATCGGTAAAATATATATGCATACATGGCGTCCTGATGATCTGCTACAGGAAGTTGAAATACTTTTCTGATACTATATGGAATAAATGAGGTGTTTTTTGCTGCTGGAGGAATGAGACTTTCATTCATGGAAAGCACAATCAGATTGTCAAAATCAAGATTCCTGGTTTCCAAAATTCCCATCACCTGCAAACCGAGTAGCGGTTCTCCCTCAAAAGGCAGCCTCTCGCCTTGGACCAATTGCTTGAAAAGTTTCTGAAAGGCAATCTTCGAAATTTGTATTTGATTGCGACCAATAAAATCGTTGAGCTTGTTGACTAATTTATAAAAATGAAATAAAAATTCCTTCTCTATTTCATCTTCACTTTGCTGGGTTAAAAGCCTTATAATATCCATAAGATATTCCGATAGCTCAACACTTGGCTCAGCGAATATTGTCCTTACCAGCTCATGCCCAACATCGAATTGTTTCTTCGATACCCAGATTATATTTTTCTTAACTATGTTATCTGAGATTTCAATAATTAAATTATTGCCAGTCTTTACAAGGAGTGGATGTCTCAATATTGTTAGTGTGGGCCTGAAATGATATACACTTTTATTTTTAGATTTCAATTGCAGATTAATTAGTGCATCTAAAAAACCAAAAATGGTCGATGAAGAAAGCGGATATCCCATGGTGATATTAAGCATTTCGATATCCTGAGGAAGCGCATGCAACAACGGAAAAAGCAACTCATTATTTGGCAAAACAACAGCTGTATTCTCATCTAACTTTGTCTGCGTATTAATTGATTTTAAAATCTCAGAGGCCTGTTGGGCCTGGCCAACATCTGAGGCCACGCTGATCACATCTATCTTTTTGTCAGAAGCCAAAAATGCATTTCCATACGATTCGCGAAAGCTATTTCTTAATATAGAATTGCCATATTTCATTTCTCGAAGGAACTTACCTCCCTCCTGCTTATTGTCTTGCAGGTAATGGTCATCGGCATCCCATATCACCTCTCCTTTCCCTTCTTTCACAAACCAGGAAATTATCTTTTCTTCACTTTTGGATAGGGCATTGAAACCTGCAAAAATGACATCACCATATTTCTTGATTGTCCGAAGGAGGGGCTGGGGGATCTCACCACTTTCCAAATTTTCTGATACCTCGCGGTAAATCATACCATCGTAGGCCATGCCTTCTTCGTAAAGTCTGGATTTGAATTGTGTGTATGTCTGAAATAAATTGTCCCAAATTCCCAGGAATCCTTTTTGATGCGAGGAAAGCTTTTCGCCAAAGCTTTTCCAAAATTCCAGGATTATATTTTTCTGCTCTTCCTCCAGATAATCCAGGTTGTTTTCTGCCTTTTTTATATGAATTAAATTTTTGAAAAGCATCTCGGGATCAACTATAAATTTATCAAGCTCATCGAAATCCTGGAGCATGATATTTCCCCAGTAAAAAAATTTATCAAAATCTTCTTTAGACTTATTGAGCTTTATAAAAACCTTATATAATTCAAAAATGAGATCGAGTTTATCTGCAGATTTGAGATTTGAAAGACTCTTGATAAAATCTTCAACACTGATAATTTTTGGTGACCAGATGGGTGAATCAATTTGCTCTGCAAGGTATTTTCGGAAAAACAAGCCTGCTCTTCGGTTTGGAAAAACAATAGTTACCTCATCTGTTTTATCGGCATACTTGCTCAAAATTATCTCTACGACTTCTTCCAAAAATTTCATATCAAGACACCTTTATAATTTTATCCATACTTATATAAAGAAGATATGCTTCGATGTTGATGTATCCCATATCGCTCAATAATGCCCTATATTCCAGGACTTGAATTTTGTCATTTGGTTTTGAAGCCCCGGTTTTGAAGTCAATGATAATGGCATTTTTTCCATTTATCAACACCCGGTCGGGACGTTTAGGAGGTGCGTTTTTTATAATAATGGGAATTTCCGTTTTCACTTCCCAATCTGTATTAAACCATCTCTGAACATCTGGGTTAGCAAAAATTTTATTGAGTTGATCTTTCAAGGTTTGGCATTCCTCAGAAGATAACTGCCCATCTTTATAAAGATTTTCTACCAATGAATCTGCCTCAGCTTCATTTTGTATTGAGGCCAATATTTCATGTACCAAAATTCCATAATTTATTTTGGCTTTTAGCTCAGGTCCACCGAGCACGAAAAGCAAACTTCCCTTTTTTCGAATAGCAATTTTTTTTCTCCAATCTGAGGTTTGGTATTTCGTTGATATTGCTATTTGGGCAGCTGAAGACTTTTTATTGTCATCAGCCAAGTTGCCGATAGTGTAACTTTTCACAGAATCTTTCTCGTCTATCGAGAATGATAATCCATCATCTTCTGCTTCCCGGATTAATTTATCCATAAAATTGCTAACCAGATCTCCGGCATTTTTTAATTCTTTTGATGGCGGAGGGCAGTTGATCATCAGAAACTCTTCGGCTCGGGTAAGTGCCACGTAAAGCAAATTGAGATTGTCGATGTGTGCTTTGATCATTTCCTCAAAATACTCGCCGGCAAAGAAACTGTCTTTTAGTTTACTGCTATATTTTACCGGCAATGAACCAATCTCATCAAATGGCTTTCTATCTGTTTTGCACCACAAAAAATTACTTTTTCTTGAATCAACATCAAGCATCCAATCGCAAAAAGGTACTAAAACAGCCTTGAACTCCAACCCCTTTGATTTATGAATTGTCATTACACGAATTGCATTGACGGCCTCTGGAAATTGAATGGATTTGCGTTTGCCTTTATCGTCCCACCAAAGGAGAAAATCATTGACATCTTTGCTTTCATTGGAAAAATATTCCAGAATAATATCCTGAAAGGCTTGCAAATATCCTTTGTTTTTGGCGCTGCTTAAATCAAAAATTTGAATGATTCGCTCTACCAATTCATAAACCGGTAACCTGACCAATAACTCTGCTTCCTCTAAAAATGCTTTTGGAAGCCTTTCTCTTTCGAGAATAAATTGGAGATCATGCTGAATATCACTGGTGTTTTGACTACTATTCAATTGATCGTAATTGAAACAAATTTCTGCCAATGCGATTTTATCTCCTGGATTCAAACCATATTTTATAGTATTGATTAATAACCTGATAACTGTCGAATTTCCAAGAAGGAGAGATTCACTTGAGATGGCGTCATAACAATATCCATTTTTGGACGCTGTAGAATTTTTATGAATAATCAGCCTCTCCATCACGAGTTTTCCTTCTTTACTATTCCTGACCAAAATGGCAATATCTCGTGCCTCAAATCCAGCATCCTGGAGCTGCTCAACTACCTTTGGCAATCCGTCAAGGACATTTTCTTTCCATGGTTCTGTGGGAGATGTAGCTTTTTTATAAACATTGACAATAATCTTTCCTCTGGAAGGCTCAATGTTTTTTGAAACAATCTTTTGGGCGACATCTTCATAGAGTAGTTCCACATCAGAAGACATGGACATCAATATATCTTTTTTCGATTCAGGTAAAGCCGATCCCTCAATTTTTACTTTTATATCATTGCTTATAAGCTTTGGAAGATAGCTGAATGCCTCATTGTTAAATTCTACAATTTTTCTGGCACTGCGCCAGTTGGTACTCAAATGTTTATCAGCCGGATTGTGCAGGCGAAGATCTGCTTTTACCTTATGGAGAATCAAATTCCAATCACCACCTCGCCATCTGTAAATTGATTGCTTGCCATCACCCACCAACAAACTTTTATCATCTTGCGAAAGCCCATTTTCAACCAGTGGTCTAAAGTTTTTCCATTGAAATTCTGAAGTATCCTGAAACTCATCTATTAAAAAATGTCGATACCAGGTGCCTGTTTTTTCATAAATAAATGGCGCATCGTTGTCTGCAATAATTTCCGAGAGGAAAACCGGGACATCAGAAATGAGCATGACATCATTTTCCTGTCGGTATATTTTTAGTTTTTTTGTGATTTGAGAAAGAATTCCGAAGACATAAAAATTCTTGAGCACTTCTATTGCGGTGGTGTATTGTTTAATATGCTGATTGTAATTTGCAACTATATCAATGGTAATATCATGAAGACCTGCTTCAATAATATTTTGAATCTCTGTTTTTTTTGTAGATGATTTCGAATACCATTTTTCAGGATTTTCAATTGCTGCCAATACTCTGATCTTCGGATTATATTCTTTCCTGGTTATAATCCTATTGAAATATCCAGCAGGGCCACCTGTTTTGCCAGAAAAATCTTCTACCTCAAGTCCATGGGATTTTATCAATTCTAAAGCTGCAGTAGCTTTGTTTTTCATGAAGCCTTCAAAATCAGTTTTGATTTTATTCAACTGCCCAAGAAAACTTTTAAAAATTTTTCTATCGATCGTTTGAAGATTTTTTTCGATCGGCCTGAAAAATTCCTTGAAAACTTCTGAAGCTAAAGGTTCAATTTGGCGGTATATATTCCATGATTTATTTTCATCTACCTCAGAAAACGAAAAATCTACAAGCCAATTTGTGAGTTCCTTGTCTTCACCAAGTTCATCAATGATCTGGTCTATGATTTCAAGCTTTACCTTATCCTGATCGAGCTCTACTTTAAAATTTCCCAAAAGGCCCAGTTCTTTTGAAAATGACTTTACAATCTTTTGAAAAAATGCATCAATCGTATTGATAGAAAATTGCGAATATTGATGGAGTATTTTGCTCAACACGATTTGGGCATTGGTGGAAATAGTCTCATCAGGAAGATTTGTAATACCTTTTACCTGAGTTAATATCTCATCATCATCTTTTCTCGCTAACTTGATTAAAAATGAAAGAATACGTTCTTTCATTTCTTTGGTTGCTTTATTGGTGAAAGTAACAGCCAAAATTTTATTGAAAAGGTTGGGATTGTTTATCGCCAAAGCAACAAACTCAAGTGCAAGTTGATGCGTCTTCCCCGAGCCGGCTGAGGAACGATAGATAGCGAAAGTTTCTTTTGGCATTGAGATCAAAAAAAATCTACTTTGAAATGTAAAAGGTATTATTAATATTTAGTAATATCATAGGATAAAACAAAACAGATATATAAATTTCATTAAAATATATAACATTAATTTACTTTTTGGGTTTCATTATGGTTACCCTAACAAAATTAGGTTTTATAATAATTAAAAAAGCAATTATAAATTAGCATCAGTCATTTTTTAAAGACAAATATTTCGATCTTATGACAAAAATAAAAAACCTCAAAGCGATACTTTATAGCAAGTGCAAGGAATACGCAAATCAAAGAATAGAAAATGCCAGAGTTGCCATGGAGGCTGCCAAAGAGGCTGCAGAAGAAGAGTCTAAAAGTAGTGCCGGAGATAAATATACTACCGACCGCGCAATGATGCAGCGGGAACAAGAGAAACATGCATTTCAGCTTGCTGAAGCAATGAAACTCGCAAATACCATGAATTTATTGAGAATTGATAATCAGATAGAGCAGGTATCATTGGGTAGTCTTGTTTACACTTCTTCGGCAATTTATTTTATTGCAATTAGCTTGGGAAAATTAAGCATTGAAGGCCAGGACATTTTTGTAATTTCTGCAGTATCTCCAATCGGCCAACAACTTATTGGAAAAAAGCTAAAAGACGCCATTGACTTTAATGGCAAGAAAATTACAATAAAGGAAATAGGATAGCAGGTCATTGACCTGCTTTTTTTATTATTGCTCAGTACATACTAACCTGGGCAAGCCTAACAGGAAAATGAGAGATATCTCCCGCAGACCTGCCTTATCGACCAATGTCCATAAGTTAAGCTTTTCGTCTTCGAGAGGCACAGCCTGTCCCGTTTTTTTTCGGGACAGCGATCTCTACATTTGGCCTCCAGAGTAAAATAGACAGACTGCCACGCTTCGCTCGCAGTGACGTGCGAGTTAACTAATTGACATTGGCCTGTCTGGTAGGTAGGTAGGTAGGTAGGAATATCAGAGTTTAGATACTAAAGTACTTCAATCGAGGCTTGCTTTTATTATTCTGTCTTTTCCGTTTATATCCTGAACTATTTTTATGCTGGAATAGTGTTCTTTATCTAATAATTTCCATACTTCCTGCCCAAAATTTTCATTAATCTCGAAATACAACTTCCCTCCCGGGTTGAGATGTTTTTTGGCAAAGGAAATAATCCGTTTATAAAAAAGCAACGGATCGTTATCCGGGACAAACAATGCTTTGTGAGGTTCATGGCTCAACACATTATTTAACATTTGGCCCCTTTCATTTTCAGTGACATAAGGCGGATTGCTCACAACGATATCATATTTTTCGGGTAAAGCATCAAGGATCAGAATATCCGCCAAAATAGTTTTTAGTTTTACATGAAGGTTTTTTGCATTTTCTAGCGAAAGATTCAAAGCATCTTTATCAATTTCCAACGCTGTGACTACAGCTTTGGAAAGTTCCAAAGATAGCGTAATGCCGATACAACCACTTCCGGATCCAATATCAAGGATGGAGAGACCTGGCCTTTTATTATCAATAATAATTTCATTGATCAGTTCAGCGGTTTCTTGACGAGGAATTAGCACGCTGGGATTTACAATAAAATCCCTCCCATAAAAGTGTGCCTTACCCAAAACATACTGAATTGGGTGATAATCCATGATTAACCCAACTTTATCTTCAAGCATTTTCTCCTCTTGATTATTGATTGAAACAAATTCATCAATCATTATTTTTTCAAAAGGAATATTCATCAAATTATCCAGTAGCATTTTTGCCAATTGCCTGCTTTCTCGGTCTCCATATAATTTGGTGAGTTTACTAACTATATTGTTATAAAGAGTTTTAGAAGATTTTTTAGTATTCATTTACATTGTTTTAACAATCCGGCTATGCGCAGTGCGGATTTTGTTATTTTTTCGTGCTTTTGATTTTTTTGCCATTAGTTTCTTGCAAATCCCAATAGCAATTCAAAGTTCTCGTTATCTGCGGATTTTACCGCTGTTAAATAGTTACTTCGAGCATCACCTTGGTGTGCTATGCCGTTTTCCCCCCAGCTGAATAAAGGCAGTTTATAAATCTTGTCAATAATAACGTCGGCCATTAATCGACTGTGGCGACCATTTCCATTTGGAAAGCAATGAATACTTACAATCCTATGCTTGAACCTTATAGCTATCAGGTCGGGAGAGTACGTTTCATTTTTCACCCAAAAGAGTGCATCATCACACAATGTCTTTAAAGCCACAGGTATTTGCCATTTATCTATACCTAAATTTTTGTCAGTCTTTCTAAATTTTCCAGCCCATGCCCATACTTGTCCATACATCCGCTTGTGTAGATTACATATAAATTTTTCAGTTAATATTGTTTCTGCTTTTAATGATCTTCCTATCACCCATTGTATGGCTTCTTCAATATTTTGCTGTTCAAATTCATCTAATTCTTCACGTATAGCAATTGTCGGAATCAATAGACCTTCCTTTTCATCTTCATCTAATGGGGTTTGCCCATTTATGAAACCCAGATCTAATCCCATAACAGTTTAGGAAGTTCTTGTTTGATTATTATTGTTCGTTCTTCAATTGCCTTTTTTATTCGCTGTTTATTGTTTTCCTGATCCTCCAGCTTCATCGTATTTGATGTTCGAGAAACAATTTTTTTAGCCAGAGAACGGGCTTTGTTTTCTATATACTTTTCTAAAGTACCATCTTTAGGAACAAAACCGTACACAAGGTCCATGTCTAAAGCTCTTGCAGTTTCTCTCAATGACTTTAGTGTTATTGCACCTTCCTTTTCTCGTATTTCAATCTCTTGAACACTTTGTTTGGTCATGGAGAGTTTTTTTGCCAATTGCTGTAAAGACATTCCTAAAGCCAATCGTATGGCCTTGATCCATCCTGTAGATGGATTAGGTAGTTTTTGAGCGAGTGAAAATAGCTTTATTCTATATTCAAGTTGTTCTATTTGGAGCTTTTGTTTATTCATTTTGTAAGGTTGAAACCTGATTTCACAATTCAAAAGTAAGGATAAAGCCTGACGTAAGCAAATTATAAGTCATGTTATAGCCTGACTTATATAATATAAATGTCAGGATAAAGCCTGACTAAATAATCTTATTGATAAATCGAAGGCTAACACATTTGCTTATTTAAAAGGGTAATACTTCTTTATTTCGCTTGAAGCACAACTTGTCAATAAAATTAATGAAAATCCATGCGATGGAAAATTTTTTGAATACAGAAATCGAATTACATTTGTTTAAAAGCAAGCCTTGGAAACTGACAATAAATATATGCATAGAGCCATGGAGTTGGCACGATTGGGTTTTGGGAATGTAAGCCACAATCCAATGGTTGGATGCGTCATTGTTTATAATGATAAAATTATTGGTGAGGGTTATCATCGGCAGTTTGGTGAGCAACATGCAGAAGTGAATGCGATCAATGAGATAAAGGAAAAAGAAATGCTTGCCGATAGCACAGCATATGTGACCTTGGAGCCATGTGCACATTTTGGCAAAACTCCACCCTGTGCCAATCTGTTGGTGCAGCATCAGGTAAAAAAAGTAGTGATTGCCAATATTGATCCAAACCCTCTTGTTGCTGGGAAGGGCATTGAAATTTTAC
>VAPM010791485.1_pt1 | contig 21134 bp, 15 predicted proteins | sample 3395091 | NCBI WGS metagenome assembly VAPM01 (sample SAMN08290445, study PRJNA428436) | hydrothermal vent metagenome | isolation source: Deep-sea hydrothermal vent chimney 3 | place: Pacific Ocean: Juan De Fuca Ridge
ACCTAAGGGAATGACTCCCGACGCTTCGGGAGCGAACAGTCCCGATAGCTATCGGGATGACCTTTAAAAATCAATAAATATAGACACATGAAACGAGCATGTTAAAAAGTTTAACACCTAAGGGAATGACTAATGGCGAACTGCATGTGACCGAATTATTAAATATTATAGACACATGAAAAACAATAAAACACTTTCAAACAGATTAGTTGCAAAATTGAGTATCTCGTTTCTTATAATTATTATTTTAATAGGATTTACTTACATATTTCTATCCCTCTTTTTTAGTCATAAATTCTACGAGGAGACAACTCAAAAATTGAATGCAGAAGTCGCAAATCACCTTATTGATGAAAAGTTTAAAAACGCTTCTCCATTTTTAGAAGACGGCACGGTAAATAAACCATTATTTGGTGATATTATGCACAATATGATGGCAGTAAATAGAGGTATTGAAGTTTATTTATTAAATGAAGAGGGAGGAATTTTATACTCTGTTGTTTTAGATCATTCTGATTCTGAAAAACCAATAAAAAAGATAGACTTAAAGCCTATAAAAGAGTTCATTAATAAAAAAGGGGAAGCTTATATTTTGGGTGATGATCCGCTTAATATTGGTAAAAAGAAAATTTTTTCAGCTGCACATTATCAAAAAGATGGACATCAAGGATATATATATATTGTTTTGGCAGGGAAAGAATTTCAAGCTGTGAGCGAATCACTCTTTTCTAGTTATATAATGAAATTAGGACTTGGAGCAGTAGTTTTAACGATGCTTTTTGCAATGATTATGGGATTGCTCAGTGTTTGGTTTTTAACTAAAAATTTACGAGCTATTATTTTTCAAGTAAATAGATTTAGAGAAGGTGATTTTGAAAGTAGAATAGTGAATGCCGAACAATCAGATTTATCTACGCTAGCCATTACTTTTAATGAAATGGCAGATACAATTGTTGAGAATATTGAAGAGATTAAATCAGTTGACGTTTTGCGAAGAGAATTGGTGGCAAATGTTTCACATGACTTAAGGACACCTTTGACAGTGATGCAAGGATATATTGAAACACTTCAGATTAAAAAAGATAATTTAAACGAAGTTCAGAATAAGGAATACTTAGATATTATTAAAAAAAGTATCAAACAACTAACACAACTTGTTTCACAATTATTCGAATATTCTAAACTTGAAGCGAAACAAGTAAAGCCGCAAAAAGAACCTTTTGCTATTACAGATTTAGTGTATGACATACAAACTAAATATGAGTTAATAGCTAAAGAAAAGAATATTGATCTATCAACAGAATTTATTGATCAAACACCTTTAGTATTTGCCGATATTGGTTTGGTAGAGCGTGCAATTCAAAATTTAATGGATAATGCTTTAAAGTTTACGCCCGATAAAGGAAAAATAAAGATTATTATTGATCATGACAATGAAAATGTAATAATTAAAATAAAAGATTCAGGACCAGGAATTAGTAAAGAAGACCAAAAATATATTTTTGAAAGATTTAGACAAACAGAAAGTAAACAGAAAAAAAACGGAATTGGTCTAGGTTTGGCAATTGTGAAAAAAATTATGGAATTACATGAAACTAATATTAAAATTATTAGTCAACCGAATGAAGGGAGTACCTTTGAGTTTTATTTACCGAGTTATAAAGTGAGTTAAGGTAGACTTTTATATTTTGAAACATTAATGCCCGATTAACATTTTTACCGATTTTATTTTTTTAATAATATATGTGAATTCAAGGGAATTCTTTTTTTGACACCTTGCTATTCAGTTTTATACAATAATTCCATTAAATGGTTGATTCTAGAATAGAATATTGATATAAAATATTGATTTTTAAATCATACGAAATTAGTCTAACATCTAATGTCTAACATCTAATGTCTAACATCTAATGTCTAACAGCAAAGCAGTCTAATATCTTTTATCGGACAATACTAATTTTGAAATTTCACTTTTTATCTACAAGTAATGATAAAATGATAATGATGTCATTGGGTTCCGAGGCTTCGGGATTGCAAAAAAAGCGTGGCAATCTTTTTAATGTGGACTTCCTCGCAATGACATGCTATTTTGTATCTACCATTTTCCGTAAAGGCACTGGTAAATCAATGTTTTCTTTAAGAAAACGTTTATGTACAGCTTCTAGTAGATCAGATTTTACTCTAAACTCTTCATAAGGATCTGAAACCCATATAAAAGCACGTAAATAGATACCATTTTCATTGACTTCTTTTACTCTAATTCTAATTTGATCTACATTATTAGCAATTTCTTCAGGTGTACGATTGTCAATAATATAGGTCAATTTTAAAGCTTCTTCAGTAATGATCTGCTTTACTTTGTCAATATCAGCATGTAAGCCAACCATGATATTATTAAAACTTTGTACATAAGTATCGTCAATGGTATGATTAAAAATTGATTCAGTACTAATCAGTGAATTCGGAATGATGAGGCGTTTATTTTCAAAAGTATTGATGACTGTATGACGTAACGTAATATCTTCAACAATACCTAAACGAAAATCATCTAATTTGATAAAATCACCAACCCTAAAAGGTTTAAACATTACAATAAAAGCACCGGCAATTAAATTAGAAACAGCAGCTTGTGCAGCAAAACCTATAATTGCAGCTAAAATACCTGCTCCTGAAAAAATAATACCTGCTTTACTTCTAAATAAAGGAATAGTAAAAACAATTACTAAAAAAGCAATAATTCCGAGAAAAAATTTAACGGAATTTTTCATAAACTTTAACCGTGTAATACTGTATTGATGGTTCTTATTCTTTCTGTTGATATATTTTACAAGAAAAAAACGAATAAGTCTAGATAGTAACCATGTAATAAAAATGACGACAATTATATAAAGAGCGATATGCCAAAAAGAAGTTAATTCATAAGTTATTGAACCTAATTTCATACGTTTTATCTTTTACTTTTAACCAATTTTAATATTCTCAATAAAAGTACAACTATTAAAATTACTAAAAAAAAGTGCTGCAATTGGGTTATATAATAGATTCGGAAGATAAGATTTTGCAAAATGAAACACCAATATCTCTTCTATTTGCAAGTATCCATTTGGTAAAACGATTCTTAAAAAAATAATAGATAGATGATGCCGAAAAAACTATCATAAATAAACAAAAGAAAATTTGGCTGTAGGACGAATTAAAACATTAACTATCTTGTGTATGAAGTGTTGGGCGTTTTTAAACACTTCATTTTCGGTTTATTACTTACTTTATTTATATGCACTAACATTGGTTTAATGACTTATTGCCCAATGATTGCACCGTGTTAGCGGTGTTATTTTTATTCGCTAAGCCTTTAAAATCCATACCCTACGTGAACTCCCAAACTTAGATGATAATCATTCGGATCATATGCAAATTCAAAAGCTGGTCCAATGTGAAAATTTCCAATTTCAAATTCGTAAGCTGTTTCTAAATGCAATGCAAAAAGAGCACCTGGGTTTGCATCTTCAAAAGTCAGACCTGGCGATATTGTGAAGCTTAATTTTTCAATGGGATAATATGCGAGTACAAGTCCAAAGGTACTATGCTTAGGGTCAAGCACTACTCTTTCAAAACTTGCTCCAATTCCGAATTTTGTTTTCGGTATAGCACGAGTATAATGAATATGCATTGCAAATGTCCATACTTTTTCATTAACAAAGTAGGCTGGTGAAATAGAAATTCCGATTTCATTTTTGCTATGTTCGTGCGAATTGGTGTTTTCTAATGTGTCTTTAGTTGTTTGCCCATATAAGTTAGATGATATTATTGTGGTCAAAAACATCAATAAAAGTAGTAACCTCATTCCTTGTTCTTTTTTGTCATTGTATTTTTTGCATTCAGATTTCATTCTTTTGACCACTAATATTAATATCAAGTAAAGTGGTATAACTACATTACTGAGTAATAGTAATGATAGTATTTTTGTCAGATTCCAGCCTGAGAGATAATAGTTAATATTTAAGTTAGCTTTCAAGTTTAGAATAAAGCTGTTTGTCCGTCTTCATCAGTAGACTGATCATCATTGTTTTGGTTTGTAGCTTTGGACTCTGGAGAGTTCTTTTTTGTTTTTGAGTCCTCAATTTCAGAATTATCAGCTACGATTTCTTCTTCTTCAATAACTTCTACTGAATTTACTTCTGGTTCAATATGAGGTAATGATTCTAATAGATTGACTTGTTTTATTTTTTCTGTAGTTAATTGATTACCAATTGCTTTAATACCTTTTACTGCAATAAACTCTTCAAAATTTATTGTTTGATTTTCTAAGCTTCTTTTTGAGAAAACTATTTCTACGATCGGTCTAAAATCAGTAGCTACAATTTCCAGTTGTGATTTAGGGTGTTCACTAATAAATAATTCATTTTTATTAGGGTTATCTATCATAAAACGTTTTACATAATAACGTTCTTTTTCACCATCATAATGAATAGCAGAAATAGGTTTGTTAGGTATCCATTTTTCTAATACGATCATATCATCATCAAAATGTGTTGATAGGTTCGGAATAATTGTTTTTACATTTCCAGATTGATTGATAATCAATAATCTGTCTTCGGCAGTAAACTCACCCAATAAATCACCTCTGCCATCAACATTCAATCGCTGAACGGTATCATCAAACCAAATTTTACGCGGTTTTAAGGTAGAAATACCTTTTTCTTTTAATTCAATTCTTTTGACAGTATATTTGGTAACTGTATTTCCACGACTACTTCTTCCTTTAATAGCTAATTGTGAAAAGTCAATATCCCATTTTAATTTTTTAATACTACCAACTGCGCGTAAATGTATTGTAATAACTTCAGCTTCCCCATTAGGATTCGCAGAAAAATAGAGCACTTTTGACAGTTTATTACCTGCTGTTAGATCATATTCTTTATCACGGGTAACAGCAGTAACCGAAAAACGTTTCATGTAAGTTGTACCAGATTTTCCATCTTTATAGATCAAATTATACACGGTACGTTTGTCTTTCTTTTTAAAAACTGCAACATGAATGATATTTTTACCTACAAAAGTTTTCGAACCTAATTTTGTAATAATCATTTTACCATCTTCTCTAAATACTATAATATCATCAATATCAGAGCAATCAGTAACAAATTCATCTCTACGCAATGATTTCCCTATAAAACCTTCTTCGCGATTTACATATAACTTTGCATTTTTCATTGCCACTTTTGAAGCAACAATATCTTCAAAAGTTCTAATTTCAGTCTTTCGACCTTTGTCTTTACCGTATTTAGTTTTTAAGTTTTTGAAGTATTCAATGGCATAATCAATCAAATTTGCAAGGTGGTTTTTTACTTCAGTAATTCTATCTTCTAAACTTTCTATGTGTTGTTTGGCTTTGTCTATATCGAATTTTGATATTTTTTTAATTCTAATTTCCGTCAAACGGACAATATCTTCCTCAGTAACAGCTCTTTTTAAATGTTTTGTAAAAGGTTTTAGACCTTTATCTATGGCTTTGAGTACACCTTCCCAAGTTTCTTCTTCTTCAATATCACGGTAGATACGGTTTTCAATAAAAATCCGCTCTAGTGAAGCAAAATGCCATTGTTCTTCTAATTCTCTAAGCTGAATTTCTAACTCTTGTTTTAATAGATCAACCGTATGATCTGTTGATCTTCTGAGCATTTCAAAAACACCGATAAATATGGGTTTGTTATCTTCAATAACACAGCATAGTGGAGAAATAGATTGTTCGCAATTAGTAAATGCATAGAGAGCATCTATGGTTTTGTCTGGCGAAACACCATTAGGTAGATGCATTAAAATCTCTACTTCTGCAGCAGTATTATCTTCAATACGTCTGATCTTAATTTTGCCCTTATCATTTGCTTTTAAGATAGAGTCAATCAATGAAGAAGTAGTAGTTGCATACGGAATCTCATTAATAACCAATGTATTTTTATCAAACTGTGATATTTTTGCTCTTACCCGCACTTTACCACCTCGAATTCCATCATTGTAATTGGTAACATCAGCAATACCACCTGTTAGAAAATCAGGAATTAATTTAAAACTACGTCCTTTTAAATGTTTGATAGAAGCGTCTATCAACTCATTGAAATTATGAGGTAAAATTTTAGTTGAAAGCCCCACAGCAATACCTTCAGCGCCTTGTGCCAACAATAACGGGAACTTAACCGGCAGATCTACAGGTTCTTTTCTACGTCCATCATATGATTGTTGCCAGTCAGTAGTTTTCGGATTAAAAACAACTTCTAGAGCAAATTTTGAGAGTCTAGCTTCAATATAACGTGACGCGGCAGCTCTATCTCCTGTAAGAGTATTACCCCAGTTACCTTGCATATCAATCAAGAGTTCCTTTTGCCCTAATTGTACCATAGCATCAGCAATACTAGCATCTCCATGTGGATGGTATTGCATAGTATGACCAACTAAGTTTGCAACTTTATTATAGCGCCCATCATCTAAATCTTTCATAGACTGCATGATACGGCGTTGTACGGGTTTGAATCCGTCATCAATAGCAGGTACAGCTCGCTCTAATATCACATACGATGCATAGTCTAAGAACCAGTCTTTATACATACCGGTTACTTTGGTAATGGTCTCTTGACTATTGTCGTTGTTTTGTTCTTCTATGTTTTCGTTTTCTTCTATCATTCTTAATCCTTTACTAAGGGAAGGAATTATTAATTCTTGTTTTTCTATCTACGTTCTTTTCTAAAATAACCCTTCGACAAGCTATGCTTGCTACCTTCTCGATACAAAATATATTTTGCACCTTGGTAATGTTCAGGGAGGCATTATTCAGCTATGAGAACTTCTGTCTCCGGTCTTCCATCTTCTAGCTTTGAGCTTCTTCAACCAAATCAAGCTCCACCTTCAAATTATCAATAATAAACTTCTGCCTTTCAGGTGTATTTTTACCCATATAGAATGTCAATAATTGATCTATAGACATTTCTTTATCTAACATTACAGGATCTAAGCGGATATTATCACCAATAAAATGGACAAATTCATTTGGTGAAATCTCTCCCAATCCTTTAAATCGCGTAATTTCCGGTTTCCCTTTTAAACTTTTTATTGCATTTTTCTTTTCCATTTCAGAATAACAATAATGTGTATCTTTTTTATCACGTACTCTAAACAGAGGTGTTTCTAAGATATACAAATGCCCTTCTTTAATCAATTCCGGAAAAAATTGTAAAAAGAATGTAATTAATAATAATCTTATATGCATACCATCTACATCGGCATCTGTAGCAATTACAATATTGTTATAACGTAAATTTTCAATGCCGTCTTCAATATTCAATGCAGCTTGTAACAAGTTGAATTCTTCGTTTTCATATACTATTTTCTTGCTCATTCCGAAAGAATTAAGAGGCTTTCCACGTAAGCTAAATACTGCTTGTGTATTTACATTACGTGATTTGGTAATAGAACCACTAGCAGAATCTCCTTCTGTGATAAACAGTGTGCTGTCTAAGCGATTATCCTTTTTCATATCGCCTAAATGCACTCTACAATCGCGTAATTTTTTGTTGTGTAAATTCGCTTTTTTAGCTCTTTCACGTGCAAGTTTGCGAATACCGGATAAATCTTTGCGTTCTCTTTCGGCCTGTAAGATTTTACGTTGTATTTGTTCGGCTGCATTAGAATTTTTATGAAGGTAGTTATCAAGATTTGTCTTCACAAAATCATTAATAAATGTACGAACGGTTGGTAAGCTACCGCCCATATCGGTTGAACCCAATTTTGTTTTGGTCTGACTTTCAAAAACGGGTTCCATTACTTTAATACTAATAGCAGAAACTATTGATTTTCTAATATCTGAAGCTTCATAATTTTTACCAAAAAAATCTCTAACAGTTTTTACAATAGACTCTCTAAATGCATTTTGATGTGTACCGCCTTGTGTAGTGTGCTGACCATTAACAAAAGAGTGAAATTCTTCACTATATTGAGATTTACTGTGTGTTAATGCTATTTCAATATCTTCCCCTTTAAGGTGAATGATAGGATATAGCATATCATCATCAGCAATGTTTTCTTCTAATAGATCTTTTAATCCGTTTTCAGAAAAATATTTTTCCCCATTAAAAACAATAGTCAACCCTGTGTTTAGATACACATAGTTTTTAATCATTTTAATGATATACTCATTTCTGTATTTGTATTTATGAAAAATGGCTGCATCAGGTGTAAAGCTTACTTTGGTACCTTTTCTTGATGAAGAAGGCTGGATACTATCATCATTAATTAAATTACCATGTTCAAACTCGGCAATTTTACTTTTTTCATCTCTGATAGATTGTACTTTAAAATACGAAGAGAGTGCATTTACAGCCTTTGTGCCCACACCATTTAATCCTACAGATTTTTTAAAGGCTTTTGAGTCGTATTTACCACCGGTATTCATTTTAGAGACAACATCTACAACTTTCCCTAAAGGAATACCGCGACCATAATCTCTAACAGATACTGTTTTATCTTTTACAGAAATTTCAATGGTCTTACCGGCACCCATTACATATTCATCAATTGAGTTATCAATAACTTCTTTAATGAGTATGTAGATACCATCATCGGATGAAGAACCATCACCTAACTTACCAATATACATACCGGGGCGCATCCTGATATGCTCTTTCCAATCGAGGGAGCGAATGTTATCTTCGGTATATGTTGCTTGTTTTGTCATTAAAATCTTTGAAATTAGCGAAAATGCTAAAGTAATACTTCATAATAAAAAATAAAACAGTATTTGAAGATTTTATTAACATAGAAATTAAAAGATTTGAAATTAAAAATTTAAGATTCAAATCAAGATTCAGCTCATATACTTAGCATTGAACGCTTTAAATTTTTAATCTTAAATTTAAAATATGAATAATCAATTATTTCGTTAAATTTACCAAATTTAAAATCAGAAATTATCAAAAAGCACATCCCAAATATTATAACTTTATTAAATCTATTTGCGGGTATTATAGCCGTTATGTTAGCTGTTTCTGACAGGCTAATAGAAGCTGCATTTTTTGTTTTGATCGGAATATTCTTTGATTTTTTTGACGGATTGGTTGCAAGGTTACTCAAAGTTCAAACAGAATTAGGCAAACAACTTGATTCTTTAGCTGATATGGTTACTTCAGGTGTGGTGCCTGGAATCGTTATGTTTCAGCTGTTTATGAAATCATCACATAAAGATTGGATGAATGGACTATCATGTGAAATAGGTAATTGGATGGTCTTTGAAGAAACAGCTTCAATGACCTTGGCAGGAAGCAGAATTCATCTTTTACCTTTTGTAGGGTTGCTACTAACTTTAGCAGCAGCTTACAGGCTTGCAAATTTTAATATTGATGAACGACAGACAAGCTCTTTTATTGGTCTTCCAACTCCAGCAATGACACTATTTATATTATCATTACCCTTGATATTAGTTTATAGTGACAATGAATTTATTAAGAATTTGATATTAAATAAATATGTGTTAATAACAATAACACTAATTTTTAGCATTTTAATGAATGCTGAGATTTCGCTTTTCTCCTTAAAATTTAAAAATTTCTCCTTTAAAAATAATGTAATTGAAATATTCTTTTTATTGACATCAATTATTTTACTAATTGTATTGAAATTTGTAGCTATACCAATGATAATACTACTCTTTGTATTACTTTCTGTAATTAAAAGTCTTATAAATACAAAGTAATTTTTTTATTAAATACCTACCTTACCACTCTCTTTTTATTATTGATAATCAGCTAGATAATTTTTTGTTTTTTTCCTTATTAAGGTAAAAAAACATTCATTAGTGTTGTTATATATATACTAAAGTTAATAATTGCGCGTTTAATTCAAGCAATACGCTAAACACTTATATATATGAAATCAACCCAAACTACACAAAAGTGTACTTTCATTTACGTAACACTATTATTATTATTAGCACTGTTATTCTTACCATTATTATCAAGTGCTCAAACTACTATACCATTTGTTAAAAGGTATGAAACCCAAGGGATTAATGGTGATTTAACCATTATTGGTAACTCTATTTTAGGTCCGACAAGCGATACACCGTATAATGGCACAAGTCTAAATAATAATATAGATATGGTTTTTGTTGATATTGATGGAGACCCAAGTACTTTTAATTCAAGTAGTGCTAACTTTACTACAGCAGCATGTAATCGAGTGGTTTATGCCGGTTTGTATTGGGGTGCAATTGGAACACCATCAACAATATCGCGTGAAACGGTTAAATTTAAAGTGCCTGGAGGTGCTTATCAAGATATAACAGCAGATATTGATCTTGATAGAGTGCGCTATAAAGATGTAACAGATATTGTAACAGCAACTTCAAATCTTTCAGGTGATTATTTTGTGGCTGATATCAGTACAAATGAAGGTGAACATAACTCGGCAGGATGGTCATTGGTTATTGTTTATGAAGATCCGTCAGAACCTCGTAAATATATTTCAACCTTTGATGGTTTTTCTGCTGTAAGAGACTCACCTAACAATGTAGTAGATTTTAGTTATACTGGTTTTGTAACTCCACCTTCAGGCTCTGTAGAGGGAAAAGTAGGTGTAGTGGCTATGGAAGGTGATTTAGGATTATTCGGTGATCAAATGCTTTTTAGAGCCGATGCAAATGCATCATTTACAGCTTTATTTGATGCTGCAAATAATGTAAATAATTTTTTTAGTAGTAATATTACTAAAGATGGAGCTATAGTAACAGACCGTAATTTGAATAGTACCAATACCTTAGGATGGGATCAAAAATTATTGGACTTAACGGCATTAAATTCAGGAAATAGTTTAATAGGTAATGGTGAAACAGGAGCAACTGTAAGAGTAACAAACACTGCCGGAGGCGATCATATTTTTACTTTTTTAAATACATTTTCAATTAATATTATTGAACCTATAATACAAGTATTGACAAGTGTTGAAGATACAAGTGGTAACCAAGTAACATTAGGTTCGCCTATACAGCTTGGTGAGACAGTTTGGTATAATATTAATTTTCAGAACATAGGTACTGATAATGCACTAAATACAGTAATTCTAAATACACTACCTTTTAACGTAACCTTAGATGAGAGTAGTATTGTATTACCTGCTGGAGTATCATATACTTTTAATAGTGCAACTAGGCAACTGACCTTTTCTATTGATGATGATTCATTAGTTTTAAAGGCATCAGACCCAAATAATGCAGCCTATGATATTCGTTATCAGGTGACTGCTTCAAACGATTGTTTTGATTATACAGATGCCTGTACTAATTTACTCGAAAATTTTATAGAATCAAGTTATGATGGTGAAACCTCTGGTCAAAATGTATCAGCTCAGCCAGGTTTAAATGGTATTAATGGTTGTGGTTTAGGTAATGTAGGCTCTATGGATTTATTTGTTGACACAAGCTCATGTAACTTTGATAGTACCGAAATATTTTGTAATAATAATCTTACAATTTCCGGTCATGATGGTTATAATACATATGAGTGGGTTGATGAAAATAATAATCCGGTTGGTAACACACAAACAATTACGGTTACTGAACCGGGTGTATATATGGTTACACAAACCAGAATAGGTTGTTCTGTAACAACCAGAGTCGTAACTGTACTGGGTTTAGCATATACATTAACACCAAGTGATGCTCTTTGTAAAGATCAAGCTGATGGTAAAGTGAATGTCGAAGTAACTGATACTGCAACTACTTTTACGTATGAATTATCACAAGGAGCAACAATTATATCTACTGTAGGTCCAACAGCGTCTAAAAATCATGAATTCTCAGGATTAGATATTGGTACTTATAATATTAAGGTTACTAATAATGATGGTTGTTTTGACAATAAAACTGTAGCCATTGGTGAACCAGCATTATTACAAGCAACAAATTCAGTATTAGATAATATTATGCCTTGTAATGGTAATAGATTAAGCGGTAGAATAGAAATTACATCAACAGGAGGTACTGCTGATTATCAATACAGTATGGACGGTGGTACATTTCAGACTGAAAATATTTTTGAAACGACAACTGAAGGTAATCATGTAATTACCGTTAGAGATGCGAATGGTTGTGAAACTACAACTACAGCAACTATTGATTTTGATGAAGAAATTGAATATAACCTTACTAAAGATGATGTAGTTTGTTTAGGAGATAGTGATGGTACTATTACTGTTAACATTACACAAAATAATGCAGGAAATACACTTTCATATAGTATTGATGGAGGTAATTCATTCCAATCATCACCAACTTTTACAGGATTACCTAAAGGAGATTATGAAATTACTGTTCGTAAAGTAAAAGGAGTAAACACATGTGAAACCATAGAAACAATGACTGTAGATCAATTGGTCTTTTTAGAATTTGAAGTAAGTGGAGGTTTTTCCTGTGAAAGCGCAACAAATCAAATTATTGCAACTGTAGCTGATCAATATGCAAGTGATGTAACCTATACTTTAGATGGTTCAACTACATCAACTACAGGTATTTTTGATAATGTTGCCGATGGAGATCATACAGTAACAGTAGTAAATACAGTTAATGGATGTAGCGCCGATCCGATTACCGTTACAGTAGAGGAATATATTCCGGTTAGTTTTGAAGTAGTACAGCAGTTGAACTCATTGACAGAGTATATTGTCAATGCTATTGATGGTGTACCTGAGTATGAATACGCTATGATTAAAACTATTCAAGGTACTATTCCGACCGTTGAGGATGATGATTTTAGCTCTAATAATGTGTTTACTATTAACGGTGCAGGTTTCTATGCATTCTTTGTAAGAGATGCGAAAGGCTGTATTGTTGAAGAAATTATAGAGTTTAAAGATATTGAAATACCAAATTTCTTTACACCGGATGGAGATGGAATAAATGATACCTGGTATCCTAGAAATATAGAATTGTATCCAAATTTAACAGTAGATATATTTGATAGATACCAACGCTTAATAGTTAGTTATAAAGGAAATCAATCCTCTTGGGATGGTTATTATAAGAATAAATTATTACCCTCAGGTGATTATTGGTATTACATAAGATTGAACGAACCGACAGATGACAGAGAATTTAAAGGCAACTTTACTTTATATAGATAGTCAAAAAATAATCGAATCAGACCCAATGAAGAAATTTATATATATAGCATTATTTGCCTTTACATTTATGGCAAATTCGCAAGAGTTAAAATTATCACCATTTTCACAATATTTGGTAGAAAATCCGTTTGTGATCTCTCCGGCTTATGCAGGCGTTGAAGATGTACACAAGTTGCGTTTAAGCGGAGTAGCACAATGGTTAGGATTAAAAAATGCACCATTGACTCAAACCTTATCTTATGACACAAGATTTAGTGAGCGATCAGGAGCAGGAGTTATCATATATAATGATAGGAATGGAAATACCAAACAAATGGGAGTACAGCTTACCTATGCACATCATTTAACAATTAATGATGCAAATGATCAATACTTATCATTAGGGATATCATATAAATTCAATCAATTTAAAATTAATACAGACAATTTTGATGATGGAAGTGGAAACGGACATAATGACCCTAATGTAGGAGCAGGACAATCAACCACAAATCACAACTTTGAAGTAGGTTTTTTGTATAGAATAGAGCGTTACTTTGTAAGTTTTAATGCTTCAAATATTTTAAATAAGAATTTAAAAATATTTGATGATAGTGAGCCTACAAAATTAAGGAATTATTATATGTATACAGGTTATACTTTCGAGAGTGATAGTCAAGAATACGAATATGAGCCTTCTATTTATTTTAAATACTTTGAAGGAGATGGTCGTTCAGTAACAGATTTAAATTTTAAAGCCCGTAAACTAACAGATGATGGATATATGTGGGCTGGAATAAATGCAAGATTTATAAATGATCAAAGTTTTGAACCTGCATCAATATCGCCACTTATCGGTATCAATAAGAAAGATCTTTATATTGGTTATGGCTTTCAATGGAATATCAATGATGCAAGTGCTTTTAACAGTAGTGGAACCCATTTACTAACACTAGGATATAATTTTGAAACCAGTAGAAATAATTCTAGTTGGTTTAACTAATAAAATTAAAAAGATGAAAAAAATACAAATTTTAATTGCAATACTTGGGTTTACATTTTTTAGTGTACAAAGTACTTATGCACAGACAGAAAATAATAAAGTTGAAGAAAAAGTGTTTAAAACTACTACTTCTGACGTCCCTCAAAAAGTAAAAGAAACATTGAAAAAATACTCAGGATATAAAATTTCAAAAGCAGCAACTTTTATTAAAAAGAGTAATATTAGCGTATATAGGTTTACAATTCAAGACGGAAACTGGACTTATGATTTACTTATCGATGAAAAAGGAAAGGTAAAAGGAATAGATATGGGTGAGGGTTCTGGTAGTTGAACCAATGTAATTTAGATACTATACTATTAATCTATTAAATAAAACTAAAAATATGAGGAATTTAAAAATTTTAATTGCCGTACTTGGATTTACAGTTTTCACTGTACAAAGTACTGTTGCACAAGAAAAGAGTAATATTAAAGAGAAAGTATATAGTACAACTGTATCAAAATCTCCTGAAAAAGTAAAAGAAACTTTAAAAAAGTATTCAGGTTATATAATTTCTAATGAAGCATCCTATACTAAAAAAAATGATGGTAATATTTATAGAATTAGAGTTACTAAAAGAAACTGGTCACACTTTTTATTGATCAATGAAGATGGTAAAATTATTGGAATTGATGAAGAAGAACATTCTTTAGTAGCGAAATAACTTGCTATAAATCATATAAATAAAAAAGCAGTCAATAAATTTATTGACTGCTTTTTTATTTAAAATGTTTCGAAATTTATTTAAATGATTTGGCTTTTTTAAGCTCAAAGTTTTCCCCTAAATATACTTTTCTTACCATTTCATCTTCAGCCAGCTCTTTTGGTGTACCCTCTTTTAAAATACCACCTTCAAACATTAAATATGTTTTGTCAGTAATTGCCAATGTTTCTTGTACATTATGGTCGGTAATTAAGATGCCAATATTTTTATCTTTTAGATGTGCAACTATACTTTGGATATCTTCAACAGCAATAGGATCAACTCCGGCAAAAGGCTCATCTAATAAAATAAATTTAGGGTCAGAAGCTAACGCTCTGGCTATTTCTGTACGTCTACGTTCTCCACCGGAAAGTAGATCCCCTCTATTTTTTCGTACATGCCCTAAACCGAATTCTTCAATTAATGATTCTAATCTTTCTTTTTGCCTTTTTTTTGATAGATCTGTGAATTGTAATACCGATAAAATATTATCTTCTACAGATAATTTTCTAAATACAGAAGCTTCCTGAGCGAGATAACCTACACCTTTTTGAGCACGTTTGTACATTGAATCATTGGTTATATCTTCATTATCTAAAAAAATTCTGCCATTATTGGGTTCGATCATTCCCACAATCATATAAAATGAAGTAGTTTTTCCGGCACCATTAGGTCCTAATAAGCCTATAATTTCGCCTTGAGCTACTTGTAAAGAAATACCTTTAACAACTTTTCTGCTACCATATACTTTTTCAATATTTTCAGCTCTTAAAATCATAATTCTTTAACAGTTTTTATATTTATCATGTAGACCTACATTATTCATAATCATCGGAATAATTTTTTCTAAGCGTTTTGTTTTGGTCGCTTCTCTTTTTGCCTCGGCTATATATTCTGAAAATTCTCTTTTTTTAGATAAGGTCAATGCTTCGAATGATTTATTCAGCACTTTATTTTTATTTATAAAAGAGACTAATTCTGGTGGAATAATCAACGCTTTTTTTGTTCTTGTCGGCTTGATTCTTAAACCTTTTTTTTCATTGATTATAGCTTCTTTAATATAGGTAAGAAGTAATTTTTCATCAACTTTAGAATCATTTGTAAATCGCCATTGCCTCATAGTCTGAGTTTTACCTTCCTGAGCATTTCTTAATACTTTATGAGCATCTTTCAATAATGCTCCTTGAAAGAACCAAACACCACAATGTGATTTAAAAGCGCCAATACCAACCACATTTTTATTATTAATAGTATATGTTAGCATTCCCCATTTTATAGTTTCTTCAAATTCAGTTGAAAGCAGAATTTTCCTAATTTCATTAATAAGTTTAGTAAAATTACTATGTTTGGCTATATACGCATCTACTCGTGAATCCATAGCTGTAAAATTAGTTAAACTTTTTTAATCTAAAAAATTCCCCTATCCCGAGTACTCGGGATGCCTTGGGTCTGCCTGCCGCAGGCAGGGTTTCCGATTTCACCTTCCGCCTCTGGCGGAGTGAGGTCAAAACTTTTGGAGAAAGTTTTAGGTGAGGTGTAATAAATATCCCGAATTCTTGGGACGGTTTTTGTACATTTAGGTCAAGATAACTCCGATAACTATCGGGATGCCTTGGGGATAGTTCGTTTTAAGAAATTTATTTATTTGTTGCTTGTGCTTTTTTTTCTTTACGGATAATGATCTTTGAAATGGTAATACTCACTTGATATAATATCATCATTGGTATAGCTACTATAATTTGACTAATAACATCAGGAGGTGTAATGAGTGCTGATAGTATAAGTACTAATACTAGTGCATATTTTCTGTATTTTTTTAAAAACTCTGGAGTTACTAAGCCCATTTTTGTTAGAAAATAGATAATAATTGGCATTTCAAAAATTAATCCTGCTGATAATGTAGATGCTCTTAATAATCCGATATACGAACTTAAATCTATATTGCTGTGTACTTCATCTGCCACTCTATAAGCTCCTAAAAAGTTAATTGAAAGTGGTGTAATAACGTAATAACCAAATAAAATTCCTAAAAAGAATAAAAATGAAGAAATAATAATAAAACTCTTAGCATTTTTTCTTTCTTTAGGATATAGCCCCGGTTTTATAAACTTCCATATTTCCCACAGTATAAAAGGAAACGCTAAAATAAAGCCTGCAGTTATTGAGGTCCAGATATGAGCAGAAAATTGTCCTGCCATCGTTCGACTTTGTACTATAAACGGAATTTCATCAATACATAATCCTTGAGTGCCGAATTGTTGAGAGACTGAGCATAAAAAACGATAAGTAACAAATGAAGCATCTTTCGGCAATAAGATTATTTTATTAAAAATAAAATCTTTCATTGCAAAAGCAACCATTCCAAATGCTAATACAGCTAATGTTGAACGGATAAGTGTCCATCTTAAAATTTCAAGATGATTCAAAAATGACATTTCATTTTGATCTTTGGCCATATTAAATGATTCCTTCTTTTAATAGATCATGTAAATGTATAACACCTTTATAAGAGCCGTTTTCGGTTACTAATAGCTGAGCGATATTGTTATTTTCCATAATATCTAGCGCTTCTATAGCCATAGCATCAATATGAATGGTTTTTGGGTTTTTACTCATAATGTCTTTTGCAGTTTGCTCACTGATATTGAGATTGTTTTTAAGCATTCTTCTAATATCTCCATCAGTTATAATACCAATAAGGTTATTATTGTCAATAACGGCAGTTACTCCTAATCGTTTTTCAGAAATTTCAATAATTACATTGGTAATTGTTTCGTCTTTAGTTACTTTAGGAATGGCATTATTTTGTACTAGATCATTAACGCGTAAATAAAGTCGTTTACCTAAAGTACCTCCAGGATGATATTTTGCAAAATCTTTACTGGTAAAATCTTTCATTTCTAATAAGCAAACTGCTAAAGCATCACCCATAACCAATTGAGCAGTTGTACTGGTAGTTGGTGCTAAATTATTTGGACAAGCTTCCTGTTCAATAGTTGTATTTAAGATAAAGTCAGCTTGTTGTGCTAAATATGAATCAATATTACCGGTAATTGCAATAATCTTATTTGAATTTTTAATTAGAGGAATCAATACTTTAATTTCAGGTGTATTACCACTTTTTGAGATGCAAATGACAATATCGTCTTTTTGAATGATGCCTAAATCACCATGAATAGCATCAGCAGCATGCATAAAAATAGATGGTGTTCCGGTTGAATTTAGTGTAGCTACAATTTTTGAAGCGATATTGGCACTTTTTCCAATTCCGGTAACAATAACTCTTCCTGTAGAATTTAAAATAAAATTAACAGCATTTTCGAAATCCTTATCTAAAAAATGTATTAAATTCGCTATCGCTTTACTTTCAATAGAAATAGTTTGTTTAGCAATGTCTATTATATTTTTTTTTGTATTCAAAGGATGAAATTTTCTAAAATAAAATAAAGTTGTATCTTTAGTTGCAAATGTATTTAAAAATAATGAACTCGTATTGACTTTTTGTTTTGAATCGAGTTCCGAAGCCTCGGAAAGGCTTTAGTGACCTAATGAAATCATTTTTTAGTAGCATAGCCTTAGTTACGATATTCAAAAGAAGGTAAAATTAGGGCGCAAAATGTTGAATTCGTAGGTAATATAAAAATTGAATATGAGTTCACAGATAAATTAAAAATCAGAGTGACAAATTTGGACTTACACACAGCCTTAAAGAAATATTTTGGTTTTAGCCAATTTAAAGGACTACAAGAAGAAGTTATAAAAAGCGTTATTGATAAACACAATACTTTTGTTATTATGCCTACCGGTGGAGGTAAGTCTTTATGTTACCAACTTCCTGCTTTAGTACAAGAAGGTACTGCTATTGTTGTTTCACCATTAATTGCTTTAATGAAGAATCAAGTAGATGCTATTCGCGGTATTTCTACTGAAGAAGGTATTGCGCATGTATTAAATTCATCATTGAACAAAGGTGATGTTAACAAAGTGAAGAGCGATATTGAAAGTGGAATTACCAAATTATTATATGTAGCACCAGAGTCTCTTAATAAAGATGAATACATAGACTTCTTAAAGAATCAAAAAATATCTTTTGTTGCAATTGATGAGGCGCATTGTATATCTGAATGGGGTCATGATTTTAGACCAGAATATAGAAATCTTAAAAGTATTATTAAAAGGATCGATGATGTACCTATTATAGGGTTAACAGCAACTGCCACAGAAAAAGTACAAGAAGATATTTTAAAGAACTTAGAAATGACTGATGCGAATACCTTTAAAGCATCATTTAATAGGGCTAATTTGTTTTATGATGTTAGGTCTAAAACAAAAGATGTTGAAAAGGATATTATAAAATTTGTCAGAAAGTATACAGGCAAATCAGGCATCGTTTATTGCCTGAGTAGAAAAAAAGTTGAAGAGATCACTCAAATTTTACAAGTAAATGGTATCAATGCAGTGCCTTATCATGCCGGGTTTGATGCCAAAACCAGAGCTAAACATCAAGATATGTTTTTAATGGAAGATGCTGATGTTGTAGTTGCTACCATTGCATTTGGAATGGGAATTGACAAACCTGATGTTCGTTTTGTTATTCATCATGATATTCCTAAAAGTTTAGAAAGCTATTATCAAGAAACCGGTCGTGCTGGTAGAGATGGAGGCGAAGGATATTGCTTGGCTTTTTATGCCTATAAGGATATTGAAAAATTAGAGAAATTTTTATCTGGAAAACCGGTAGCAGAACAAGAAATAGGACATGCATTATTACAAGAAGTGGTTTCTTATGCAGAAACATCAATGTCACGGCGTAAATTTTTATTGCATTATTTCGGAGAAGAGTTTGATGATATAAGTGGTGATGGAGCTGATATGGATGATAATGTTAGAAACCCAAAAAGTAAAGTTGAAGCCAAAGATGAGGTTAAAATTTTATTGGAGGTTATTAGAGACACAAATCAGGAATATAAATCTAAAGAAATAGTAAATACATTAATAGGTAATTCAAATGCTTTATTAAAATCTCGTAGAACAGATACTCAATCTTTTTTTGGTATTGGTAAAAACAAAGAAGGCAAATATTGGATGGCTTTGATTCGTCAAGTATTGGTAGCAGGCTATATCTCAAAAGAAATTGAACAGTATGGAGTGTTAAAAATAACTCCTAAAAGTTTAGAATTTATTGAGAACCCTAGTTCTTTTATGATGACTGAAGATCATGATTATCACGATAGTGATAATGATAATATTATTACCAATGCAAAAGGTTCAGGAGGAAGTGCAGATGCACAATTAATGGCAATGCTAAAGGATTTGAGAAAAGATGTTGGAAAAAAACTAGGCGTACCTCCGTTTGTTGTCTTTCAAGACCCTTCTTTAGAAGATATGAGTTTTAAATATCCTATAACAGTTCAAGAACTTTCAAATGTGCATGGAGTAGGAGATGGTAAAGCCAAAAAATATGGTAAAGACTTTGTCGATTTAATTGCTAAATATGTTAAAGAAAATGAAATTACCAGACCAGATGATTTAATAGTAAAAAGTACAGGTAGTAATTCTGCTTTAAAGTTATTTATCATTCAAAATACAGATAGAAAGTTACCTCTAATTGATATTGCTAAATCCAAAGGGCTGAATATGGAAGAACTTACCAAAGAATTAGAGAGAATTGTGTATTCAGGCACAAAGATAAATATTGATTATTATTTAAATGATATGTTAGATGAAGATCAGCAAGAAGATATATTTGAATATTTTATGGAAGCTGATTCTGATAAAATTCAACTGGCTTTAGATGAATTTGATGGTGATTATGATGAAGATGAGTTGCGCTTAATGCGTGTAAAATTTATTAGTGATGTTGGTAATTGATATAATTCAATGATGTTTTATTTATAATTCAAACCCAAAACATATAATTATTTTTATTGTTGTTCGGTAAAAGACAAAAGACCGATTCGCTGTTAGATATTAGACTTAAGACTAAATTCTAACTGCCTGACAAACATCCAAGTAAAAAATTATATTTTTCATTATTCCTCAAAATTATTTATTCTTAAAAGCAAGGTCTCTTTTTAAAATATTGCTACATCAATCTATTTTATACCAATTTAACTATAAAGTTTGTCATAAATAAATTGAATTATTTTTTGCTTAGATGAGGCAAAAAAATAAAGTATAGTATTATTATAGTTTTGTTTTTTAACAAAATATAAGTGAAAAAGAAATAATTTATATGACTTGTTTTA